>Ga0315273_10014530_pt1 | contig 10143 bp, 7 predicted proteins | sample YL17G02_0_MG_FD_205753 | JGI IMG/M metagenome (GOLD analysis project Ga0315273, IMG submission 205753) | Sediment microbial communities from Yellowstone Lake, YNP, Wyoming, USA - YL17G02_0 | ecosystem: Environmental > Aquatic > Freshwater > Lake > Sediment | place: USA: Wyoming | collected... | reverse complement strand
GGCCCAGCCGGTCCAACCGATGGGGGCAATGACCACGCGCGCTCCAGGACGGCCCTGTACCGGGAGCGGGGTCACGGTAGTGCGGTAGCCCGGGCGGTGGCGCGCGGCCAGCCGGGCACCGGTGCCTGACAGGAAGCGGTCGGCCGAGCGCTGGTCGTCCCAGGCTGTGAGCCAGACCAGCGCCGGACCACCCGGCGTCGGGTAGAGCCGGTACCGGTCCCCGGCCCATCCGATCGACACGGTGGTGCTGACCACTTCGGTGCCGGCCAGGTCCGCGGACAGCACCGCAATGCCCATCTCCCCAAGCACATCACTCTCCCCGGGGCCAGCGCCGACGGTGTCCAAGGCGACCTCCACCGGGGCGTCGCGCCGGGCGTAACGCACCGGGTGGAGCACCTGCTCCGTCGAAACCGGCAGGGCGCTGCCGTAGGGCGGGGCCGAATCGGAGCGGTTGCGTTCATACCAGCGCATGAATTCCGCGCCGGCCAGATAGGGGAAGATCAGCCCTTCCTGCAGCACTCGCGGGGTCTCGGCAAAGACCTTCATCGAGCCGCGCGCGGTGACGAGTTGCTCCCGGAAGGCCTCCCAGATAGCGTCATCGCCCAGCAAGTCCTGGCCAGGCGCCATCATCTCCATCGACGCGAGGGTGGCCTGCCCCTCGAGGACCGCTTGCGCCGCGGCCAGCCGGTCGGAGTCGTCGTGCTGGTGCATGATCGAGTCCAGCGGCAGGTACTCGCTCTGCAGGGCGTGGACCAATTCGTGGGCGAGCACGAACTTGAACTGCAGCGAGGCCACGTCGCTTCCCTCAAACACGAACAGCATGCTCGAATCGGGGTCGAAGAACCCCGCGACCTGCTCCTCGTACAGCGCCGTGAGGAGCTGTCGGATGTCGAGACTGTCCGGCACCTGGCCGAGCAGGCGATAGACGTCGTGCATGGAGGTGAGCCGCGCCGGAGGGAGTTCTTCGTCGAGTTTGACGGCCAGGTAGGCGGTCACCTGCGCGCGGGAGCGGACCGCGTAACGGGGCGGCGACTTGAACGGGAGGCCGACCGTCCGCTCGACCTCCGGCCGCAGGCTGTCCACCAGGCGCCCGATGGGGTCAGCCGCTGCCCCTGGAGGACGCCCCCGGCAGGCGGCCAGCGCGGCCGCCGCCAGGAGCGCGCCCGCTACAGACCGATGTAGGCGCGGTACCATGCGATGATCGCCGGGCCCGCCAGCCAGGTAGCGGCGGCGCCGAGCGAGAGGAAGACCCCGAAGGGGACCAGTTTCGTTCGTCCGAGCAGGCTGAGTGGAAGGAAGATGATCGTCCCACACAGCGCCCCGAGAAAAATGGTCAGCAGCACGCCCTGCCAGCCGACGAATGCCCCGACCATGGCCATCATCTTGACGTCCCCACCCCCCATCGATTCTTTCTTCAGGACGAGATCCCCGGTGGCGCCGATCAGCCAGAGGATCCCAAACCCCGTGACTGCGCCGATGAGGGCCGGGAGCAGGGTCGGGAGGCCGCCCACCAGGCTGAACAGCAGCCCGATCGCAAGGCCGCCCCACGTGAACTCGTCGGGGATGATGTACTCACGAACGTCGGTAAGCGCGATGCCCAGCAGGAGGGTAAAGAACAGCGCGCCGCGCAGCGCCTCGAGTTCGAGCGGGTGCTGCCAGGCCATCAGGGCCCAGATGGCGCCGGTCAGCAGCTCCACCCCGGGATACATCGGAGAAATCGGCAACGCGCAGCCACGGCACCGCCCGCGGAGGACCACCCAGGAGAGCACCGGGATGTTGTCGTACCATGCGATCTGCTTCTCGCAGCGCGGGCACCGCGAGCGGGGCCGAACGACAGACTGGTTGGCCGGGAGCCGCACGATGCACACGTTCAGGAAGCTCCCGACCAACAGGCCGAAGACCCCGGCCAGGATCGTCATCAGAGATTCAGGCGTCACGCCGCACCTCGTAGAGGAGGATTCCCGCCGCCACCGCCACGTTGAGGGACTCCACCCCGGCATGAAGCGGGATGGCAAGCCGCCGAGTGGCCACCCGCTCGACCTCGGGGCGAATACCGGCGCCCTCGTTGCCGAGCACCAGCGCGATCGGCGCGGTCAGTCGCTGGCCGCCCGGGCGTTCCCCCGTACTGTCCGTGACCCAGAACGCGGCGCCGACCCGCTGGGCCCAGGCCAGGCATTCGACGTCGGTGGTGGACACGGAGGGCAGCCGGAAGAGCGCGCCCATCGACCCCCGCAGCACCTTCGGGTTGGTCAGTTCGGCCGTTCCCTTGAGGGCGATGAGCCCACTGGCCCCGAGCCCCAACGCGGTACGCGCGATCGCGCCGACGTTTCCGGGGTCCTGGACTCCATCGAGCACCACGACCACGTCGCCCGCGCGCGGAGCCAGCATGTCGAGGGTCCACGTCGGGGGCTCGATGACCGCGATCACGCCTTGCGGGTGTTCGGTATCGGACAGCCCTGCCAAGGCGCGATCATCCATCTCAAGGAGCGGAACACCAGCTGCGGCCAGCGCGGTTTTGAGGGCCGCCCCGCGCGGAGTAGCTTCCAACGCGGGCGAAACGGCGGCATGGCGGATGCCGACCCGTGCGCCGAGCGCCTCCTCGACGAGCCGGACGCCCTCGGCCAGCGCCAGTCCGCGCCGCTCCCGCCCGCGGCGCAGGCGGAGATCCCGGATCAACGTCTCGACACCGGCCACGGCGGCACTCCTCACGGGATGATGATGCAGATCGCGTTGACCATTGCCGGATCCGACTCCGGTGGCGGGGCCGGCATCCAGGCGGACCTCAAGACCTTCCATCAATTCGGGGTCTATGGCACGTCGGTGATTGTCGCGCTCACCGCGCAGAATACCCGCGGCGTGCGTTCGGTGCACGCCATCCCGCCCGGGATGGTCCGCGACCAGCTCGCCGCCATCGCCGAGGACCTCCCACCCGCCGCGCTCAAGACCGGGATGCTCGCGAGCGCCCCGCTGGTGCGACAGGTGGCCGACGCCATCCGTGAATATGGGTGGACTCAGGTCGTCGTGGATCCGGTGATGCTGGCCACCTCCGGCGATCGCCTGCTGGAAGCCGATGCGGAGGTCATGATTCGGGAGCGATTGCTCCCCCTGGCGGCCCTCGTCACTCCGAACCTGGCAGAGGCAGCCATCCTCTCGCAGCTGGTGGTAGACGACGCGGCCTCGATGGAGCGGGCCGGCCGTCGGATGCTCGAGTCCGGGGCCGGCGCGGTGCTCGTCACGGGTGGACACCTGCCAGGAGAGATCATGGTGGACGTCCTGGTGAGCGCGCAAGGCATTCGGCGCTTTTCCCATCCGCGGATACCCACTACCAGCACGCACGGCACCGGCTGCACGCTTTCCGCCGCGATCACCGCCGGCCTCGCGCTCGGGCGTGACCTGGAGGAAGCGGTGTCCGATGCCATCGACTATGTGCATCGGGCGCTCCGCGCGGCGCCCGGCCTCGGGGGCGGCCACGGGCCGATAAACCACATGGTGTGATCGGGCGCTCGTGTGAGGGCGCGCCATGGTGCGCCCCTACGCCCGCGCCACGATCCCTTCGATCAGGTCGCCGAGCTGGCGCCCGACCCGCCCGGCGGTCTCCATCACTTCGGCGTGACTGAGCAGGGGCGCACCGTGGTGCGCCCCTACTTCCGACAGGCCGGCGGCGGCATTGGTGATCGTGGAGATGCCGAGGCAGCGCATCCCGCGGGCGTGCGCCACAATGATTTCCGGCACCGTGCTCATTCCCACCGCGTCGGCGCCCAACACTGCCAGCATCCTGATCTCGGCGGGCGTTTCGTAGCTCGGGCCCAGGAGCGCGGCGTAGACCCCCTGCTCCAGGCTGATCCCGCGCCCGTGCGCGACCTCGAGCGCCAGCGCCCGGAGGCCGGGATCGTACGCGGCCGACATGTCGGGAAACCGGGGTTCGCCCGCGACGACCGGGCCGACCAGCGGATTCCGGCCGGTAAGGTTCAGGTGATCGGTGATGAGCATGAGGGTGCCGGGCGTGAAGCTGGCGCGGATGCCGCCGGCGGCGTTCGTGGCGATGAACGTCGTGACGCCCAGCTCCGCGAAGACGCGAGCCGGCAGCGCGGCCACGTCGGCTGCGTGCCCCTCGTAGAGATGGAAGCGGCCGCTCTGCGCCACCACCGGCCGACCGGCGAGCGTTCCGGCCACGAGTTCGCCGCGGTGGCCCTCCACCGTGGGGACGTGGAAGCCGGGAATGTCGGCATAGGGAATCCGCACCGCGTCGGTCAGGCGTTCCGCCAGACTCCCGAGCCCGGAGCCCAGGACCACGGCGATGTCCGGCGCGCGCCCCCCCAGCCGGGCCCGCACTGCCGCCACCGCGGTCGACGTGCCCCCGCCCATCAGACGAGCATCCCCGCCAGCGACGCCGACATGAAGGCCGCCAGGTTACCTGCGATCATGGCCCGGAGCCCGAGCTTGGCGATCTCGCCCCGGCGCTCCGGGGCGAGTCCGCCGATGCCGCCGATCTGGATGGCGATCGACGAAAAATTCGCAAATCCGAGGAGAGCATAGGTGGTGATGATCGCGCTGCGGGGCGCGAGCGAAATACCGCTCCCGAGATCGCCGGCGAACTGGGCGTAGGCCACGAATTCGTTCAGCGACGTCTTGATGCCGATCAGCCCGCCCACATAGGCAGTATCCTGCCACGGCACTCCCATCACCCACGTGAGGGGTCGCAGCGCCTGGCCCAGCAGGAACTGCAGGCTGAGCGGCGTGCCCTCGAGCCCCAGCACGGACGCCCCAAGCCACTGCAGGCCAAAGTTGAGCAGTGCCACCAGCGCAACGAACGCCATCAGCATGGCGGCGACATTGATGGCCAGTTGGACGCCGAGGGCGGCGCCACCCGCCGCCGCCTCGATGACGTTCGCCTCGGTCCGCTCCACCTCCAGCTTGAGCGTGCCTCTCGTCAGCGGCTCGCCGACTTCCGGGCGAATCATCTTGGACAGGATCAATCCCGCCGGCGCGTTCATGACGCTGGCGGCCAGGAGGTGTGCCGCGATGTTCGGAAAGGTCCCCTGCAGCATGCCAACGTAGGCCGCCAGCACCCCGCCCGCCACCGTGGCGAAACCGCCCACCATCACGGTGTTGAGCTCAGAGGACGTGAAGGTCTTGACGAAGGGCTTGATGAGAAGCGGCGCTTCCGTCTGGCCAAGAAAGATGTTCCCCGCGGCGGAGAGTGTCTCCGCGCCCGACGTGCGGAGGGTCTTCTGCATGACCCAGGCGATGCCCTTGACCACCACCTGCATGATGCCGAGGTAGTAGAGCACCGACATGAGCGCGGAGAAGAAGATGATCGTGGGCAGCACGTTGAAGGCGAAGAAGGCGCCGGTGTTGGCCACGAATCCGGCGGTTGCATCGAGGCTGCCGCCAGGTCCGGGCAGGCCCACCGGCACGTTGGACTGCACCAGGTTGCCGAAGACGAACCGCGCCCCCTCCTCCTGGAAACCGAGCAGGCCGGTGATGGCCCGGCCGACGGCGTTGAACACGGCCTTCCCGGGCCCCGTCTTCAGCACGATGATGCCGAAGACGGCCTGCAGCGCGAGTCCCGAGCCGACCAGCCGCCAGTCGATCTTCTTCCGGTCGTAGGACAGGAGAAACGCCAGGGCAAGCATGGTCGCCATTCCGAGCAGCCCGATCAGCCGGCTCGCGAGCGGCGTGTCGAGCCCGGACTGGGCGGCCGCCAGTCGCTCGGCGGCGGTCTGCACCAGCCAGAGGGCGTTCACCGGGTGGCCTCCAACTCGGCGCTCACCTCGGTGAGCAGGGCCTGCCGGTCGGGCCACGGCAGGAAGGACGAGGCGAACGCATTGAGGATCATCCGGTCGATCTCCTCGCGGGAAAAGCCGAGTTCGGTGTGGGCGAGCCAATACTCGTGGGAGAGCGTAGTCCCGCTCATGAGCCAGCTATCCGAGCAGAGCGTCACGTTGAGCCCGGCGTCGTAGTAGCGCCGCACCGGATGATCGGCGAGCCGGGCAACGGCACCCGTCTGGAGGTTGCTGCTCAGATTGGTTTCGATCAGGATCCGGCGGTCCCGCACGTAATCCTGCAGGACAGCGTCCTCGAACAGCCGGGTGCCGTGCCCGATGCGGTTGGCATGACAGCTCCGGATGGCATCCGCCACTGAATCCGCACCCGCCGCCTCGCCGGCGTGCACCGTGATGCCGAGTCCGCCGGCCAGCGCGACATCGAAGGCGGCGCGGTGCATGCCCGGCGGCCGGCCCTGTTCACCGCCAGCCAGATCGAACCCCACGACGCCGTGGGAGCGGTTCGCGACCGACTGCCCGGCCAGCCGGAGGGAGACCGCGGGATCGAAGTGACGCAGCGAGCAGTTGATGATGCCGGTCCGCACGCCGAAGTCCCGCGCGCCACGGGAGAGTCCGCGCCATTCCGCCGCGATCACCTGATCCACGCTGAGGCCACCGCGCGTGCTCAACTCCGGGCAGTACCGCACTTCGAGGAGCCGCACCTGGTCCCGGGCGGCATCCTCCACCATCTCGTAGGCCACCCGCTCGATGGCCTCGGGAGTCTGGAGCAGGACGATCGTGAGATCGAAGCGCCGCAGGTACTCCCCGAGGTCGGCGGCGTCGTCCACCAGCATGTGTCGCCGGAGGCTCTCCGGATCGCGTGACGGGAGCTCGACGCGGACTGCCCTGGCAAGCTCGACCATGGTCCGGGGTCGGAGGGAGCCATCGAGGTGGACGTGCAGTTCCGCCTTCGGCAGGCGGCGGAGGAGATCAGGCGTCAGCATCAGCCCCGCCGGCCCGCCGGGCGCTCGCGACCACCCGGAGAATGGCCCCGGGGGCGAGGACGGCATCGGGCGCCACCGGCAATCCGCGCGCATCCGTGATGGTCACGGCAGTGGCGCTGGGCCGCGCGGCGAGCGCAGGATCGAAGCAGGCCGCGGCACCAGCGGCCGTGGCGCCCCTCGGTACCTCGAGCCGGTGTTCGTTCACGAAAACCGGGATGGTGTCCTTCATTGGGTGGCCGGGATGAACCGCACATCCTCCGGGGGCCGGACCGGGCGCGGGAGGCGGCGGAGGTAGACCAGCATGACCTCGATGTCGCTCATCCCGGCGGACGTCTGCGGGGCGCCCCGCAACATCGCGTACCCACTCATTCCCGCGGCCAGGTAGTCGCTCACCGCAAGGGTGTAGCGGTCCCCATCCTTCGGTTTCTTCCCATTGGCCAACCGGAGATCACGTACTCTCTGCCCGGCGGGACGCGTGGCATCGTAGGTAATCCGCAGCCCGGACACGTGCGCGTCCGGCCCGCTCGCGGTGATGGAGGCCTCCGCCATCTCGCGCAACTGCCGTCCCGTGAGCGTGACGCGCACCGCCTGATTCTGGAACGGCATGACGGTGAACAATTGACCGTAGGTGAGCGGCCCGGCGGCCACGTCAGAGCGGATGCCGCCATTGTTGACCAACGCGACGTCGGTACGGAGCACGTTGCGGAAGGCGTCGGCCATGAGGTTGCCGAGCGGGTACTGCTCGCCAGTACGCGGCATCGGCAGCGCGATGTCGGTGATGATCTGTTTGGCGAGGCTGTCCGTCGTGCGCACGGCTCGCGCCACGAGGGCCGCCAACGCGGTGTCGGGCGTCACCTGGTCGGCCCAGACCGTCTGGACGTCCACGTCGTATTTCCGCCCGCCGTCAGCGGTGCGGATGATGTCCACGATGCCGATCGCGGTCCCGCTGCTCCGCGCCTGCACGATCGGCACGCCGTTGCGTTCGGAGTCCAGCAGCGTGTGGCTGTGGCCGGACACGATCACGTCGATGCTGCCGGGCGGCAGCGACTGCGCCAGGTCGAAGACTTCCCCCGCGCAGGCCAGGGAATCGCACCGGCCGCCGGAGTGCGTCAGGAGGATCAGGAAATCGGGGTTGGCCGCGCGCGCAGCCTCCACCATGTCACGGATCGATTCGTACCCCACCCCGAACCGGAGCCCCGCCACGTTCTGGGGCGCGACGATCTCCTTGGTTTCGCTGGTGATGTACCCGACCACCGCCACCTGGTAGGGCCCCGCACGCACCATCCGCCACGGGGTGACCCAGTCCGGGCGCTGCCCAGTGCGGGAGTCGAAGATGTTCGCCGCCACCCACGGGTAATCGGACTCCCGCATACGGGCCCGCAGGGTGTCGGCCGACCAGTCGAAATCGTGATTGCCGATGGCCGCCACCTGGATTCCCATTCGGTCGAAGGCCTCGATGGTGGTCCGGCCATACGTGAGGTTGGACGGCAGCGTGCCCTGCATCTCGTCCCCGCCGTCCAACCGGAGCGTGGTACACCGGCAGCGCACGGCCAGGGAGTCCATCGTCGCGTCCACCGCCGCGGCCCCTCCCACCGTGCGCCCCTCGGACCAGCTGTACACCTTCCCCTCGAGCGCCCCGTGGAAGTCGTTGATGGTGAGCAGACGGAGCTGGAGGGTGTCGCGCGCCGGCGGGCGGGTCAGGTGCCTGGCCGATGCCAGCGCGGCGGCCGGCGTGAGCCGCCAGTTCCGTGCGGTGAACTGGGCAGGATCGATCTGACCCCGCCGCCTGAGGTCCGCCACCAGGAGCTCACGGACGCTCAAGTCCTGGTCGTACATCACCGTGGCGCCCCGCAATGACTCGAACCCACCCCCGCCCTCCTGCCGGTAGCTGTTGAGGGCGAGGGTGTAGGACTCCGATGGGGCCACCTCGCGACCGTTGACCCGGAGGCCACGCACGCGGCTTCCCACCGGCTGGGAAAGATCCAGCTCGTAGTTGGCACCGGTCACGATGTCGAAGTCATAGCCCGGAATGGTGGGGTCGGTGCCGACCTTTCCGGCCGCATCCACGGTGTAGTACCGCGCGCTCTGCTCGAGATAGGCCCGCAGCTGCGCCCCGGTAATCCGGATGCCCCGAAGTGTGTTCTCGTAGGGGTACACTCCCGCCACATCGGCCAGCCGAATCTCACCGGCCGGCAATCCGGCGCGCGTGTCAAAGGCCGCCGTCGCGGCGAGGTCGGTCCCCGCCTGCCGACGCTGGACCTCGTTGATCCACGTCGTCAGCGGGACGGCCTCCACGCGGGCGTCGGTGCCCGGCATCGGCGCCGTGGCCACCGCGATCGGCGTCGACGCCCAGATCCGCACTTCGTCCTGCGCCTCGGCCACCCGGCGGAAGCGGCCGGGCGGCGGTTCTTCAGGAGCCAGGTCGATCTGCTCACCGCGGATGCGGACCACCCGCCAGCCGGCGCCCGCGCGGACGAGGTCCACGTGCGCCACCGCCAGCGTCTGCGCGTAGGGCTTGGGCTGGATGAAGTGAACCCCGTTCACCACGGAGTCCCGCATCTGCCGGTGGGAATGGCCGACCACGACCAGGTCGGGACGCGCCGGCCCGGCGGCCAACGAGGCCGCGACGTTTTCCGGTCCGACGCCCAGCGAGTCGTATGAGCTCCCGCCATCCATCCCGCTGTGGACCAGCGCGATGACGAAATCGGCGTCCTGCCGGAGGCGTGCGATTTCGGCCGGTGCGGTGGACCCAATCCGCTCGACGAGAACTTGGCCGCGCACGTTGTTCCGGTCCCAGAGCATGACGCCCGGGGTGGTGAACCCGGTGAGCCCCACGCGGACGCCCCGGCGGAGAATCACGCTCTGCCGCGCGAACATCGGATCCCCGGACGGCTGGTTGACCAGATTGGCGCTCACCACCCGGAACGAGGCCCGGCGCAGCGACTCCCGCAGGGTCGCCACACCGAAATTGAAGTCGTGATTCCCCGGCGTCGCGGCGTCGTAGCCGAGCTGGTTCATCACATCCACGATGGGGTTGGGGTCCCGCGGCGCCACCTGAGCAAAGTAGGCCGCGAAGGGGTCCCCCTGGAGCAGGTCGCCCGCGTCCAGCAGGACGACCTGATCGGGATAGGCCGCCCGCAGGGAGTCGATCGGGCGGGCGGCGCGGACCAGTCCCCCCGGCGAAGGCCGGTCATGCACGTAGTCCCAGGCCGTGGCACGGCCGTGGACGTCTGTAGTGGCAACGATGACGAGGTGGGCGGAATCCTGGGCGACTGGCGCGAGTGAGGCCAGCAGCAGCACGGAGAGGATCATCGGGGAAATATCCTTGCCCCGCAGCGGGTTTGGCAATGCGGGGGCTCCCGTGCCCTTGCGCG
>Ga0315273_10014529_pt1 | contig 10144 bp, 9 predicted proteins | sample YL17G02_0_MG_FD_205753 | JGI IMG/M metagenome (GOLD analysis project Ga0315273, IMG submission 205753) | Sediment microbial communities from Yellowstone Lake, YNP, Wyoming, USA - YL17G02_0 | ecosystem: Environmental > Aquatic > Freshwater > Lake > Sediment | place: USA: Wyoming | collected... | reverse complement strand
GCGGTGTTCGGTTCGCTCGAGGACATGATGCTCTCCGGCCAGGGGGTCGCGGGGATCGGATGACGCGCGGCAGCATACCCGCGCGCGCGGGGCTCCGTCGACGAGCGGCTTCAGACCGTGCCGAGCGCCCGGGCCACGGCGTCGCGGCGATATCCGAAGATGCGTTCGAGGTCGGGCCGGACCAGTAGCCGATGCAGCGGACGTGAGAGGGGATCGAGCGGCAGCGCGTAGTCCACCCGGTCGCGCACGAGGGTGCCGCACGTGTGGCGCTCGAAGTCGTGACGATGGATCCACGCCGCGTAGGGACCCGACAACTGCCGGTCCACGAACCCCACGCCGGGCCGCCACTCGTCGATCCGGGTGAGCCAGCGGACCGGGACGCCTCGCAGCCGCAGGCGGTACTCGATCCGCGCCCCCTCGCGCATCGCGATCGGGCGTGGCGTGACGATGCGGAAGCGCAGGAACGGCGGAGTGAGGGTCTCGAGATTCCCCGCGTCGGCGAAGAAGCCGAACGTGTCGTCGAGGCCCGCCGCGACCACCTGTTCGGTCTCGAGTCGATGCCAGCGCATGTCCATTTGGATGCGGTCGCGCGTGCGGGGACGCGGGATCCCCGCGCCGGAGCGGGATCGGACCCCGCGGACCGCCGCTCAGCGCGCGATCAGCTCGATCCGCGCTTCCGAGTGGCGGTCGCGCCGGCACGTGACCGGTAGCGAGTGCGTGGGGTCACGCACCTCGTAGCGCACGTGCTCGGACAGCGCGCGCACCGCCAGCCGGTGATCGCCGCACCGCGCGCCTCGCAACTCGAACGGCCGTGGCGAGCCCATGTCGAGCGTCACCGTGTCGGACACCGCTGGGCTGTCTTCGATCCACACCGCCACGCGAAGCGGCACGTGCAACGCGTCGCCCGCCGTGGCTTCGACCGTGCCGCTGATGCGGCACTGGCATGTCGTGGTGTCGGGCGCCGACGGTGCCGGTTCGGGCACCGCCGGTACGTGTACCACCGCGGCGGTGATCGGCGCCGGGGTCGTGGTCTGGCGCGAACGCTTGGAACTGCCGCCGGAGCTCGGAGAGCCCGATCCCTTCGGCGCGGGGGCCGCCACCACTGGCTCCTGCGACGACCCCGCGCGGAACGGGTCCGCCGCCACCGCCGGAGCCGGGATCGCGCGGGGCAGGGTGGCCTCCGGCTTGTCCGTGGCCGCCGCCCCGGACTTCGCCGGCGCCGCCGGCGGCTTCGCGGAGGACGATCCCGGCGCGGGCGCGGGGGACTTCACCGCCGCCGGCGCGATGACGGACGACTCGGGCTTCGACGCCGCGGCGACGGGCGCGACCGGATTCGTCGCGGCCGGCGCATTCGTCGTCGGTGCGCTCACCGCGACGCGCGCCACCTCGAGCCGGGTCGGCATCCCCGGGTCGCGCGTCAACTCACCCATCACTCCGGTGAACAGCACGGCGGCCAGTTCGGCGCGTGATCCGGTCGCCACCGCCCGCGCGCCGAGCGCCGCGAGACGCGCATCGTTGGCAGCACCGACGACGCGCATGGCGCCGTCCGGAAGCGTCTCGAGGTGCAGGTCCAGTCCGAGCGAGGACTGACCGTCGAGCGTCTCGAAGTGCATCGCGCGCGCGCTCACCCAGACATTCAGCTGGTAGCCGCGCCGCGCGATGGCCGCGCGGTCGGGCAGCGCGAGTTCGAGTGCGAAATGCCCCGAATCATCGGTGGTCGCGGTGAAACCGCGACCGGCGGAGAGCTTCGCCCCGTCGGCGGCGGTGGGCACGGCGGTGACGCGCGCCTTCGGGACCGGAGCGCCCGAACGAAGCGCGGCCACGCCGCGGATGCGGAGCGTCGGCCCGGTCGCGGCTCCCGCCCGAGTGGGTGGCGCCCACCCGAGCGGGAGCGCCAGGACGATGGCGAACATGATGGAGTAACGACGCATGCACCCAGTATAGACGCACCACTCGCGTGCTGTCAGACCGGTCCCGGTGCGTCGGGATCGAGCCTCCGCAGCGCGCATCCCCTCCGGCGCGGCATGGCGCTCCCTTGGGCGCGCCCGGGTTGTGCCGGAGCACCGCGCGTGAGCGCGCCAAGCCGGAGAACGCCGCCGCGCAGGGAACGAGGAGGAGACCGATCCCGCAAGGGACTGTCGACGGCGGGTGACGCGCTGGTGCGGAGCTCTCCGTCAGAACCTAGCCCCGCGCCAGCTCCTCATAGAGGTAGGCGACGCTGCGCGTGCCGCCGTGGTAGCTCGACAACGAGAACTTCTCGTTGGGTGCATGCACGTTGTCGTCATCCAGACCGAAGCCCATCATGATCGCCGGCAGACCCGGGTGTGTCTGGGCGAAGGTCGCCATCACCGGGATCGAGCCGCCCTCCTTGATGAGCGCGACCGGCTTGCCCCACGCCCGGTCCAGCGCCCGGCGCGCGGCCTGCAGCATCGGGTGCGTCGGATCGCACACCCAGGGCGGGGCGCCGTGCATGTCGATCACCTTCACGGTGACGCCCCTGGGCGCGAGTGCGCGCACCTTCTGCTCGAAGCGTTCGAACAGCGCCTTCGGATCCTGGTCCGCGACCAGCCGCATGCTGACCTTTGCGGCGGCGAAGCTGGGCAGCACCGTCTTGCTGCCCTCACCGGTGTAACCCGACCACATGCCGTTCACGTCGAGCGTCGGCCGCGATGTCATGCGCTCGTAAGTGGTGAAGCCGGTCTCGCCGAACGGTGCGGGCGCCCCCGCCTCGGCCAGGTAGGCCTTCTCGTCGAACGGCAGCGCCTTCATCATCGTTCGCTCGTCATCGGTCAGCGGACGCACCGCGTCGTAGAAACCCGGCACGGTGATCCGGCCATCGGCGTCTTTGAGCCCGGCAAGGATGGTGGCGAGCGCGTTGGCGGGGTTCTGCACCGCGCCGCCGAAGTGGCCCGAGTGCAGATCCTGCCGGGGTCCGGTCACCTCGATCTGGGTGTAGACCATGCCGCGCAGCCCGTAGGTGAGCGCGGGCTGGTCGGGCCCCAGCATCGCCGTGTCGCTCACCACGATCACGTCGGCATCGAGACGGGCGCGCTCGGCGCGCAGGAACGCGGCGAGGTGTTCGCTGCCCACCTCCTCCTCTCCTTCGATCACGACCTTGAGGTTGATCGGCAGCCGGCCATTCACCTTCATGTGGGCCTCGATGGCCTTGAGGTGCATGTAGACCTGGCCCTTGTCGTCCACCGCGCCACGCGCGAACAACTTGCCGTCGCGCAGTTCGGGCTCGAACGGCCGGGTCTTCCACAGCGCGAGCGGCTCCACCGGCTGCACGTCGTAGTGGCCGTAGAGCAGCGCCGTGGGCTTGCCGGGTGCGCCGAGCCACTCGGCGTACACCACCGCATGGCCGGCCGTCGGGATCACCTCCGCGCACGTCATGCCGAGCCCGCGCAACTGGTCGGCGAGGAATTCGGCGCAGCGGCGGCAGTCATCCTTGTGCTCGGACTTGGCGCTCACGCTCGGGATGCGCAGGCAGGCCTTGAGATCCTCGACGAAACGGTCGCGGTGCTGCTCGAGATAGCCGGTGAGAGCGTCCATGGGCACTCCGGAAGGTCGCGTGCGAGCGGATCCTGGTCGGGAGCCTAGCACACGCTTCCGCGGACCGCCGGGTGGCGGGACCGCGCGGATCGCGTCCGCCGTTGACGGGAACCGCGGCATCGCGCAGGATGCGTTGCGCTTCGAAAGGACCGACCTGTCATGCAGATCCGCATCAACCGACACGAATGCTGTGGCCATGGACAGTGCGTCGAGATCGCGCCCGATGTGTTCGCGCTCGATCCGCAGCGCAAGTCCATGGTGCTCGACGCCGAGGCCGGCAACCCGGAGAAGGCCTTCGAGGCCGCCGAGGCCTGCCCGTGCCAGGCGATCGAGATCCTCGACGACGAGGGCGAAGTCCTCTTCCCGTGAGTCACCGCCGCGCACCACGCGGCCCCCGGAACACGCCATGACCGTGCCGCTCACGCTGTCGCTGCTGGACGATCGTCTGGCCGTGGTGCGTCTGGACGCCGACGCGCCGTTCCCGGCCTGGGTCAACCACGCCGAGGCGACCTTCTGGTCGATCACGCGCACCCGCGAGGAGTGGAGCATCGTGTGCGACCAGCATTCGGTGCCGCCCTCGTGCGACCGTATCGAGCGCGACTGGCGCGTGTTCCGGTTGCAGGGCCCGATCGCGTTCTCGATGACGGGCGTGATCGCCGGCATCACCGCCGCGCTCTCGGCCGCCGGCATCCCCGTGTTCGTGCTGAGCACCTTCGACACCGACTACGTGCTGGTGAAGGACGCGCACGTGACACGCGCGGTCGAGGTGCTGGGCGGGCGTTACGTGGTGAAGGCGGATCGGTAGATTCCTCGATCGCCGGCTCGATCGAGCGGTCGCCGGTTCGCTCGATCGAGCGGTCGCCGGTTCGCTCGATCGAGCGGTCGCCGGGGGACCCCGCCAGGGACTCTCCGCGGCACGCTCCGCTCGGCATCCTGCCTCGCTGCGCTGCTCCTCCGGTCGGCTTCGCCATCCTGGCTGCGCCGATCCTCGGGCGCACCGCGGAGAGTCCCTGGCGGGGGACCCCGGCGGCGTGCCGCGGTACGTCCCGGACGCCGCTCCTTGCTAGTCCACCCGCTTCGCCGTGATGACCAGCTTCGGCAGGTCGAACGTGAGGTCATCGCCACTGGTGCGCACCTTCAGCGCGTCCTTGATGCGTTTCGGGGCGGTCAGGAGCATGCGCCTGGCTTCGGCGAGCACCTGGCTCGAGCCGCCGGCGAGCGCGATCCACGCGGTGAGCGAGCGGGGCTCGGCGAGGTCGAAGGTGCGCTCGTCGGCGAAGTCGACACGCAGACCGGCGCGCTCGAGTGCTTCGCGCCACTCCTTCGCCGAACGATCCCGCACCGTGGTCGGATCGTGAAGGCGGTCGAGCGCGTTGATGAACGCATCGAGTTCCGGATCGTCGTCGGGCACGACGCCGTCGGCGATGCCGAGGCGGCCGCCACGCTTGAGCACGCGCCGCGACTCGGCGAGCGCGCGGTCGAGATCGGCGAAGTGGTGCGCCGCGGAGCGGATCGTGACCAGATCGAACGCACGGTCGCCGAACGGCAGCGCGTGCGCATCACCCCGCACGGCCTCGAGCGGCGCCAGCGGCTCACCGGGCTCGCCGTCGACCGCCGCGCGACGCGCGGCGAGACGAGCCGCGTGCAGCATGGCGCCGGACACGTCGAAGGCGATCACGCGCGCCACGTAGGGCGCGAAGGCGAGCGCGGTGTGCGCGGGGCCGCTGCCCACGTCGAGCAGGATCTCGTCGGCGACCGGCTGGAGATGTTCGACCAGCAACGTGCGCGTCGCGCCCTCCGCGTGTGCGCGGCTCACGGCGTACTCGCGCGCCTGCTCGGAGAACTGAACAGCGATCGCGGCGAGCGGCGCGGCCGGAGATACACGGGGGTCGGTCATCGGGTCTCGATCCGATCGATCGGGGGAGCCGGACGGGGCGGTCGATCGCGGCGGGCGGGATGATGCGCCCGCCCCGCGCCCGGTTTCCGCGCGGCGGGCGCGAACCGGCACGCCCGCCCGCGGATCATCCGCCGCCGGCCGGCGCGGCCATGCCCTTGCCCGTGCGCAGTTGCTCGTTCACCGCGTCGAGCACGCTCTTGGGCGGGCGGACGCGCTCGAGCGGCAGCGCCGCGAGCGGCTCGGGGATCAGCCCGAGCTCGTCGCCGAAGTTGGTGTCGGCGGGATCGACGTAGAGCAGTCCGGTGATGAGCCGGCGCTCGCGCTGCGCGGCGTGGATCACGTCGAGCGCACCCTCGCGGCTGGTCGGGTCGTAGTCCTCGCCCAGCTTCTTGAGGTGGATGGTCGAGCCGTCCGGCATCTCGACCTCGCGGCTGGTGCCGGGTTCGTAGTCGACCGTGATGTCCTCGTAGAACGGCACGTACTCGATGTCGTGCAGCGGGGCGTCGTGCTCCTTCACCGCCGCGTAGCTCTTGGTCGAGCCCGGGTGGTCGGCGAACGTGACACACGGACTGATCACGTCGAGCACCGCGGTGCCACGATGCGCGAACGCGGCCTTGAGCAGCGGTCGCAACTGCTTCGGGTCGCCCGAGAACGAACGCGCCACGAAACCGCAGCCCAGCTCGATCGCGATCGCGCACAGGTCGATCGGCATCAGGTCGTTCACCTTGCCGCTCTTCTGTGTGCTGCCGATGTCGGCGGTGGCGGAGAACTGGCCCTTGGTCAGTCCGTACACGCCGTTGTTCTCGACGATGTACATCACCGGCACGTTGCGACGCACCAGGTGCATGAACTGACCGAGCCCGATGCTCGCGGTGTCGCCGTCGCCCGACACGCCGATGAGCAGCAGTTGCCGGTTCGCCACGTGCACGCCGGTGGCGATGCTCGGCATGCGGCCGTGCACGGCATTGAAACCGTGCGAGCGGCCGAGGAAATACGCCGGCGTCTTGCTCGAGCAACCGATGCCCGACAGCTTGGCGACCTGGTGGGGCTCGAGTCCGGACTCGAACGCCGCCTGGATCAGCGCGGCGGTGATGGCGTTGTGCCCGCAACCGGGGCACAGCGTGGTCTTCGATCCGTCGTAGTCGGCCTTGATCAGGCCGACGCGGTTCTTCGGCCCGCCCGGGCCGGCCGGTGTCTCGTCGGTGACGCTCATACGCTGGCTCCTTCGGCGGCCGGGACGCTGACACCTTCCTGCCGCAGGATCTCATCGCTCACGCTGCGGGCGTCGATCGGCAGGCCATCGTAGTGACGCACGCTGCGGATGTTCGGCGCGACATCGGGGTACTCCGAGCGCAGGATGCCGGCGAGCTGGCCGTCGCGGTTCTGCTCGACGACGTAGAGCCGCGGATACCGACGCGCGAATTCGGCGAGTGCCGCCGGCGCGGGCAGCGACTTGAGCAGCAGGTAGTCGGTCTTCACCCCGGCCGCGGCCAACTGATCGCGCGCCTCGACCACCGCCCAGTGGCTGGAGCCGTACGCGATGATGCCGGTTTCGGCCCCGCTCGCCCACACCTCGGGTGCCGGCAGCATCGTGCGCGCGGTCTCGAACTTCTTCACCAGGCGGTCGAGCACGCGCATGTACGACTCGGAGTTCTCGGTGTAGCGCGCCGCCTCGTCGTGGCCCGAGCCGCGCGTGAAGTAGGTGCCCTTGGCGTCCCGGTTGCCCGGCAGGGTGCGGTACGGGATGCCGTCGCCGTCGACATCGCGATAACGCTCGAACTTCGCCAGCTCCTTGAGCTGCGTCTCGTCCAGCACCTTGCCGCGGTCCCACGTCCTGGCCGGGTACGTGAACGGCTCGCTCATCCAGTTGTTCATGCCGAGGTCGAGGTCGCTCATCACGAACACCGGGGTCTGCAAGCGCTCGGCGAGGTCGAAAGCGAGGTAGCCGAACTGGAAGCACTCCTCGACCGAACTCGGGAACAGCATCACGTGGCGCGTGTCGCCGTGCGACAGCGACCACACCAGGGTCAGGTCGCCCTGCGCGGTGCGGGTGGGAAGCCCGGTGCTCGGACCCACGCGCTGGATGTCCCACACCACCGCGGGGATCTCGGCGTAGTAGGCGTAGCCGGCGAACTCGGCCATCAGCGAGATCCCCGGCCCCGAGGTCGCGGTCATGGCGCGGGCTCCGGCCCAGTTGGCGCCGAGCACCATGCCGATCGCGGCGATCTCGTCCTCGGCCTGCACCACGGCGAAGGTATTCCTGCCGGTCTCGGGGTCCTTGCGATGCCGCTCGAGGTAGCCGATCAGAGCCTCGACGAGGCTCGACGAAGGGGTGATCGGGTACCACGTCACCACCGTCACGCCGCCGAACATCGCGCCCAGCGCGGAGGCGGTGTTGCCGTCGACGAGGATCTTGCCATCGTTGGCGTTCATCGGCTCGAGACGGAAGCGGCGCTCGGCGGCAAGGTTCGTCTTCGCCCAATCCCACCCCGCGCGCACCGCCTGGTGATTGAGCGCGAGCGCCTTCGGCTTGCGTCCGAGCTGGGCGTCGAGCGCGCGCTCGATCTCGGCTTCGGAGATCCCGATCAGCTCCGCCAGCACACCGACGTAGATCATGTTCACCACCAGCCGGCGCAGCTTGACGTCGGTCGTGACCGGCTCAAGCAGCTTCGCCATCGGCACCCGGATGACCTCGCGGTCCGCGGGGGGGTCCGGGAACTTGATCGAGTCGTTGGTGATGACGATGCTGCCTGGCCCCATCGCCTTCACGTCCTCGATCGCGGTCTCGGGATTCATCACCACCAGGATGTCGTTGGTGGCGCGACGGGCGATGTAACCCTGGCGGCTCGCGCGGATGGTGAACCAGGTCGGCAATCCGGCGATGTTCGAGGGGAACAGGTTCTTGCCGCTGACCGGGATGCCCATCTGGAAGATGGCGCGCAACAGCACGGTGTTGGCGGTCTGGCTGCCCGAACCGTTCACCGTGGCGACATGGATGCTGAAGTCGTTGACGACGGCGGGTGTCACGGGTGGCGCTCCTGGCGTGGGATCGAGACCGGCCGCGGCGGCTCGCGGGTGCGACGCGACGCGACGGGTACGCGGGCGCCGTGGGAGGCGCGGCGCCACGCCGGCGCGCGTCTCCGGAAGGTCGTCTGAGAGCCGAACCATAGGCCGTCGTGGAAACGAGGGTCAAGCGACGTCTCCACAGAGGGCTACGTGCGCGGGCCGCCGGCCGCCTTGACCCCGGCGCGGGCCCGTCATAGCGTCACGCGCATGGTCCATCGGATGACATCACGCATCGAACCCGCACCCGCCGTCCTGGACGCGGCGCGGAAGTGGCTGGCGCCGGCGCGTGGAGCGCTTGGCTCCGACTTCCTCGCGTGCTATCTCACCGGCAGCGTGCTGCGCCTCGGCTTCGATCCGAAGAAGTCGCGCGTCAATCTGCTGATCGTGACGCGCACGCTCGGACTCGACGTGCTCGACCGCCTCGCGCCGGTCATCCCCGCGGAGGGCCGTCAGCCGCCGAACTTCGAGCCGCTGTTCATGAGCGAATCGCAGGTCCGGCATTCCCTCGACACGTTCCCGATCGAGTGGATCGAGATCCACGAGGCGCACCTGCTGCTCGAGGGCTCCGACGTGCTGGCGCCACTCAGCATTCCGCGCGACAACCTGCGGCTGCAGTGCGAGCACGAACTGCGCGTGAAGGCGATGCGGCTGCGTCATCTGTACCTGGCCAACTCCCGGGTGCCGGTGCGGCTCGAGCTCGAGCTCAAGTCCGCCTCGAGCGGCTTCGCGGCCTTGTTCCGGGCACTGATCCGGTTGCGGGGCGAGGAGCCGCCGGCCGAGACCCCCCGGGTGGTCGAGCGCGTCGCCGACCTGTACCAGCTCGAGGCGGGCGCGTTGCTCGGCGCCCACATGGCGCGCCACGTGGAACACCACCGCTCGCCGAAGGACACGCTGGCGCTGTTCCGCCGCTTCCTGGGAGAGGTCGATCGACTGGTGGCCGCGATCGACACCCTGCGCGTCCCATGAGAACCTGGCGCGCGCTCGCGCGCCGCTGCTTCCATCGCGCCGCCCCGCTCCTTGCCGCGGCGGCGCTGCTCGTCACCCCGCTCCCGGGCGCCCCGCGCGTCGCGTGGATCCCGCACGCCCCGACCGAAACTTGGGCCGCGGACGCCGTGGACTCGGCGCTCGCCGGCATCCCCGACTACGTCGGCTACGTCAACGACCACGCCGGCGTCCTCGACGAGACCACGCGCGCCAAGCTCGAGGCGTTCCTCGACCAGCTCCACACCAGGACCGGTGCCGAGTTCGCCATTCTCACCATGCCGAGCACCGCGCCGCTCGAGCCGAGTGAGTACAAGGTCAAGGTGTTCGAGAAGTGGAAGATCGGCAAGAAGGGCGAGGATACCGGACTGCTCATGCTGGTCGCGGTGAGCGAGCGGCAGGTGCGGTTCGAGACCGGCTACGGGCTCGAGGGCACCCTGCCCGATGTGCTCGAGACGCGCATCTTCCGCGAGCTGATGGCGCCGAGTTTCAAGCAGGGCGACATGGCCGGCGGCATCGTCGCGGGCACGCTCGAGTGCGCACGCCGCATCGCGGCCGAGAAGCAGGTGACGCTCGAGTGGGATGGCCGCGAGCTGCGCTACGACGAGCCGGCGCGGAAGCGCGATCGTATCCCGTTCTGGGTGGTGC
>Ga0315273_10014527_pt1 | contig 10144 bp, 8 predicted proteins | sample YL17G02_0_MG_FD_205753 | JGI IMG/M metagenome (GOLD analysis project Ga0315273, IMG submission 205753) | Sediment microbial communities from Yellowstone Lake, YNP, Wyoming, USA - YL17G02_0 | ecosystem: Environmental > Aquatic > Freshwater > Lake > Sediment | place: USA: Wyoming | collected... | reverse complement strand
CCCTGCCGATGAGAGAAGAAAAAAATGAGATGTTGGGGACCAATGGCGGGGTGAAGAAGGAAAGCCTTGTCACCATTCTCGAAGATATCAACATCTCCGCATTTCTCGATAATTGGGGCCCGCGCAATGTCATGCAGGTCTATAATCCAGAGATAAACATGCAGGGCCTCTTCGTCATAGACAACATCATAAAAGGGCCCGGCCTCGGCAAGATAAAGATAGCCCCGACGATCACACCGCGCGAGGTCTATGAGACCGCAAGGACCATGACCTGGTGCTGTGCCGTCATGGACCTCAGCCTCGGCGGTGCAGCCGCTGGCATCCGGGGGGACCCGGAAACGGTGGACAAGGCCGGTTTCATCCGGTCCTTCGCCAAGAACATCTCGCCCTATATCCCTGACAAGTTCATAGCCGCTCCGGGGCAGGGAATCGGCCAGGCAGAGATGAAGGTCTTCGTTGATGAGATCGGGGATATCCACGGCGCGGCCGGGAAACCGGCCGAGATTGGTGGGATACCTTTCGAACTCGGGGTCGTTGGCCTCGGGGTCGGAGTTGCCATCGAGACCGGTATGGAGATCGGAGGGGAGGTCTTAGACATCCCTTCGGACCTTAAGGAGGTAAGGGTCGCGATACAGGGCATCGAGAACGATTGTTGCAAACTTGCGAAATACCTGACAAGCAAGGGGGCGCGGGTGGTGGGGCTTTCCGACGATGAGGGCGCGATATACAAGGCCGAGGGGGTCGATATTAACAAGCTCCTGACCTACCAGGCCATGGGAAGCGCCAAGAGCCCATTGAAATACTTCAAGGATACGAAGATGTTGCCGAAGGAGGACATAGCCAAGATGGACTGTGATGTCTTCGTACTCAGGTCCTCGTGCAACACCGTCCTCGAGAAGAACGTCGCGTCCCTCAAAGCAAAATGCGTCGTCGAGGCTTCCGAGAATGCGATAAACGCCTTGACCGACCAGATGTTGAGCAAGAAACAGGTCCTTGTGATACCTGATATAATCACGATGGGGGGCGGTGCGGTAAGCGCCTATTGCGAGCTCAACAAGAACAGCAGCGAGAGGGCGTTCTCAATCATCGAGAAAAAGGTAAAGGGCATAACGAAGAAGTCACTTCAACAATCCCTCGAACAGGGCATCCCGCTCCGAAGGGTCGTCAAGGAGATGGCCAAGGAGAAACTTATTGAGGCCAAGGAGGGCGCGGAATGAGCAGGACTGGGGAGCCGGCACTGGTCCCCTTCGCCCTTGTATGGAATCTCAGGTTCCTGCACCAGGACCCGGCCCAATTGGCCCCACATCGGTTCTGTCTCACGGGAATGTGTCGGGGCGAGTATCCTATCGACGCCTGGAAGACATATTTCCTCGAGGTTCCGTCCGGGGGCTCCAAGAGGGACATCGTGGGGAGGGGGTACCACTACCTCGGGGTCGGCATGAAGAGTGTCGCCTGGAACCCGATGCGGATGGTCCCGTTCCCTGTTTATGCGAACGGTCATGACGCAGATATCGAGACACTCAAGCTTGTGATCCTGCATTGGTTGGACATCTGCATCCCCGATGACATCCCATGCATCTCCATTGCAATGAAATGCCAAGGTATCTACTCGGAAACGGTCGAGGCCCAGACGGTCAAGGTCATGATGGTCTGGAGCGACGGTGCGGCCCGCGTGGTCACTTTGGACTGGAGCGAGGGCCCGTGGGAGGACTGCTCGACGCCCGAATGGCACATCGAGGCCACACCGCACATGGGATTGGCGAAGATGGAAACGCTGTTGAAGGGGGTATTCAGGAACCTAGGATGGGAGGGGGCGGCCTATTCGATACTTGTCATCCCGTCGTCTCTGGGGGGGGAATTGACGGGTCAGATGTCGGACACGGACCAAGGTATCTGGGGGAGGGAATGGCGATATACGGACCACGCGGCCTTCGAGAAGGACCTGGGTAGCATCGTTTCCCTGGTCCAGTCCATGTTCGATACCCTTGTCCCTGATGGGATGGGAGATGTGGTTGGGGCAGCGGTGGGAACGGTCAAGCCCCCCGGGACCGCAGAGGTCCACCAAGCGGAGAGAAGGGTAGCGACTGGGGAGGGACCGTGAACCTATCGTTCCCAAGAGGCCCAGCGTGCGGACCTTTGGGATATAGGTCGGGGAAGACCCGGGCGCGTCCATGGTGATGGACCAGACCCGTGGTCAATTAAGAAGAAGGAGGGTTGCAACATGAGTGAAACCATCGTCGTAGGTTTCGTCTGCCGCTGGGTAGCGGACAAAATGGACGAGAAGCTGAAGGTACACAATAAGAACGGGGCGAGGGTCTACCAGCTGAACTGTGTGGGCAACGTCCCGCCGGCATTACTAGTGGACGCCTTCTCGAAGGGCGCCGATGTCGTGTTCCTGCTCGGTTGCGGCAATGGCAATTGCAAGTACTACAGCGGCACCGACAGGATAAAGAACGCCCAGAGCGGCACGTCGGTGATGATTGAGGACCTGGGCCTAGAACCCGAGAGGGTCATCGTGTCCTTCGTCGAGGAGAACGAGGAGGACCCGGTGGCCAGGATGATGAAGGAATGCACAGAGCTGGCTGGAAGGATAGGGCCGAGCCCGCTACGGAGCTGAACTCACCTATCTATCAAGATTATGTACAAAGGAGGTTGGAAGATGACCAAGAAAGTGACGGTATGGCATGAAGCCCCGAAAGCCCTGCAGGGTAAGGTAGGGGGGAACGGCATGGAGGTGGCCCTGAAGGAGGTCCCTGTCCAGCCCATCGGTATGAGGGCCTTTGTGACCTTTGTGATCCCTGATTACTGCAGCGATTGCATCTATTGCGAAGGGACCTGCGCGAACCTGAAGTTCAACAAGGAACGGAAGATAATGATTGTCAACCAGGTCGGGTGCCGTGGTTGCGGACAGTGCATCTCCTCTTGCCCTACAGGTGCGCTGCAGCAGAGGAACACCTACCTGGGCAAGATAGACGAGGATTTCACACATCTTCTGGGGAAGGAGCCGGCAGCCGTTCCGCAGAGCTGCAACATGTGCCCTGTGGTCTCTGGCGAGATGCCTGACCAGGGCAACGGGCCGAACAGCGTCCGGCTCCTCTGCAGCGGGAGGTATGAGGCAAGCTTGGCCCTTGAAGCCCTGACGAAGGGGTGCAAAGGCGTTGTCGTGGTCGGATGCCTCTTCAAGGACTTCCCATTCGAGAGGAACAAGGTCGCCACCGAGGACAAGCTGAGGTTCTCCAAGCTCCTCATGATGCGACTGGGCATCGACCCTGATAAGGTGCAGCATGTCAACAAATATGTCACGGAAGGAGGTGTCCGCGAATGCATTCAGCGGCTAAGCGGGGCATGAAGGGCGAGAAGGCGCCGGTGGAGGCCGACACGGGCGTGGACCCGCTCGTGATGAGGACGAACGTCCTCTACTGCCTCGACTGTGGGAAGTGCACGGGAACGTGCCCGGTCACCGCGGTGAAGCCGGGCTTCTCGCCGAGAAGGCTCGTCGAGATGACCTTGATGGCGAAGCCTGAGGAGATCGCGACGAACAACTACATCTGGGACTGCCTAACATGCGGCAAGTGCTCCAATTACTGCCCGACCGATGTCCGGTTCTCCGATTATATCAAGGGTCTGAGGGCCAGAGCCCTCGAACAGGGTGGGTTTTCGGTAATGAACCATGGCGGCATCACCTATTCCATAGCCAGGGCCATGGCAAAGGGGGACCTGAAGCAGAAGAGGCTCGAGTGGGTCGGTGGCGCCAAGGTGACGGTGGCGGAGAAGGGAGACGTTCTGCTGTTCACTGGTTGCATGGTCTACTTCGACCTCATCTTCGAGCCGCTCCACATCGATGGCGCGATGACTGTCCTCGGCAATGCGGTCAGCATCATGAACAGGGCCGGCATCGTCCCTGCAGTGATGGCGGACGAGGTCTGCTGTGGTCATGACGAACTCTGGTCTGGGGAGGAGGGGACGTTCGCCAAGCTTATGGAGAAGAACATCCAGGCCATCAAGCGGACCGGGGCCAAGAAGATAGTGACCGTATGCCCGGAGTGCGCCTCCACCATCAAGAAGTACTATAAGGAGATGGGTGGGCTCGAAATCGAGGTCGTCCACATCTCCCAGTTTATCGACGACCTGCTGAAGGGCGGGAAGATAAAGCTGAGGCTGGCAAAGGGGAAGGTGACGTTCCAGGACCCGTGCCGCCTCGCCCAGCACATGGAGGAAGTCGATGCGCCTCGGAACGTGATAGCGGCCGTCAACCCGGGCGGGCTCGTGGAGATGAGGGATTCGAAGGAACTAGCATCGTGCTGTGGCACCGCCCTCTGGAGGAACTGCGACTCGTTCTCGGAGGGCATGAGGGGCGACAGGCTTAGACAGGCCAAGGAGACGGGCGCGGACCTGGTCATAACGGCGTGCCCGAAGTGCCAGATCCATTTCAGCTGCACCCTTAGCGGTAAGTGCGAGGAGAAGGGCATTGACCCGAACCTGAAGGTCAAGGACCTTGTGACCTACGTCGCGGAGAACATGGAATGATGGAGATGAAAAGATGACAACGAAGGATGTCCTTGTGATAGGGGCGAGCATAGTCGGCATACAGGTCTCCATCGACCTGGCCAACATGGGCTTCAAGGTCCACCTCGTAGAATCCACGCCAAGCATTGGGGGCAGAATGGCCCAGCTGGACAAGACGTTCCCGACGAATGACTGCTCGATATGCATACTCGCGCCGAAGATGATAGAGTGCTTCCAGCACCCGAACGTGGATACCATGACCTACTCAGAGGTCGCCAGTATAGAAGGAAATATCGGGGACTTCAAGGTGAAGGTCCGGAAGAAGCCGAGATATATAGACTATAACAAATGCACCGGGTGTGGCGATTGCACCACTAAATGTCCGACGAAGGTACCCAACGAGTTCGACCTGGACCTCGGTCAGAGGAAGGCCATCTACCTGCCGTTCCCACAGGCCGTACCTCGCAAGGTTACCATCGACGCCAAGGTCTGCAAATATCTGACCAAGGGTGTGTGCAGGGTCTGTGAGAAGACCTGCCAGGCCGGGGCCATCAAGTTCGACCAAAAGGAGGAGATCGTCGATCTGAAGGTCGGAGCGGTCGTGGTGGCCACGGGCCTGGATTTCTACGATATGAAGGCCTTACCCGAATACGGGTACGGGAAGTACAAGAACATAATCACATCAATGGAGTACGAGAGGCTCCAGTGCGCCTCTGGCCCGACTTTGGGCCATATAAAGAGACCATCCGACGGTAAGGAGCCGCTGCGCATCGCATTCATCCAGTGCGCCGGTTCGCGGGATGTACGTCACAACCTATACTGCACGGGCGTGTGCTGCATGCACACGATAAAAGAGGCCATCATGTCCAACGAGCACAACAACGCGACCGAGTCGTTCGTGTTCTACATGGACATGAGGACGCCCGGCAAGAACTTCCAGGAGTACATGTATCGGGCCGAGAAGGAATATAAGGTCAACTTCATAAGGAGCCGACCTGCGAAGGTGACGGTAAACGAGAAGGGCGACCCCATCGTCTGGTACGAGGATACCGTCGATAGGAAACTCAAATCCATGACCGTGGACCTGGTCATACTTGCCCAAGCCCTCGTCCCATCCAAGGGCACGAAGGAGATGGCCAAGGTGCTTGGGGTCAAGCAGGACCAGTTCGGGTTCCTGGACATACCTGACTCGCTGCTCAAGCCGGTCGACACATCGGTGCCGGGCATCTTCGCTTGCGGGTTCTGTCAGGCCCCGACGGACATTCCTGAAGGCGTGGCCCAGGCGTCAGGTGCAGCAGCCAGGGTGGCCGAGATGCTGGAGGTGAGCTCCCGATGACCGATAAGAAGAAGGGAAAGAAGGAGGATAATGCCAGTAAGGAGGCGCCCCGCGTTGGCGTCTTCATCTGCCACTGCGGCAAGAACATCGGTGGGTTCATCGACGTACCAGCGTTGACCGAATATGCGAAAACGCTCCCGAACGTGGTCTATGCGGAGAACAACCTTTACACCTGCTCCGAGGACGGCCTCCGTTCCATAAAGGAGAACATTAAGAAGCACAATCTGAACCGGGTCATCGTAGCATCCTGCACGCCCCGTACCCATGCGCCGTTGTTCCAGTCAGCCTGTGAGGAAGCGGGTGTCAACAAGTACCTCTTCGAGTTCGTGAACATCAGGGACCAATGCTCTTGGGTCCACATGAAGGAAAAGGAGAGGGGCACCAAGAAGGCGAAGGACCTCATCCGGATGGGTGTGGCCAAGGCGTCGCTTCTGGAGCCGTTAAAGGACACGCAGATGGACGTGGTCCCCAAGGCCGTTGTCCTCGGTGGCGGCATTGCCGGTATGACGGCAGCATTGAACCTGGCGAACCAGGGCATGGAGGTCCACCTCGTCGAGAAGACGGACAAGCTGGGCGGCATGCTGAGGCGTCTCGACACGGTATATCCGACCGACGGCAAGGCCCAGGACCTGATAGCCCCGGTCATCAAGCAGGTGGAGAAGCACAAGAACATCAAACTCCACATGTCGTCGACGCTCGAGGACTTGAAGGGTTATATTGGCCATTTCATCATCACGGTCGGTGGGAAGGAGATGGAGGTGGGGACCATCATTGTGGCCACGGGCGCAGGCGTCCTGAAGCCCGAAGGTCTGTACGGCTACGGCAAGTTCCCGAACGTTGTGACCCAGCTGGAGTTCGAGGACATGGTGAAGGCCGGTAAGAAGGTCCCGAAGAGGGTCGCATTCATCCAGTGCGTCGGTTCCAGGTCGAAAGACAACACGTGGAGGCCCTATTGTTCCAAGGTATGCTGCATGGTGGCGGTCAAGAACGCCAAGAAGATTAAGGCCATGGCACCCGACACTGCAATCTACGTCCTCCACAGGGATATCAATGCGACCGGGACCGAGAAGGAGATATATTACCACAATGTCCGCGGCCAGAACGTCAAGTTCCTGAGATACAGCCTCGAGAGCCCGCCGGAGATAATCGGGGACAAGGAGGCCAAGACCATCCGGGTGCGCCACGAGACGCTCGGCACGACCTTTGAGATCCCGGTGGACCTCGTTGTGCTGAGCACACCGATGGTGCCCAATCCAGACAACACGACCCTGAACAAGATGCTGAAGGTACCTCTCGACAAGGAGGGTTTCTTCCTCGAGGCGCACGTGAAGCTGAGGCCCCTCGAGTTCGCGACCGATGGTATATTCATCTGCGGCACGGCCCGGTTCCCAGTCGGGATAAATGAGGCAGTGGCCGACGCCCTTGGTGCGGCCGCCAAAGCGGCGATACCGATGCGGAGGGGCATGGTGCAGGTGGCTGCTACCACGGCCTGCGTGGACCCGGAGAGATGCTCCGGTTGCGGCAACTGCGAGAAGGTCTGCCCATACACGGCCATAAGGCTCGTGGAGATGGAGGGCGGCAAAAAGGTGGCCGAGGTCAACGCCCTTCTATGCAAGGGCTGCGGGACCTGCGTACCAGCATGTCCGTCGAGGGCCATATCGCAGAGGGGTTTCACAGACGAACAATTGGTATCCCAGGTGCTCGCAGCGACCTGCGAGGACCAGACAGGGGTAACCACAGCCGCGGCAGGCTGGGACCCGAACATCGTGGGTTTCTGCTGCAACTGGTGCTCTTACGCCGGCGCGGATATGGCCGGGGTCAGCAGGTTCCAATATCCTACGAACCTGCGCATCATACGTACCATGTGCTCGGGAAGGGTCGACCCGCTCTGGATATTGCGGGCGTTCCTTGACGGGGCCGATGGGGTGTTCGTGAGCGGTTGCCACCCAGGCGACTGCCACTATAGCACGGGCAATAACTTCACCGCCGACCGGATGAAGCGTCTCAAGGAGACGCTGGAGGATTATGGGGTGGACGGGAGGCGGTTGAGGTTGGAGTGGATCTCGGCAAGCGAGGGTAACAGATTTGCCGAGCTCGTGAAGGGATTCACGGAAGAGATAAGGGCGCTAGGACCGAGCCCATTGAAACAGGTCAACGGAAGGAGGAGTGAGTGTGTCGAAGAAACTTGAGAGCGAAGTATGGAACATGGAGCGCTGTGCGGGGTGCGGTGGCTGTGTCACCGCCTGTTCCAAGCGAATCGTCCATTTCGATGACGACGCGGACCACCCGTCGAAGAAGAAGATAAAGAAGACGGTGGCGCTGACGACCAGCATCCTGGACACATGCCACTTCTGCGATATGGCGGGTGAGCACCTCTGCGAGGATGCATGCCCCCGTTTGCAGGAGGACTGGAAGGACGGGCCGGTGCTTAAGGCGCTGCTCGTCAACACGGCGGTCGGCAAGAACCACTCGGGCGAGCCGAACGATGTGATAGCCTATTTGCTCGCCGGGGCGATGCAGGCCGGCCTGATAGACGCCGTGGTTATGACCGACGTGGACAGGTGGACCATGGTCCCAGGCCCGAAGGTCGCGACCTCCATCGCAGAGATCATGGAGAGCGCTGGGAACCAGTACATCTGGCACCCGACCCTGGAAGGCCTAAAGGAGGCCATCTACAAGATGGACCTGAAGAGAGTGGCCGTTGTCGGGACCCCTTGCAACATCCAGGCCTTGAGCCGGATCGGGGGTTCGGGGACGAGGGCCTTGGGATACTTGAACGACAGGGTCAAGCTGAAGGTCGGACTGTTCTGCTCCGGTGTCTACAAGAAGCAAGCGCTGAAGGACATCGCAACGGCCTTGAAGATACCTGCCACCCACATAAAGAGCGTCTCGGTCTCCCAGAAGGATGACCAGCTCACCGTAATGACCCATGACGGTCAGACGAAGAAGATGAAGCTGTCACAGGCCACGAACCTCATACGCGCCGGATGCGGCCGATGCTACGACCTGCTATCTGAGCAGTCAGACATATCCGTTGGGCCCATCGGCGCAAAGAGGGGCGCTTCCGTCGCAATCGTGAGGACGCCGGCAGGCGAGGTCATCCTGGACAATGCGGTGGCCTTGGGCCTCGTGGCGACCAAGGAGGGTGTCGACGAGAAGGCGCTCGCCGAGGCTAAGGAGTCCAAGATGCGGAGGAAGAGGGCCGAGATGATCGATGGCCTACAGATCCTCATGCTCGAGGCATTGAGGGACCCGACCAAGGTGGAGGAGGCTAAGAAGAAGTTCGGTGAGATATACTACCGTAAGGCCGCGGGCGGAAAGATGGAAACAGAACCACAGGGAGGCTGCGGCACTTGCTCCCTATGCGGGGCACCCTAGGAGGCGATTGACATGGCAGACGTGACGATTGATGCAAAGGGCAAGGAACTGAAGGACGTCAGCCCGCAGATGAGGGATGCCGTTAGCAAGGGCAATAACATCGTCGTGAAGAACGCGGACAAGGTGGCAGGCCTCGGAGCGGGGTTCAGGACCGGCAAGATAAATGTAGATGGCGATGCCTACGACTACGTCGGTGCCGTGAACGCCGGTGCCGAGATAAACATCTCTGGCAAGGCCCACAACTTCCTTGGCGACAACATGACCACTGGAAAGATAACATGCGCCGGGGACACGGGTTACGGCGCCGGGATATACTGCTACGGCGGCCAGCTCATCATAAAGGGCGGGGCCGGGGATTTCACGGCCACCATGAACAAGGGCGCCACCATAGTTGTCGGCGGCAACGTCGGGAACGAGGTTGGCACCTACATGACGAACGGCGACCTGATAATCCTCGGGAACGCTGGCAAGAGCCTCGGGAACTACATCATACGGGGCACCATCTACCTGAAGGGTAAGGCCGAGAGCTATGGCAACAACGTGAAGGAAGAGCCTATGACCAAGGAGGATGTGGACCGGATTGGGGCCATCCTGAAGGCCGAGGGGTTCAGCGCGAACCCCAAGGAACTGAAGAAGCTGGTTCCGATATCGAACAAGCCGTTCTACCATCCGAAGAAGTCGATATACGATGAGGGGGGATGGTGGTGAGCATCATTGGAGCATATTGTGTCAACCTAGACCAGAGAAGGTGCATATCCCACAACGAACCATGGAAGTGTGGGCAGTGCACCCAAGTTTGCCCGGTGAAGGTGTACGAGAGGGACCTGGAGACAGGCAAGGTACAGATTGTGAACGACCCTGTCTGCATCGGCTGCAGGATATGCATGGAAAGCTGCCCTGCGAACGCCCTCCACATCAAGCCGG
>Ga0315273_10014526_pt1 | contig 10145 bp, 7 predicted proteins | sample YL17G02_0_MG_FD_205753 | JGI IMG/M metagenome (GOLD analysis project Ga0315273, IMG submission 205753) | Sediment microbial communities from Yellowstone Lake, YNP, Wyoming, USA - YL17G02_0 | ecosystem: Environmental > Aquatic > Freshwater > Lake > Sediment | place: USA: Wyoming | collected... | reverse complement strand
TGCCAATGACGCCGATGAGCACGGTGAGATAGGGCAAGGAGAAATGGAAGCTGGGAACGACGGAATGGGTGGCCACTTGCCCCCAATCGGGCTTCGCCAGGAAGCCGGTGATGATGTAGGCGACGAAGACGAGCGAGCCCAACAGCAGCACTTTCTCCACGTGATGATAGGAGCCGAGGATGACGACACCCAGAACCAGCGCCGCCGCAAGGGGAACAGTAAGGTACTTTGAGACACCGAATATCTCAGAGGCACCGGCGACACCGGCGAACTCAGCAACCGTAGTAGTCGCGTTCGCCACGAGAAGAACGAGCATCGCCAGGGTGGTTATGCGCACGCCAAAGCGTTCGCGGATGAGGTCGGCGAGGCCTCTGCCGGTGATGGCGCCGAGGCGGGCGGCCATCTCAGCGATGATGGCGAGGGCGAAGACGCAGAGGACGATGGCCCACAGGAAGCTATAACCGAAGCGGGCGCCGGCGATAGAGTAGCCGGCGATCCCTGTCGGGTCGTCGTCGACGATGCCGGTGATCAGGCCGGGACCCATGACGGCCAGGAAGAGGCTAAGCCGTGTTAGGATGCCGAGGCGGAGCCCGGCGCCGCCCTTCACAGAGGCATCGCGCTCGACTTCTTCTGCCATCGTTCATCCTGTCATTCGGCGCGGCCGGTTCTGCCAAGAGCGCGGGGTCACAAGGTCGATAACGTCGTTGACGGTTACGACGCCCTTGAGATCGCCGTCCTCGTCCGTCACGGGAATAGCGAGAAGGTCGTAGCGAATGAGCTTGCGCGCCACTTCTTCCTTGGAGTCGTCCAGACGCACGGAGGCGATGTCGCGCTGCATGAAGCTGGCGACGGGCGCGTCCGGCTGGGCGATAATGAGGTCGCGGAGGGAGATGACGCCGCGAAGGCGGTTGGCGCTGTCGACGACGTAGAGGTAGTAGCTCTCGTCCTCCGGGGGAGCGATGCGCCGGAGAACGGTGATTACCTCGTCGGCAGTGTCTGTCTCCAGAACGGCGACGAGACGGCTGTTCATCAGTCCACCTGCCTCGTCTTCTTCATAGGCGAGAAGCGATCGCACCTCTTTGGCGGCATGGGGCGCCATCAGTCTCATCAGCTCACCGGCGCGCACCTCCTGGACGTCGCCCAGCACGTCTGCGGCCTCGTCGGGCGGCATCTGGTCGAGAACGTCGGCGGCCTCATCCAGATCCATAGCGGTGAGGACGGCGGCCTGGTGCTCATCGGAGAGCTCGGCCAGGGCGTCGGCGGCTGTCTTGTCGTCGAGCACTTCCAGCACGTCGGCAGCCTCGCCGGGGGACATCTGGCTTATGATGGCCCCGATGTCAGCAGGGCGCATGGCGCGCAGGCGGTCGAAGGGCACCTTGAGGCGCACCTCGTCGACGGCGGGTCCGACGTCGACCTCCTGCCAGTCGATGAGGCGGGGGCGGTAGCAGCGAGCAGCTCGGATCACCCACTCCAGTCCCAGACGGCGAAAGAGACCGGCGATTGAGCTGTCAACGCCCGCCAGCCGGAGGTCGCCGTTGATGGGGGTGAGCGAGATGTCGTTTACGCGGACGAGCTTGACGCCGTGGGTATCGACGATCTGCTTGTCCAGCAGGTCGCGGCCGAGCCAGATTAAATCCTCCCCTGGCTCGGGAAGGGCATCAAGGTCGATGCGGTGGCCGAGCGCGGTGCCGCGCGGCGTCACGGAGGCGACGCGGCCCCAGGGGACAGCGTGCAGACGCCCGCGGGTGGCGACGGCGACAGTGAGTACAGGCGGATAGGGGACGTCCATCGGGACAAGCAGGTCGCGGAGGATCGCGACACGGGTCCCCTCAAGGTCGAGGACGGGACGACCCAAGAGCTGGCTGAGGAAAGGCATAAAAAACCACCTCCCCAAGCTATGGCTTTTCGGGAGGTGGTCCGCCGCAGAGGAGAGCCGCGGCGACACGAAAACACGCGTCAGCGGCTCATCTGAAGCGGAGCGCCTCCCTCGGTTTCTTGGCTGTGACGGCGTTGATCGCCGTCTTCGTCGCTTTCCATCTTTTCCTGATGATCCTCGGCGCTGCGCGAACACCGCGGCGCCCTGAGATTCTAATCGTATCCCGCCCTGATGCCAAGAGTCAACCCTAAGCGGCGCTACTCGCCGAATCTGAAAGAAGGGTCAGTTGGCGCTCCGCGAGGACGAATCCTGCGGTCTTGCCCGCGTGACATCTGACGACCGGATTGTATCTTCACGCGACGCAACCCGCAACAGGCTAATAGAAGCGGGGGAGGCGCTGCACCTCCCCCGCTGACTTCTGCAGTTCTGTGTTCTTAGGGAATGATCTTCCGCAGGTTGAACCCTTCCGCTCTGAGGCTCTAGTAATCCGCTCCCTGGATATAGGTCCTGGTCGCCCCTGACTTCGGTGTGACCTTGTACGGCCGCATCATCTCGTTGTCTTCGTGATCGATGATGTGGCAGTGCCAGACAAACCCGTGCCCCAAGGCGTTAGGATCGAACGGGTAGGTAAGCGCGGGGTCATTGATCGGTTTTTGCATCGGGGCGAAGCGCACAGCAATGCGCGTCACCTGGCCCGGGTACATGACCACTGTGTCCTTCCAGCCCGCCTCGTTACCGTTCGGCGGCTTCAGCGGCCCCTGCAGGAACGGAACGATGTCCGGGTTACCACCCAAGGCGCGCGCGTTGCCTGTATTGTAGTCAAGCGGCGGGCCAAAGGCGGGAATGAAGACCCCGGCGGCATACGGCAACCCCGTCATCGGGTCGATGATGGTCGAAGACCCGGGGAAGGCTGCGGCGTAAGCACCGTTGTACTTGCTCACGTTGAAGCCCTGCCGATTGATCAGCTGGAACTGCGTCAAGTGAGTGTGGATGGGATGAGCGTCGGCGGTCAGATTGACGATCTCCCAGACCTCGGTGTCGCCCTCATTCGGCAGTTCCGAGTAGTAGTCGGTCATACCGTTTATCGTGATCGCCTGGAAGTCAGCCCTCACCGATCCGTCGCTGCGCTTCCCGTCCCACTTCGTGTTGTTGACGAGAATCTCCAGGGGCCCGCCCATGCCCATGATCTCGTTGAGAGTCATCTGACGCGTCTTGTTCGCCGTTACACCTGCAGCCAAGGCACCGGTGGCGGGGTTGACCAGGCGCACCATGGCCGGACGCAGCGGGATACCCGAGGCCGGGTCGTAGCTAGCGTCCGTTACGGCCCCTGCCTGCACCCGGAACTGCACGATCTGTCCAAGGGTTGACCCTGAAGGAGCCGTGCCCTTCGGATAGGGAGTGCGACCGGTGTTCCGCATAATCAGCGTCTGCCCCTGAAGGCCAGCGAAGTCGATGATCACGTCGGCGCGCTCGCCGGGCATGAGCAACAGTCTGTCCAGAGGCTTAACGTTCGGGTCGATCTTCACCGGCGCGTCCAGATAGCCACCGTCAGTGCCGATCTGCCAGATCGGCGGGCCCATGGCCTTTGTCACTGGATTGACCAGGAACAGCTCGTATGTCCGGGCATTGGACCCGTTGACGAACAGGAAACGATAACGTTTTGCCTGCACGTTCATGAACGGCCACACCTTGCCATTGACTACGATCGTATCCCCTACGAATTCCGGTATCCAGAACGGGTGCTCAGGGTTAATGCCCACGTTAGGGAAGAAGAGCTGGCCGTTGACGTCGAACATGCGGTCCTGGAGCACCAACGGAACGAGATAGTCGACGGGACCGCTCGCGCCCTGCTGCAACCCCACTGGGTGCAGGCCGATCGGCAGCGTGAGACTGGGGTCGATTAGCGGGTAGGCGCCCGCCAGTCCCGCGTAGACGTTGAGACGTGTTGCCCCCAGGAGATGATCGTGGAACCAGATCATCGCCGCTTCCTGGGTATTGGGGTAGCGGTACACCGCCTCGTTTCCCGCGGCGGAGACTCCAGGTTGAGTGTAGTAGCCGTGACCGTGGTAAGCGCCGTCACTCGTGAACCACGCGTCCGGCCCGCCGTCGATCACCGGAGGGACCTCACCACCGTGCACGTGGGGCACTGTTGGAATGGGCCCCGAGTAGTGTTCGGCACAATAGCTCATCGGCATGCCGCCCATGTGGGCGCACATGTTCTCCTCTCCGTGCAGTGGGTCGGCCCAGTGCAATGTCTGGTCGGTCCCGGCCTGCCAGAATTGCAGATTACTGCCGCTAGTGTTACCCAGATTGTTGACGAACCGTATCCGGGTCGGAACATTGCGCGTGGCTACCAAAACGGGGCCCGTGTACGTCCCTGCGGGATTAGTCGGCAGGTTACCCAATCGATAACCCCAGACCCATGTCCCGGCGTAGGTCCCCGTGGCGGGGATGAATGTCGACGGCATGACCGTCGCCTTAAACTCCTGCATATTCAAGACGATCTCGCTCGTCCCGGCTATCATCGTCTCGATTGGCCCGCCCGCTACGCTCAGGAGGGGAAGCGGGTCGACGAATCGAGGGATAGCGCTTCCCGCCAACGCCGTTTGGGTCGTCTGGGCTCGCGCAACCCCGGCCGCCCCCGGAAGACCGACATACCGGCCGAGACCTGCAGTGCCGGTTGCCGCCAGGAACGTCCCTGCTGCTGCGCCCTTTAACAGTGTCCGCCTACTTATCTGTTTTCTCATTTCACTCCTTCCCTCCGGCCGCTCATGCCTTGAATCGGGAAGAGCAAGTCTCACCGTGTAGTCGACGCGATGGTCGTGCTCTCGCCTCCCCCTGTCTCCTCGATGACGGCCGGCATAGCTGCCTTATCGTAGACATGAGCCGTTGTGGAGAACTTGCACTCAATTGTAGCGGAGGAAAATGACGGAATTGTGAACGTTGCAGCCAGCGACGTGGCAAAGTCGTGCGACCTCTTCAGGGGGCAAGCTCAACCTTCTTCTTGGCGGGGGTCAATCAGCGGGGATAGTCAGCAGCGAACTGTCAACGCGGGCATTATTGCATACTCGTCAAGGCCGATAGTCGGCGAGCTAGCGCACTACCGGCCGTCGGTTCCGCATCGAGCGCGGATTCGAGGCCAATTGACCGCTCCCGCTCTGATGCCAAGAGTCAACCCTAAGCGGCGCCGCTCGCCGAATCTGAAGCGTATACTAAGTTCAACCAAACATGGCAGAGGTTGTCCTCGCGACATGAGGGGCGACCCTACTGCGTTTCCACCCAGTACAGAGTCGCCCGATGCTCCCCGTTCTGGTCGGTCTCCCAACACGTCCAGTATATCCGCCCCTCGTCGGCGGCAACGAAGCCGGCGTCGCAGTTACTCAGCTTGATCAAGTCGCCGGTGCCCTGTTCAAATGCCATCGCCTCGTTTTCCGGCCTATTTACCCACACCGCGAAGCCGCCGACCGCCTGCACGTATTCGGCCCAACGCGACTGCCCCGGGTTTCTTCCCTGGCTGCTCCCCGTCAGCAAGAGTAGAAGGTCAGGATCATGCTTTGTCCCTTCCTGGTACAGTACCCGCGTCTCTCCTGTGGCGAGGTCAGTTGAGTAGGCGCTGTAGCAGTACGGGTCGTCGTCGCAGTCACTCGTCTCCACAAGGCGGGGCCCAATCCAGACGACGTTGGCGTTCTCATCCACACTCAAGGGCGACACCCTTCCCATGACCACCCCTGATTGCGCGGTGCCCCATGTGCTGGAACCTATGACACCGTAAGGCACATCGCCGGAAAGCTCCAGCACTCTACCCGTGCGCTCAACCAGGTTGTAGCTCCTCATCTCATACACACTGCCGCCGGGGAGGTAGCCGATGGCCGCGGCGTAGACCAGGTAACCGTTTCCAACGACGAAGGCGACGTCCCCGCTACTGACCCAATCGTTGCCACTGACGATGCCAAAGTCCGTGTCCACGTGCCACCATTGCATCGTGGAGAACTCCAGAGCGTAAAGGCGCCAGCCCCCTGCGCCATATCCGCCCTCCTCCCAGACAAGAAAGCGCCCATCGCTCCCCGTCGCGGCAGCCTCTTTGCCCGTCTCCATAGCTCGGAACTCATTGACCGTTCCCGTCTGAGGGTCCCACAAGGCGAGCCTGCCGGGTTTCTCGGGGTCGCCGGGTGGGAACTGGCACCCCTCGACCTCGCAAGGAAGGAAACTGGGCAGGCTGTAGACCAGGAAGACGTGAGAGCCCGGGACAAGCCGCAGGGGAATCCAGCTCGCGGTCCCCTCGACCGCCGACTCAAGCGCCGGCAAGGCGACGGAATGGATGTCACCGAAGCGCGTCGCGGCATCCAACGTCGGGCGCGCCGTCGGCGATGGGGTCAGCGTTGGAAGGATGACTCTCGTAGCTTCCGCAGTAGGCGACGGAGTGGGCGACGTCTCACCCTGCTGGTCTGAATCGTCGCACGCAGCCATCACCAAACACGCCAGCGCCAGGCAGGCCAGAAAAGAAGCCACCACAGCGAGCGAGAGGAGATGACGGAGGCGAGACAATGATCTCAGCGCAGCAGACATCGCACAACCTCCCTGTTGGCGAGAACGTCATTCGGCGGGAATAATCAGCAGCGAGCTGTCAGTGGGGCGATTATACCACTGCCTGCCCGCTCGTCAATCTTTGTGTCGGCGACCCCCATAGGGGGGTCGCCAGTTGTGTTCAACCATCCAGGAAAGTCATCGCCTAGCCCCACCTAAGGTATGACTCGCGACAACGCCCCGCTACTCGATGGCGTAGATGACCTGGACCGTCACGACGATGTCCATCTCGCCGGTCTCGATGGTCGTGGGCCCCGGCCCGGTTGCGGGCGCCATCAGCGTGTCGCGGGCAAGCGTGATCGGCGGCGCGGTGAACGTCTCACTGATCGACATCACCTTGCCCAGACCAACACCCGACAGCTCCGCCAGCCGCTGGGCCTTGGCCTTCGCGTCCGCGACCGCTTCCTGCCGGGCCTCGTCGCGCAGTTTGGCGGGATCGTCGATTGTGAAGCTGATCCCCTGGATTTGGGTGAGGTCGCCGCCGGCGGCGACGGCGTCGTCTATAACTTTGCTCGTGTTGTCGATGTTGCGGATCTTGGCGGTGACGATGTTGGTCACGCGGTAGCCGCGCAGCTCCTGCGTGTTGTTCTGGTAGTCGTACTCGGGCTGGATGCTGAACTGGGTGCTCTGGATGTCTTTGTCGTCCACGCCGTTGCCCTTGATGGAGTCGACGACGCCCTTCATGGCCGTGGCCGCCTGATCGCGCGCGTCTTTGACCGAAGGCGCAAGGGCGGACACTCCTAAGGTGAGGACGGCCACGTCGGGCGCGCCGGAGACCTTCCCTTCGCCGCTGACGGTGATTCCCAGCGACTCGGCCTGCTGATTGGCGACGGTCACCTTATCCCCTTCGCAGGCGGCGCTCAGAAGGCCTAACACGAGCAGGCCCGCTATCGAGAGAAACGCGATGTGTTTACGCATGATGGTCATCTCCTTCTTTTGCTGGACGGATTCAGCCCGCCAGCGCTCAATTACATATCCTGGGTCCGCCGCGACCGCCACCCTGCGAAGAAGGCGACGGCGATAAAGCCCAGCGCCAGTCCACCGAGAACTCCTTCCGCAGCCCGCAGCCAGTCGTGGTCCTCGTCTTCCTCTTGCTCAGAGGTAGCGGCCTCTTCAGCCGGCGGCGGTGTGGGAATGGCCACAGCCGGAGGCGTCTCCGCAGCGCCAGCCGCCAGACCAGGGAGAGGCGTACCGCTTTCCCCCGGCAGAGGGGTCCCCAGCGGCTGCGGCAACGGGGCCATCAGCGGGGTCGACCGTGCTGTCGAGGGTATGGGAGCGGCTTCATAGTCCTCGGCGACGCCCTTCTCCGCCGCCGCCTCGTCGGCTCCAACGTTGCCCTCGCCGGAAGTCGCCGCCGACTCTCGGGCAGCCCCGAGCATGACGGCTTGTCGCTCGCTGGGCTCACCGCCGGACTGGAGGAAGATGTCGGCGCCGACGGATGTGAAGAGAAGGACGAGGGCAGCCGCGGCCGCCGTCCGGAATGCCGGGTACAGGCGGGCAGCGGTAGAAGACGGCTTCGCCTTCTGGATGCCGCGCGCTTGTTCCGGCGTGAGGGTGAAGGAGCGAGGCAGCGGGGACTCCGGCATCTCTCGCAGGGCCGCCGCTAGGGTACGCAGAGCGTCGAGCTTGCGGCTGCAGTCGTCGCAAGAACGAAGGTGCTCTTCCAGTTGCCGCTTTCGCTCGGGCGGGAGCTCACCGTCGAGGTAGGCGGATAGATCCGCCTCTTTGACGGGGTGCCGGTGAGCTTTGAGCCAGTCAAACATCGTCACGCCTCGGAGGAGGGTGGGCCTGCGCCCTCCTCGCTATCCTCACTGCTAATATTATGACGAAACCGCTGGGGCAAAAGTTCCGCGTTTTCCAGCAGGAGACGGCGCAGGCGCGCCCGCCCCCGACTGATGCGTGACTTGACGGTGCCCACAGAAACCACGAGTGTCGCCGCGATCTCCTCGTAGCTCATCCCCTGCACGTCGCAGAGAACCACAGCCGCCCTCTGATCCAGCGGCAGTCTCATGAGACCACTCTGGAGATGACGGCTCATTTCGCTGCGAAGCGCCCACTCCTCTGGGGAATCGGAGGTGTCGGGCGGCTCCAGAGGGCCGTCGATTGCGGCCGGGCCGGCCTCCAGCGATACCTGGGGCCGGCGGTGACGGCGGCGCAGCTCGTCGGTGCAGGCGTTGACGGCGATCCGGAGTAGCCACGACCGAAAGGCCGTGCCGCGAAAACGGTCGATGTTGCGATAGGCAGAGAGGAAGGCTTCCTGGGTAGCGTCTTCCGCCGCTTCGGGCGAGGCGAGCATGCGCAGGCACAGGTTGTAGACGCGTCCCTGATACGCTTCGACGAGGGCATTGAAGGCGGCCAGGTCGCCCTCTCGGCTGCGGGCCAGCAGCGTTTCCTCTTCCGCTATCCCGTCCGGCAATCTCACCCCCCTGAAAGTCGCTTCGTCGTGGTCAGAGCCATTCTATCAGAGCGCGCAAGACCAGCCACTCACTCCCAGCGCGAGTGGTGAGGCGACATCATCCTTTAGTATTTCCTTAACAGTCCGTCTGTGCTCGTTCAGAAACATTGGTGACACCTGCCTACCGGCAGGCAGGCCTAGAATGGTGTCACTATGCGTATTTTCAGTGCGACAGCGCCCAAAGCTTTGCGTCTGGCGGACAGGCCGCCGGAGCTCTCCCGAGATGCCAAGAGAAGGCTTAGGTGGATGGACTTCTATTACTCACACGGCGAGAACGCCCGTCTTGTCTGCCGTCACTTTTGCATCTCTCCCCAAACGTTCTATCGCTGGAAAAGGAGGTACAACTGGGAGCGATTAGAGAGCCTGGAGGAACGCTCTAGGCGTCCTCACAAACTGCGCCGCCCCACGGCAGCGCTGGCTTTGGTGCAGGCGGTGCTAGCGGTCAGGGAGGCGAATCCTAGATGGGGGAAGGACAAGCTGGCGCCCCTTCTCAGAGAGGCCGGCTGGGAGGTGTCCAACTCAATGGTAGGGCGCACCATGCGCCGTCTCAGGGAGCAGGGACGGCTTGTGGAGGCGCCGCGGGGTCGGCTTCCGGTGCGCCGGCGTTCCTACCCTAGACCCTACGCTATCCGTAAGCCGAAAGGGTACCAGGTGACTCGCCCAGGGGATCTCATTCAGGTGGACACGCTGGACCTCCGGCCCCTGCCCGGAGTCGTCCTCAAGCACTTCACGGCCCGGGACACGGTTTCCCGTTGGGATGTCCTGGAGATAGCGAGCCGAGCGACCGCCGTCACTGCCAGCCGATTCTTGGACACTCTGCAAAGGCGAGCGCCCTTCCTGATTAAGGCGATTCAGGTGGACGGTGGCTCCGAGTTTCAGGCGGAGTTTGAGAGGGAATGTCAGAAACGGGGTATACTTCTCTTCGTCTTACCCCCGCGCTCGCCCAAGCTGAACGGCCGTGTGGAGCGAGCGCACAGGACGCATAGGGAAGAGTTCTATGAGGTGGCCGATTTGGACTGGACGGTCGCAGAGATTCGACCGCACCTCCTGACTTGGGAGCAGGTCTACAACACGGTGCGGCCTCACCAGGCCCTGGGCTACAAAACGCCCTGGCAAGTGGTGTGTGAACATCGACAACGACAGACGGGGTAGTGTCACCAATGTACTGAACGAGTACACCAAATTGAACCGGTCAACACCCTATGCTACCATCGACCTGATATGGATCAG
>Ga0315273_10014525_pt1 | contig 10146 bp, 10 predicted proteins | sample YL17G02_0_MG_FD_205753 | JGI IMG/M metagenome (GOLD analysis project Ga0315273, IMG submission 205753) | Sediment microbial communities from Yellowstone Lake, YNP, Wyoming, USA - YL17G02_0 | ecosystem: Environmental > Aquatic > Freshwater > Lake > Sediment | place: USA: Wyoming | collected... | reverse complement strand
GCCTTGCCGGCCTCCGGAGGCGGGATGATGTTGTCGCAGGATATCACCTGCTTCGCCCCCGCCTTGACCTCGATCGGCTGCTTCCCGTCCTTGGGGAACGGGACCTCGTCGACCCGGAGCATGAGCAGCTTGGGCACGTAGAAGTGCTGCATACGCTCCTGTCCCCGTTCGAGGAAGTACAGCGCGGAATACACCGAGCCGATCGCCACAAGGATGAAGAAGACCGCTCCCATTTTATGCTTTACGAGGTACCGGAACAAACGCACCTCCCGGGGAAGGACAGGGGGCTCCTCGCGGGCGCAACTCGGGAGTGTGCGACTGCGAGGAGGCCAGAGGGCGAGGCTAGCCCTCAGGCGCCTCGAGCTGGAACGGATAGGTGACGATGACGATGCCGCCGCCCTCGGGTTGCGGGAACGTCCAGCGGCGGACCGCTTGCGCGATGCAGTTCTCCACGTTCGGGTTGCCGATGGTGGATTCGGCGATGGCCGCCATCTGCACGGCGCCGGTGCCCATGATGATGAACTTGATCGAGACACGACCTGCCAGGTCAGGTCTCGTGGCCAGCTCGCGCTCGTAGCAGAACTTCACCTCGTTGATGTGGCGATGCACGATGCGGCGGATGACCTCCTTCGACAGCGAGCCCTTGACCATGGCCGCGCCGGAACGAATCTGCGGCACCTTGCCGCGCCGACCGCCGAGGCCGCCGGCGCCGCGGCCGTAACCCGAGCCCGTGCCGCCGCCCGCGCCGTGGCCGATGGTCCCGAGGGCGCCGAGGCCGATCGTGCCTTCGCCCGTGCCGCCGCCGCCACGACCCGTGCCGTTGACCCCGAGGCCGCCGTAGCCGAAGTTGTCACCGATCTGGTCGCCGAGGAGCGCGCCGAGCGCGTTCTCCGGGTCGATGCCGAGAGGCTGGTCCGCGCCGAACGGCGACACCGGGACGTTGGCCGCGGTGAGGTACTGGAGGATACCAGCCTCCTTGGCCATCTCGCGCGCCATGCGCAGATCCTTGTTGTCCTGCGGCCCCTTGATGGCGTAGCGGTTGTTCGTCTTCGCCGAGTCCCGCTTGCCCATCTGGCCTTCTTCGTCCTTGTGCTTCTTGCCCTGGCCGCCCTCGTCGTCCTTCTTCTTGTCCTCATCGAGCTTCTTCTTCTCCAGCTCGAGGGGCGCGTACTTCACGCCGCGGTTGGCGTCGTCGAGGAAGTCGAGGGACATGCCCAGCAGATCCGGCACGTCGAAGAACGCCAAGAAGACGAGGAGGAAGTGGAGCAGGAACGACGCCCCGGTGAAGATCTGGCTGCTCCAGTCGAACGTGAACGGCGCCACGAGCCTGCGCGGGTTGGGGACCGAGTTGACGAGGAACGTGAAGTCGCCCACGTCCTGCTTGACGCGTGATCGAGGCAGCAGCATGAAGCTGTGGCAACCCGGGGCCTCGCCGCTCGGGTGCGCCTGCCCGCTGCTCACGAGATCGGCGATCGACATCCGGCGGCCGTCCTCGAACGTGACGTCCCCCTTGGCATTGGGGAGGAAGGTCACCGTGGATCCGCCGCCGGACTGGGTGACGACCAACGGGAGCTTGGTCTGACCGCCCAGGAGCTCGGGCACGATCGGGAAGTCGCACGAGGGATCCTCGCCGATGTGGAAGCTCCTTGCCTTCTTCTCATCCGCCTTGAACACGGTGACGAGCACGACCTGATTTTTCCAGACGGTGATCAGCTCGGTCGCGTAGCGGGACGCGTCTTCCATGACGGACGGATCGATCATGACCGCCGGGCGCGTGATGACCTTTCGGTGAACGACCGGGGCACCGCCCCTCGGGGCCATCATCGGCGGCATCGGAACCCCGGCGCCGCCGAAGCCCATCGCGGCTGCGGCCGGAGCGCCGAAACCGGCATGGGCGGCTGCCGCATGGGGCTGATAGCCCGGCGTTTCGGCCGGACCACCGGCCAGCGCCGCGTCCGCAGCCGCCTCGAACGTCACGGTGACTTCGACGCCCCCGAGCGTTATGACGTCACCGCTGTTCAGCGGGGCCTTGTTCACCTTCTTGCCGTTCACGAGCGTCCCGGTGGCGCTGCCGAGATCGAAAATGAAGACCTGTCCCGGCCCTCCAACCTCGATGACGGCGTGCATGCGGGAAACGAGCTCGTCGTCGACCTGCAGATGGCTCGTCGCCATGCGCCCGATCTTGATGACGTCCTGGCACAGGGTCACCTCACGGAGCACGGTCTCGCCTTTCGAAACCTTGAATTGAATGGAGAGTGCGCTCATGATCTCTTCCTGTCTGCCGCGGCTCTCAGAGTCGCCGCGCTTTTTTCACCGCGAGTCGCGGTTACCCTGAAGGGACCGGGTCAACCTCGCTGCCCGACGGCGCACGAAGCTCATGCCGCCGAGCCGCACTATGAAACAACACTTTCGTACCAATGTGAAGATCATAAAAAATACGTTTCCTCAAAATCAACAAACGCCGCGCGCGACGTCGTTTTCCGTTCTTTGCAGCGCGTCCACGAACTATCCGACACCGCGTCTCGGCGAAAGTTCCCGACAAACGCGCACGCCACGTAATGCGATATTCTCCGCACCGCCGGCCGCCTCGACAAAGTCCACGCGACGCCGGGCGTTCCGTGGTAGCCTTCGCAAGAAGAAGGAATCCGTGAGCCCCAGCGAGGAGATCCAGTTCGTCCAATCGCTCAAGGCGCGCGACGATCGCGCCTTCGAGCAGCTGATCGCCAAGTTCAAGACGCCGATTTTCAACCTCCTGTACCGCATGACGGGCGTGCGGGAAGAGGCCGAGGACCTCGCGCAGGAGGTGTTCGTCACGGTCTACAAGAAGATAGGGTTGTTCCGGGGCGAATCTCCTCTCGCGACCTGGATCTACCGCATCGCCTACAACCTCTGCATGAACCGCCGGAAGTACCTCGGCCGGCGGCGCGACCGCGAACGCCAGACGTTCGACGAGGTCGCCGAGCGCAACATCGTGGAGTCCGGGACGATGAGCACCTCGGCCCAGATCTCTCGGCCGGACGAGATGGCCGAAGGGCACCAGATGGAGCGGCTCATCCAGGACGCCATCACCGCGCTCGACGAGGAGCAGCGCGTAATCCTGGTGCTCAGGGACGTACAGAACGTGTCCTACGAGGACATTTCCGAAATCACTGGGCTCCCGGCGGGTACGGTCAAGAGCAGGTTGCACCGAGCGCGGATGGCACTCAAAGAGCGCCTGGCCCCGTATCTGAGGTGAACATGGACCATGAAAGCGCAAGGGCCTGTTTCACGGGATATCACGACGGCGAGCTCGCCGAAGGCGACCGCCGGGCGCTCGAGGAGCATCTCTCGGCGTGCGCCGACTGCACCGCGGAGTGGGACACGTACCGCAGGGCCGTCGAAGAGGTCTCCGGGCTCCGCGTCATCGCGCCCTCGGAAGACTTCGCGCGCCAGGTGGCGCTGGCGATCGAGCTGCGCGGGAAGCGGCGAAGGTTCGGCGGGCTGAGCATTGTGGGCGTCAGGGTTGCGGTGCTTTCGCTCGTCTTGATAATGCTCCTTCTCATGGCCTACTTGACGTATCTGCTGTTGTTCTCGAGCCCGGATGCGCCGAAGCCGCCCGTCGACCCGGCCACCAAGCACACCCACGGCGACGTCGAGGTCATCGGCCCGGTCCACATCGACCAGCCGCCCGAGCAGAAGAAGAAACCGTGAAGGGAGGTCTCGTCATGTTCGAGAAGATCTGGTTGCTCGCGCTCGTCGGCTCGGCGCTCGCGTTGACCGCCTGCGGCGGATCGTCGCCCGCGATGTACAATGGCGATGCCGGAACCGACACGGATTCCGACACAGATACGGATATCGACACCGATATTGATACGGACACGGATATCGATACCGACACCGACACCGACACAGACACCGATATCGACACCGATACGGATACCGACACAGACACCGACCTCGACACCGATACCGATACCGATACCGATACCGATACCGACACCGATACCGATACCGACACCGATACCGATACCGATACCGATACCGATACCGATACCGATACCGATACCGATACCGACACAGATACCGATTCGGATACGGACAACCCATGCGACGGCATCGTTGCCGTTCTCCCCGAGGGCACGAGCTATGGCGACACCTCCGGCAGCGCGAGCTACTGGAACGCCGGATGTTGGTCGGACACGACCGACGGCGTCGGCCCGGAGAATCTCTGGAGCTTCTCTCTGGATGAGGCCGCCTCCGTGACGCTCACCCTCTACTCCGAGTTCGACGGCGTGCTCATGCTGCTCGACGAGTGCACGACCGACCCGACCGCGGTGTCGGAGTGCGCGGACGCCGTGGCCGTCAGTGAAACCGAGACGATGACTCTCGAACTCGAGGCGGGCACGTACTTCGTCCTGGCCGAGGGATTCCATGCGGACGACTTCGGTGCGTACGACCTGACGTTGTCCATCGGTCCACCGGCGGTGGGCGAGAACTGTGACGACCCGCTCGTCGCCGTGGTCGGCGACAACGCCGGCGACCTCACGGGGCTCGCGGACGACTACCACGCGACCGTTTCGACCTGCAACTTTGTGACCGGCGCGGACCAGATCTGGAGCTTCACGGCGCCGTCCAGCGGGACGTGCACGGTGACGATGACCGGCGCGTTCAACGTCTCGGTCATCGTGTGGGCCGTGTGCGGCTCGTCCGAGTACCTCGCCTGCGGCGACCCGGATCCGAGCTCCACGACGACGACGACGACCTTCACCGCCGTCGAAGGGACGACGTACTTCCTCATCGCCGAAGACGACGACGACGGCGGCACGGGCGGCGCCTACACCCTCACCCTCTCCATGTAGAGGCGATTCACAGCGCGATCCGCTCCGCGCCCGCGATCGCCTCGTCCAGCAGGGGCCCGAGCTGTGCAGAATCCTCGAGGCGCTGCGCCCTGGCGACGGTGCCTTTGGTCTGCGGATGGCGCGGGACGAACAGCGTGCAGCAGTCCTCGTGGCGGCGTATGGAGATGTCGTAGGTGCCGATCCGGCGCGCGATCTCGATGGTCTCCGCCTTGTCGAACCCGAGGAGCGGCCTCAAGATCGGCAGCGTCGCCGCGTCCTCGATGGCCGCGAGGTTTCGCAGCGTCTGGCTCGCCACCTGTCCGAGGCTTTCGCCCGTCGCCAGCGCGCCGATCTTCTGCCCGGCGGCGATGCGCTCGGCGATGCGCACCATGGCGCGGCGGTAGAGAATGACCAGGTACGCCGGATCGGGCCCGTCCTTGAGCCGCTCCTGGATCTTGGCGAACGGCACGACGAAGAGCGGCAGGCCGTCCTGCCGCGCTGCGAGAATGCGCGCGAGGTCGAGCACCTTGTCCTTCGCGCCGTCGCCGGTATACGGGTACGCGTGAAAGTAGACGCAGGCGAGCTCGAGCCCGCGCTTCTGGAGGAGGTGGCCCGCGACCGGCGAGTCGATGCCGCCGGAGAGCATGAGCGCCGCGCGCCCGGAGACGCCGACGGGAAGACCGCCGCCGCCCGGACGTTCCGCGGACCAGACGAAAGCCCAGTCCCGACCGACCTCGACGCCGACACGGAAGTCGGGCTCCTCGAGGTCCACCGCGAGCCCCGTGCGCTCGGCAACCGCCGCGCCGACGATCGTGCCTATCTCGCGCGAGTCGGCGTGGAACCCCTTGTCCGCGCGCCTCGCGACGATCCGAAACGTGGCCCCGGGGCGCGCAGGCAGCGCCGCCGAGAGATCGAGCGCCACCGCGGTGATCGCGTCGAGCCGTTTTTCGCAGAGCACGGCAGGCGAGAAGGACGACAACCCGAACACCCAGCGCAGCCTGGCGAGCAGATCCTCGTCCGCCGCGCCGAGGACGAACATGCGGCCGTGCGCGCGGACGAGGCGGACGTCCTCGCGTCCCACAAGGGCCCGGCGCAGGTTCCGCTCGAGCGCGTCCTCGAACATGCGCCGGTTGCCGCGCTTGAGAAAGAGCTCGCCGACGCGCAGCACGACCGCGGGTCCCCGATACTCCGCGAGTTGCATCACCCCTCCCCGGCGCGGCCGGCGCGCACCGCCGCGACCGCCGCGGCGAACGCGGCGACGGCTCGCTCCACCTCGTCCGCGGTCGTGTCGTAGCTCAGGCTGAAGCGGACCGATCCCTCGCTGCCGCGCAGGCCGGCGTCGCGCAGGCACCGCGGCGGCTCGGAGCGACGAGCGTGGCACGCGGCGCCCGACGACGCGAGCACACCCCGCATCTCGAGCGCGTGGAGCAGGACCTCTGAGCGGACACCCTCGACCGCCATCACGATGATCCCCGGCGCCCGCGACTCCACGGCGCCGAGGGTTCGGACCCCGGGCGCGGCGCCGCAAATGCCGCTCGACAACCGCGCGCCGAGTGCGGCCATGGCCGGGACCGCCGCGCCGCGCCGCGCGGTGATCTCCTTGGCCGCCGCGCCGAGCCCCGCGATCCCCGGGTAGTTGAGCGTGCCGGGCCGCAGGCCGCCCTGCTGATCGCCGCCCGCGAACAGGGGGCGCACCGCGACGTCGGGCCGGAGCAGGAGCGCACCGACGCCCTGCGGGCCGTGGAGCTTGTGCGCCGAGATCGAGACCATGTCCACCGCGGGCGGGTAGTCGAGGCGGGCGCACTGCGCCGCGGCCTGGACGGCGTCGACGTGCACGCGGCACCGCGGCGCCTTCGCCTTGACGCGCGCGGCGATCTCGGCGACCGGCTGGACCGTGCCCATCTCGTTCGCGACGTGCGTGACGGAGACGAGAGCCGTCCGTTCGTCGACCGCGGCGAGGACCGCGACCGGATCGACAACGCCGTTTACGCCCGCGACGATCTCGACGTGCCTCGCCCCGGCGGCCGCCAACCGCTTCCCCGCCTCCTCGACGGCGGCGTGCTCCACCGTGCTCGTGACGAGCGTGTCGCGCCTGCCGCGTGGAACGGTCCCGAGCACGGCCATCGCGTCGGCTTCGGAGCCGCCGGAGGTGAAGACGACCTTCCACTCGCCCCCGCCGACGAGCGCGGCCACGGCGTCCGACGCGTCGCCTATCGCGCGCGCGGCCGCGGTGCCCCTCCTGTGCAGCGACGAGGCGTTGCCGAAGTCGTCCCCTAGGGCCGCGCAGACCGCGGCGATCGCCTGGGGCCAAGGCCTCGTCGTCGCCGCGTTGTCCAGGTAGATTTCAGACGTGACGGACATCGCCGCGTCGCCCAGTCGTTCAGGCGACGGCGGAGACGATCTCGATGTAGCAGCGGTTATGGCGATTGACGAAGGCGACGAGACCCTCCTCGATGGCGAAGACGGTGTAGTCGCGTCCCAGCCCGGCGCCGCGGCCGGCGTGGAACGTCGTCCCGCGCTGCCGCACGATGATGTTTCCCGGAACGACGTGCTGGCCGGCGAACTTCTTGATGCCGAGCCGCTTGCCGCGGGTATCCCGACCGTTCCGCGACGAGCCCTGACCTTTCTTGTGTGCCATGGTGAGCTCCTAGGCGTTGATCTTGGTGATGCGCAGCTCGGTGTAGGGCTGCCTGTGTCCGTGGACGCGGCGGAGCTGCTTGCGGCGTTTCATCTTGAAAACGATGATCTTGCGGGCGCGCGCCTGAGCCATGATCTCGGCCTCCACCGTGGCCTTCTTGACCACCGGCGTGCCCACCTTGACGCTCTCGCCGTCGCCGATCATCAGCACCTGATCGAAGACGACCTTGTCGCCGGCTCCGCCGTCGAGCTTCTCGACGCGAACCGAGGCGCCCTCGCTGATCCGGTACTGTTTTCCGCCCGTGACGATGACCGCATACATGACTTCGTCCTTCTAGTTCTCCCGGAAACCGCTTCCGGGAAAGCAGGGACGGCATATTACCTGGAAGTGCGGTCGGATCAAGGATTTTTTTGTGCGCGGTAGCCGAGGAGCCGCAGCGGGCGCGCCGCGCCGCCGAAGGTGACGACGTCGCCGAAGTCGATTCGGTGCACGAGGTGAGGGCCGTCCAGGTACAGCCGCGCCGCGGATGTCTTCGACCGGATCGAGATCGGGCAATCGTGTCCGGCGAAGCCCTTCACCATTTCCGGCCAGCGTCTGCCGCCTGCCCCGCACAGGGTGCCCGGCTCCCGGACGATGAACTGCAGCCGCCGCGATCCGGGGCGCATCTCCTTTCCGCCTGCGGCGCTTGCGACCGCGGTCGAGCCCGCCGCGGTGCACACCCAGACGCCCGACGAGAGCTGCTCCTCCCGATCCCCGCCGACCTGGAGCTCGTAGCGCGTCGTCGACGCCGGGCAGAGATGCGAGAACAACGCGTCGTTGAGCACGCGCGCGCCGATCAGGTCCCCGTTCACCCGGACCTCCATCCGATAGAACGACGTCTCCGACAGGGCTCCGGCGAGGAACGCGTCGAGGAGCGCCCCGAACTGCGCGGCATCGCCCGCGGTGAAATAGCCCAGGGAGGTCTCCGGCGACGAGTTGATCGCGAGCACGGGCGTGTCGCCGATGGAGTGAGACGCGTGCAGCACCGTGCCGTCGCCGCCGATGGTCACCACGAGATCGAAATCATCCGGGCTCAGATCGCTCCAGTCGTGGCGCCACGCGGCGTCGAGCCCGCGCGCCTCGAGCTCGTGCCGGATGCGCTCCATCGATGACGCGTGACGCTCGTGCGCGCGCACGAGGTCGGCCACGAGCGCATCTCGGTTGTCGAGGAGCCCCTTGATGCGCCCCTGCGCGCCGTCGACGGCGACCTCCGAGTACGCGGACTCGCGGTGGAGGGCGAGAATTCGAGCGGAGCCCATGGGCGGCACTTTAGCGTCAGCGGCGGGCGCCGACAAGGCGGCTGTGCAAGCGATGGAAATGAGTTACTTAGGCAAGGAGGAGGACCGATGTCGGACGTCCCCGAATCTGCGCTCTCGAGACCGCACGTCTGCGAGGCGACCCATGGCGGCGAGCGCCGCACGCTGATCGTCGTGATCATCACGGCCATCGTCATGATCGTCGAGATCTCGGCCGGGGTCGCGTTCGGCTCCATGGCGCTGCTCGCCGACGGTTGGCACATGGGGACCCACGCCGCGGCGCTCGGCATCGCGGTGTTCGCCTACCGCTACACCAGGCGCCACGCCTCGGATTCGAGGTACGCGTTCGGCCCGGGCAAGGTCAACGTGCTCGCAGGATACACCTCGTCCCTCGCGCTCGCGGCGGTCGCGTTCGCCATGGTGTCCGAGTCGATTCGGCGGCTCGTCGCGCCCCGGGCGATCCAGTACGACGACGCGCTGATCGTGGCGGGGGCCGGGCTCGTCGTGAACCTGGTGTGCGCGCTCGTGCTCCGCGACGGCGCACGCGACGACCATCGGCACGATCACAATCTCCGCGCCGCGTACCTCCACGTCCTCGCGGACGCGGCCACGTCGATCCTGGCGATCGGCGCGCTCACGGCCGGGAAGCTCGTCGGCGCCGCGTGGCTCGATCCGGCGATCGGCATCGTGGGCGCCGTGCTGATCCTGTACTGGGCGCAGGGCCTCGCCCGTGAGACGAGCGCCATCCTGCTCGACAGGAACGGCGCCCCGGAGGAGCTCGCGCGCATCCGCGCCGCGGTCGAGGCGGGCGGCGACGCGGTGATAGAGCTCAGGATCTGGCGCGTCTGCTCGCGCCACCTCTCGGTGATGCTGGTCGTCGAGACCGCGCACCCCGAGGCGCCGGATCACTATCGCGAGCTGGTCGCGAGGGAAGCCAGGACCGCGCACGTCATCGTCGAGGTCCGCACGAGCGCGCATCTCGGCGCCACCTCTCCAAGAATCGGCTTTTCTCACCATTGCCATTGACGCCCCCCCCCCCCCCCTTGTGCGATGTTTACGTCGCTTGATCCGATGGCGGCTGTTCGGGGGAACGCGAAGCCGCCTGCGCGTGAAAGCGACACGGATCTCCTGCCACCTCCTCATCCCGCGTTCCGAGGCTGAGAACGGCCCGGTGTCGGGCCCATTTCACGGGGCGATCGCTCGTCATCGATCGCCGGCAAGGAGGTAGCATGCACAGGACAATTCTGATTTTCGCCATGATCGCGGCAGGCGCGCTTCTCACGTCGGGCTGCGATTCGGGCGACGCGAAGAGCGCGACCGTCGCGAGCGCGAACGGGATCGTCGGGGACGAAACGAGCGTGGACGACGCGGAGATCCTGCTGGACGACGAGGGCGA
>Ga0315273_10014524_pt1 | contig 10146 bp, 14 predicted proteins | sample YL17G02_0_MG_FD_205753 | JGI IMG/M metagenome (GOLD analysis project Ga0315273, IMG submission 205753) | Sediment microbial communities from Yellowstone Lake, YNP, Wyoming, USA - YL17G02_0 | ecosystem: Environmental > Aquatic > Freshwater > Lake > Sediment | place: USA: Wyoming | collected... | reverse complement strand
AATCGCGTGACTTAATGCAAATCCCTCGAAAATAGGAACGATGTGAGAGACGCCGTCTCCAATATCTATAACGCAACCCGTAGTGCGTCCGCTAGCGTAAAGCGATAATACAGCTTGTGTTGCCACATAAAGAGCAGGCACATTAAAAGTTTCAAACATTATTTCCCCCATTTTTTCTCGATTCAACCTTGGATTTAAAGGCGCTTCCGTTAACAATACGGGATGCTCAGAGGGATCGATTCTTAAGTCCGTGTAAAAAGTATAGTGCCATATTCTTTCCATTGCAGGCCAATCGTTAATTATTCCGTGCTCTACGGGAAAATTAAGTTTCATTATACCTTTGAGTTCCATTGCTTCCTCGCCGATGTAATACTCGCGAGTGTAATGTTTCTGGTCTGGTAATATATTCCCGTATTTAGGTATCCCAATCATCGTAGGAAACACAGAGCGTGGCTGATCCTCGCCAGCGTATCCGTTTTTTGAAATACCCGTACCGTTATCTAACACTATTGCCTTTCTAAAACTTGTTTCTTCCAAAAATTTATCCACCTTTTTAATATTAATTCTAAATTTTTTCTTTTAAGAGGAATTAATAATAAGGTGGATTTTAAATTAAGTTGTATTAACCTTATTATATTTAACTAACTACCCGTGACTAAAAACCCACTATTTTATTAATTCCTCTAAATTTTAAATTTATTTGCTAAATTTCTAGAAGAAGAATTTATATTTAAACCTTTGTCACCCTTAGGTGACAGATTGTCACAATTAAGGTGACACTAATCTTTTAGGTATTCATTTTAGAGTTAAAATTAAAAAAAACTGACTAATCCTCATCTTTTAATTCTAATAATTTCTCTATATTTGATTTAATTTTTTTGTATTTTTTCGATTTAGGCTCTATTTCTAAAATTTTTTTACAAGCAATTAAGGCGTTTTTGTAATTTTCAATTTTTAAATCTACTTCGATTAATTTTTCCCACACTTCTTTTAAGGAAGGTTCGAGCGAAACGGCCGATTCTAAATATATTTTAGCTTTTGAGAGCTCTCCTTGGGAATAATGCAGGTTTCCCAAGTCTTTTCGTACTTGAGGGTCTGTTGGATTTGTTTGTATAGCCTGTTCTAACAATAATTTTTCGATGTTTACTTTTAAATCGTTGAGCTTTTTTGAATTAGGAATAAGTTCAAGAAGTTTTTTGCTTGCAATTAACGCGTGCTTATAACTCTTTAACTTTAGATCTAACACTACGAGTTTTGACCATACTTCTTTTAAGGATGGTTCGAGCGAAACTGCTGTCTCAAAATGCATTTTTGCTTTTTTAAGATCTCCTTTATTGTAATAAATAGCGCCCAAATCTTTCCTTGCGTGAGAATCTATAGGATTTACTTGGATGGCCTGTTCTAGCGTTAACTTTTCAAGTTCCATTTTTATCTTATTATATTTTTCTGAATTTGGGACAAACTCAAGAACTTTATTGTTAGCAGTTAGCGCGTGTTTATAATTTTTCAATTTTATATTTACTTCAACAAGCCTCGACCACACTTGTTTTAAAGAGGGATCGAGCGAAACAGCAGTTTCGAAATGAGTTTTTGCTCTTTTAAGATCGCCTTTATTATAATAGTAAAAACCTAAATCTGCCCTAGCATGAGAATCTGCGGGATTTGATTGGATTACTCGTTCTAGAGCTGACTTTTTATCAATCTGAGAATTATTTATTTTATGAGAAATATTATTTTCCTCTTTAATGTACATAAATTATTTTAGAACATATATTTTAACAAATCCTCTTTAGTATAAGAAGTAAAATAATAGGTATAAAATAAGGATAAAAATATTAACATTTGAACTTTTTTATAAATTATCACATATTTATCGCAAATTTAATCGTATCATTAAATTCTCTTATTTATTTTAAAAAGATTCTCTTCATGGATTGAAAAAGTATAATTTTTTCTAGTCTTTTTTAAATAATATAAGAAATCTCTTCTCATATAATCTTTAGTTTCATGATCTATTTCATATTATTTGGATTAATTTTGAAATTTTTTGTGATAATCAAAAATTTAACAAATTTTTCTTCAATAGCTAATTTTAATTCTTTAAAAGAAAAAACCGCATTAAGATTCGATATTGAATAAAGGTAATCCAATATTTCAAGTCGGGGCGTGATTTTTTTTTTAAAAACTCTCGCGGAATAAAATAATTTAAAGAAGGATTATTAATTGATGTTAATATTGATAAAGGATTATATTTTACAAAATCCAACCATGATTGAGACATATTAAAAGGATTTATTCTATTCTATTAAAAATTTTTATTTGATAAATTTATTTTAAGTATCGACCTATTTTTGAGTTAAGATTCTTCGTTCTTTATTTATGACTATTCTAGGTTTTTTAAAAGTAAATTAAAATTAATTACTCTCTATGCTTTTATAACTGCTTAAAAATTAGACATAAAGAAAAAGCTAGATAAAAAGATAAGAGAACGACAAAATGACATGTGACGAAGAATTAAAATATCATGAAAAAGAGCTAGTTGAATTTACTTACAAGGAAAATAATTTCGATAAAATTCCTCCTATTGTAGGCGTACTTTTTGCAGATTTATTTGGAAATGCTATAATGACTTATGAATTCGAAAACGATAGTAGATATGGGTCAATTAAATCGTATTTATCTGATAATAATAAAAGTTTATTAGAAATCGATTTAGTATCAATGTATTTCAGTTCATTTTCAATATTTGCCTCAAATAATAATATAAGAGATTTAAGTTATCTTGAAATTCATGGAAGTAATTTAAAAATTCAGATCTCTTTTTTATTTGAAAAATTCATGATCATTGTTTTTTTGAATACAAACACGTTATTAACTCCAAAAGCGCAAGAAGAGATTTTAAAGTACTTTAAAGATTTAATCAAGCATAATTGGAATTGTTTTGTTGATTTTAATAATAAGGATTCTAAAGATATTATTAGAGAGCTAAAAAAAGCAGGATTGAGCTGGTTAAAAAAACTCAATAGAACTTATATTCACGATTTTAAAAATGGATACCTCATGAAATCTAATTATATTGAGAATTTTATCGATAAAATAAACCCGATTATTAAAGATGAGTTAAATGAATACATACAAAATGTTCCAGAGGATATTATAACTGATTTATTAAGAGAGATTGAAAATAAAATTCAAAACGAAATTTTTGAATTGGTTTCTAAATTATACAAAAAGTAAAAATTTTTGTTTATTTTATCATGCTTTCTGGAATCTTTACCGCCACAATCTCTCCTCTCACACACTCTTCTCCTTGGGCTCTAAGTGAAACGGAAATTGTTATTTTCTTTCCTTTTACTTCTTTTACTTTTCCTCTTAATTCTAACACAACTCCTATTGGAGTAGGTTTAAGAAAATCTACATGCAAAGAAGCCGTAACATATCTCAATTCTGGCTTTGTTCCCATTTCTCTTCCTTCGGTTCGATATCCGGCAGCAGCAGCGGTACCCGTACCGTGGCAATCGATCAACGATGCCAATAAACCACCATACACGAATCCTTGAAAAGCCGTATGGTACGGTTTGGGTTCAAATCTACAAACGCTTTCGTTTCCTTCCCAATAACTTTTAATTTTCAAACCATAATCGTTGAGCCGGCCGCAACCATAGCAATAGCTCAAATTATCTGGATAAAAATCTTGTATCGCTTTCTTCTCCATACTTTTTAACACCTAAAAAAAATTACTATTTTAAGGGTATAGATGATAATTTTTTTATTCATTAAAAGAATTTGACTATTGACCTTAAAATCCCCCTTTTTATTGGTTTCATTAAGTTTTCTTCGTTTAATTTAAGTTATGTTAAAAAAAGAGCAACAAATGATTTGCGTTTAATTTTGATTTTCAATAACCGAATTAAAAAATGTAATATATTTTTTTATATATCTCGATATTTCTTAATATTTGTTAAACTGCCGGGAGTAAAATTTAAATATACGCTTATCACAATTATAATTGATCACTTCGATAATCAATGATTGTGATCATTATTATGCAGATAAAACTTCTCGTATCTTTATAATTTAATAGATTCATTGGTTTTCAAAATATAAAACTTTAGTTTGAAACAGATTAAAATAAGTTAAAAAACTGTTATGCGAAAAATATAAAACGATATAGAAGTATATGGAAATATATCAAAAATAGAATTAATGATGAATTCTGTTTGTTACGATATCACGAACAAGTTTAATACCTAAAGCTTTTTAAAGATCTCATTTAATAAATCTCCTATCAACTTAAGGAATATTCAATTAACCCGTCGCAAACATTGGATTTCGCCCTCTAAACTCCCGTATAAGGAGTTTTCTCTCCTATTTTTTATTATAGGCGCGGGTTTTGAATTCCTTTTTCTTTTACCTTCTCAAGATTTGACGAGCGTAAGGTGGTTTTAATTTAAAATAAACATTCACTAAAAACATAAAATAATTATAATACTGAATAAATAAACAAAGCCCTCCCAAATAATCCCAACCTGTATTAATACATTAAAACAAAAAAGAGCAAAAAAATACAAGTGATTTGACTATAATAAATTAGTTCTTAAATACGAAAAAGCAAAAACATCTCTTGATACTTGGAAAGACACCGACGATTATGATTTTCTTTTCGACGACTCAGATAGATTTTTAGGAAAGAAACCTTAAGAAAGAAAAGCTAAAATGTTTGGAGTTTTTATATGTTGTTAGATCGGATAAAAAGAAATTTATGTTCGAAATTAACGAATCTGATTTGAAGAAACGAAAAAAAAACCATCATTTTTCGTATTTAATTAATGGAAATGATTTTGTAAGTAACTATTATCATGAGTTTTTTAAGATAATTCTTTATCACGACAAAGTAGGTAACTATAATTATATTGGAGATAAAATACCTGACAACATTCGAACCGAGATTATTGATAAAGCCTACGATGATTTGCTTTATTGGGCAGATTATAAGAAATCTCGTCTTGCATATCTTATCTTAGCGTATTACATTATGGGTTGGGGTGCTAATATGCATCCAAATTTGCGAAAACTTGCGTTAGAATATTCCAAATGGAAGTATGAGCGCCACCAATTAAAAAATAAAAGCGATAGGCGCGAGCGAAGAAAGTTTTTGCTTGACTTCAGAGCAAAGCTCTTTGCGTATAAAGACGGTCAAAAGGTTAAACTTCCGCCCAGAATTTATACCGAAGAGCGCCGTCAGATAATTAATTATAGAATTTAAACTTTTAAACTTAAAATCTAAACTCCCGTATAAGGAGTTTTCTCTCCTGTTTTTTATTATACGTTCGAATTTTGGATTCCTTTTTCTTTTACCTTCTTAAAGTTAAACGCATGGAAGATGGCTATGGATTAAAACTAAAATTTATCACAATAAATTTAACAAATATTTATCTAAAAAAATTTTATTTAAGATTAAAGAGCATTATTTCTTGAGATACTTAATTTATCCTCTTTACATTTATTCATATTCATTACATTATTCTTTTGAACTTAGATAATTATTGCAGAAATCTTCCGAAGTGCAGATTTTTATAATCTTTTTTGCTCTATCAAATCTATCATCGTTAGATATTAAGAAAGATGCTTTTTCTTGTAAAGCGGTTGCTACAATAATACAATCAGGTAATTTAAGTTTTATTTCACTTCGAATTTTTGCAGATTGATCAGCTAAAGATCGTTCCAAATTGACAATTAGATAATTATCTTGTGAATATAACTTTGAAATATATTCTTCTTTCTCTTTATGATTGTTTACATTATAATAACCTACACATAGTTCTAAAACTGTAATAATTGAAATAACTCCTTTTAATTGTCCGTATTCAATGGCATCTAAAATTTTAGAAGAATATACGAAAAAGGGTTCCTCTTCTTCTTTAACATTGATGAATATGTTAGTATCAATGGCAATTTTCGTTATTCCCATTCCTCTCTTAATTTTCTCTGGAATTCAACTCCTTTAACTCCCCACCGAGTATGACTTCTTAAAATCTCTACAAGCGTTTTCTTTTCAGGTCTTTTCAAGATAATATCATTATCCTTCAAATAAACTATGATTTTATCCCCTTTAAGAATGCCCAATCTTTCTCTTATCTCCTTGGGAATTGTAATTTGCCCTTTTTCACTTACAGTTATTTTTCCAATTATTTCCATTAATCGTTTTTTCTCTTTTTCTTATCAATAAATAAGAAAAATCTTACTTATATGCCTTACTACAATTATAATTTGCTAATCAAAATTTAATCCTTAAATAGCTGATATTATTTAGGATTATAGTGTATTAATAAACATAATCAACTTATAAAAGTCGAATTTAATGTTTAAAAAAATCAATTGGATAAAATTACTCCTATATCTTATGGTTTTTGTACCCGTAATTTTATTAAACACTGTTTGGTTAATCGCTAACTTTATTTTGTTGAGATTTTACGCTTCTAGATGGAGTACGATTAGATTTTCGTTAAGTTTAATCGTTATAATCGTTTCGATAGCAAGTCTTTATCCCTTTATTAAATTAATTTTTCCCATTTTAACGCAGAGCGAAAAAGACTTTCTTCCGAAGTCTTATAATTTTTTGTTTTATTTCGTAATTTTTCTCTATAATATCCTTTTGATACTGTGTCCACCTTTTTTCATTCCCTTTTTCGTTGTTTTTACCGTTTTTTCAGGATTTGCAAGCGTTATTGAATTTAGAAAGGGATTGAAAGAGAGAAACGTATTAAAACTAATAATTCCTTCCTTGAAGGTTTTTGGAAGTTTATACTTTATATATCTTTTTCCTCGCATTGCTCAAGCGTACACTATTGTGAGTTATTTTTTAATTGCGTTAGACTTTTTGCTTTGGTACCTGTTCTTAAAAGATCATCAACTTTATTCGAGGGGAAAGCAATTGTATAAAAGCGTGAAAGATTTTGTTGGAGATCGTAGATTTCAAAAAACAATTGGCATTATAACGGTTATAACTTTAATCTTCTATCTTTTTTCTTGGCCAATATATACCGAGTTCTGGGAAGAACTAACGATATTGAAACCAGAAATAATTTTAATGGCATCGGAAGGTTCCGTCGAATTTACGCTTTATTACCAGATTATGACTATATGGATTCCAATAATAGGATTGATAGCCTTTATTATGGGAATGATATTCGCTGTAATTTATTTAATTCTTGAAAGAGAGCAAAAAATCCTTTAAAAAATATGCTTTTTAAATTTTAAGTTTGGTAAAATCTCTTTTAAATCTTTTTCGGTGGTGTGAAATGTGAGTTTTTTGTTTAGAGCATATGCTATTGTGCTACAATCGTTATAGGACAATTTTTTATAATACTGACATTTTAATGTACCTGCTTTATAAATGAGCGTTTGGTTTAGATTGACTAATTTTATTGGATATGTGTGAAGAAACGAAGCTATTGTCTTTTCTGCAAATTCTTTACCTTTTAATCTGCATATATGGAAAAAAGCTTCGATTAATATTGGAGAAAGAATATATGCTTCAATATTTCCTTGTTTAACTTCGGTCATTAATAATGAAATACTATTAGGGATATTTTTCGAGCAAGTTTGCGTAATTATCCCCGCGTCCAAACATATTTTATTTTTCATTTTAATTCTCTTTCTATTTCTTCCTTTTGAGATTGTTCCATTTGTGCTTTCATTTCTTGATACGTATAGGATTTTTTTCTTAACTCGTCTATTGGAATTATGGGAATTATTCTAAGAGAATCTTCATCCTCAATAACTAAAACCTTGTCCCCATCTTTCAAATTATATTTTTTTCTTAAAAAAGAAAAAAAATTTCGTTTCACTTCAATATTAATACTTAATACTAAATAAAATCTATTTTTACTTAATAAAATTACATAATCCTAAATATTAAAAATTTTTTTTGATAGATTAAAATTATTAAAATTAAATCTTTCTTCTTATTAATAATAAATATTATTAAACAAAATAAAATCTAATGTACGAAATATGATAGAGAACTCAAAAATAATCGTAGATGTGGATAATTGTACGAAATGTAAGTCGTGCGTTAACGAATGTCCTAGAAGACTACTTTGTTTCAAAAACGATCAACTAGCCTTTTCAGATGAGTTTGAAGAACTGTGTTTAGAATGCTCTCATTGTGTAGCTGTATGTCCAGTTAATATAATTCAATTAAAGACGGTTCCAATTGCTGAAGTTAAAGAAATCAAAGAATTAGAAAAGCCGGCCGATTTCACATCTATTTCAAATCTTATAAAAATGCGGAGATCAATTAGGCAATTCAAAGAAAAAACGGTGCCTAAAGAATTAATACAAAAAATTCTAGACGTTGCTAGGTACGCTCCAACAGGTCATAACGAAGAGAACGTTCATTATACAGTTGTCCAGAATCGTGAAACTTTAAAACAATTCTCAGACGAAATTACTAAACAAATAACAAATTTATATAATATGTACATAGATCCAAAAGGGCGAGAATCGTTAAAATCCACCTTATCAAACGCAATTTACGAAAAATTAGAAGAAAACATTTTAAATTTTAAAATGCATTTAGAAGAAATCAAAAAGGGAAGAGATGTATGGCGTTGGAACGCAGAATTAATTATCATTCATAGTCCTAAAACTGCAATGACTCCTATTGAAAATAGCGCTCTTGCGGCCGGACACATAATGCTTGCCGCGGAATCGCTTGGTTTAGGTACTTGCTCTTTAGGATACGCAACGGCGTTTATAAATCAATTCAAAACAGTATCAAAAATAGTTAATCTTCCTAGAAATCATATAGCGGCGTATACTTTAGCGATTGGATATCCAAACGTTAAATATTTCAGAATTCCAGCTCGTAAAACGCTTAAAGCAGATTGGATTTAAATTAATTGTATAAAAAACAAATGATAATTTGGATTTACCATGAAAAAACACGACGCTAATAATCCTTTGACTGAAATACCTGGCGTGGGTCAATCAATAGCAAATAACCTAAAGAAAATAGGCATTAAAAAAATGTCGGATTTGAAAGGTAAAAATCCGGAAGAATTATATTTTAAAATCTGCACTAATCAAGGATGCCAAGTTGACCGTTGTGTTCTCTATGTTTGTCGTTCTTCAGTTTATTTCGCCGAAAATAAAAACCCTGATCCTGAAAAACTGAAATGGTGGAATTGGAAGGATAATAAATAAAGCGTTTTAGAAAATAAAATTCACGCCCTAACCTCTCTTTCATTTTTCAACCTCGAAAAAGTCAAAGCTATAATTAATTGTTTATAGAATAAGTTTTTAAAACAAAATTTTGATCTTATATTCGATAACAATGTCTAAAAGTAAATGTAAGTTGTGTGGAATGATTAGATCCGATAAAGATTTGATACTACAAAAAGACGGTAAATACGTTTGCTTCTCGTGTTGGAACAAGATTCTTAAGGAGAAAAGCGTTCAAAATTAATTGTCTTTGAAATCTGCCTTTAAACGATAAAAAGAAAAATGGTTTAATAGGCTAAGAGATACGTATATTTACACAAATCAAATTTTTCTATTTTTATATCTCTACTATTTGGATCTTTTTGCAACGACGCAAGCGGCATTTTTATTACAATTTTGAGCTCTTCTAAATAAATATTATTGTAAAAAATCTTCGTATTTTTATCAAAATCTAAGAAATTATTAGTCATTTGGCTTTTTTTCTCAGTTATAGACTTTAAAGAAATTTTCACCACCTCTATTTTATTGGAAATATAATTAATTTTTAACTAATCCCTTTATAAACGGGAATTATTTTAAGTACTACAAATATAAAAATTAAATAATTTACCATTATGCTTATAATAACTTATATATTTAAAGCTTTCGAACGTTTAATATAAACTAAATGCTCAACACTAATAAAATTTAAATTCGTTTAGCACAAAAATTTGAGTTTTTAAAAATTAATCGAGTAAAACTTCTCAATAAAGGTCATATAAAATATGAAAGAACTAAAAGAGAACAAACAATCAAATCAAGAAAACTTAACAACTTTTTTAGAAAAAAATATTATCAAAAACGCTAAAAAGTTGAAAGGAAAACGATCACCTTTGACTGAAACCGTCGACAAAACGCCAAAAACCTTACCCATTATTA
>Ga0315273_10014523_pt1 | contig 10146 bp, 8 predicted proteins | sample YL17G02_0_MG_FD_205753 | JGI IMG/M metagenome (GOLD analysis project Ga0315273, IMG submission 205753) | Sediment microbial communities from Yellowstone Lake, YNP, Wyoming, USA - YL17G02_0 | ecosystem: Environmental > Aquatic > Freshwater > Lake > Sediment | place: USA: Wyoming | collected... | reverse complement strand
GACGTGCGAGAGGTCGAGTCCCGCTTCCTCAAGTCCATCGAGCAGGTTGCGCATCGTCTGCCGCACCTGGTGCTCGACGGTGGAGGCGTAGATGCCGCTGTTGGGGCCGGGGATGAATGCGGACTTAGCGGAACAGTAGAGTGTGTCAGCCGCGAAGACGCAGGGGCTGGCGGTCGGGCTGGGCGGCATGTTCCTGGGCCGGACGACGCGGCGGTCGCGCAGGTCGCGCACGGCCACGCCGGTCAGTTCGAACGACGCGCCCTGGGGCAGGGAAGCGACGCGGATGGTCGCGCGCGCGGGCGTGTAGCCGAACTCGAAGCGCCGCGCGTAGACCCGGTTCATGACCTCCATGGGCATCGCCGCGGTCAGGTAGGGGTTGACGAACACCAGGTGCGCCAGACTTGCCCCGGCTTTGCGCAGGACGCCTTCGGCGCGCGCCAGCGCGTCTTCCACCTGCGCCGCCGCATCCGCGCCGCGGCCCAGGATGCCGCTCAGAAAGACGCGGTCGCGGGTCACCACCGCGCCGTCGATCGACTCCTTCGCCGCCAGGTCTCGAATCGCAACCGCCGTGACCTCGACCGGCGTCGAGACCGGCATGCGTGTGACGCCGAGCGTGGCCCGCGCCGGCGGATTCCTCGCGAAGTACCCGGCCCAGATGCGATCGAACGCAGCCAGGTTCCCGAGGTCGGCCAGATAGACCTGCGTGTAGACCACGTGTTCCATGGTCAGGCCGGCGGCTTCCACGATCGACTTCACGTTGTCCAGCGTCAGGCGCGCCTGCGCGTCGAACGCCGCCGGCATGCGGCCGCTGGAATCGATGGCGCCCTGGCCGGAGACGTAGAGGTAATCTCCGGCCAGGATGCCGAGGCTGTACGGACCCACGCGCACGCCGCCGGGGGTGGTGATCACGCGGCGCTCGGCGCCTTGCGCGGCGGCCAGCGCCAACAGCACAACCAGCATTCTCATAGTCAGGCCTTCATGACTTCCAGAAACACCCTCTTGAACTTCTCCATCTCGGTTTCCGTGCCGATGGTCACGCGGAGCAGGTTGTCGAGCGGCGGAAAGGGGCGGCCCGGCGCCACGCCGCGCTCGACCATCGCCGGGATGACGGAGCGGACGTTGCGGCGGGTGTCGATCATCATGAAGTTGGCGTGCGGCTCGATGTAGCGGAATCCCTGCCCTTCAAGCCACTTGCAGAGATCGGCGCGGATGCGGATGTAACGGGCCTGGCGCTCGGGCACCATGCGGGGATCCTCGAGCGCGGCCAGCGCGGCGCGAATGCTGACCCACGAGATCACGCCCGCCGGGAACGGCGCCATCTGCTGGATGAGTTCCGCCTTGGCGCAGCCGAAGCCGACGCGCAGGCCGGCCATGCCGTAGATCTTCGAGAAGGTGCGCGAGACGACGACGTTGCGGCCAGCCTTGACGTGATCCAGGGCGCTGACCAGTTGCGGGCTGGTGGAAAAGTGGATGTAGGCTTCGTCGATCAGCGCGACGGTGTTTGGCGGAAGGTTGTTCGCGAGCCAGTCGATATCGGCCTTGGGCGTGATCGACGAGGTCGGGTTGTTGGGGTTGCAGATGAAGATCAACCCGCCGCCGGCGTTCACCGCCTCCTGGCGCATTCGCTTGACGTCGGCCGCGTAGGAGGCTGTCAGCGGAACCGGAACCGCCTTGTGGCCCAGAGCTTTGGCCAGCGTGATGGGCAGCTCGTAGGTCGGATCGCTGTAGATGAGCGGGCGGGTTGCGGAGGTGAAAGCGTGGACCGCGTCGCAGAGCACCTCGCTCGAACCCGCGCCGAGGATCACCTGCTCGCGCTCCAGGCCGAACGACCGGCCGATGACCGCGCTGTGCTCGCCCCACTCCTGGAAGTGGTAGCGCCCCGCGGTCGCCATGGCCTCTTTCATTGCCGCGATGGCCACTTCGCACGGCCCCGCGGGATTCTCATTGGCGTTGAGCCAAATGGTGCCGGGTGGAACTTTGCCGCCCACCAGCGCGCGTTGCGCCAGGGCGCTTTCGGTCCACAACCTGCTCATCGCCGCAAGACCAGCGGCTCGAGCAAAACCACGTCGGGAGAGATAGTCGGTGTTCATGGCTGCCTTCAGTCTAGAGTAGCGGGAAAGTGTTTCTCGTGCCAGGCGATACTGCGGTCGATCTGATCGACTATGTGCTTGCTTTCGCGCAATCCGTGGCCTTCGCGCGGGTAGCGCACCATCACGGTTTCGACGCCCACGTCCTTCAGTGCGATGTAGAACTGCTCGCTTTCGGCAATGGGCACGTCGCTATCGTTCTCGCCGTGCATGAGCATGACTGGCGTCTTCACCTGGGCAACGTATTTCAGCGCCGAGCGCTCCCACAGCCGGTCCATCAGGTTGCCCTGGTGCGGCAGCGCGCCCCAGGTCATTTGCTCGTACATGTTGTAGTAAGTCATGTAATTGTAGCTGACCAGGTTGATGATAGGGGCGGAGGGAATGGCCGATTTGAAGATGTGCGTCTGGGTGACGATCCAGGCCGTGAGCTGGCCGCCGTAGCTGCCGCCTTCGATGCCCAGCCGGCCGCGGTCGATCCACGGATTGCGGCGCATCGCGGCGGAAAGTCCATAGAGCACGTCCTGCGCTTCGTTGCCGTTCTGGTCGCCGAAAACGCCATCGGCGAACTTCTGGCCATAGCCGGTGGAGCCCCGGTAGTTCACCATCAGGGTGGCCCAGCCGCGCGCGGCGTAGACCTGATTCCTCAGGTTGAACGCCGGCCCCTGCTGGCCGTGCGGTCCGCCGTGGATGACAACGATTAGCGGATGCCTGGACGTGGCGGTCATGCCCAGCGGGCGCGTGAGGAACGCTTCCACTTCCCATCGGTTGTCGTTGCTGACGAAGGTCAAGCTCTCGACCGGCGCGATGGACTTCGCGGCAAGCGCCTCCGCATTCAAGTTGGTAAGCTTGCGGGCCGGCTCCGCGCCGGATCTCAGGTAGAGCTCGGAAAGGTCCGCGGGCCCGGCGTAAGCATAGGCCAGCAGGCCGCCCTTGGCGAGGGAAAACGATCCGACCGTGCCGCGGCCGCCGGCCACGGCCTCGGGCGCGCCACCGGCGACCGGCAACCGGTACAACCGCACGTTGCCGCGCTCCTCGACCGTGAACCACGCGGCCGATCCGTCGGGCGACCACAATGGCTCGCCCTGCCGGTTGTCGATCGCGGCGCCGATTTCGCGGCGGTTCGCGCCGTCCCGGTCCATCACCCAGACGTGCGTGTCCTCCATCGTGGTTTCAAGATCGGTGAGACCGCGCCGGGTGGCTTGAAACAAGATGCGCCTGCCATCGGGCGACCAACGCGGCCGGTATTCGGCGCTCTCGGTCGCGGTGAGGGGGCGAATCTCGCCGGTCGCCGGTTTCACGGTGAAGATGTCGTAGTTGAAGAACAGGTCTTGCTCCGGCTCGCGGTTGGAGACGAACAGGATCTCGTCGCCCGCAGGCGACCAATCGATGGAGTGCTCGTAATACTGGCCGCTGGTAAGTTGGCGCACGGCGCCCGAGGCGATGTCGGCGATGAAAATGTGCGTGCGCCGGTTGTCGTTGAATCGGGTCAGTCCTTCGTCGAATTGCGGCTTGTAGAGATAGCGCGTGATGACGGCCGGGTCGCCGCCGGCGGCTTCCGATTCCGGACCGGGCGTCGATGAGACGAATGCGATCCGCTTCGCGTCGGGCGACCAGGTCATCTTGTTGCCGGCGTCGGGCAGGGGATGGTTGGTCCATTCGAGCCCGGCAAGCCACTTCGCCTCGCTTCCGTCGGGCTTTGAAACGATCAGTCCGGACCTGCCATCGAGTCTGCCGGACCAGGCCAGCCACTTGCCGTCCGCCGACCAAACCGCGTCGGAGGACGGCTCCTTCCCGCCGCCCAGACGGACGGTCTCTCCGTTTGCCAGGTTACGCACATGAAGTTGCGAGTAAGGCTTGTCGGGAACGTCGCGGTTCGAAACGGCGTAGGCCAGCCACGCGCCGTCGGGCGCCAGCGCCACATCGCCGACCGAACGCAGCCGGTAGTGGTCGCTTGGAACAAAACCCCGCGACTCCGCACCCGCCGCCGAGGCCAGCGGCAGCAAAGCCAGGAAGAGAGTTAACAGATTCCGCATACGCTTCCAGCTTAATACTGAAAACCCGGGACAGTACACGGCTTGTCCCCGGCCGGCCAGAAAGGCCGGCCGGGGAAGGCCGGCCTTGGGGGGACTGGTTCCCTACCGGATCTCGAGGATTTCCTTCTCCTTGCCCTTGGCCAACTGGTCGAGCCTGGCGATGTGGGTGTCGGTGAGCTTCTGCGTTTCCTCGAGCGCGCGCCGCTCGTCGTCCTCGCTGATGGCCTTGTCCTTGAGCGCCTTCTTCAGGTGCTCGTTGGCGTCGCGGCGGACGTTGCGCAGCGTCACCCGGTGGTCTTCGGCCATGTGGTGGAGGCGCTTGACCAGTTCCTTGCGCCGCTCTTCGGTGAGTTGGGGAATCGGCACGCGGATGATCTTGCCGTCGTTCATGGGGTTCAGCCCGAGGTCCGAGCCGCGGATGGCCTTCTCGATGATCCCGATCATCGAGATGTCGAAGGGCTGGAGGGTGACCATCGACGGCTCGGGCACGTGCAGCGTGGCCACGTGATTCAGCGGCGAGGGCGTGCCGTAGTAGTCCACGCGGATTGCGTCGAACAGGTTCACCGACGCCCGGCCGGTGCGGATGCTGGTCATGGAGTGCTGCAGGTCGCTCAGCACCTTCTCCATGGCGGTCTTGGCGTTGGCTTCAACCTCCTTGACCGACGTAAACGGGTTGCTGGTTGCTCCGGAGTGTTGTCCTGGTTTCATGGTTGGCTCCATCCAATGGATAACTAGTGAATCAGGGTTCCGACGGATTCTCCCATCGACATACGCATTATATTGCCGCGCTGGTTGAGATTGAAAACCAGAATCGGGAGGCGGTTGTCGCGGCACATGGCCACCGCCGAGGCGTCCATGACGCCCAACTGCCGGGCGAGCACGTCCTGGTAGGAGATCTCGCGATACAGCGTGGCGTCCGGGTGTTTCAGCGGGTCCTTGTCGTAAACGCCGTCGACGCGCGTGGCCTTGGCGACGATCTCGGCGCGAATTTCGAGCGCGCGCAGCGTGGCCGCCGTATCGGTGGAGAAGTAGGGATTCGACGTGCCGGCGGCGAAAATGACGGCGCGGCCCTTCTCCAGATGCCGGACCGCCCGGCGGCGAATGTAAGGCTCGGCCACCTGCCGCATCTCGATGGCGGTCATGACCCGGGTGGGGACGCCCTGCTTTTCAAGGGCATCCTGGAGGGCCAGGGCGTTGATGACGGTGGCCAGCATGCCCATGTGGTCCGCCGTCACGCGGTCCATCTGGCGCGCCGCGGGGGCGACGCCCCGGAAGAAATTGCCGCCGCCCACCACCAGGCCGAGTTCGACGCCGGCGCGGACGACTTCGGCGACCTCTTCGGCCAGCGCGCGCACGCGCTCGGAATCGATGCCGAACGCCGCGCCCCCGGCCATCACCTCGCCGCTGAGCTTCAGGAGGATGCGCTTGTAGGCCATGATCGATCCACCGGCCATGGGGCCAGCCAAACCGGCCCGCTAGTTCTCCGTCTGGGCCGTTTCGCCGACCTTGAATCGAACGAAACGGGCGACAGTGATATTCTCGCCTAACTTGGCGATCTTCTGCTTGATCAGATCGCTGACCGTGGTGGTGTTGTCCTTGATGAAGGGCTGCTCCAGGAGGCAGATCTCTTCATAGAACTTGGACATGCGGCCCTCGACCACCTTGTCGACGATCTTCTCGGGCTTGCCGTCGGCCAGGGCGCGGGCGCGCTGGATATCCTTCTCTCTTTCGATCGCTTCCGCCGTGACGTCCTCCTTGCGGATGAAGCTCGGGCTGGCGGCGGCGATCTGCATCGCCAGGTCGTGCACCAACTGCTGGAAGTCGCCGGTGCGCGCGACGAAGTCGGATTCGCAGTTGACCTCGATCATCACGCCGATCTGCGCGCCGGCGTGGATGTAACTGCCGATGACGCCCTGCCTGGTGGAGCGGGCGCTCTTCCCGGCGGCGGCGGCGATGCCGCGTTTGCGCAATACGACTTCGGCTCCGGCCAGGTCGCCCTTGGCCTCGTCCAGCGCCTTCTTGCACTCCATCATTCCGGCGCCGGTGCGCTCACGGAGCTGCTTCACTAACTGCGGGGTAACTTCCGCCATGGTTTACGTTCCTGAACTCGAGACGATTACTAACTTCCGGGCAAGTCCGGGGACTTGCCCCACTGCCACCGGGACTACTGCCCGGCGACGCCGCCCTTGCGGGGCAGCGGGACCGACGGCAGATCCTCGTCGGCCAGACCCTCGGCCATGAGTTGCTCGGCGTACTGCGGGTCGAAGTACCGGGTCACTTCGGGGATCTCCTCGATCGTGGTTTCGTCGGCGACGATCTTCTCGGCGACGAAATCCTGCTCGCTGGCGAGCGCGCGCCCTTCGATCACCGCCTCGGCGACCTTGCTGGTGAACAGCCGGATGGCGCGCAACGCGTCGTCGTTGCCCGGAATCACGTAATCGACTTCGTCCGGATCGCAGTTGGTATCGACCACCGCCACCACCGGGATGCCGAGTTTGCGGGCTTCCTTGACCGCGATGGATTCCTTGTTCGAGTCGATGACGAACAGCATGTCGGGCAGGCCCGGCATGGTTTTAATGCCCGCCAGGTTCTGCTCGAGGTGCTTGCGCTCGCGCTCCAGCCGGCCGACTTCCTTCTTGGCGCGGCCGGCATAGGCGGTATCGGTCGCCATCGCGTCAAGTTCCTTCAGACGCTTGATGGAGCGCTGAACGGTCAGCCAGTTGGTGAGCAGCCCGCCCAGCCAGCGCTGGTTGACGTAGTACTGCTCGCAGCGGACGGCCTCTTCGGCCACCGCCTCCTGCGCCTGCCGCTTGGTGCCGACGAACAGGACCGTTTTGCCCTGCTTGGCCATTTCGCCCACATACGACATCGCGTCCTTGAACAGCTTGAGCGTCTTCTGCAGGTCGATGATGTAGATCCCGTTGCGTTCGCCGAAGATGTATTCCTTCATCTTCGGATTCCAGCGCTTGGTCTGGTGCCCGAAGTGAACGCCGGCTTCGAGCAATTCCTTCATTGAGATTGACGGCAAACTGCCTCCTTGCCTTACCTTACTGAATTAGTTCCGGGACGCTATCCAAACGAGATTTGCGTTCCGGGAAGACAACAACCGGTTGCGGAGGACGGCCGGCGCGGCGGCGCGCTCTTGGTGCTGGAAGCTTCGATCGCCATCGGCGCCAGGCATGATCCGATTAACGCTTGGAGAACTGGAACCGTTTCCGCGCGCCCTTTTGGCCGTACTTCTTACGCTCGTGTTCGCGCGGGTCGCGGGTCAGGTAGCCGAGCTGCTTGAGTTTTCCGCGCAACTCGGAATTGAATTCGCACAGCGCGCGGGCGATGCCCAGGCGGGCCGCGCCGGCCTGTCCCAGGACGCCTCCGCCGTCGGCGAGAATCAAAATGTCGAACTTGTCCGCCGTCTCGGTGGCCAGCAGCGCCTGGCGCACCAGCGCCCGCGCCGTCTCGTTGGCGAAATAGTGATCCATCGGACGGCCGTTGATGGTGATCTGACCTTTGCCGGGACGCAGGAAAATGCGCGCCACCGAACACTTGCGGCGTCCCGTTCCCAAAAACTGAACTAACCCTGCTGCCACTCGTTTACCTAGCCTTTCTCAATCCCTAGCTCAACGCCAGGGAAACCGGCTGCTGCGCCTGATGGGGATGCTTGTCGCCGGCGTAGACCTTCAACTTTGTCGCCATGTGCTTGCCGAGTTTGGTCTTCGGCAACATGCCTTTGACGGCTTCCTCGACCAGGCGCACGGGGCTGACTGCCCGGACCTTGCGGGCCGGCGTCTCCTTGAGACCGCCGGGATAACCCGAGTGCGTGCGGTAAATCTTCTGGTCCTCTTTTTTGCCGGTCAGCCGGACTTTGGCGGCGTTGATCACCACCACATGATCGCCTGTGTCCAGGAAAGGGGTGTAGGAAACTTTGTGCTTTCCCATCAGCATCATGGCGATCTTGCTCGCGACCCGGCCGAGGACCTTGTCCTGGGCGTCGATCAAGTGCCACTTGCGCGTGATTTCCTTCCCGGACGGGAATTCCGTTTTCATGGACAGACTTTCTCCGTTCGACTTCTACAAACATTCAGGTTAGCGGACCGGGGCCGCTTCTGTCAAACCCGGCCAGGCTGACGCATTTTATTTTGGGGCGGTCTCGAAGCGGAATGGCGCGAGCCGGCCCGTGAGCCGCAGTCCCTTCTTGCCGTCCGTGAGCTCAACGCCCATGCGGCCGTCGGCCAGGCTGGCGCCCTGGCCCTGGTAGATCTCGTCGCCGAGAGCCACTTCAAGAGAGGTCAGTTTGAGCTGCGGCGCGCCGCGCCGGAAGAAGATATCGTAGCGGCCCTTGGCGAAGAGGCACTCGAGGTCCTCGAGCAACGGAACGTCGGCGGCCGAGAACGTTCCGGCGGACTTGAGATTCTGAAGCAGTTCGGCGCCGCTTCCCACCGTTTCCAGGTGTCCATTGACGTCGATGGTCGCGCCGCGCCAGCTTAAGCCGTCCAGCCGTCCTTGCAGGCGATAGACCGGCAAGACCGAGGCGAGCGAGATGGAGCCCTTGGCCTTCAGTTTGCCCTGGCTCCAGGCCGACACAAGTTCGGCAACCTCGACCGTCGAACCGTTCCAGGTCAGGCGCGCCTTCAGGTTCTCCCAGCGGAGATCCTGGGCGGTCAGTGCGCCGATCTCGAGCGTGCCCTCGGCCTGCCGCGCGGCGAGCCAGTCCGGCACGCCGGCGCGCACCAGACCCAGCGTGCGAGCGATCAATCCTCCCTGGCGGCGCAGCGTGGGAGCGAAGATGCGCTCCAGCTCCGCGGCGTCGGCTTCCGGGACGGAAAAGCGGAACCGATCCGGGCGGGTTGCGCTGTCGTCATGCCGGAACTCGCCCTCGAAAGCGATCTGGCCCGCCTGCGCGCGAAGCCGGCTCAGAACCAGCTTGCCCCCGTCGATCTGCGCGTTGGCCGAGCGCAGCAGGATGGGCTCGGAAAGCCCGTCCACCGCCAGCCGCGCGTCGAGCAACTCGACCGCGCCGGTCCACAGTCCCTCGGCCGCGCCTTCGCGCCGGTAGCGCACCCATCCTTTCCAGTTGCCGTCCTCGCACGCAGCCAGCAACGGAATGGGCGTCGCGCCGAACATCTTTTCGGAAGCCGCGCGAAGATCGCCGGCCGCCAGGCCGCGCGTGGCGACCAGCACCTCCAGCGACGGCGCGCCGGCGCGGAAATCGGCCTCCACCTGCGCGGCGCGGCCGGCCCCGGTCTCGATGGTGAAGGGGGCGGCATGCACACGGTCGCGGTTCACCTCGATGCGGACCCGTTCGATCCTCAGATCCGGCGCGTCGGGCGCGGAAAGGGACACGTCCCGAACCAGGATCTGACCTTGCAGCCCGGCATCGCGCGAGAACCCGACGGCGCCCTCCATGCGGCCTTCCAGGCTGAGTTGCGCCGGCAGCGCCGCGCCGAAATGACGCGCCACCTCGACGACGCCGGCCACCGGCAACTGGCGAACCGTGAAGATCGCGGCCCAGCGGGGCTGGGAGAGCAGGCCCAGCGCGCGGAAGCGAACCGACACCGGCGAGGGCGGGCCGGGCGGCGGGACGGTCTCCAACTCCACCGTCTGCCCGGCCAGATCGATGCGCCCGCGGTAATCCACCGGCCATTCCCGGCCGCGTTGGGGCATCAGGTCCCAGCGGTGAACGTCTTCGAGCTGGAGCCGTCCGGAGACGCGGATGTCGGAGAGCGGTCCGGTGAGACGCGCGCGGGACGCCACCAGCCCGTGCATGCCGACATCGTGACCGTGGAACAGGCGGACAATCTCGGCGACGTTGCTTCGGTCCAGGCTGAGATCGATCTCGATCTCCTGCTCGATCCCAGCCGCCGGCCGCCACCGCCCGCGCCCGCCCAGCCGGCCGAAGCCCTGCGCGCCGCGGTCGGTTCGCGCCGGTTCGCCGCTGAAGCGGAACTCGGCCGCCCCGGCCGAGGGCGTGATGTCGAGGTCGGCGGAGGAGAGATAGAAGACGCTCTTGATGTCGCCGAACTTGAAAT
>Ga0315273_10014521_pt1 | contig 10147 bp, 5 predicted proteins | sample YL17G02_0_MG_FD_205753 | JGI IMG/M metagenome (GOLD analysis project Ga0315273, IMG submission 205753) | Sediment microbial communities from Yellowstone Lake, YNP, Wyoming, USA - YL17G02_0 | ecosystem: Environmental > Aquatic > Freshwater > Lake > Sediment | place: USA: Wyoming | collected... | reverse complement strand
CCCGTGATCTTCATCGGGGCCGGCACCTGCGGGATGGGCGCCGGAGCGGGCAAGACGTTGACCGCGGTCCGCGAATTCCTGGATCACAACAAAATCGAGGCCGATATCATTGAGGTCGGCTGCAACGGGATGTGCTCGGACGAGCCGATCGTGGACATCCAGCTTCTCGGGAGGGTCCGGGTGAGTTTCGGCAACGTCACGTCGGAAAAGGCTCCGCGCCTCCTGGACGCCATGCTCCGACAGGAAAGCGTCCCCGCAGACATGGTCCTAGGTCAGTACCGGAGCCCATTCGCCCTCTCGTGGGAGGACGTTACCTTTCTGGACGAGCACCCGTTCTTGTCGCGGCAGGTCCGCGTCGTCCTCGCTTCGAGCGGAATTATCGATCCGGGCAACATCGCGGAATATATCGCCCGCGGGGGTTATTCGGCGGCGGCGAAGGCACTGCGCAGGCAGACGCCCGACGAGGTATGCAACCTGGTTGAGACCAGCGGGCTGCGGGGGCGCGGGGGGGGCGGATTCCCGACCGGCAAGAAATGGAAATTCGCGCAGGCAGCCGTAGCCGATCAGAAATACCTGATTTGCAACGCCGATGAGGGCGACCCGGGCGCGTTCATGGATCGCGCCGTATGCGAAAGCGACCCGCATCGCCTGCTGGAAGGGATGCTGATCGCGGCCTACGCCGTCGGGGCGACCAAGGCATACATCTACATCCGCGCCGAGTATCCACTGGCGATCAGGCGCCTGACCGACGCCATCGAACAGGCACGCGAATACGGCCTGATCGGCCACAACATCCTCAACAGCGGTGTGAACCTCGATATTCACCTCAAGATGGGCGCCGGCGCGTTCGTCTGCGGCGAGGAGACCGCGCTGATCCATTCCATCGAAGGCAAGCGGGGCATGCCTCGGCCTCGGCCTCCATTCCCGGCCGTCCTAGGCCTGTTCGGTAAGCCGACCGTCATTAACAACGTCGAAACTCTGACGAACCTCCCGGTCATCCTCGACCGAGGTGCGGAGTGGTATTCCGCGATGGGAACACAGGGGAGCAAGGGGACAAAAGTCTTCGCACTCTCCGGCATGGTGCGTCGGACGGGCCTGGTGGAGATCCCGATGGGAACAAGCCTCCGCGAGGTGGTTTTCGACATCGGCGGAGGCGTCCTCAACAACAAACGCTGCAAGGCTGTGCAGATCGGCGGTCCCTCCGGAGGCTGCGTGCCCGAGGCGCACTTGGACATCGCTACTGATTACGAGGTCCTAAAGAAGTTCGGCACCATCATGGGCTCCGGCGGACTAGTGGTCGTGGATGAATCCACCTGCATGGTGGATTTCGCCAAGTATTTCATGGAGTTCATCCAGAGCGAGAGTTGCGGGAAGTGCATTCCGTGCCGGGAAGGCACGCGCCGCATGCTCGAGATCCTCGAAGCGGTCACGCGTCCGAGGCATAAGGAAGAGGACCTGGACGCCCTTCTGCGCGTCCAGGGGATCATGCATCTCAAGAGATTGGGCGAGACGATCAAGGCGACGAGCCTATGTGGCCTCGGCCAAACGGCAGCGAACCCCGTGCTGAGCACGCTGGAGTGGTTCCGGGATGAGTACGAAGCCCACCTCTTCGAACGCCGCTGCCCTTCGGGCTCCTGCAAGGAACTGGTGGGCGCTCCCTGTCAGAATGGCTGCCCGGCGGGTACCGAGGTCTGGCGTTACGTGGCACACATCGCGCGCGGCGAATATGCCGAGGCGTACCGCGTCATCCGGGAGGCTAATCCTTTCCCGTCGGCATGTGCGCGCGTCTGCGACCATCCCTGCGAGACGGTATGCCGGGCGGGCACAACGGGAGGTGAGCCCATCGCCATCCGGACGTTGAAGAGGTTCGTGGTGGACCGCATGGATCCGGCCGAAGGCCAGCCGGCACCGCTCCGCCGTCCGGACGGGGGCCGGGTCGCCGTGATCGGAGCCGGTCCCGCCGGCCTGACCGCAGCCAACGCGCTCTCGCTGATGGGCCACTACGTTACCCTCTTCGAGCGTGAAGAGCGGGCCGGCGGAATGCTCACCGCCGCCATCCCCGAATACCGCCTTCCGCGAGAAGTCCTCAACAAAGAGATCGCGGCGCTCCTGAACGACCACATCCAGGTATTCTATCAACAAGCATTAGGCCGCGACTTCACGATTGATCACCTCCTCCGCGACGGCTACCGGGCGGTGTTTGTCGCGACCGGTTGCCATCGCAGCAAGAGACTGGGGCTGCCGGGCGAGGATTCCACCGGAATTCTGCCGGGAATCCAGTTTCTGAAAGCGTACAACCTCCAGGGCAAGTCGCTCGCACGCGGGCGCGTCGGCATCATCGGCGGTGGGAACTCGGCCATGGACGCCGCGCGCGCGGCGATTCGCCAGCCGGGCGTCGAGAGCGTCACAGTCTACTACCGGCGCACGCGGCAGGAAATGCCGGCATACGCCCACGAAATCGCGACTGCCGTGGAGGAAGGCGTGGTGATCGAAGAGCTGGTCGCGCCGGTGACCGTTCACAGCCGGGACGGGCACCTGACCGGGTTGCGCTTCATCCGTAACCGGCTCGGGGATCGCGACCCCTCGGGCCGCCAGAGGCCCGTTGCGATCGAAGGATCGGATTTCGACGTGAACCTGGACACGCTGATCGTTGCGATCAGCGAGGACCCTGACACGGACGGATTCGACGGCGTTGGCCGGACCTCGTGGGGGACGATTTCCGTCAACCCGGAGTCCCTGACGACGAGCCAACCGGGCGTTTTCGCCGGCGGCGACGTCGTCAACGGCCCCAACACCGTGATCACTGCCATCGCCGCAGGCAAGCAGGCAGCCGTGATGATCGACCGCTATATCACCGGCAAGGTGCTCAAACTCATCCCCAAGGTGAAGCTTCCCTCGGTCTATGTGGAGCCGATCTCATCAGAGGAGGAGGAAAGCGGCGAAGCCGTCCGGCTCGAGCCGCCCACGATTTCGCCAGTGCAGCGCAGGGAATGCTTCGCCGAGGTGGAGTTGTGTCCCTCCGAGCAGACCGCTTTGGCCGAGGCGCGGCGTTGCCTGCGCTGCGACCTGGACTTCACACAACCACTCGCTTTTTCCGGGAGCTGAGAATGCACTGCGAGCGCTTTCCTCGCGGCACTGCTGCGAGAATCTTCCATCGTTTCAGGGTCCTGACCACTGGGTCAGCGCCCGCCACGAATTGAGGTGATTATGATCGAGATGATGGTGGATGGTCGGGCAATAGAAGCCAGGGAGGGCGAAACAATCCTGTCCGCGCTCCGACGGGAAGGGATCCATGTACCGACCCTGTGCCACATGGAAGGGCTTGCGCCGAGCGGCGCGTGCCGGATCTGCGTCGTGGAGCTCGAAGGATCGCCCAATTTCCTGCCGGCCTGCTCCTTCCCCGTCGCCACGGGGATGAAGATCCTGACCCGTTCGCCCAGGGTGCTGGATGCGCGCCGGACGATCATCGAACTGCTCCTGGGCAATCATCCGGACGACTGCCTCTACTGCGCCCGGGGCGGCAAATGTGATCTCCAGATGCTCTCGCAGAGCCTGGGCATCCGGCAGCGGCTATACCGTAGCAAGCGGATTACCCGGGAAAAGGACGTTTCGGGTCCTTCGATCATTCGCGATCCGGAAAAGTGTATCCTCTGTGGCCGTTGTGTGCGCGTCTGTGAGGAAATCCAAGGGGTTGGGGCGATCGATTTTGTGGGCCGGGGCTGCAAGGCATTCGTCGGGACCGCGTTCGACCAGGGGCTGAACCTCTCGAGCTGCATCAACTGCGGGCAGTGCATTCTGGTCTGCCCGACTGGCGCCCTGACGGAACGGCCATACTTGGATGAAGTGATTGCAGCGCTCTCGGACACCGAGAAGTTCATGGTGGTGCAGCACGCACCTGCGGTGTCGGTCAGCCTCGCAGAGGAGTTCGGCATCGAGGCCGGGCAAGATGTGGACGGAAAAATGGTGGCGGCGCTTCGTCGCCTGGGGTTCGATCGGGTGTTCGACACCTCTTTCGCTGCCGACCTGACGATCATGGAAGAGGCATCCGAGCTGGCCGAGCGGATCCGCACCGGAGGCACCCTCCCCATGATGACCAGCTGCTCTCCGGGCTGGATCAAGTATGTGGAGCAGTTCTATCCCGATTTCATACCGAACCTGTCGACTTGCAAGAGTCCCCAGCAGATGATGGGCGCGATCTTGAAAAGCTTCTTTGCCCGCCGGGAAGGAATCGACCCGTCCCGGATCGTCAGCGTGTCGATCATGCCCTGCACCGCCAAGAAATTCGAGTCGAACCGGCCGGAGATGGCTTCCAACCATGTGCCGGACGTGGATTACGTTCTCACGACCCGCGAATTTGGACAGCTCCTGCGCATGTTTGGAATCGACCTCCCGGCGATGACGCCGGAAGCCGCCGACACCCCCTTCGGCGAACGGTCTTCAGCCGGCAAGCTCTTCGGTGCCAGCGGTGGCGTCATGGAGGCTGCTGTCCGCAGCGCTCACTACCTTCTGACAGGCCAGGAAATGCCGCATCTGGATATCCAGCCCCTACGCGGCATGAAAGGATCCAAGGAGATCCACACCAAAATCGGCGGGTTGGAAATCGGCGCCGCGGTCGTCAGCGGCCTGGGCAATGCGCGGAAACTGTTGGATCAGGTCCGCGCCGGCCGTAACGATCTCCAGTTCATCGAGGTCATGACATGTCCCACCGGTTGCATTAACGGTGGAGGACAGCCGATCGGCGCGGACCTGAATGCTGTCCGCGCACGGATGCAGGCCCTGTACAAGATCGACCAGCAGGAGGAGGTACGCGTCAGTCACAAGAACCCCTGGGTGATAAGGCTGTATGACGAGTTCCTCGGCAAGCCGCTGGGCGAGAGGAGCCACGAATTTCTGCACACATACTATACATCCAGAGAGGTCCTGTAGGGTGAACCGCGGGCGCAGGGCGCGGCGGATTTTAGGGACGCCCTTCGGCAGCCTACGCCCAGAAGGCCACCGACGTATACAGGGTCAAAGGAACTCGAGATGAAAAAGAAAATACTCGTAGTGGACGACGATTCGGACGTTCTCGACCAGGTGACGGCGATTCTATCGAGCGCCGGCTATGAGGTCGTGTCCGCCGAGGACCAGGCCTCGGCGGAGGAAGCACTGCTCAGAACCAGGCCGGACCTGGCCATCGTGGACCTAATGATGGAAGAGAAGGATTCGGGATTCGTGCTGAGCTACCAGATCAAGAAGCTCTATCCCGGCACACCGGTCATCCTGTTGACTGCCGTCACGGGCGCGACCGGCCTTTCCTTCGCCAGCCAGTCGGAGGAAGCGCAGTCCTGGACCAAGGTCGACCGAATACTGGACAAGCCCGTCCGTTCGGAACAACTGAAGGCTGAGGTGCACCGCCTGCTGCGCGAGACTCCGGAGACAACGGCACACGGGTACCGGTAAGGAGCCGCGCGGGATGAATATGCAACCAGTCTGCTTCGTGCAAACCATCAAGGAACGGTGCCGGGTCTGCTATACGTGCGTGCGCGAGTGCCCGGCCAAAGCAATCGGGATCTCCGAAGGACAAGCCAGAATCATTTCCGAGCGCTGCATCGGTTGCGGTAACTGTGTTCGCGTATGCAGTCAGGGTGCGAAGCAGGTCCTTGACGGAACGCGGGAAGTCGCCAGGCTGCTCCAAGAGGAAGGCAAGGTTGCCGCCCTGCTCGCGCCCAGCTTCCCCGCCGAGTTCGAGGAGTTCGAATACGAGAAAGTCGTTGGTCTTCTGCGGGCGCTGGGTTTTGACTACATCCACGAAGTGGGATTTGCCGCTGACCTTGTGGCGAGCCGCTACCGACAACTGCTGACGTGCGACCAAGGCGGTCGCTACATCGCCACGACCTGTCCGGCCCTCGTGGGTTACGTGGAACGCTACTACCCTGAGTTGGTGCCTCTCCTGGCCCCGATCGTTTCACCTATGGTGGCCGCCGTCCGTATCATCCATCATCTGTACGGGCCGGATGTTCGCACGGTCTTCATCGGGCCGTGCATCGCCAAGAAGGGCGAGGCGGCGGGCGCTGAATTAGATGAGGAGGTCACCGCGGTCCTGACCTTTGCGGAACTGCGCCGCATGCTGGCGGAATCCAACATCCGGCCGGAGACGGTGGAGCCCAGCGACTTCGATCCGCCATGGACCGGTCCGGGCGGGCTCTTCCCGATCAGCCGGGGTCTGTTCCAGGCCGCCGAAATAGAAGAGGACCTGATGGACACCGAGGTCGTGGCCACGGATGGTCGCACCAATTTTGTCGAGGCGATCCAGGCCGTCGCCTCCAATAGTCTGGACATGCGGTTGCTCGAGGTCCTCTGCTGCAACGGATGCATCATGGGCGCGGGGATGACCACGAGCAGTCCCCTCTTCCGGCGCCGCAGCCTCGTCGGGCGCTATGTAAAGCAGCACCGGACCAACTCTCGCATGGAGCATTGGAGGCAGGACATCGCGCGGTTCTCCAAAATAAATCTGGCGCGCGAATTCCGGACCTATGACCAGCGCTTCCCCCAGCCCTCCCGCGAGGAGGTATCGACTATTCTCGCGCGGATCGGAAAGCTGAAGCCCGAGGACGAACTGAACTGCGGGGCGTGCGGTTACGATTCCTGCATCCAGCATGCGGTCGCAATTCACCATCGGCTGGCGGAAACGGAAATGTGCCTGCCCTATACCATCGAGAAGCTGCACAAGACTGTGAAGGAGCTCGCCGTCTCTCACGAGCAACTAATCAGCACCCAGGAAGCCCTCATGCACTCGGAGCGGCTTGCGAGCATGGGCCAGCTCGCCGCCGGCGTGGCCCACGAGGTCAATAACCCGCTCGGCATCGTCCTGATATACGCCCACATGCTCCTCGAACAGGCGGACAGGTACCCGAACCTGCGAGAAGATCTCAGCATGATCGCGGAACAGGCTGACCGCTGCAAAAGAATCGTGGTCCGCCTGCTGCATTTCGCCAGACAAAACAAGGTCGTCTGGCGCACTATCGACATCTGCAAGCTGATCCAACGGGCTACCAAGGCCTACCCATTCCCCCAGGGGATCCAGCTGCAGATCGCGCCTACGATCGCGTTTCCAAAGATTGACCTGGACCCAGACCAGATCAACCAGGTCCTGACGAACCTCTTCAGCAATGCTTGCGACGCAATGCCGAACGGTGGTATTCTTAGGATTGGCATCGATGCCGACGATAGCAAGGTCTGGTTTTCGGTCAGTGACACCGGAAGCGGGATACCCAGGGAAAACCAGAGCAAGATCTTCGAACCGTTCTTCACGACCAAGCAGATCGGCAAAGGAACCGGGCTCGGCCTCGCCGTCACGTACGGCATCGTCAAAATGCACCGGGGCGACATCGAGGTGGTTTCCAACAGTAATCCGCTGGCAGGCCCGACCGGTACCACTTTCACGGTCAGGCTCCTCCGGAAGGGCCCTGAGGAATAAACATGATGATGCAGACTGCGGGCGGACAGTCGGCATCCAATCCTTCGAAAAGGAGATTGCTATGGCAAACGTACTGCTGGTGGACGACGACCAGGACCTGATCGAAATGAACAAGACCCTGCTGGAGCAGCGGGGTCATACAGTGCTGGTCGCCTATTCCGCAGCGGAGGCCCTGCAGGTCGTGCAGGCCAATCGGCCCGACGCGGCGGTGGTGGATGTGATGATGGAAAAACAATCAGCCGGGTTCGATCTGGCCCATCAGCTGCACGCGCAGATGCCGGAGCTGCCGATGATCATTCTCACGGGCATCCGGAAGGAAATGCAGCTCCCCTTCAAGTACGAACCCGACGAGACATGGCTGCCGGTCACCAAGGTTCTGGAGAAGCCCGTGAATCCGCGCATCCTCGCGGACGAGGTGGAAAAACTGCTCGCAGCAAAGAAGTAGAGGGTGGGAACGGTTTTGCTCAGACGGGATGACGAAGTGGAAACCTTGAACATACTCGTGGTGGACGACGAGCACGGCATGCGGCATGGGGCGGAGCGCGTGCTGCGCGACTTCAGCCTCCGCCTTCCCGACATCGATGGGGAGGTGCGCTTCGCAATCAGCGCCGTGGCGAGCGGCGCGGAACTGGAGGAGAGGCTGGCGACAGACATGCCGCCGGACATCCTGCTGCTCGACCACAAACTGCCGGATACAACGGGGCTGGAGATCCTGGACCGGATCGGTCCGCGCACTCTCGACCTGCTGGTTATCATGATCACCGCCTACGCCTCGCTGGAGACAGCCGTGGCTGCGACCCGGCGCGGGGCGTACGACTTCCTGGCGAAGCCATTCACGCCCGAAGAACTGCGGGGCGCGGTGCGCAAGGCCGCCCGGCATCTCATCCTGCAGCGCCAGGCGCGACGGCTGGCCGAAGAGAAGCGGAAGGTGCGTTTCCAGTTCATCTCCGTACTCGCTCATGAGATGAAGGCCCCGATTTCGGCGGTCGAGGGGTATCTCCAGATGATCCGCGAGCGCGCTCTCGGAGAGAGTCTGGAGGCTTATGATCGCATAATGGACCGGTCTCTCATCCGCATCGACGGCATGCGCAAGCTGATCGCCGACCTTCTCGACCTCACTGCCATCGAGTCCGGCCAGAGGATGCGCAACTTGACCACGGTAGACCTGAACGAGGCGGCTCGCCAGGCCGTGGAGAACGTCAAGGCGGAGGCGCAGCAGCGGGATATCCGGATCGAGTTGGACGTGCCCCCCGGTCTGATCCTGGAAGCGGACCGGACCGAGATCGATATGATCTTCAACAACCTGGTGTCTAACGCCGTGAAATACAACCGCGACCAAGGACGCCTCCGGGTTTCGGCGGACCGGGCGGGGGATGCAATCCGGATAGAGGTCCAAGACACGGGTATCGGCATGACGTCGGAAGAAGCCAGTCGCCTGTTCAACGACTTCGCGCGGATCAAGAACGAGAAGACACGCCATATCCTGGGGAGTGGGCTGGGCCTGTCGACGGTGAAGAAGCTGGTGACCCTGTACGGAGGGGAAGTGAGTGTCACGAGCCGGCCGGATGCCGGCAGTACGTTTGCTGTCACACTGGCAGGTTCCACCTGGCAGCCGGAACCCACCAAACCCTCTGAAACGCCATGAACCGGACCGAAATACTATCCTGGTTGCTCGAAACCAGACCGGAGCGCCTGGAGGAACTCTGGCGCCGCGCCGACGCGGCACGCCTTGAGAGTGTTGGAGCCGAGGTCCACCTTCGCGGACTGATCGAGTTCTCCAACTTCTGCGTACGCCAATGCGGATACTGCGGCCTTAGGGCAGATCACCGTGGCCTCACCCGCTACCGGATGTCCGCAGCGGAGATCATGGAGTGTGTCCGTCAGGCCGTGGATTATGGCTATGGCACCGTGGTCCTGCAATCGGGCGAGGATTACGGCATCGAGCGCGAATGGATGGCCGATCTCGTTCGCCGGATCAAAGTCGAAACGTTGCTCGCGGTGACGCTGAGCCTCGGCGAACGGTCTGACAGCGATCTGGTTGCCTGGCGCGAGGGCGGGGCGGATCGATACCTGCTGAGGTTTGAAACATCGGACTCGCAGCTCTATGAAAAGATCCACCCCGCCCTGCGGGGCAAGCCTTCGGACCGGATCGCCATTCTCCGCCGGCTTGCAGAGCTCGGCTATGAGGTGGGCAGCGGGGTAATGATCGGAATTCCGGGACAGACCTATGAAAGTCTGGCCCACGACATCTCATTGTTCCGAATGCTCGATCTGGATATGATCGGGGTGGGTCCTTTCATCCCTCATCCCCGAACCCCGCTGGGAGAGGCCGCGGCAAAGCTGAGCGCACCGCCGGATCAGCAGGTTCCCAATTCCGAGTTGATGACCTACAAGGTCGTGGCCCTCGCGAGGTTGGTCTGTCCGGGGGCTAATATCCCCAGCACAACTGCCCTGGCGACTTTGAACCGGGCCGAAGGTCGGGAGTTTGGCCTCATGCGGGGGGCGAATGTGGTCATGCCCAACCTGACCCCACTTCAGTACCGCGTGAGCTACGAGATTTACCCGGCGAAGGCCTGCGTCTTTGAAACGGCCACCGACTGCGATGCCTGTATGAAGCGCCGGATCATCTCCATCGACAGAGTGATCGGCACCGGGCGGGGAGATTCTCGAAATCCGAGCCGGCGCCTG
>Ga0315273_10014520_pt1 | contig 10147 bp, 5 predicted proteins | sample YL17G02_0_MG_FD_205753 | JGI IMG/M metagenome (GOLD analysis project Ga0315273, IMG submission 205753) | Sediment microbial communities from Yellowstone Lake, YNP, Wyoming, USA - YL17G02_0 | ecosystem: Environmental > Aquatic > Freshwater > Lake > Sediment | place: USA: Wyoming | collected... | reverse complement strand
GATGATGCAGCCGCTGCCGACGATCGAGTCGATCGCCGTGCCGCGCCGGTCATCGTCGTCGAACACGAACTTCGCCGGCGGCAACTGCTCCTGGTACGTCCAGATCGGCCAGTCCGCGTCGTAGAGATTCAACTCCGGCACGACGTGGGTCAACGCGACGTTCGCCTCCCAGTAGGCATCGATGGTGCCGATATCGCGCCAATAGGGGATGCCTTCGTTCATGTTGACACAGCTGTCGGCGAAACGATGGGCGCATACACGCGCCCCCTGCCGCAAGAGGCGAGGGATGATGTCCTTGCCAAAATCTTGGCTGGAATTTGCGTCGTCGGCGTCGCGTACCAGCTCGTCGTACAGAAAGGCGGCGTCGAATACGTAGATGCCCATGCTGACAAGCGCCCGGTCAGGCCGACCCGGCATCGGTGCCGGCCGTAGCGGTTTCTCCTGAAATCCCACGATGCGACGCTCGGCGTCGACGGCCATCACGCCGAGAGAAGACGCCTCGCCCAGCGCGACGTCGATGCAGGCGATGGTCATCTGGGCCCGCGTGCGGACGTGGTCCTCAAGCATTCGGCCGTAGTCCATCTTGTAGACATGGTCGCCGGCCAGGATGAGCACGTACTCGGGGTCGTGGCGGCGCAGGATGTCGAGATTCTGGTAGGCCGCGTCGGCCGTGCCCTGATACCACGTCGGTTCGATCCGCTGTTGGGCCGGCAGGAGTTCGACGAACTCGTCGAAGCGGCCGTCGAGAAAGCTCCAGCCACGCTGCACGTGACGGATGAGGCTTTGGGCCTTGTATTGCGTGCAGATTCCGATGCGGCGGATGCCCGAGTTCACGCAGTTCGACAACGCGAAGTCGATGATCCGGAACTTGCCACCGAACGGCAGCGACGGCTTCGCGCGCCAGTTGGTCAGCTCCTCGAGGCGGCTCCCCCGGCCGCCCGCCAGGATCAGCGCCAGTGTGCTCTTCGTCAGCGAGCTCGTCGGGGACTTGGCTGGGCCTCGGTGGATGAGAGCCTCGAGTACATCGCGTTCGGTGACGCTGCTCTTCACCGTGCAGCCTCCAGCGCCGCAACGACACCGGTCGGCGCGCCATTCGCGAACTTCGCCGAATTTCAGGTGATCAACCAGCGCCCCGCGCTGCCTTACGTGGCACGCGATGCCGCCGAAACCGAACGTTCCAAGCGGACGACCGCCGGCACGACGACCACTACTTGCGGGACACGACCTCGATCTCGGCTTCGGCCTCGAGCCAATCCTCCAATTCGCAGCCCGGCGCGAAGCCCCTTTTCTCGGCGCAGTAATACGCGGCCTCGGCAATCATCAGCTGCTTCGTTTCGGGATCGACGGCGCGGTCCGTCGCGATTTGCGATGCCATCTCCGCGATGATCCCGGGCTTGCCGGCGTCGGCAGGCGGTGAAACCGGCGGGACCGTAGATTTGCCGCTTGGATGCCGCGACGACGTCGTGTGCAGCGCAGCCATTCTGATCTCCTTGTCTACAGTTCTCCCCACGTAAGTCTCTTCTTCTTGTGCTGTACACATTAACACACTACGCGCCGATACCGGCGTCGCATTGACATTCGTCAACAGCGGTTCGGGTTCGACGAGACGATTCATGTTGCAGCGCACACACCGGGCGCCGATCCCGGGCCCCACAGACAGGGCGCCGTCCCGACCGCCCGCGCCTCACCCGCCTGTCGGGTGGGTCGACTGCTCTGCCGTCGCAGGAACGAGGGGCGCCGCGCCGCGTACTGCGCCAGGCGTTGACGAATATCAACGAGCGAAGGCCCCCGACGCCGGAGACTGTACCCATCGTGCCAAAGGAAAGCGATGAGTGACCGGAGGTTCATATTTACGTTCGAGGAAGGCGCGGTCAGCGACCGGATGCTGCTCGGCGGCAAGGGCGCCAACCTGTGCGCAATGACGCAGATCGGTCTCGACGTCCCGCCCGGGTTCGTCATCACGACGGCGGCCTGTCTCGCGTTCCTGGAAAACCAGCGGCTGCCGGACGGACTGATGGACGATGTCCGGACCCACATCGCCGCGCTCGAGCGCAAATCCGGCAAGGGATTCGGCTCGGCAGCCAACCCTCTGCTGGTTTCCGTGCGCTCGGGATCGGCGATGTCGATGCCGGGAATGATGGACACGATCCTGAACCTCGGCCTCAACGCGGCAACGCTGCAGGGGCTCGCCGCCCAGACCGGCAATCAGCGCTTCACCTGGGATGCCTACCGGCGCTTCATCCAGCTGTTCGGCAAGATCGCAATGGGCGTTCCCGACGAGGCCTTCGACACGGCGATGGCGGCGATCAAGCGCAAGCACGGCGCCGTGCACGACGTCGAACTGACCGCCGACGCGCTGCAGGAGGTCGCGCAGGCGTTCCTGGCCGTTTACCGCGAGCACACCGGCCAGCCGCTTCCCATCGATCCCTGCGAGCAGCTCGAACAGTCGATCCGGGCGGTGTTCCAGTCCTGGAACGGCAAGCGCGCGGTCGATTACCGGCGGCAGTTCAGGATCACGCCGAATATGGCCAACGGCACGGCGGTCAACGTCTGCACGATGGTCTTCGGCAACATGGGCGACGACTCGGCCACCGGTGTGGGCTTCACCCGCAATCCAGCCACCGGCGAGAACGTCATTTACGGCGAATACCTCGTGAACGCGCAGGGCGAGGACGTCGTCGCGGGCATCCGCACCCCGAAGCCGATCGCGGCGATGGCACAGGAGATGCCGCAGCTCTACCGCGAACTCGTCGCGTTGCGTGACAGGCTCGAGGCCCATTACAAGGAGGTGCAGGACTTCGAGTTCACGATCGAGCGCGGCCGGCTCTATTGTCTGCAGACCAGGAACGGCAAGATGAACGCGCGCGCGATGGTGACGACCTCGGTTGCGATGTTCGAGGAAGGATTGATTGCCAAGGACCGCGCGCTCACCCGCATCAACGCGCTCGTGCTCGAGCAGCTGCTCGTGCCCACGCTCGACCCGAAGCACGAAGCGCGCTTGCTGGCCCAGGGCCTGGCCGCGTCACCCGGCGCCGCCTCGGGCAGCATTGTGTTCGACGCCGACACCGCGGAACATCGCGGCCGGGAGGGCGAGAGCGTGATTCTCGTGCGCGAGGAGACGAAACCCGAGGACATCCACGGCTTCTTCGCCGCGCAGGGCATCCTGACGAGCCGCGGCGGCAAGACCTCGCACGCGGCGGTCGTCGCGCGCGGCATGGGCAAGCCGTGCGTCTCGGGCTGCGACGCGATAACGGTTAACGTGCGCGAACGCACGGCGAAGATCGGCGACACGATTCTGCACGAGGGCGACGTCATCACCATCGACGGCACCACGGGCAACGTCTATCCGGGAAGGATCCCGACCGTGGAGGCACAGTTCTTCGACGAGTTGGCGACGCTGCTTGCGTGGGCCGACGAGGTCGCGCGGCTCGACGTCATGGCCAATGCCGACACGCCCCGCGACGCCGCCCGTGCCCGCGGGTACGGCGCCAGGGGCGTCGGACTGTGCCGGACCGAACGCATGTTCAACGACCCGCAGCGCCTGCCGATCGTGCAGGAAATGATCCTGGCCGACACCCTCGCCGATCGGCGCGCCGCGCTCGACAAACTTCTTCCGATCCAGCGCGCGGACTTCAAGGGCATCTTCGCGGCGATGGCGGGACTGCCGGTTACGGTGCGCCTCCTCGATCCGCCGATGCACGAGTTCCTGCCGACGGCGTCTCAGCTCGAGTTCGAAATTAGCCAGTTGCGCAACCTGCAACGGGCCGCGCGCTCGGTCGCCGAGTTGCCGGACACGCTGAAGCTCCTCGATCCGGAGCTGCCGCGCGATTACGTCGAAAGCCTCGGGAAGCTGCAGCGAAGCCTCACGCAGTACCGCGAGACGAAGCGCGGCGACGCGGCGCTCGAGCGGCGCGAGACGATGCTGAAGAAGGTGCACCAGCTGTCGGAAGTGAACCCGATGCTCGGGCACCGCGGCGTGCGCCTCGGCCTGAGTTTTCCCGAAATCTACGAAATGCAGATCCGCGCCATCCTCGAGGCTGCCGCCCTGTGCGCGAAGGAAGGCGTCGACGTGCACCCCGAGATCATGGTGCCGCAGGTTTGCACGGCCGTGGAGTTGGAGCGCGTCAAGGCAATGGTCGATGCGCTGCAGCCGGAGATCGAAGCGCGGCACGGCGTGCAGCTCCACTGCAAATTCGGCACGATGGTCGAAGTGGTTCGCGCTTGCATGCGCGCAGCCGATCTCGCGCAAGTCGCCGAGTTTTTCTCGTTCGGCACCAACGATCTCACACAGGCGACCTTCTCGTTCTCGCGCGAAGATGCGGAGAACAAATTCCTGCCGCAGTACGTCGAATCCGGCATCCTCCCGGACAACCCGTTCGAGATGCTGGACCTGGACGGCGTCGGCCGCCTGATGCAGCTCGCGGTCGAGTGGGGACGCGGCGCTCGGCCGGGGCTCGTCATCGGCATCTGTGGCGAGCACGGCGGACAGCCGGAGGCGATCCGCTTCTGCCACGACGCCGGGCTCGACTACGTCTCGTGCTCGGCGCCGCGCGTGCCCATTGCACGGCTAGCGGCAGCGCAAGCGGCGCTCAGGGCAGGCGGGTCGGCGTGAGCCGCCGGGCGACGGCAAGTCCGCGCCGACGTTGTCCGCGGCCCGCCATGGCAGGATAATGAACATCTGACCGCGAAAGCCGCTTTGCATAAGGAGATTCGACGATGACCGACATCATGGCCCTTTTGGGCGCCGAAGCAGGTGGCCTGCTCCAACACGTCTGCAAGGGCATTCCCCGGGAGGCGCTGCATCTGCCCGGTCCCGATTTCGTGGATCGCGTCGTCGCGCCGAGCGACCGCTCGCCGGCGGTGATGCGCAGCCTGCAGCAGATGTTCAATCATGGCCGGCTCGCGGGAACGGGGTATCTCTCGATTTTGCCCGTCGATCAGGGGATCGAGCACAGTGCGGGCGCGTCGTTCGCGAAGAATCCGCTCTACTTCGACCCCGAGAACATCGTCAAGCTCGCGATCGAAGGCGGCTGCAATGCCGTGGCCTCCACACTCGGCGTGCTCGGAGCGTGCTCGCGCAAGTACGCGCACAAGATCCCGTTCCTGCTCAAGGTCAATCACAACGAGTTCCTCACCTTTCCCAACAAGTACGACCAGATCTTCTTCGCCACCATCAAGCAGGCGAAGGATCTGGGCGCGGTGGCCGTGGGCGCGACGATCTACTTCGGCTCGCCCGAGTCCGGCCGCCAGATCGTCGAGGTGAGCCAGGCGTTCGCGACCGCGCACGAGATGGGAATGGCCACGGTGCTGTGGTGCTATTTGCGCAATCCGGCCTTCAAGCGGGACAAGGACTACCACGTGTCGGCCGACCTCACGGGCCAGGCGAACCATCTCGGCGTGACCGTCGAGGCGGACATCATCAAGCAGAAGCTGCCCGAGAACAACGGCGGCTACCTCGCGCTCAACACCAAGGAAAACCCGTACGGCAAAAGTGACCAGCGCATGTACTCGGAGCTTGCGACCGACCATCCGATCGACCTCGCGCGCTACCAGGTCGCGAACTGCTACATGGGCCGTTCCGGGCTCATCAATTCCGGCGGCGCGTCGGGTGAGAACGACCTCGCCGATGCGGTGCGCACCGCGGTGATCAACAAGCGCGCCGGCGGCACGGGCTTGATCTCCGGCCGCAAGGCGTTCCAGAAGCCGATGCAGGACGGAGTGACGCTGCTTAACGCGATCCAGGACGTCTACCTGTCGCCGAACATCACCGTCGCATGACCCGACACGAAGGAGCCTCCATGTTACCGATCCGCACTCGCGCTGCCGCAGCCACCCTCGTCGCCATGGCGGCATTCGCCGCGCCCGCCTTCGCCCAGAGCACGCTCAACGTCATCTGCCCGGTGCAGGCGGAATGGTGCAATCTGGCCGCGATCGAGTTCGAGAAGGAAACGGGGATCAAGGTCGCGATGACGCTCAAGGGTTCGGGCGAATCCTTCGCCCAGATTGCCGCCGAGAAGGCGAATCCGAAGCTCGACGTCTGGTTCGGCGGCACCGGCGACCCGCAGCTGCAGGCCGCGGAACAGGGGCTGCTCGAAGAATACAAGTCGCCGCTGCAGGCGCAGCTTCAGCCCTGGGCGCAGAAGCAGGCCGAGCAATCGAAATACCGCACGGTCGGCATTTACCTGGGCGCATTGGGCATCGGTTACAACACCGAACTCCTCGCCAAGAAGAAAATCGCGGCGCCCGCGTGCTGGCGCGATCTCGTGAAGCCGGAATTCGCGGGCGAGGTGCAGATGGCGAACCCCAACGCCTCCGGCACCGCGTACACGGCGATCGCCACGCTGGTGCAGGTCTTCGGCGAGGAAGAGGCGTTCAAGTATCTCAAAGCGCTGCACAAGAACATCAACAACTATCCGCGCTCGGGGGTCGCGCCGATCAAGGCGGCCGCGCGCGGCGAGACGATCGCGAGCGTCTCGTTCATCCACGACGCCGTCACCGAGGCGCAGGCCGGCTTTCCGGTAAAGGGCGTGGCGCCGTGCGAGGGCACCGGCTACGAGATCGGCTCGCTGTCGATCGTGAAGGGCGCGCGAAATCTCGACAACGCGAAGAAGTTTGTCGACTGGGCGTTGACCGCGAAGGCCCAGGCGCTCGGCGCGCAGTCGAAGTCGTTCCAGATCCCGTCCAACGTCAGCGCGCCGATATCACCGCTGTCGCCGAAGCTTGCCGACATCAAGCTCATCAACTACGATTTCGCCAAGTACGGCACGTCGGCCGAGCGCAAGCGGCTCCTGGAGCGCTGGGACAAGGAAGTCGGCTCCATCGCCAAGTGACCTCGGATCAGGCCATAATCTGCCGGCCCGCGCCCTCCCCGGCATTTCACGAATGGAGTCCTGCATGCTTCGTCGCCTCGTCGTCACGCTCATGTCCGCGACGGCACTGGTCGCCGCCGCCCCGGCGGCAGGCCAGCTCAATCTGTACTGCAGCTCGCCGAACACCGGCTGGTGCCAGGGCATGGCCAACGGGTTCGAGAAGGCGACGGGCGTAAAGGTCGCAGTCGTCCAGAAGGCCACCGGCGAAACGCTGGCGCAGGTGAAGGCCGAACGCGCGAATCCCAAGGGCGACATCTGGTGGGCGGGCCCCGGCGACGCGTACCTGCAAGCGGCGGAGGACGGCCTGCTCGAGACCTATCAATCACCGAACCTGAATCAGCTCCAGGATTGGGCGCGGCGCATCTCGGAGGTCTCGCAGAACCGCGTTTCGGGCGTCTACGGCGGCATTCTTGCGCTCGGCTACAACTCCGAGTTGCAGCAGAAGAAGAAGCTGCCGATCCCGAAATGCTGGAAGGATCTGCTCGACCCCGCGTACAAGAACGAGGTGATGCTCGGCAACCCGAACTCCTCCGGGACAGCGTACCTGATGCTGGCGTCGCTGGTGCAGGTGTTCGGCGAGGAAGAGGCGTTCAAGTACATGAAGGCGCTGCACGCCAACGTGAGTTCCTATGCGCGCTCGGGCATCGGCCCGATGACGGCGGTCAAGCAGGGTGAAATTTACGTCGGCAGCACGGTGCTGCATGGCGTGGTCAACGAGATCGTCGCGGGATTCCCGGTCAAGCCCGTGCTGCCCTGCGAGGGCGTCGGTTACGAAATCGGGTCGATGGCGATCATCAAGGGCGCGCGCAATCTCGACAACGCGAAGAAGTTCGTCGACTGGGCGCTGACGGTCGACGCGCAGAGGATCGGGCTCGACGTCAAGGAGTACGCGATCCCGACCAACAAGAGCGTCCCGCTCCCGGCGATGGTGCCGAACCTGACCGAGTACAAGGTCATCAACTACGATTTCGCAAAATACGGAGCGAGCGAGACGCGCAAGCGCCTGCTCGAGCGTTGGGAGAAGGAGATCGGTCAAGCGCCGCGATGACCGATCCGCGCCGCCCGGTACTCTTCTGGCTCGGCGTCGGCGCGGCCGGTTTCCTGCTGGTCCCGTGGTACGCGCTGCAGGACAGCGTATTCACCCTCGGCTGGATCCCGCATTTCACGACTAAGGAAGCAGCGCCGGCGCTCCTGCAAATTCTCGTTCACGGCAGGTGGTGGCTCGCCCCGCTCGGATTTGTCCTCGCCGCGGGCGCGGCGCTCGCCTTCGTAGCGCTCGAGCGCAAGGCGCGCGCGAACACGCTGCTCGCCGTCGGCGCGGTCGGTTTCGTCTACCTGTTCGCGCAGGGCTTCGCCATCGGACCGACCGGATGGTACTTCGAGTCGCTTGCGGCCACATTGCCTGTGCTGCCGCGCGGACAGTTCGGCATGGGATTGGGCGCGGCGCTTCTCGTCACGTCGTTCGGCATGCTGTTCTCGCTCGGGCTCGCCGGCCGCGGCTGCTTCAAGGGCGATCCGTTCGTCGCCGCGAGCGTCGTCGGCGTGGCCGCGCTCATTGCGGTGTTCACGTTTTTTCCGGTCGTTCGGATCCTCATCTCGGCGCTGCAGGACAATGCCGGGGCGTTCTCGCTGGTCGCACTTCCGGAGCGCCTGTTCACCCCGAAAATCTGGGGCCTCGGCTGCATCACCGGCAGCACGCGCTGCGGCGTGGCGTGGAATACGCTCACGCTCGCGTTCCTGTGCGCGGCCGGCTGCACGGGGCTCGGCCTCGCCTTCGCGCTGATCGCCACCCGCACGGGATTCAAGCACAAGGGAATGCTGCGCGTCCTCACGATCCTGCCGATCATCACGCCGCCGTTCGTGATCGGCCTCGGGCTCATCCTGATCTTCGGCCGGTCCGGGCTCGTCAATCAGCTGCTCGAATACCTGTTTGGCTGGCAGCTCGGGCGCTGGATTTACGGCCTGCAGGGCGTGCTCATCGCGCAGGTCTTCGCGTTCACCCCGATCGCCTTCCTCGTGCTGATCGGCGTCGTCGAGGGCGTGTCACCCAGCATGGAGGAAGCGGCGCAGACGTTGCGCGCCGGCCGCTGGCGCGTGTTTGCCGATGTCTCGCTGCCGCTGATGCGGCCCGGCCTTGCCAACGCATTTCTCATCAGCTTCATCGAGTCGATCGCCGACTTCGGCAATCCGATCCTGCTCGGCGGCAACTTCGGCGTGCTCTCGACCGAGATTTTCTTTTCGGTGGTCGGCGCTCAGCTCGACCAGGGACGCGCAGCCACCCTCGGCATCCTTCTGCTGATCTTCGCGTTCGGCGCGTTCTTCCTGCAGCGCGCCGTGCTGGGGCGCAAGGTGTACACGTCGCTCGCGGGCAAGGGTGACTCGGGCTTGCCGACGCACCTGCCCGACGGCGTGCGTCGCGTCTGTTACGGAATCGCGCTGCCGTGGGCGCTGCTCACGACCGTCATCTACGCGATGGCGCTGACCGGCGGCTTCGTCGAGACCTGGGGCCGCGACTACACTCTGACGTTGCGGCATTATACGAAGGCGTTCGGGATCGAGTGGACGGAGCACGGCATCCTGTGGGCGGGCGCAGCGTGGAACTCGTTCTGGACGACGGTCAAGCTGTCCGCGATTGCCGCGCCGGTCACCGCCGCCGTCGGCATCCTGGCCGCCTATCTGCTGACGCGCCAGAGATTCGTCGGCCGGAATGCGTTCGAGTTCGGCACGATGCTGTCGTTCGCGATCCCCGGCACCGTGATCGGCGTCGCCTACATCCTCGCGTTCAATGTCCCGCCGATCGAGATCACCGGAACTGCGCTGATCCTGATCGTCTGCAACGTCTTCCGGAACATGCCGGTGGGTGTGCGCGCCGGAATGGCCGCGATGAGCCAGATCGACAGGAGTCTGGACGAAGCGTCGACGGTGCTGGGTGCCCGCGGCTTCACGACGCTGCGCACGATACTGCTGCCGCTGTTGAAGCCCGCGGTCGTCGCGGCGCTCGTCTACAGTTTCGTGCGCGCGATGACCACGCTGTCGGCGGTGATCTTCCTCGTCTCCGCCGAGTACGAATGGGCGACGACCTACATCATCAACCGGGTAATCAATGGCGACTACGGCGTCGCGATCGCGTACAGTTCGGTGCTGATCGTGCTGATGCTGGCCGCGATCTGGCTGATTCAGCGTCTCGTGGGCGAGCGGCGGCTCGGCCGCCGCGCCGCGGGGGTCGCGTCCGCGCACATCGGCGAACTCGGCGGCAGCGCCGCCGGAAGGATTCCGCA
>Ga0315273_10014516_pt1 | contig 10151 bp, 6 predicted proteins | sample YL17G02_0_MG_FD_205753 | JGI IMG/M metagenome (GOLD analysis project Ga0315273, IMG submission 205753) | Sediment microbial communities from Yellowstone Lake, YNP, Wyoming, USA - YL17G02_0 | ecosystem: Environmental > Aquatic > Freshwater > Lake > Sediment | place: USA: Wyoming | collected... | reverse complement strand
ATATTTTCCCTATTAAATGGAAAATCATTTATACGACATTTGAATAAAATGGTTTTTCCTCCCCCCCCACATGTCACAACCAACGACGCTCTGCAGAATATTATTTCCTTTCTAGTCAGCAATTACGAGCATCTATGTTGTTGTTGTTGCAGAGGTTTTTGGCTGTCCAGTCGAAACTGGTGGCGCTTTCTTTTCGTCCTCGCGTTTGTGAGGATGGCGGCAGCAGCAGAATGTTACGCCGAAAGTCGCTGTGAACCCCAGGCCAACTATGTGAGTTATGACGCCCAAGACGCCGATGACGTTCCGTTTATGTTCGTTGCTGGTCGCTGGGAACCAGGCGAGCAGACCCACTTTGTAGTCCTCCCAGAAGTATCGCCACCAGCCATACTGTGATATATAGATGTCCACCACAGAAGGCACGAGACTCGCAAACTCTCTGTGTTTGGTCAAGAACGCGACCATGTCAAAGTATGTGTCGCCGGTGTTAAAGATGTAAAAGATGGCCATCGCCCTGCACACGGGAGTGGCAAAATCGTTTGTGCAATTCCTGTACCACGCCGTCTTGCCAGATTCATGATCCGTCAGTATACAGTTTCTGTCCTCGCCGCAGGTCAATGTATGGTTCGACGCGTTATTGTAACCACACGTACAACACACGTATATAGGAAACGACGCATCGAGACAAGGAGACTCTGTGAGGGAAGCAATACACACGGCATAATCCAAAGGTTCGTCGGATTCTGGCATAGGATCGGTGATATTGCAAATGTTTCCAGATATTACATTGTCAGAGTCTCCGTTCAAGCCAGCACAGATAGTCTTTTCCGATTTCCAGTCTATTTGTATTTTTCCAGATACCGTCGCGAGGAGAAGAAGAAAGACGGGAAGAACAATGAAGGCTTTAGACATTGGAATATAAACGACCATGTCTGAAAGAACGCGATTTTTTGAGAATGAGCAGAAGAAGCGAAATCGCAATTGTTTTTTCAAAAAAAACGGCTTATTTGTCAAAAAAATCCGACCTACGGGTGCCCGTATTTTTCTCGTCTCTCGACGAGAGACGAGAACGAATTCGTTTCCTTTTTGACAATTTTATTTGGAACATCAAAAAGTCGGCGAGGCGGGAAAAATCCGAGTGACGTTTCGTAAAAAAGAACCCGTGACAATAAATGAAACGACAAAAAATCCACAAATCATTCTTTGTCGACAAAGAATTTGTTATTATCCTTTTAGGAAAGTCAAAAAAGTATGGCTGTCGCGGTTTTTCTTTCGGGACTTCAGGCTGAATGCAAGTCTCCGGTTTATTTTCATGCACATCGTCTTCTCGAATCAAGTCTCTTTTTTTCCCAATTTATGGTCAAAAAAGAGCCACAGCTGCTGGATTTCGACAATTTGGCCAGATATATCGAGACTATATGCTTACGGACAAACGACGACCAGACAGACGAATCCGGATTATGCCGCATGCTGGTAGCACTAAACATCTGTGTCATGCGCGAATTATCTGCGGTCGAGCACAGCACGAAAGCGTTTGAATGTCTCCTCGCGAACACATTGGCCACGATTTTCAATAATTGCGAACGGTATCAGACTAAGGATGGCATTGTTCTGACAAGGCCGAGGAGAGGGCCCACCGATATCGTCATCAGTGCGCTGTACCTTTTTGCAACATTCTGCAAAGCGCCAAAATGCCAAGAGGCCGTCATGGCCTGGTTGTTTGATTCTCTCAGGACCGCACGATCCATAAACATCATGCCGTCCACATGCGTCAGAGTGCTCGTCGAAAAACGACTCGACTCGGCTCACGTGCTCGCATCCTATGGAACATTGCTGAAGTGGCGCGGCTACCCTTTGCAGGCCATAGAATGTCTGACCGTGGCGTTGCGACTTCTCGACTCAAACGTCGCCAGTTTTATGTCTCCTTCCCGGCACGACGTCGTTTTGTCTCTGCATTGGGCACAACTGGACGCGGAATTATGGGAGGAGGCAGAAAAGAGCATCGTCTCCATCAGAGACGTCTTGCCCGTCAGATACGGATACTATCTTCTCCGCCACAAGGGTCTAGTCGCCGAAGCTGCCGAGTGGTATGGCAAAGCCAAATCTTGGGAGGGGCTGCGCGAACTATCACACATGACGATGCAGCTGCACGCAGAGGGCGCCTCCGCCGGCCAACCTCTGCTGTCTGACAAAGAGCTGCTCGCTTATTTTGACGCTCACATTGCGACGGCCGCCAAAGTGGCCATGATGATAACGAAGAGAGAAATGTTCCGGAAACTCACGGCGATGTTCACCACGGAGAATGCGAATCTGGAAATTGCCAACACGATGCCTGGATGCGATTTAATCGAAAAACTGTCCACGCACGACCCACCCACCTGGCTTCCAACGGTTGAGTTATGCAGTCGGCGTGCCAAATTATTTGACAAATATGCGAAACAAGGTGGCACAATCGCGGGGATACCACGGTTAGAGATACCGTCCGCATGTAACAGCTATTCGCTATACGAAGTGGGACTCATCGTCGAGAAATCGACTCCCGACGAAAAAGAGGTCGCCAGGTGGTGCTACGAGATGGCCGAAAAGTTGTCGTGGCTTGCAGAAGACGAAGGAGCAGTGTGCGCCGAAAAAATAAAGATGGAAGAAGCAGCCGTACCAGAACGCAAACGCCAACGCGACACACGGAGCGGGGAGCCAGAAGAATGTTCCCCTCCTTCCGCCAAGAAAGCGGTGCTGTAATAAAAAGTCGTACATTTTTATTTTGAAATACGGAATTGCATGTCGTTTTTTTTCTTTCCGTCACGTATGACGGCACTCGACGTTGGATGACAACGTGATCGCGAGCGCGGGACACACGTGAGAGTGGCCGTTTTCCCAATCGTTGCGCTGACACCCTTCCGAACAGTAGGCGACGCATTTGCACTTGCCACATCGATATTTGGACGCCTCGCTTCCGCACACGAAACAGCAAGGATCCATCGAGCAGCCCACTTCGTCATCCTCTTCATCTTTGCTAGATTCTGTGGAAGGATGTTCTGACGCGACCTGATAGTCGGCTGTCAGGGCATACATGTGAGGATCTATCAGTGCATGGTCCTCGCAATAGAGTCGGCCGCACGTCGGACATTGGACGGCGGCTCTGTTGGGACATCCCGGATAGCCGCATCCACTCCACACGCCTCCGAATCCGACGGAATACGGGATGGGCAGTATCCCGAGAATAGGATAGTATCTGCGACCGTATGGCAGCACGCCGCCATAATATCCGCGACCAAGAACTCCGCCCAGCGGTCCTCTCGGACCGCGATATATCGACGAGCCGCCTCCATAGTAGCCACCACGATGGGGTGGACCAGACGTCCGTCCTGGAGGGTTATATGTGCGCACAGACTTCCTTCCTGTAGGGCTGTATGCGCGCACGGGTGGGCCTGATGCGCGCACAGGCGAGCTAGACGTTCGTCCGCTAGACATTGTTGCACTGCCGCCGCGTCCGCTAGATCTTCCGCTGCCGCCGCCACCTCGTCCCGACATTTTTTGTATATAATCTTTACAATTATTGTTATTATCGAAGGAAACATCATTTATATGATGTTTTATTCGAATATATTTTTTGACAAACTCACAATATATTTTGTTGACGAATAAAGAGACGCGGGATGAAAAAACCCGTCTGGAGATCTTCACAATATATATTACAAGAAAAAGGCCGCGACAGATTTTTTAAAAAATGTCGCAGAATTCTGACGGAATAGGATCTGCGTGGCGGACGCAAACCAAAGATCGTCAGTTTCACAGAGAAGAAAACAACCGCGCGCAATGGTGGTGGAAATTCTGGACTCCCCTATACGTCATTCTGTTCTGCGTCGGTATCGCGGCTATCGCAGTCGGAATATTGGCCATCGATCGCGACGGCGTCGGTCCTCGCGTGGTGTTTTCCATTTTAGCCGCACTGCCCATCATCGTGTCGACGCTTGCGCTGTACGACATGGCGTACCTGTGCTTTTACACAGATCGCGACAAAGATGACCGATTGGGGCTGGCCATGACGATGCTGGTGCCGGCGGCGTGGACAGTGGCGTTTGCGCTCGTGCACATGGTCGTATGGTCGTGGAACATAGCCGGATGGGAACACATGGCCGGCTATTCCACGTTTGCCATCTGGCTGCGATTTACGTCAAACTGTCTAAACATGGTGCCCGACCACGACGCGATATCGACGCTGGCACACGTCGTCACTGGGATATTTCAGTTTATATTTATAGTGTTTGTGCTGACGGTGACGATCGCCGCGTGCGTCTCCATAGTCCTGGAACACACCAAGCACAACGGTCCCACCAAACAGAAATCGGAAGAATCGCTGGGTTAATAATAATATTATTTTTTTGCAACAAATAATACATATTCGCCGACGACGATTTTTTCCTTAAAAATATAATATTCCATATACACACACAAAAAAGGTTATGGGTCGTTTTCGCTGGGCGGCAAAGCAGGATATGGGACGAGGTCCACGACCGCGTAGACGTTCATCGGTTTCATGTGCTTTACCCTCGTGTTTGGACAGTATATCATCACGATGCGATCGTCCAGCAGGTTGTTGCCGATGGTCTCAAAGTACGCTGACTGGGCGGCGCTTACCCCGGCGAACGCCTGTTCGTACGTGGCAGCAGACATGACGCAGACGAGGTTATCGTCTGCGATGTAGCCGTTCTGGTATCGCGGGTCTTCCGGGTGCAGCTTGGCGACCCTGACCGCCTCGGCGCGCGCGCTTTCGTTGACGACCTGCCCGATCACGTCCTGCTTGAAGCTGTTCTCCATCCCTATGTTTCCCACGGAGCCGGACCCGGTGCTTATGCCGATTCGGACGCGTAGGGCGTCTCCAGCCGGCTTTAGGTATTTCCGCTGCTTTACTATGTAGGGATTGGCGTTTGCGCGGCTGATCGAGTAGCGGTGTATCACGATCGCGGCCAGCACGGCGTGTCTGGCGTGCATCTTGTCGCTGCCAAACGGCACGCCAAACGTCAGAAACAGCGCGTCGCCGATGGTGTTCATCTTGTACGACAGGAAGTGTTTGATGTCGTTCACTATCTGCTGGAACAGGATGTTGATGACAGACACCACAAACTTGCCGTCCTCCATCTGGCCAAACTCCTCCACCACGCTGGAGAAGTTCTTCATGTCGACAAACATGGAGGTGAGCACTCGGCGTTTCGAGTACAGTCCGCAGTGATCTTTGTTTGACATGCAATCTCGGAGGAATGCCGGCGACGTCGTCTTTTTCGTCAGGTCGATCAGTCTGTTCTGAGTGGTTATCGCGCTTCCCAGTTCGCCCACCTCTGTCAACATGCTGTCCATCGCGTCGTTGACCAGATCCTGTTCTTGAGCAGACACGGCTTCTTCCTTTGGAGAAGAATCAAACACGCATCCTCGCAGAGATCGCATCGTTTGCGAAACATATGCGCACATCTTCTTCTTATTATTCGCCGAACCCGGTCCACACGCCAACTTTTGAGGTTTTGACCACATCTCTCTACTACTGGCACTACTGCCAGAACTCTCCACGTCGATCTTAACATGTGGAGGATGTGAAGAGCTCCATAACGACGCCACCGATGAATGCGGCGTAACTGCGCTTTCTCCCATGCCGATGCCATCTTTTTCTTCTTCTTCTCCCATAAGCAGATATTTGCTGTAGCTTCCCAGGATCCGCGATAGTCTTTCCATCTTTTTGAGACGAGAGACGATAAACACGATGGCGACGGCAACGCCGATCAGACACACAGACAGGATGATGATGTTGTTTTCCGTCTGGCGTATCAGCGTCCTGTCTCGCTCGTTTGCCGAGATCACCACCACCACGATGTAGTTTATCGTGCTCGTGTTTTCGCGCACCCTGCCGTAGGCGACGAGGTTGTCGCCCCAACCGTCTAGTTTGACGCTCGTGGACGCCCCAAACGCGTCGCTCGGATTTTCCGCGACCATGTCCAGAACGACCTGGTAGGTCTGCGATATCCTGGTTTCGTTTGTCAGGTACCACGCGTATATGGGCTCGATCTGGACGTCGAATATGCCGCCCTTCCACTTGTCCAGCATGGCCTCTGGCACGTCCGCACCAAGCACTTGCCCGTCGAGGTTCATTATGTACGCCATGCTGCTGTTGTCGTAGCGCGACATGAGCTCGCGCAGGTAGCTCCTAAACACAAACAGCACCATGTAGCACGTCACGAGCGCCTTTCCACGGAACCCCGGATACATCTCGCACGGAAGGTTGTAGGTTACAGCCATGGCCTGCATGTTGGGGTCGTAATACGAATCCGTCCACAGCGGGTTTCTGCTCACAAACAGGTGGTCAAGCTGCACTTGCGACAGCACGCTATCGTTTGCGACGAGCTGGTCCACCACCACGACGCACGGGACGTCGGCGCCTATTGTTCCAAGCTTATCCATAAAATTGCACGTGTACGCCGTGGCGTTGTCGTAGGCGCGTGCGAGGACTATCAGGCTTGGGTTCGAGATGGACGCGTCCGTGTCGGTGCTCACTTGGAATACGCCCACAGAGTTCAGCGTCTCGTATTGGAACTTTATGCCGCCGGCGATGGTCCCGTACTGGTGCGTCAGCATGCGCAGATACATGTTCTTCACCATGTCGGCGTCGACCATGAGCTGCCCGCCGGTCACTTGCGCCTCGTAGCACACCTCCTTCACTATCCTCTCGACTTGAGCAAACGTGTCGTTGGTGGCGCCCAGCAGACCGTCGACGCTCTCCAACAGCTGTTTGGTTATCTGCGCCGAAGTCGAAGAGCGGAGTATGATCTCTGAACTTATCCAGATGGGAAGTGCGCATGCGAGCGCCAGACAGAATGAGAGCGTCGCCACGATCAGACGGAACGATATGGTGCACCGCCTTTTCCTGGGCGACACTAGTGGCTTGCATTGATCTTGTTGGCTACTGGAAGCCGAAATGGGGTGCGAACTGTCGACGGCCGCGTCGTCGATGCTGACGGTTTCTATCGAATCTTGATCGTCCTGCATTGTATCCGACGACAAAAAAATAGGGGAACGTTTTCTGATTACCAGTCGCTGCTCTTTAAGTCTGCTATCACCTTTTCAGTTCCGAGCACGATCCAAAAAAATAAAGAGGGAAATTTTGTTATTATATGAAGCTTCTTCTATACATACATATATACATAATATTGCAGAAACAAGAAATCCAGAGGCTGCGATAAAGTTTATATCGCAAACAAAAATGTCGACCAAGCATTCGTTGTCGGAAGAAGGAGGCGACAGAGTCCCGTGTACGCTGCGCACGTATTCTTCAAGGGCGTGGTACCCAAGGACGGGCGACATCGTCCTGTTTTCCACAGACACGTGCGACATTGTCAGCCGGCTCGTGAGTTCCCTGACAAAAAGTGAGTGGTCGCACATGGGCGTACTGGTCGCCAAGCAGGACATCCTCGACGCCGACAACAACATCGCGCCGCCTGGCCATTTTTACAGCGACATGCTGTTATTTGAAAGCGTGTCGAAACTTGATGCCCCCATGTTTGATGTCCTCACCGGACAAATGCGCTGCGGCGTCAGGGCCGTGGACTCGTGCGAGCGACTACGAGGCATGATGCTAAACCACAACCGATACGTGATGCTGTGCCACGTAACTCCAAAGCCTCCAAACTTTGAGGCAAACATCAAAGTGGTCGCGAAAAAATTCGCCGGCTACGGTTATACAATTCGTCCAAAGCACATCGTGGGATTGCTCAGAAAACGAGACGACGACGACGACGAATGTCGCGTAGAGTGTTGCAAAAACGACGACGCGTGTGGTTCCAAAGCGTTTTGTTCGATGCTGGCGGCACACGTGTTTATACAAGCCGGCGTGCTGCCGACAACTATCAAGCCTGAACTCTATTCCCCAGGGGATTTCGCGCCAGGTGGCATGGCAAATCTCGAGTCTGCAAAACTGGGATACACATATTCAACGGGTGTCTTGTCGTAATGATAAATAATTTTGTTTGAAGAAAACGGATTTTTTAAAAAAAATAGATAGATAGGGAACAGATTTTTACAGTGGCACAAACAACGTGGGATCGCGCTTCAACGCTTCGATGACGCGGGCCACTAGCGTCTTGTCAAAGCCGGCGATGTATGCCTTTGCCTTTTCCGACGCGGCTCTCCAAATGTCCACCATGTCGCCAAACTCGTTGGACAGCCGCCACAAAATCACGAGGGTGAGCAGCGCGCCATTCCACCGCGGATCCACCGTGGTGGCAACGACCGACACGAGACGCATCGTCTTCTCGACGTCTTCCTTTGCGGCCGCATAAGAGTCCAGTGGCCACGAGCCGTCGGCATTTTGCTTCAAGAGCATAGCCGTTAGCATCTGCTCTCTGGTCGGCGGTGCAGACGCCGGATGGCGGCCAGCGGCGGATTCCGGAATAACCATCCCGCCTTTTGCCGTATATCTCCTGGTGGCACCGCCTCCGGGGGGAGACGCGGACACCGCGTACTGCATCGTCATTCCCCTGCCGCCGCCGCGGAAGAACGTTTCGCTGGTGGCGAGCGGTATCGGAACGAGGATCTTTGTCGGCGGACCCTTTGACCCCGGAGCGGGAAGCGTCGCACCCACGCCGACAAAGGACGTCTCAGACGTGAGGATCGCGTACTTGATGCCGAGCGCGCGTATTTCGTCCTCCATCGTCTTGCGCGCGGCTTCGTCGGCGACACGATACACCTTTAGCTGGTCCGTCAGATGGACGGATCGGACGTGGGCAGCGAGCGCGTGCATCCAGCCGTCCACTATGCCTGGATACTCTTGGACAGAAGACGGCGCGAACGGATCCGGCACGTCGAGTCCCACCAGTTGCATCAGGTCGACGGTGACTGTGCCCTTCATCCACCCATCTCTTGCCTTTTCGGAAACCGCCCTCTTGTATTCTTCAATCATACGCTTGACGTCTGGCTCTCCGCGCAGCACCGTGCGCTTTGCGTCTCCGGGGACGGTGTATGACACCTCTATCGCCATTTTCCCAGACGGCGGCGGTTCGCCGGTCCTCTCCGCGGACAGTATGGCGTACGACACGTTGGTGGTGCCCGCGAAAAGAGAGCGGCCCGCTGTGGCGGCGCCCGAATTCAGAGACACGCGCCAGCCGGGAGGCGGCGTGATCGAGACGCGCCCATCTCTGACGACGACGCCGCGCATCTTGCTGATCATGCCCATCGTCTTGGAGACGATGCTCTCGCGGGGAAGCGCGGTGTCATCGAGGCCGTCGCCGGCCATCGCGATGGCCGAGATCGTGCCGCGCGAGACCGCGTCTCCGATGCCCAGCGCAAACGTCCTTATTCCGGCCTCGCGCGCAAACGCGATCTCCTTGATGCACTCGTCGTACGAGCCGATTTCTCCGTCGGTGATGACAAATATCGAACGGCGCGGTACGGTGGGGTCGTCGACGTTTGTCTTGACAGCGTCTGCGCGCAGGATCTGGTGGGCCAGTTTGACGCCTTTGTGCGTCTCGGTGCCGCCGTTGGCCATGATATCTGCGATCCACTTTTTGGCGGCGGCGACGGACGCGGCGTCTGGCGACACCAGTACCTGCGAGAAAGCGACCGCGTCGTTTGAGAACGCGACGATGCTAAACTTGCTGTCTGACGGCAGGGAGTTTACAAAGAGCGAGGCCGCGTCCCTGGCGGCCTGTATCTTCTCGCCCTCCATCGATCCAGACTTGTCGATCACCAGCACGAATTCGTCGGCGCCCCTGCGCGGCACGACGACTGTCGATCGAGCGGCCACCGGAGAAAACGTGTTGGACACCGCGAGCTCGTTGAACCTGTCGCTCCACGCGACGCAGCTCGTGGCCTGCTTCTCGCTGGCCGGGACGATGACTAGTACCAGATCCTTGACAAGCGGCACAGACTCGACCGTCACGGAAACTTCCACCGGCGTCTTGATTTTGCCGATACCTAGTTCGGCGGGTTCGTATTTGGGCGCAAACACCAGGTTTGGGTGCGACGGCGAGACGACAGACTCTATCCCGAGCGACATGCGCAACGTCGCGGCGAATCTGAGTCTGTAGTCGACGACGGCCTCTGGAACGATGGTATAACTCGTCTGCGGCCTACCTTCGGTGGGACGCTCGCCGTACCGCGGCGCGATCGTGGTC
>Ga0315273_10014515_pt1 | contig 10151 bp, 9 predicted proteins | sample YL17G02_0_MG_FD_205753 | JGI IMG/M metagenome (GOLD analysis project Ga0315273, IMG submission 205753) | Sediment microbial communities from Yellowstone Lake, YNP, Wyoming, USA - YL17G02_0 | ecosystem: Environmental > Aquatic > Freshwater > Lake > Sediment | place: USA: Wyoming | collected... | reverse complement strand
TGGATGGACGACCGAGCTGAAGAACTCGACGGCCACGACCAACGCGAACGCCACCGCCATCCCTGCGACTACCGCGAGCAGGGTTCGTACAGCGGACTTCATTGGAGTACCCCCTTCTGACGGACCGAACACGCTTCGTTGACCACCCCGTGTTGGGCAGCATTCTTCAATCCTGCGTGCTGCGGGGCGCTGGTGCGAAGGTGTGCCAGCAGGGCCCACCGCTCTTGACAGTGGGGCATTCTACATCAGCGACTTGGTCTCTAGACCCGGGGCGTCTACAGGTGCATGGCCCGACGAGTCCGCTCATCCTTCGCACAGGCACCGTCCGAGGGCCGTGTGCGGCGCACTGCTGCAGACCACGGAAATGCTGTCGGCCTTGGGTTCGAATCCGGCGCGGGAGGTCCGCCTTCGCGGCTGCGCCGCTTCGGCGAGACAGACTTCGCGCGTAGGGGACTCGCTTGAGAAAGGCAGGTGGACGGGGCTGACGCCCCGCTTGCCTGCCTAGACGAAGCTCGCTGAAAGCAAGCGAAGTCTGGCTGGGATGCAGGGATTCAAACCCGGAACACGTGGTTCAGGGTTCTCTGATAATGCTCAGCAGATGATGGCAGACCGCGATTCTGCGACCTCGGTCTGATCAGATCAGCACAGACAGAGACGCCACGAACGGAGAGCTTCGCACAGGTTCGCGCGTCCCACACGGATAGCGCGTCGTCAGTTGTGCTCCGTGGGGACGACTCGGTCAGCGAGGACGTCTCGGGCCAACTAGCGCGGGCCGCCTGGCGGTTGTTCGGAGCGCAACTCGAGCCGCTGCAGCGTTCCGGTGAAACGGAACGGCGCGGCATACGGTCCGACCGCGGAAGCGGTGTCCTCGCCCACGTCGAAGGTCTCGTCGAATGAGTACGCGCGCGGCACGGTGCGGGCGAGCCGCGCGTCGCCCACCTTCGTCCCGTTCACGCTCAACGTGACCGTTGCGGGACCGCCTGCGCCGGGGCCTTCGTACTCGAAGTGCAGGACGATCACGGCCTTTCCCGGCGGAAGCGCCTCTGGCGCCGTGATGGTCGTCACGTCCCGGCGGAAGTAGTTGTAGGTGTAGCTGGGCCTGCCATCCTTGATATAGAGCGAGTACCCGGCCGAAATTCCGCCTTCCGCCACGAGCACGCCCGCGGCGCCGGCAGCCGGAATATCGACGTACGCACTGAACGTGTGCGTCCGGTTGCGCGTCGCCGGCGCGAGCGAGTCGTACAGGTGAGCGACGCCGGGATAGAAGGTGTAAAACGCGCGCCCCCCGGGCGGCGGTGGGTTCGGGTGTTGCCGCCCGTTGATCCGTGGATCGATCGGGTAGACCTGGTACGTCGCCGCTTCCTGTTCGAACAGCCTCTTCAGCTCCTCCAGTTTGTCGGGCCGCGTACTCGCCAGGTCGCGCGACTCGGAGTAGTCGTGGGCAAGGTCGTACAGTTCCCAGCCCGGCTGGGCGTGGCTCGCGTCGAAGGTGTAGGCCCACGGCAGCAGCCCCATGCGCTGCGCGGCTATCCACCCGCCGCTGTATATCGCGCGGTTTCCATGCATTTCGAAGTACTGCCGCGTCCGGTGTTCCGGTGCCGCCGCGTCGGCCAAGGCATCGAGGAAACTGACGCCGTCGACGGGCTGCTGCTCGACACCATTGACGGACCTCGGCAGCGGCAGGCCCGCCGCCTCGAGAATGGTCGGGAACACGTCGATCACGTGCAGGTACTGCGAGCGCGTGGCCCCGGAGTCCTTGATGCGCGCAGGCCACGACACGACCATCGGGTCGCGGGTGCCGCCCAGGTGCGAGCCGATCCGTTTGCCCCACTGGAATGGCGTGTTGCCGGCCCACGCCCAGCCGGCGGGATAGTGCGGGTTCGAGTTCGGCCCGCCGATGTCGTCCAGATGCCGCAGAACCTCGGCGGCCGCCGGCTGAATGCCGTTCACCTGCTCCATGAGGTTGTCGGTGCCCGTGAGGTTGCCCTCGAGGCTGGCGCCGTTGTCCCCGGCGATGTAGACCACGAGCGTGTTGCCGAGTTGTCCTGTGTCCCTGAACGCCTCGAGGACTCGGCCGATCTCGTGGTCGGCCTGCGCCATGAATCCGGCGAAGACTTCCATCAGCCTGCCTGCAACCCTCTTCTGGTCGGCGTCGAGCATGTCCCACGCCGGCAGTTCCGCTGGGCGCGGCGTCAGGATGGTGTCGGCCGGGATCACGCCGAGACGTTTCTGGCGCTCGAAGACGACCCTGCGGTACTCGTCCCAGCCCATGTCGAACTTGCCCCGGAACGGTTCGATCCACTTCGCGGGGGCCTGCAGCGGCGCGTGCGTCGCTCCGGGCGCGAAGTACATGAAGACCGGGCGGTCAGGCGCCAGGCCTTTCTGCTGCAGAATCCACGCGCGCGCGTGGGTAGCCAGGTCTTCGTTCAGCGTGTAGTCACGCTCGCGTCCGGAAGGCGGCGACATGCGGACGGGGGCTGTTCCCTCCGTCAGTTCCGGGTTCCACTGATCGACCTCGGCGCCGATGAAACCGTAGAAGTAGTCGAAGCCCTGGTGTGTCGGCCAGTGATCGAAGGGCCCGGCGTGTGTCGTCTCGGGATCGGGAATCAGGTGCCACTTGCCGATGCTGGCCGTCGCATACCCGTTTGCCCGGAGGACCTCCGACAGGAAGGCGGCCGACTTCGGGATTGACCCGGTGTATCCCGGGTACTCGTTGGCCCAATTCGTGATCGTGCCCATGCCCACGGCGTGGGTGTTGCGCCCGGTGAGCAGCGCCGCGCGCGTCGGCGAGCAGAGGGCCGCGACATGAAAGCGGGTGAATCGCAGCCCGTCCGCCGCCAACTGGTCCAGGGTGGGCGTCGGAATCAGTCCGCCGAATGTCGTCGTCTGGCCGTACCCCGCATCGTCGAGCAGGATCACCAGCACGTTCGGCGCGCCGGACGGCGCCGTCAGCCTGGGTCTCGACTGCTGCTCGGACGTGCTGACGTCGGGCGTGATCGTCCCTTTGAACGGAGCCGGCGGAATCGGCAGCGTCGTCCGGTCGGGAATCGACTGCGCCAGGAGCGCCATCATCGCTGCGAAGGCGATTGCCGTTCCCGCCGCCAGCGCGCGGCCGGGGCGAACGGTTGGGTTGTTCAATCAATCCTCCTGGCCGCCTCTGTGGCGCCATTCTACCCGATGACCCTGCCCGGGGGCCGATGCGCGGGGCTTCGTGCGCAGTCTGTCGAGTTCTTATCAAGTGCCAATCGAGGAGTTCGCAGACCAGCGCGTGCCCGGTTCAGGACGCGAGTAAGCGTTGGGGTGGTCCGACGCGTGTGCGTTGGCTCAATCGAGAATGTTCCCCGCATTCAGTTCTCGGAGGAATCGCATGATCGGCCAGATGCGGAGCGGCCCGTCTTTGAGCTCCGCCGATCCCGTGTACACACCGTGCCCGGCTTTCAGCACGCCCTGATCGATCAGGCCCTTGAGGGCGGCCCCGTACTTTCGTCGCCACGTGGCGGCCGCTTTCACCTCGATCCCTACCGTGCGCGCGCCGCGGGTCCAGACGAAGTCCACCTCGGTGCCGGAAGGCGTGCGCCAGTAGTGCAGACTCCCGCCAAGATTCCTGGACGCCATGGCCGCGCGCAGTTCGTGCAGCACCCAGGTCTCGAGGAGGAATCCGCGTTCGAGCCCGTCGAGGGGCTCGCGAAGCCGTCCGCTGAGCGCCCGCGCCACGCCCGGGTCAAAGAGGTAGAACTTCGGGCTTGCCACCTCCTTGACCTTCGCCCGCTTGCGCCAGGCAGGCAGCCAGCATCCAATCAGCGTGTCCTCCAGCGTCGCAAAGTACCCCTGGACGGTGGGCCTGGCCACGGCCGCGTCCCGGGCGATCCCGGCGACGTTGACCACCTGTCCATTGACGAGCGCCGCCACCTCCAGGAAGCGCGCGAACGAGGCGAGATTGCGGACCAGCGCCTCCTGCTGGATCTCCTCGCGGACATAGGTCGCGACGTACGCATCCAGCACGTCGACCGCGCGATCGATCTCCGCGTGAATCTGCGGGAGCAACCCGAACTGCAACACCCGGTTGACGCTGACGTCATAGCCCAGCTCCGAGGCGGTCAGCGGAAAGAACTGCCGGTTGATCGCGCGGCCCGCGAGAAGGTTGACGTCCAGCCGTTTCAGCTTGCAGGCGCTCGAGCCGCTCAGGGCGAAACGATACGCCCTCCCGTGGTCCGCGATGAGCGCGTGCACCTCGTTGAGCAGGGCCGGCATCCGCTGTACTTCGTCGATTACGACCCAGCGTCCGCGTGGCAGGGCCTCGACCTGCTGTCGAAACGACTCCGGCTGCCGGCTGAGCGCCAGCACGACCTGGGTGCGCAGCAGGTCGAACCACAGCGCGTCGGGCAGCACGTGCTTCAGCCACGTGGTCTTCCCGGTCCCGCGCGGGCCGAACAGGAAGAACGAGTGGTCGGGCAGGTCGTATCGACGTGTAATCATCGATAGCATATTAACGGTAAATATGCTGGCTGTCTATACACGTCCTGGGGGCCCGGCCGGGCTTACGGGACGGTGGACGTTCTGCTTCGGACGACCATACTTGCGGGACATCTTCCGGTCCGGGGAGTCCGCTCACCTGGAGCGTGACGGCGCTGACCGCGCCGGGTGTCACCGCCGTGCCCTGGCCGGCGGCGACGGCCCCGCGTGTGCCATGTGTCATGGTATGATTCCTACCATGACAACAACCATTGATGCCGCCGGCCGCCTTGTCATTCCTGGCCCGATCCGTCGGGAAGCGGCGCTCGAACCGGGCGTCCCTTTGGACGTGCGCTGGCGCGACGGCATCATCGAAATCGAACCGCAACCCATTCCTGTCACGCTCGAGAAGCGCGGCAGATTGCTCGTGGCCAGGCCGAAGGTCGCGGTTCGCCCACTCGGCACCGCGGCGGTGGAGCGGGTCCGACGCGACATCTCGACTGGGCGGGGCCGGCGTTGAGCACACGGTTGTTTGCTCTCGATACCAGCTGCATGGTCGCGGCCGTCTGCGCGTGGCACGTACGACACGCCGCCGCAGCCGCCGAGATCGAACGCCGGCTCGACCGGGGCGAGCGGATGGCGATCGCCGCGCATGCCATCGCCGAAACCTACGCCGTTCTGACGCGGCTTCCAGCCCCGCACAGGCTTGCGCCGTCTGACGCCTGGACGCTCGTGCGTACGAACTTCGTCGACGACGCCGCGCTGGTGACCCTCGACGGGCCGGGGCACGTCGAGGTGCTCACGCAGCTTGCCGGGGCAGGCATCGGTGGTGGCCGCACGTATGACGGGCTCATCGCCGCCTGCGCCGGGGCCTCGCACGCGAGGGCGCTGCTGACCTTCAACAGCCGGCACTTCGACCCGCCGCCACACGGCGTCATACTCGTCGAGCCGTCCGAACCAGCCTGACCCGGCGTGTGGGATTGGACGTGGAGTGCTTGGCTGGGAGGCAGGGATCCGAACCCCGAAACGCTGGTTCAGAGGCGCAAGACGTGACTTGGGTGGAGTTGGGCGCAGTCGGGTCTAGCCGGTTTTGCTGAGCAATTCGGCGATCATCGTCCGACGTCGTCGGGTTGTGTCGGGGGGGGGTTCGGGCGCAGACTTTCAAGTTTCTTTCAAGTGCCCGATCAGTCGCCAAGTCTCCACCGACCCGGGGTGGTAGACTTTCCATCCGCGCCCCGCCCCTGGTATCGGCCGGGGTCCTCCTAACCCCGGAGCTCACTTTGAGTGGGGACGTTCGCTCCGGCTCACGCAGGCTGAAGCCTGCGGGCTCCATCCCGGCGCATCCTCGACTGCAGTGAGCGCCGGGTCTAGTACAGACTACTGGGCTTCTTGTCTGCCCCGAAGATGTCCTCGGCGCCATCGTCGCCGGTGCGCTTATTGGTGCGGTCGGCTGTCGCACCATGTTTCGTGCCGCAGCGGTCACCACGGTCGTCACGGCGCCCGCGTTCCAGCGGCTTTCTCGAAACGGGGAGCCCGTGCCCAATTCCAGTACGACCAGTTGAGCACTCGACGTCCACTCGTGACACCAGGGAGGCGACACGCATGCATACATGGACGGCACTCGCGGTAATGGCCCTGCTGATGGCCGGTGCCCCGGACGCGGCAGCCCAGATGTTCACCTTCGACACGGACCCGGTGGGCCAGGTCCCGCACGGCTTCACGTGTGCCCTGACCGGTCGTGGAAAGCCCGGCGTCTGGGTCGTCAAGGCCGACGCGTCGGCGCCGAGCGTGCCGAACGTGCTGGCCCAGGTCGACCCTAACGCGACAGACTACCGGTTCCCAGTGTGCGTGGTTGACGGGATTTCGGCGGTGAATGTGGACGTCAGTGTACGGTTCAAACCCGTCAGTGGGGCCGGCGATCAGGCCGCCGGCCTGGTCTGGCGCTACAGGGACGTCAACAATTACTACATCGTCCGGGCGAACGCGAATGAGAACAATGTGACGCTCTACAAGGTCGAGGGGGGGCAGCGTATCAGCCTGGCGCCGAAGGGCACGCCGCCCTCCACCTACGGCAAGAGCGCACCTGTGAAGTCGGGCCAATGGGGCACGCTCCGCGTGGTGGCGAACGGCTCGCTGTTCCAGGTCTACTACAACGGCCAGCCGCTCTACGACGTCGAGGATGCCACCTTTGCGGGATCCGGCACCGTCGGAGTCTGGACCAAGGCTGATTCAGTAACGTATTTCGACAACCTCCAAATTGTTGTCAAGTAGCGCGGGAGGTGCCGGTGCACGGACGCGCCGGCGCGTGGACTGGCACTCGTTGGATCCGGAGGAACCTATGCGGCTCTGGTGGTGTATGACGCTGCTGGCCGTCGGCGTGATGCAAACGGCTGCTGGCCAAGGCCCGCTCGTGCTGACGCAGTCCATTGACCTGCCGGCCGTTGAAGGCCGCATTGATCACCTGGCGCTCGACACCGCACGACACCAGTTGTTCGTGGCCGCGCTCGGCAACAACACGGTCGAAGTGCTGGACCTCGACAAAGGCGTGCGGACGCACAGCCTTCCTGGGTTTCCCGAACCGCAGGGCATTGTCGCGCTGCCGGATCTGAATCTCGTGGCTGTGGCGAACGGCAAGTCGGGAGACCTCCGTCTATTGGACATGGCCAGCCGGCAGACCAGGAAGACGATTCCTCTCTCGGAGGACGCGGACAACGTCCGCTACGACGCGGCCGCCAAGCGGATCTACGTCGCCCATGGGAGCGGCGCCATCTCGGCGGTTGATGCCGTATCGGGTCGGGTCCTGGGAGAGGTTCATCTCGGCGGGCATCCGGAGTCGTTCCAGCTGGAACGGGCCAGCGCACGCATGTTCGCCAATGTGCCGGATGCGAAGCAGGTCGCGGTGATCGATCGCCAGGCCATGAAGCTCGTGACCACGTGGGCGGTCACGGGTGCAGAGGCGAACTACCCGATGGCGCTCGACGAGGAAGGCCATCGCCTCTTCGTGGGCTGTCGCCGGCCCGCCAAGGTGCTCGTGTTCGACACGAGTTCTGGCCACCAGATCGGTACCTTCGACATCTCCGGCGACACCGACGACCTCTTCTATGACGCCGCCCGAAAGCGGCTCTATATCAGTTGCGGAGAAGGGTTTCTAGACGTCTTTCAGCAGCAGGACCTCGGCCGCTTCGCGCGTATTGCCCAGGTGGCGACGGCGGCTGGCGCCCGCACGTCGTTGTTCGTACGCGAGCAGCACCGCCTCTATCTCGCGGTGCCCCATCGCGGCGACCAGAAGGCGGAAATTCGCGTCTACGACCTGCAATAGTGAGTCAGACGACACAAGGAGACGACCATGCGACGAACGGTGGGTTTGCGTCTGTGCTGGGCGCTGACGCTCCTGTCGGTGCTGACGCCAGGGCTGCCGGCGTCAGCCCAGCAGGTGCCCCCTGAGTACCAGGCGGTACAAACGACGCTTGGGAGAACCGGAGACTTCAAAGACGGGGTGCTGAAGATCGGCCTCCCCCGCACCGATCTCACCATGACGGTGGCTGGCGTGGCGCTGCCGACGCCGTTTGGATTCAGCGGGTGGATTGCCATGACGCGGGGCGACGGCGGCATGGAGGTAATGATGGGAGACCTGGTCCTAACGGAAGACCAGGTGAACCCTGTGATGTCCGCGCTCCTCGACAACAACCTCGAGGTCTCCGCTCTGCACAATCACTTCTTCTGGGAACAGCCACGCGTCTTCTACCTGCACCTCCACGGCCATGGTCTCGCGGCCGACCTCGCGCGGCGCGTGAAGCCGGCCATTGATCTCCTCAGCAAGGCCACGGCGTCGCCGAGCGGCGCGTCAACGGGCGCGGCGGCCGGCGGGGGCGGAGTCAAGGTCACGCCGGAACTGGTTGCGAAAGCGGTGGGGTACGCCGGCGACCAGCTTGGTAGCGTCTACAAGATCACCGTAGGCCGGCCAGACATCACGTTGGTGGAGATGGGCGCCCCGATCGGCGTGCGTATGGGACTGAACACCTGGGCGGCGTTTGCCGGCAGCGACGAGGACGCGGTGGTGGCTGGTGACGTGGCGATGCTGGAAGACGAGGTCACGCCCGTGCTGAAGGCCCTGCGCGCGGCGGGCCTGGACATTGTCGCCATCCATCACCATATGACGGGTTCGCGACCGGTCGTCATCTTCCTGCACTACTGGGGCCGGGGACCGGCCCTCAAGTTGGCCCAGGGCGTGCGCGCGGCGCTCGACGTCCTCGGCCGGCACGGCCGCGCCCCGATGAGTCCGTGAATCGACGCGAGACAATGTGGAGTCGGGGCAAGTCTGGCTGGCCGTCAGGGACGATTTTCGAACTTGGGCCATTGAGAACGCGGGATGAATTCCACCCCTGTTGGCTGATGGCCAGGCGCGAACCAGCGTCCGAAATGGGCTAGCGACTGTTCAATGCTTTCCAGTTGAGGACGGCTCCTCCCAGGTCCACGATTACCGCTGAGAGTTCGAACTTGGGTGAATGCGAGCTGTACCCAATGGGAGGGGTATTGGCTCTTACGCGTATCTCCTTTCTCACCAGCCTGTTGCGCGCCAAGGTGAAGCCAAGAAAATGCTCTCGGCGTGCTCATGGATCGATGGTTGGAGCGGCGCTATCTTCTGGCGCAGGGCCGGCATCGGATCGTCCGGCCTCTGGCAAGGAGGTACGCCAATGATCCCGCGGAAGTTCGTCGTGCTGCTGTCGCTCGTCGCAGTCGTCCTTCTCGCCGTGTCCGCCCCTGCCGCCCTGGCACAGGAGGCACAGGCGTCTTACTCACCCGACGGTGCCTGGCTTGCCGTGGCCAACATGCCGGGCGGCGCGCAGGTCCTGTTCATGGACATCTACACGTCGAACCCGACGGCGCAGGGACAGGCGGGTACTGTGCTCTGCACGCTCTCGGTACCGGCATTCGCAACTCCGTATGGCAAGATGGCCATGACGGCCAGCGGGCACGGCAATTGGAGGCGGATCAACAAGAACCACTTCGTGTTTACCGTCTTGCGCATTCTGGTCGATGCCGACCCGGCCAATGCCACGCCGGATGGGGCGCCGACGGGCATGGTCAAGTTCCGGGGCTCGATCACCGCGACCGGGCCGAGCACGTTCGAGGGAACCATGACCGCGGACTACTACGATCTTGAGGGGAAGCTGTTCCTGAGCTTCAGCTTCACGACGGCCGGCAGGCGGATTGCGGTCGAGACGGAGTAGCGGTGAAGGCTGCGCGAGGACCGAGCGCGGGCAGGCGACCGATGATCGCGCGGTAGCGGGGCTCCGCGTGAAGCGCGGTGAAGATCGGAGTGTTGGGGACGAGGAAGAGGATCGGATCTCGCGCGCGCCACGCCTCCTCGAGGTAGTCGAGCGCGCGATCGTTCTCGCCGAGACCGAGATGGAGGAGGATGAACGGCTTGAGCGACACGAATTCCCGCTCCCGCCGTTCGCTGACCTCCGCAAGGAGCCGTCTGGTCTCGTCCGCGCGTCCAGCCGCGGCGTACGCCAGTCCGAGATAGCCGAGCGATAGGGGATCGCGGGCGATCGCAGCGGCCTTCTCGAGGGCCGTGATCGCCGCGGGGACATCGCCGAGCGCGAGTGCCGACAGTCCGAGCACGTAGCAGGCCTGCGCTGAAGAAGGGAACAGATCGAGCGTTGCGAGAGCTTGTCGGCGCGCGCGGCTGGCGT
>Ga0315273_10014514_pt1 | contig 10152 bp, 10 predicted proteins | sample YL17G02_0_MG_FD_205753 | JGI IMG/M metagenome (GOLD analysis project Ga0315273, IMG submission 205753) | Sediment microbial communities from Yellowstone Lake, YNP, Wyoming, USA - YL17G02_0 | ecosystem: Environmental > Aquatic > Freshwater > Lake > Sediment | place: USA: Wyoming | collected... | reverse complement strand
GGCTGACCTGCGATTCTTTCAGTTCGCCAACCTGCAGGTCATTGCGGATGTAACCAAGAGTGTATAGACCGACAAGAAATCCCACCACGCCAATGACCAGCACGAATACCGCCGCCAGCGCGTCTACATAGAACCAGTCATTCATGGCAAACAAAGGTCCTTGAATAAGCACTCCCCCCACGACGATTAACGAGAATACAAGCACTGCGGTTACACTGATTAAATGCAGGATCTCCGCCAGGCGTGTTCCCGCGTGCCCCAGCCCGCGTGTAGTAAAAGCGATCAGCGAAAGGATGACAGGGGTCAGCAAAAGCCAGATCAGAGCAGTTGTATACATGTTCTATCCTTTCAGTGACTTCAGGTCGGTCACATCAAGGGTATGCAGGCTCCTGTTGATCTGAACCAGCAGGATGACCATGATGATCACGCCAAAGATCGCGTCGGTGGCGATGCCGATTTCCACGAGTTCGGGCGCGTTATGTGCCAGCAGGGCCAGCGTCAGGTGAGAGCCGTTCTCCATCAGGCAGAAGCCCAGTACCTGTTTGAGCATATTCTTCTGGGTCAGGATGCAAAGTTGCCCGAAGAAAAAATGTGCTATGGAAACTGCGAGAGCGGGTTTGAATTCGACGGCGATCTTCAGTTGCAGTCTGTCAATGATGAGAAAAGATACGATCACCGAAAATGCCGCCAGCGCAAGAGCCGGCCAGGGCCTGGTATCGCTCGCTGGATGTCCTTCCATGTTTTTTTCGGCACGGGTAAGGATGTATGGAACGAGTAAAGCCTTGGTCACAAAGGCGCTCGCCGCCCAGAGATACAGCTGTTCGGCTTGCATCATCACAGCGAGCGCCAGGAAGATCAATACCAATACCAGGGACTGCACGCCATATAGAATTGCAGACCTGCGCAGGGTCTTGGCCTCTATCACCAACAATGAAGTGAGGATGAGTAGACCGCTCAGGCTGTTAATCAGGTTGAAATTAGTCATGATCTGTCTCCAAATCAGCCGATCCAGGCGGCGGCAAAGATACCCGAAACCAGTGTCAAAGCCGCGAGCGTTACCAGTACAAATGCCATGGCAGGAGCCAGCGGTGTGGCCGCGACCACTTCCTCGGAGGCCTCGCCCGGAACAGCACCACTGAAGACCCAGAAGATCCAGGCAAAACTGCCGATCGATTCAAGGATGGCGATGATCACAAGTACATAGAGCCAGGGATGTGTCTGCGCAGCCTCAAAGCCACCCGCAAAGATGCTGAACTTGCTGAAGAAGCCGTTGAAAGGCGGGACTCCGGTCACGGCCAGCGCGGCGACAGCAAAGCAGGTTCCGATCAACGGTAACTTTTTCATAATTCCGCGCAGGTTCGGCAGCATGCGCGTCCCCGTGGTGAAACTGAGTGCGCCCGCCACGAGGAAGAACAGGCTCTTGGCGAAGGCATGGTTGAAGATGTGCATCACCGCGCCGTTAAATGCCAATTGTGAGCCAAGAATGGAAATGGAGAGCGCAAGGAAGATATAAGACAACTGCGTGATGGTGGAATAAGCCAGCAGTCGCTTCATATCCTTTTGCGGGAAGTACATGGTGAAACCGTAAATCATTGTGATGATCGCCAACACAGCGCCAAGGATGCCGATCACCTGTGGGACATTCCCCGCCGAGAGAATGCAGCGGGCAAAGATGTACACACCCACCTTCACCATCGAGGCAGCATGCAGGTAGGCGCTAATGGGCGTCGGCGCCACCATGGCATCCGGTAGCCAAAAATGGAAGGGCAATTGCGCTGACTTGCCGTAGCCCGCGATCAGCACACCGATGAAGATGAAAGTCTTGACAGTATCGGGCAACGCAGCCATGTCGCTGAGACGTGAACTGCCCGTAAATGCAAAGAAGAGGGCGGTCGCTGCATACAATCCGAGGGAGGCGATCTGGGTCACAACGATCGCTTTCAACGCGGCCTTGCGTGCCTTCTCATTGTCGTAATAACCTATCAAGCCCCACGAGGTGAAGCCTGTTAATTCAAAGAAGACCAGCAGGCCGAGCATGGTGGAGGCAAAAACCAGACCTGCCATCGAACCGATGAAGAGCAGCAGGAAGAAATAAAAGCGGCGCTCCACTTCCTTTTCAGGGTGCTCGCGATTCTGCATCGTCAGGTAGCCCGTGGAATACACAACGATCAGGAAACCCACCACACCGAGTGCCGCGCCGATCAACACAGACAGTTTGTCGATCACAATTCCAAAGACCGGCCACTTGCTGATGAAAAGCAGGTCGACCGTCTCGGGAGTTTTCCCGGCGGCAGTGAACGCGATCAAGACATACACTCCAGCGGCACAGGCCAGGAATGCAATCAGTCCACTGAAGAACTTGATCCAGCTGCGCGGCAGGATCAGGGTTAACAATCCGCCCGCGAAGGGAAGCAGGATGCTGGCAAGAATAAATTCGGTCATGCAGAGTCTCCTTCACCTACACGTTCGCGAGGTAGAAGATGAACGAAAGCAAGGCCATGCCTAGTGCCACCCAGACCATTACAGGCGCATTCATGAAACGCGTGCGCGCCATGGCATTTTCCAGCACGGCAGCGATAAAGAACCAGAGCAAGGCCTTCAGGAGGAAGACCACCAGTGCAACCACAAAACCGGACAGCGAGAGGGAGGTCATCGCGCCAAAGGGAATGAAGAGTGCCAGGAATAGCGCCACCAGGACCAGTGTCTTCAGGTAGATGGACCACTTCATGATTGCAAGTGAACGCCCCGAATATTCAGCCAGCGGGCCTTCCTGTAACTCCTGTTCCGCTTCACCGACGTCAAAGGGCAGCTTACCCATCTCAACATACGCCGAAAATGCAAAGGCAACCCCACCAAGCAGGTAAGCCAGCGAATAGGGGAACGCCCCGGAGGCAACCTCAGTGCTGATTCGCCCCAGGTTGGTTGTCTCAGCAAGGAGCGCCATCACAAAGACGACAAGTATAAGAATCGGCTCCACCAGAGCGGAGATCAGCAATTCGCGTCGGGCGCTAATCCCTCCAAAGGTTGAGCCTGATTCAAGCCCCGCTAGGGCAAAGAAGAAACGTGGCAGCGCGAACAGGTAAATGATGAAGAGCAGATCACCCGCGGCTTCCAGGGGTGAATCCGTCACCAAAACGGGGATGACCATCGCCGCTAATAACATGCAAGCCAGACTCAGGTATGGAGTAACACGGAATATCCAACCCGTCTGCTCCGAGACCACTTCCTGCCGTGTCATTAGTTTTGTGATGTCCCGATAATTTTGCATGAGAGGCGGACCATGGCGGGAATGCATCTTCGCACGCATGACGCGGCTAAAGCCCGAAAATAACGGTGCTAGTAGAAGGAGCAGGAGTGCCTGAATGACACCGATGACAAATAGCCAGAAGGGGTTCATAGTCCTCTTCTCCAAAAGAGCGCGATCAAAAGAACCGCCAGCGTGATGATGATGTAGAGGCAGTAGATGCGGATATCACCCATTTGCAGGGATTGGATCCGATGACCTGCCGTCTCCACAAATTTCTGCGTGGGGCGCGTGACTGAATTCTCGATCACTGGCTCGACCCGATGAATGGCCTCGACGGCTTTATGATAGAAATTCGTGATTGCCCGGTAGGGACGCTCCACGATCGTGCGAATCCAATACAGCGGCTGGAACGAAACCTTCACGGGCTGGTCAAAACTGGAAGCCCGTACTGACATTGATTCCTTGTACCCATACCCGCACGACCATGGTTTCGCCAGCCTCCATAAACAGCCACCAGGATCACCGGTACGGTCAGCAAGCCGAGCAGCAGGATCATCACCAGTGGAGGTGAGATGATGGACACAAGCGGATTGCCAGGGTAGACCGTCCAACCCGCGTTAAATGCAATCAGGGGCTGGTTCGTGAAATCTGCCGCCACTGAGGCAATGATCGGCGCAATCCACGGTGCACCAAGGCCAAGGACAATGATCCCCAGTGCAAGGTAGACCATTCCGATCAACGCGGGCACGGATGGATCTTTTGCAGAGGGTGCCGCCTTGTTTCGCATGGGACCCGCGAACGCGCCACCATACGCTTTGATATAGACCATTACCGCAAATGCCCCTGCCAACGCCAGCAGAGTGGCGAACAAAGGAGCAACGACACGCAATATAAACAGGTTGGACCTGCTGGCGCTCAATAGTGCCTGGTAGGTAAACCACTCACTTACAAAACCATTCAAAGGCGGGATGGCTGTAACCGCCAGTGCACCGATTAAGAGTGTCAGTGCCGTCCACGGCATGCGGCGACCAAGTCCGCCCATTTGGTTCAGGTTACGGGTCCCTGTCTGCGCAATGACCGAACCTGCGCCAAGGAAGAGCAATCCCTTGAAGAAGGCGTGGTTGAGCATGTGATACAAGGCAGCTAGGAAGCCCAGCACTGCGAGGGTGGGGACTTGAAGCGCCAATCCCAGCATACCTATTCCAACCCCCATAAGAATAATACCGACATTCTCTACACTTGATAGCGCTAGCAGCCGCTTGATATCGCGTTCAGCTAGGGCATAGAACGCCCCAAAGACCGCAGATAGCCCACCGAAGACAAGGACGGTAAAGCCCCACCAGGCAACCGAGCCACCCAACAGGTCAACACAGATGCGCAAAATGCCGTAGACCGCAGTCTTCTTCATCACTGACGCCATTAATGCAGAGACATGATCGGGGGCGGTGGCGTAAGTATCGGGGGTCCAGAAGTGCAGAGGCACCATGCCTGCCTTCGCACCAAAACCCAGGAAGGCTAACACAAAGGCAATATCCTTGACAGCAGCAGGAATATCTGCGGAGCGGATGCCTGCGAAATCCAATGTACCCGCCTTCCCGTAGAATAGGAAGAAGGCGATCATGATGAAGGCCGCGCCCGTATGCGCCACCAACATGTACATAAATCCTGTCTTTGCGGACTCCTTTTTATCGATTTCCCACACTACGAGGAAGTAGGAGGCCAGCGTCATCAATTCCCAAAAGACAAGGAAGAAAAAAGCGTTGGTGACCGTAACCACCAACAACATGGCGGCCATGAAAATGTTTGTGAAGAAACTGATAGAGACCTTGGCAGGTGCATCCCTGAATGAGTAAAGGCTGGTCGCAATCCCGACCAGCGAGATGATCGCCACCATCAGTGTCGAGAGCATATCCATCTGGAGGGTAAATTCACCAAAAGGTTGGATGGTAAACAATGTCAGACTGGGGATGGTGTTTTCGGTCAGAAATAGGATTACGGCAATAACACCGCTCACTGACGCAAGCAGACTAAAGAAAGCCCCGATGCCTCGCGAAGTCCGCGGGGAAGCAGTGAAGAGCAGCGATGCTAACGCGCCGATCGCGTACAATATCAAGGCAAGAACGAAAAACTGAATGGATATCATTTCGTCCCTCCTGTCACCGTGGCGGTTTCCTTCATCTTCTCACGCAATGACTCTGGAACCGGTGATTGATCATCGATCAGGTAGAGCGCCTTATGCGGACAAGCTTCAACGCAGGCGGAACCCTGCTCGCGGAAGGTACATAGGTCGCACTTGATGGCCACTGTTTTTTGCCCGATGTTCCACGCCAGCAGGGAGAGTTGCTCCTGGTAACTGATTTCGCGCAGATACATCGGATCAGGTTCAAGCGGCGTATTGATGTAACCGTAGTTGCCAAGGTTGAGTTCCAACCCCGGCACAGGCGTGCCGCCAGGCAGGATGTTCCCAAATGGGCATGCCAGCGCGCACATCTTGCACCCGATGCACAAGCTCTCGTTGATGAGAATGGAATCGACCGTGTGCGTGATGGCTTTTACGGGACAGACCAGCGCGCACATGGCGTCTTCGCAGTGACGGCACTGGATGGGCATGATGCCCTGTGGTGTACGCGTCACGTGCAATCGTGGATATGCCTGCAGGCCAGCGGCACGGTGTGCTTCCGTACACGCGGCAACGCAGGCATAGCAACCAATGCATTTTCGATTGTCTGCAATTACGAAGTGATACATGGTGGGCCCTGTTCGATCAGCAATTCGGAATGGTTTACGATGGGCTTTTTCTTGTTTACACCACAAATGACAGAGTGCGCAGAGTTTTTTCGATCATCTCTGTGAACTCTGTAATCTCCGTGGTGAGAAATAACGCCCATCTCTTCAGCCACTTCGCTTTATATAAGCGATGTTTCTTCCTCAAGATATAATTACAATAAAAGAAACTTTCTGTCATCGGATACACGCTGATTTTTCAGGGTCATTCAGTTAACGAGCGCGGGGACGGATGTTTGTAACATCTCAACGTTTGTTAACTCCAAACTTAACATCCGTTGAGGGGTGAAATTCCGTTTGTGCTATACTCGGTTCAGGCAAAAGAGAACCTTGGTTATCTATTTTTACTGCGGATAGACTCTGCAAGTATATTTACATGCACGCTCGCAGATCCATTAACAATCCATTCTCATAACTCCGCGAAATAACAGCAAGGTTTGTGGCTTCCCGTATTTCGGAGTCCGGTAGAAATTAATGTTCCAGAAATTCTGGCGACGAGTCCTATTTATTTCTATTTCTTTACCGTTCGGATTGGTGATCGCCGGGGGGATTCGAAATTTGTTTTCACCACCTCTCAGCGGATGGATATCGTTTTTCCTATTAACAATTTTTGGAATTATCTTCGCTGCGATCGGTCTCGTTCTGGAATCTTCGCTTCGTGCAGAGGACGGGCTGGCCTCGGTTTCCTCCAGGAAGACTCCCCCATCCGATCACCTTGAAGCCGACCTCCTGCAACTCAACGTCGAACTCGAAAAACGCTCCAACTTCCATCAAAGTGAACTGGCGCGCCTGAATGTGGAACTTTCCCTGCAAATGGCGAAGCATCAGCAGGCTGAAGCTGCTGCCCGCCTAAACGAGGAACGCTTCCGCAACCTGGTTGATAACATACAGGAGGGACTAACCATCATTGAAAACGGCAGGCAGGTTTATGTAAATGACCGCGCCTGCGAGATCTTTGGGGAATGTCCCGAAGGCGACCTGGCGCAACGCCTCCACAATTTTGCCCTGCCTGAAGAGGCTGAACGCGTGAATACTGGTCTGAGGAAGGAATTCCCCTCCGAATTGCAGTACTGGATTCGTAGAAAGGACGGTGAATCGCGCTGCATCCGGGAACACTACTCCACCATTCACTCAGAAGATAGCGACCGCCTTTTTATCGTCACCTCCGATGTCACAGAACGTGTCCAAGCCCTGCAAACACTCGAACAGGCAGTTGAAGATCGAACTCGTGAACTTTCAACCGTCCTTGATGTATCCCAGAGAATCGCCTCAACCCTTGAACTGGAACCACTGCTCTACCTGATCCTTGATCAGATCGCCCCCATCATTCCCTATAGCGGCGCAGCCATTTATACACTTGAGGACGGAGAGTTGAAGGTCGCCGCCTATCAGTTACCCGGCTTGACGAACCTGCCGCCCTCACTGGTTCTTCCCCTGCAAAACGCGGGACCGTATGGAGTGGTCATCACCGAGAAAAAAGTGCTCATCCTCGATGATGTGAAAGGACAACCTCCGCTGTCACGTGCCTTTGAAGAATTGGGCATTCACCCGGATGCATCCATCTTCCGTCATTCGCATTCATGGATCGGCATCCCCCTCATCATCCGCGACAAAGTGACGGGTTTAGTCAGTCTTACACACGACCAACCAGGTTACTATACTCATACCCATGCCCGCCTCGCCCAGGCCATCACCAACCAGGTGGCAGTCGCCATTGAGAACGCTCGCCTGTACGAACAGGCACAGGATTTGGCCACCCTTGAGGAACGTAATCGTATTGCACGCGAATTGCACGACTCGGTTACCCAATTACTCTACGGTATCAGCCTCTACAGTACCGCCGCAAGCCGCTCTGTCCGTAAGAAAAATTTCGAACAGGTGGAAAACGACCTGGGTGAGATCAAGGATAATGCCCTGCAAGCCTTGCAGGAAATGCGCCTGCTGATCCTGGAATTGAACCCGCCCCTGCTCCAAAAACACGGTCTGGTCGCCGCACTGAAAGCCAGCCTCGAATCCATCGAATCCCGCGCGGGATTGGAAACAGAGTTAAGGACCGATGGAGTGATACGCCTGCCAAGCGCAATCGAACCCGACCTGTATCGCATTGCGATGGAGGCGCTTAACAACCTCGTCCGATACGCCCGCGCCAAAAAAGTAAGCGTCGATTTGCAGACGCGCAGTAACTGGGTAATCCTCGATATCTCCGATAATGGGGTAGGCTTTAATCTGGAATATGCCCGGATCGGCGGAGGAATAGGAATCCAGAACATGGAACAGCGCGCCCGCAGGCTCGGAGGCCGCCTGGAAATTACCAGCAGCCCTGGAGAGGGAACACGGATAAAAGCTGAAATCCCCCTCCTGGGAAATGTGACAGAGCCAGACAATATCCCCGCAGGAGTTGAATCATGAGCGAAATAATCCGAGTTATGATCGTGGACGATCATCCCGTTGTCCGCAGGGGAATCAAATCTCTGCTTGGCGAGGAGGAGGATATTCAGGTAGTCGGCGAGGCGGTGAACGGCAGGGACGCCCTTGAAAAAGTGGATGCCCTGCAACCAGACGTGATTCTGATGGACCTCGTCATGCCTGAGATGGGTGGAATCGAGGCGATCCAGAAGATCACTGCTGCGCATTCTACCGCACGTATCCTGGTAATGACCAGTTTTGCGGCCGACGATAAGGTCTTCCCTTCCATTAAAGCAGGCGCGCTCGGCTACCTTCTCAAGGACTCAGATCCAGAAGACCTCATTCGCATGATTCGACAGGTGTATCGCGGCGAATTGTCCATACACCCTTCAATCGCACGCAAGGTCATCCAGGAGTTAAATCGTCCCGCGCAAGAACCGCTCACCCCTTCCCCATTGACAGAGCGGGAGATGGAAATCCTCCAGCTCCTGGCGCAAGGCGTGGAGAACAAACAGATCGCACTGCGCCTGTTTGTGCGCGAAGCCACTGTACGCACACACGTGAGCAACATTCTAAGCAAACTGCAACTCGCCAATCGCGTCCAGGCTACGTTGTATGCCCTGCGAACGGGGTTGTCTTCACTGGATGGGGAGATGACCACCAAAGAGTAATTTTGAACTCCCCCTCACATTCCACATTAGTTAACCTCCCCACTCCACAAACGTGCAGACGACCGTCCACAATGACGGTCGTTTTGCTTTATTGAATGGGCGGGAAAAATCAGCGGCAATCCAATGACAGAAACCCCGAAGTATTGTAAATAAAAAGTAACGACTCATCACGAGTGCGTCGCGCCTGGTTTTGTTCAAAAGGCATGCCGCACGATCAGAGCGTAAACACATATGAAGGCGCTTGTTCTCATCAAATTCGCATCCCTCGAAAGCAGGGACGCCTATCATCAATTAAGCCACCTGAAAGCCGTGATGGACTCTTGCATGGTTTACGGGCGCTATGATGCTGCCTTCACCCTTCAGGGAAAGGATCTCGAGGAAATACACGACATCATCCTCTTGGAAATCCAACCTGTGACCGGTGTGATGGAGATCCTGCCATGCATCGTAGTGGAGAACGAGGCACCTGCTCTCAATCAAAAAATCCAACCCCAACAGTCATCTGCATAAAGAGGTGTTCATGGACCGCATCCGTTCATTGAAGGATTTGGAAAAGGCAAAGGAAAAGGCGCTCCAAAAAGAGCGCGAAAACGCGCAGAAGAATCGCTTTCAGGTCTCCGTCAGTTTGGGGAGTTGTGGGATCGCGGTCGGGGCGGAGGAAACATTCGCGACGTTGGAGCAGCTGATCAAACAGAAGGGAGCGAGCGGAGTTCGATTGAAAAAAACAGGCTGCATTGGCCTGTGCTCGCTGGAACCTATTGTCCAGGTCATTGAGGTGGATCATCCGCCAGTCACCTACGGAAAAGTGACACCCCTGGTCGCCCGGCACATCTTCCAGGAACACATTGAAAATGGCCTCGTTCTTCAAGAACACGTCGTAGAGAACATTTGAGGAGTAGGACAATGAATCGAACCTATACTGAGACCGAACTGGATGAAGTCATCCAAAGGCTGGTTCAGCATCATGGAGCGCGGCGCGCTGAAGTGATACCCATCCTGAGCGAGATCAACGAAACGTTCGGCTATATCCCCATCGAGGCATTG
>Ga0315273_10014513_pt1 | contig 10152 bp, 6 predicted proteins | sample YL17G02_0_MG_FD_205753 | JGI IMG/M metagenome (GOLD analysis project Ga0315273, IMG submission 205753) | Sediment microbial communities from Yellowstone Lake, YNP, Wyoming, USA - YL17G02_0 | ecosystem: Environmental > Aquatic > Freshwater > Lake > Sediment | place: USA: Wyoming | collected... | reverse complement strand
TGCTGCTCGATATCGCCGCCGATATGCGCGAGGTCTGCCCGGACGCGCTCTGGCTCAACTACTCGAACCCGATGGCGATGAACACCTGGGCGGTGAGGAAGGCCGGCGGCGTGAAGATCATCGGCCTCTGCCACGGAGTCCAGGGCGGCGCGTGGCAGATCGCTCATGCGCTCGGCATTCCTCAGGAGGAGATGCAGTACATCTGCGCGGGGATCAACCATCAGACGTGGTTCATCAAAGTATCGCACAAGGGAATCGATCTCACCGGGAAGGTCCTGGAGGCGTTCAAGTCGCACGAGGAACTCGTGAAGGGCGAGCCGCTGAGGATCGACGTGCTGGAGCGGTTCGGCTACTACTCGACCGAGTCGAACGGCCACCTCAGCGAGTACCTGCCCTGGTATCGCAAGGGTCGTCAGGATCAGAAGGAGCGCTGGTACAACCCCGAGTCCTGGGCCGGCGGTGAGACCGGCGGATACCTGCGCGTCTGCCGCGAGGGTCAGCATTCGTACAAGGAGAACTACCCCAGATGGATCAATGGCGAACTCGACCAGATCCCGCTCGGCGACCGCTCGCAGGAGCACGGATCGTACATCATCGAGGCGCTCGAGACCGGACGGCGCTACTGGGGCTGCTTCAACGTAGCGAACACCGGGCTGATCACGAACCTGCCCGTGGGGTGCACCGTCGAGCTGCCGTGCATCGCGGATGGGAGCGGCATCCAGCCGATGTACGTCGGTGATCTGCCTCCTCAGTGCGCGGCGACCTGCTCGGCGAGCGTGAACGTCCAGCGGATGGCGGTCGATGCGGCGCTCACCGGCGACCGGAATCTTGCCAAGCTCGCGGTCCTGCACGATCCGCTCACGTCGGCGATCCTGACGCCGGAGAAGGTCTGGGCGATGTGTGACGAGATGTTCGAGGCGCTCGGCCCGTGGCTTCCGCAGTTCCGGGCCGAACCGTAGCACAAGGAATGTAGGGAACGTGGCGCTGTCCCGTTCCGCAGGTGCGGGTCTGCAACAGAGCGGAACGGGACAGCGCCACGTTCCCTACAATGGCCGCCGGTGCTTTGGTTTGAGGCTCAACGCGGTGGGTATAGTAGTGCATCACTCATCGGATGCACGAGGCCGCAATGGATTGCCTGGACAGTTTCCCCATATCGAACCCGTTCCACAAGATGATCCCGTCCCACGATGAACTCCATCGCATCTGCGAGCGGTTCGGCGCGGGGGACCTGATCGCGGTCCACGGCGGGCTCGGCGGGTGTCTGAACGTCAACCTCAAGGTCGAGACGACCGTCGGGCTGTATGCCATAAGGGTGCTCTCAGGGTTCGCAACCGAGGAACACATCGAGTTCACTCTCCGGGCGATCGGTCCGCTTCGAGATGCGGGCATCCCGGCGATCGATCCTCTGAAGACCCCGGACGGATGCCCCTTCGTCGGCTGGAACGACCGCCTCATCATGCTGACGCCGTTCATCGCGGGCAACCCATTCAGCAGCCGCGTCCGGCAGGCCCGCGCGAGCGGAGAGATGCTCCGCCGGATGCACGACGCGCTGGTGGACGTGGAGGACGGTCCCAGGCCGGGCTGGTCGAACTACCCCTCGGAGGAGATCATGGACGAGGGACTGGATCGGCTGGTCGGGATGCGCCTCCCACCGCGGCAAATCGCGGAGGCCCGACGCCTGCACGATCTCGTGATGAGCCGGTGGCGGACCGTGAGCCGCGACCTGCCGATGACGATCATCCACGGCGACTGGCATCCGGGCAATCAGATCTTCACTGACGGCCGGGTGACGTGCATCCTCGATTTCGACTTCATCCAGCGCGCCGAGCGGCTGCACGACCTGGGGTATGCCCTCTGGTCGCTGCTCCCTGAGAATCCCTCGAGATCGCTCTCGAGGGCGTTCCTGGAGGGCTACGGACCGCTCGAGGAGATCGAGCAGGCGGCGCTTCCGATTGCGATCGCACGAGCGGCGCTCTTCTTCATATGCACGGCGTCGTTCACATCGAACCCCGACGACGAGCTGGAGGACCAACTCGGCAGGGAGGGTCCGCTCATCGAGTGGCTGCTGTCACCTCCGGGCAGGGATACGATCCTCGGCCTGCTGCCGACGGAGTCGCTGCGCAAAGCCGCGTAGGGTTTTCCGGGATGGATGCTGAATCAAGTTCAACGTGACGTCAGCCCCATACGTCATGCTGAACTTGATTCAGCATCCATCCCGGAAAACCCCTCCTACACAGATCAGGTAGACGCCGGCGTGGCAGGAATCGCGCGTCGGCGAGTGGAACTCCAAACCATAGACCACCATGGGAAGGAGCACCTTACATGAACAGGCTACTGCTGACACTCGCCGCAATCATTCTCCTGCTCGGGACCGCCGCCTGGTCTGCCGACATACCCGATCGGTGGACTGCGCCTCCGTCCCCGACGGAGCTTGCCCAACTGCCCAAGCTCGACCAGCCGTTCGTCCCCGATGGCGAACTTGCCGAGTGGGGCTCCGCCGCGACCGTGCCTATTCGGTACGAGTCCTACATCTCCCGCCCCAAGCATAAGGGCAAGTGGCTCGGCCCGGCGGACGCCGGCATGGAGGTCTCCTGCGCCTGGAGCGAGGAAGGACTCTGTCTCTCGGCGGTGGTCGCTGACGATGATGTCTTCAACGATCGCAAGGGCGAGGCGTTCTGGCAGTGCGACTGCATCGAGTTCCATTTCGACGGCCGCGCGCCGGATAAGATCGGCTCAGTTCTGCAGGAACTCGGGGTCGAGCATGTCTACTATCGCCCGCCGAACGGGAAGTTCCCCGCCGAGGCGTACATTCGCCCGGACAACAAGATCACCTACACTGTGAAGTGCGGAGGGAAGCGAACTGAAGCGGGGTACACCGCCGAACTCCTCGTGCCCTGGAGCGCGTTCCCGGCGTTCAAGCCCGAGATCGGCAACGTGCTCGCCATGCAGTGGGTGCTCTGCGACCGTGACAGCCGGGACGAAAAGGACTACATCTTCCCGGAAACACTCAGCTATCTGGGCCGGCAATACCTGCGCGTCAAGCCTCAGGACTACGTCAGGTGGACCCTCTCCCCCGGAGTGGCGAGGGAGCAGTTGGGTATGATGTTTGCGCTCGATTCACCCAAGGCGCTGACGGACGAAAGGCCCACATCCATCTCTGTCGAGGCGTGTGGTAACCTCGCCGGCAGGATCGGCTCGGTCAAGGTGAAGGCGGTCGATGCCGATGGAAAGGTGCTCCTGGACAGCCAAGTTGAACTCTCGCCGCTTCCCAAGCCGTGGGATGCCTCGAAGTCATGGAAGATCGAATGGCCGGCGGGCGCTGTGGCGAACGGGTACGGATCCGTCGAGGCGACCGTGCTCGACAAGCAGGGAAACGCGATCGGTACGACCAAGAGGCCCTTCCTTGCCGCCCGGGGGGTGGTCGACGGTTTCATGTCCAGGTTGGAGAAGGCCGATCTGCCGAAGCTCGCCCGGACTGAGCCGTTCAAGGCCGAGGCATACATGGGAGCAGCTTCGTCGCTGGAGAGGCTCGAACGCCGGCTCGGGGCGGGCCAGTTGTCGGAGGTCGTCCCGTCGATCCAGGAGATGGAGGCACGATTCGATGTGCTGGAGGACGGCAAGCTCGACGGGCAGTATCCCGGTCTTCTCGATCTCCTGGCGCTGGCGGGCGATCCGGAGGCTGGGGTGATCGTGGAGTTTCCGTCGCCGATCTATCCGACCATCCTGATGACCTGGGGGTCGTTTCCGCTTGCGACAGTAGGTATAACCGAATCGCCCAGCGAAGAAGTCGCCATGAAGGTCTTCGATTCGCCGGATGGAGTTCCGTCTCCGGGGTTCGAGAGAATTGCGATTGGCGGGCTCCCGGCCAGCGTAAGCACCAGACAGTTCCGCGAGAGGTCCTCCGGTCCGAGCGCATACGATCCGAGCAGGCGCATCATGATGGTATGGCCGCTGGACCGGCAGGCTCTCGTCTGCCCGGTCGAAGTTCTCGCCGGCAACTGGAACGCCCAGGCGGTGGTCTGCCTGCCCGGATGTCCCCCTGAGATCAGCGAGGCAGCCCAGGCACATGCGAAAAGGCTCTTGATCCCCATGACAGATCTCGAATCGGCGCTGACCAAGCCGACGTTCGTCGTCGCGGGCGACATCGCCGGGTCCAAGTTCGCTGATCTACTGAAGACATACTGGATCCGGTCCGGATACCACAAGGACGGTTTCGGGGGGCTTACCATCGTCAAGGGCAAGCGGGTGATCAATGTGTCGGCTCCGACCAGGAAGGTCGCCGAGCGGGTGGCCGGGTTGGTTGCACTCGGAGCGCCGATCAAGCCTTCGGATGTGGATGCCATCCGCCGTGACCTCGTGGACGATCTGGCCCCGAGAGTCGCGCTTGATTCCGCTCCTCCGAAGGGCGGCCTTTACCTTGGCGACGTGCATCTGCACACGACCTACTCGGATGGGAGCGCATCGCCGGTTGAGCTGGTGCTGGAGGGGATGTACGCCAATCTCGACTACATGGTGATCACCGATCACCAGGCGATCAAGGGAGGCATCGAGGCTCGACGCCTGCTCTCCGAATACGGCGTGCGGTATCCGGTCACCGTCGGTCAGGAGATCTCGATCGACAACGCCGCTATCCACGCCAACGCCTACCCGCTCAAGAGGGTCATCGGCCCGATCCCTCCGGCTGATGCCGTGAGGGAAGCTCACGCTCAGGGCGCGATCATCCAGTGGAACCATCCCGGCTGGCCGGCTTCGGACTGGGCGTTCAGACACGTCCCTCGCGGCACCGAGGGCACGGGCTTCGACGCCTGGGAGCACTACACGGACGAGATCGATCGCTGGAAGAGGCAGGGGATCATGCCGGTCGTCGTCGGCAGCACGGACAATCATTCGACCAGCTTCGGCTGGTCAGAGCGGACGGCGATCATCGGCCCCTCGGCCGAGGGGAACGACCTGGCCGATGCCATCAGGGGCCGGCGAGCGGCACTGGTGGCGCAGACGACGAACGGCTACCTGTACGGACCGGATGAGATGCCCTACTGGGTATGGCAGGCGCTCGCGGACGGCGCGTCGGTCAAGCGGACGCACGCCGAGCGAATCAGAACGGCACTCCAGGACGCGGATATCATGGGCCTGCTGAGGGCCAATCCGCCTGGGAAGTAAGCACAGGGCAGGAATTCCGCCTGGGGATCAGGGAACAATACGTTTCGAGGTGACGTTGATGAGCCAAGGAAACACAAAGGATGATGTCTTGCGAATCTTGCGCGAACAACTGCCCTTCTTGCACCGCGAGTATGGCGTGGAGGAGATTGCCGTCTACGGCTCGTTCGCGAGGGGTACCCAGACAGGGAAGAGCGATATTGACCTCATCGTCCGCCTGTCCAAGCCATTGGGTCTCGGGTTCGTCAGCCTTGCACAGCACTTGGAGGAGCTTCTCGGCAGACCAGTGGATCTTGCCACCTTCGATACGCTTCAGAGGAGCAAGGACAACCCGAGACGCAAGCGACTGGCAGACGAGATCGAGAGGTCGTTGAGCTATGTCTGAGCGCCAGGATACCGACTATCTGGGCGACATTTGCGAAGCCATGGACAGGATCGTCGAGTATACTACTGGCCTGACTCGTGAGCAGTTCATGAGCGATATCAAGACCCAGGACGCGGTGGTGCGCAATCTTGAGGTCGTCGGCGAGGCGACGAAAGCACTGCCGACCGACTGGCGGAACAGGTATCCCGGTATCCCCTGGAAAGGCTTGGCCGGGGTGAGAGACAAGATGATCCACCACTACTTCGGCCTCAACTACGATATCATCTGGACGATAGCCTCTGAAGAGATTCCGTCTCTTCTACCCCAAGTCCGAGAAATCCTCACCAGGGAAACTTCGTAGGGAGACAACCACGATGCTCTATAGGATGGTGATTCTGCTGGCTATGGCATGCATATTGATGAGCGCGGCATCCGGCGGGGAGTTCAAGGGAGAGTACTGCAGCGGGAAGGGCGACGCCGAGTACCTGCGGCTGATCGATGAGTCGTTCGGCTACTTCCATCCGAACCCGAACACGCCGAACATCTCGATGCTCTACTTCCCCGAATGGGACTGCCTCATCGAGGGTGCGAGCTGGCAGGCCTGGTGGATCCAGAACTCCTACGGGCCGACGTACTGCTCGCTCCCGTTCCTCCAGGAGCCGTGGCTCACCTTCCTCCAGCACTCCCAGGACATGTGGTTCAACAACCAGGGCGACGGCAAGAAAGGCGGTTACGAGCAGTTCGCCGAACTGATCGGCCCCGAGGGATGCCTGTGTGATGCCGCGGTTCCGGACGCCGCCATCTACCGCCAGGGCGACTACAACTGGCGGATACACGACTGGGCGTTCGAGTTCACGGCGGCCGGAGTAGTCATGCAGGCGGAACTGCTGCTGATCGGCCATGATAGGGACGCCGCCCGCAAGTACCTCCCGAACCTGGAGCGGGCGTGCAACTTCATCGAGACGCGGCGCGATGCGAAGAACGGACTCTTCCTCGCGGGCCCGGCGGCGAACCTCCTTGCTCCGAGTTACGGCGGCATCCTGCAGGCGGACGGCACATTCGGGATGGGCTATCTCGCGGGGCTCTCGGTCAACTACCTCGCGGCGTGCGACCGCGTGATCGAACTAGGGAAACTCGTCGGGGACAAGGATAAGGTCGCGCTCTACGAATCCCGGCAGAAGATGACGAAGGACTCCCTGCCTCTGCTCATGGCTCCGGGAGGATACTTCATCAAGTCGATGGAAACCGACGGCACAAAACACGGCGTCTTCGGGCACTCGAAGTACGGCTACTTCGAGGTCGCGCCGAACGTGGATGCGATCTGCTTCCGGGCAGTCGATCAGCCGCAGTCCGAAACGATCTACGCGAAGATCGCCTCGATCCCTCAGCTTCGGCCCCATGATTTCCTGATCACCAACTACCCGTCGCTCGACGATACCTACGTCAAGTGGGGGAGCGCGGATCCGGACGGATTGTTCGAGTTCGGCCGATGGGTGAACGGCGGATTCTGGGCCACGATGGAGGCGCGCGCGATCATGGCGTACTACCGGCTCGGCAAGTTCGAGGACATCCGCAAGTCGAACCGGCAGCTTGCGAAGTTCGTGCCGGAGTATCAGATGGATGCGCCGCTCACCGACTTCGGGAACGACGTGTGGTTCAAGGATCGGCTCACGAACCTCTGCTATGACACGCTCGGAATCCCGGCGGCGACGGTTCGAGGGCTCTTCGAGTACGTCTACAAGGCGGACAGCCTGATCCTCTACCCGCACATCCCGCCCTCGATCACTGAGTACTCGCAGAGGGCGCCGATCCGGTTCGGAGAGAAGCGGATCACGATCTCCGTGAAGAACGGCGGACCGAGGATCGAGTCGGTCAAGGTGAACGGGACCGCGTTAGAGGTTGACGCGGCGGACCATGTCATCTTGCGGCATGCCACCTTGCCCAAGAACGCAAGAATCGAGATCGTGACGACCGGGGGGAAGCCGAGTGGGGGAGTGGGAGAGGGGGAGAGAGGGCGAACCGCCGATCCCGTGAAGGTAGTGCCACTTCCCGAGAACCTGCAGAAGCCGTTCGAGGTGCTCTCGGCGATGCAGAAGCGGCTCAGCAAGCAGTCCGGCGCGGACTACGAGAAGGCGTACCTGGCGGAGGCGCTCCGGGCGTTCGAGGCGTACCGGACTCGGGCCTCGATGGATACGCCGCAGTTCAAGCCCGAGAAGCGGGCGGCGATCCTGAAGATGTACGAGGATGCGGCGCTCGGCCTCTACAAGGGTTTCGATGGCCTGATGAAGCGATATTCGACCGGCGACGAGCGCCAGAAGCGGATCGCTGGGTGCTATGACCTGTCCGACAACCTGTAGGGGCGAAGCATTGGCCCATCGGACCGCGCCAACTCGTCGAGAATAGCCGCCAATGCTTCGCCCGGTCTTGAGTACGATTACGAGGAGTACGAGTAAGAAATGCCGGATATGCTTGTAAAGCTGTATACCATCCCCGACGACAACGATGACGTGGAGAGGTTGAAGGCCGAGGGGATCACGATCCGCAGAGTCGCGTCGTATGAGGGATCGGCGCTTCGGCGGTTCGTGCTGGAGCACTTCTCGGAGCTGTGGGCGGATGAGGCGATGATCGGCTGCCACCAGCACCCGCGAAGTTGCTTCATCGCCACGCACGAGAAGAAGATCATCGGGTTCGCGTGCTACGAGTGCACCCGGCGCAACTTCTTCGGCCCGACCGGCGTCCTGGAGTCGCACCGGCGCAAGGGGATCGGCAAGGCGCTCTATTTCGCGTGTCTGCGGGCGATGTACGAGATGGGGTATGCCTACGCGATCATCGGAGGCGCGGGCCCGACCGGCTTCTACGAGAAGTGCTCCGGCGCGACGATCATCCCGGACAGCAAGCCGGGGATCTATACCGATATGCTGGAACGCGGATCGTAGCCGTGCCGATTGCTCACTCAGGTTCAGGCATCTTTGAGGCGAGCGCTTCGAGGAAACCCTGAGGAAGGCTCACCCCGTGCTGCTCGCAGACACGCACCTGTGCCCAGGCTTCCGCATAGCGCTTGTCGGTGTACAGCGCCATGGCCAGGTTGCCGTGCGCCCCGACATAGCCGGGGTCGAAGCGGATCGCCAGCTTGTACTCGTCTATCGCCTCGGCATACATACCGAGAGCAACGTAACTCAAGCCGAGGTTGTTATGCGCCTCGGCGTAATCCGGGGCTATGCGAATCGCCTGCGTGAATGAGTCTATCGCCTCGGGAATCCTGCCGAGTTGGAAGTACGCCACGCCCAAGTTGTCGTGCGCCTCACTGTACTGGGGGTCAATGAGCACTGCAGCCTGAAACTCCTCCATTGCTGCGTCAGGGCTGTCGAGCTTGTTAAATGCCAGCCCCAGGTTATTGTGCGCATTACTGTTATTAGTCGTTACGGCCAGAGTGTGGGTCCAGAGCTTGATACTGTCATGCCAATAGCCGGCCTGCCGCCACGTGCAGGCGGCACACGCAAGGATGACGAGGAGCGCGAGAAGCCGGAGAATGGGTGAATGGGTGAATGGGTGAACGCGGGGACCCGGATCTCCCACTCTCCCTCTCCCCCACTCCCCCATTCTCTCCTCCATGCCCCATGTGATCATGATGAACAACCCGATGAGGGGCACATACGTGTACCGATCCGCCATCGCTTGGCGGCCGACCTGCACGAAGCCGATCATCGGCGCCAGAACGATCAGGTACCAGAACCATCCCATGATAAGGTACGGACGACTCCGTGCCGACCTGATTGCGAGAGCAGTCACTGCAGCAAGGAGCAAGACCGCAGCCAGCACGTGCGCTATCGGGGTATTGCCGGGATGCGGATAGAACACGGAGAGTTTGGCAGGCCAGAGCATCTTGCCGACGTAGCCGATGTAGGCCGTCAGCGCGTTCGCGATCCGAGATGCCAACGACAGTTCGTCAATGGGGCTGACCGCTCCTCCCCTCTGCTGAGCCACATACGTGACCACACTGGAAGCTACCGACATGGCAAAGAGAGGCAGTTTCTGCCGAACGAGCCGCCATCGTTCGCGACGTGAAGCCTGCGCCCAGCGACCCAGAGGCCAGTAGTCGAGCAGCAGGAGGACGAACGGAAGAGTCACCAACGTCGGCTTAGACATCAGCCCGAGCGCGAAGAATGCAGTCACGACGCCGTAACGCTTCAGGCTCGGCGACTCGGTGTATTGTACGTAGGCCCACATGGTCAGCAACCAGAACAGCGTGCTCAGCACATCCTTGCGCTCAGCAACCCACGTCACGGATTCGACGTGCAGGGGATGGAGTGCGAACAGCGCTGCCACGAAGGCGCTCTTCCACAGCGATCCGGTCATCCGGCTGAGAATAAGGAGCAGCAGCAGAGTGTTCGCCAGATGAAGCAGGAGGTTCACCACATGGGGACCGATCGGACTGGGGCCGAAGAGCCGGCAGTCCAGCATGTGGGAAAGCCATGTCAGAGGGTGCCAGTGTCCCTGGTACCCGATGTTGAACGCCCACTTGAGCCCCTCGGCGGTCAGGCCCGACTGCACGTGAGGATTCGCGGTGACGTAGGCTTCGTCATCGTAGTTGACGAAATCGGCGCGAAATACTTGCAGGTAAGCCGCGACGG
>Ga0315273_10014512_pt1 | contig 10152 bp, 6 predicted proteins | sample YL17G02_0_MG_FD_205753 | JGI IMG/M metagenome (GOLD analysis project Ga0315273, IMG submission 205753) | Sediment microbial communities from Yellowstone Lake, YNP, Wyoming, USA - YL17G02_0 | ecosystem: Environmental > Aquatic > Freshwater > Lake > Sediment | place: USA: Wyoming | collected... | reverse complement strand
CTCGTCCGCCCGCACCGAAATGCCGATCCTGCCGAGATCCTCGATGATCGGCCCGACCTGATCGGGGACGCGCTGTCCTGACGTGCAGACCAGGGTGACGCCGAAGCCCCGAGAAAAACCGGCATCCCGCAGCAGCGTGCGCGCCAGCTCGGGATCGTACGGGAGCGGCGCCAGGCTCGGGTCGTAACCCACGACAACCGGCTGGACGTACTGCGAAGCCACCACTCCGTTCCCCCGGTACACTCCCCGAACGTAGCGAACCCGATCGAGCGCCAGCAGCATCGCGCGACGGACCCGAGGATCGGCCAGCGCCCGGGCCGTCTCGCCCTTCGCCGCCTGTGGGCAGATGGCCAGCATCTGGACCTGCAGGCGGGGCTGCAGCTCGGCGCCCAACCCAGGCCGGACGCGCAGCTCGCCGAGCTGATCCTCCGACAACTGCCGGGCGACATCGACCTTGCCGCCGAGAAAACCGTCCATGAGCTTCTGCTCGTCGGCGAAAAACACGAAGTGGACCCGCTCGACCGGCGGGGTGCCGTGCCAGCTCGGCCAGGCCTCGGCGTCGACCGAGCGCCCGGGATTGCTGGCCACGATGCGATACGGGCCTGTGCCGACGACGGTCTTAAGCTCACCTTCCCGGGCGACGCGCTCCGGGATGACCATCAGGAACGCCAGGCGGTTCACCAGCGTCGGGCTCGGCGCCTCGGTCTCGACGACCACGGTGTCGTCCCCCGCCGTTGTGACCTTGACGATTCCTGCGAGGTGGTGGCGGATGTTGGAGTGGGGATCGTCGCGACCCCTCTTGATGCTTGCCACGACGTCTGCCGGGCGCACCCGCTCACCGCTCGAGAAGCGTGCCTCAGGGCGCAGCGTGAATCGCCACAGCGCGGGTTTGGCGTGCTCCCAGCGCACCGCGAGCGCCGGTTCGAGCTGCATGTCGGCCGAGAAGCGCACAAGGCCGTCGTAGAAGTTCCCCAGGAACGACCAGGTGACCGAATCGTTGTGGTAGTGGGGATCCAGGGTGAGAGGCTCGCGGTTGAGGCCGACGTTGAGAGACCGTGGCGGCGGCGCAGGCCGGCAACCGCCAAGCGCCAACGCCAGGCAGACGACCGCTCCCACGCGGACCCAACGCGGTGCGCGCTGGCCACAATCCCAGGTCGACGTACCCACTCGAGATCTCCTCCTCTGATGCAGACGGCCTCAGACGAGGATACGACCGCGGTCGATCTCCCGCCAGCCCCTCGGAGCCTGTCGGGGAAATGGGGAGGGGCCACCCCGTTTTCCCGACAGGCTCCCAGGCCAGAAGAAACGAGCTCGGCCGCTCTCCCGGGCAGCCGCTGAAAAGTGCAAGGCGCCCTCGAGGTCCTCCCTGGCGGCTACCGCAATGGGGCGATGTCAACCCATGCGGCGCCGCCATTGCCGACGATGCGGCACGGAGACGCTCCGGTGAGCTCCACTTGGTAGCGGCCGAGGCCGAGGGGTTCCCAGGTTACGCCGCAGGAGAGATCGGGCGGCTTGTCGCTCACCAGCACGGAGACCCTCCGCGCCAGCCCGTCGCCAGGAACGACGATCGTACCGGCGAACGGCCGCAGCGCGGGCCTGGCGGTCTCGGTTGCCTCCTGCAGGGCCACAGGTGCCGGCCGCCAGCCGTCGCCCGCTCCCTCCCACAGCGGGAGCGCCCCAACGTGACCGGCGGCATCGGGCCCAAGGAGAAGCAGCGGCGGCGGGCACGGACGGTCGCCCCCGGGGAGCAGGCGCGAGGCCAGAACCCCGCCGTCCATCATGGCCGCCACCCACCGGCCGCCCCGAGCCTCGCGGACCGCGCACTCGTACGAGAACCCTTTGGCGCTCAGCGAGTCGACGGCCTCCCGTACCGAGCGTAGCGTGGGCAGGTGCAGGGTTGAGTCCGCCCACCAGAGCGCAAACGCCGGCACACGCCACTCGCGATCGCGGGCGAGTGAGTGACCGAACTCGAAGAGGGCGACGTTGGCGGCTACCAGGACGGCAACGCCGAGCCACGCGCTCCATCGCCGCCGCGCCAGCCCGCCTCCAGCCGCGAGGTACAGCGCCGGAAGAGCGCCGACGAGGTAGTAGAACGCCGTTGTCCGGACGGGAACGGGGTAGACCAGGCCTCCACCGGCCCAGACGAGGAGCACGAGAAGCCACACGCGCCTCGGCCCGCTCGTCCGCTTGACCGCCACGGCCGCGAGGGCCACGCCAAGGAGCACGGCGCCCCAGTGGGCCACGGCGCCGACGAGCCCGACCGTCCCGAGCGCGCCCTGGCGCCACCACCAGCCGGCGAGTCGCCAGGGCAGCACGATCCAGTTTGCCAGGCGCACGCCCACAGAACCCGCAACCACACCCATCTGCTGCACGAACAGTCCCTTGACGAAGGCGGTGGCGACCGCGAGGCTCCCACTCAGGGTCAGGAACGCGGCAGCGGCGCCTACCGCCAGGCCGGCCACCGCCGAGGCCCGAAAACGGCGAGGTGGCAGCAACGTCGCGACGGCGAGCGCCGGGGCTGCGACCAGGGCGGAGACGTGAAACTCGACCGCCACCATCCAAAGACACCCCGCTGCGAAGTAGCGAAGAGCGGCCCGCCGGGCCGTCCCCGCCCGGTCAGCGCCCGCCAGGACGGCCAGCACTGCAGCTCCCAGGAGAGGAAGCCAGCTCGGGTTAGTCGGGGTAAGCAGGAGCGTGGCGATCCCAACGTGACCGAAGCTCAGCCCGAGTGCGATGAGCACCCCGCGCCGCTGCCCGTGACGCGCCGCGGCCCGGAAAAGGAGGGCCGCCTGGGCGAGCAACGCAATGGCGAGGACGATGCCGACCCACCAACCGGCAATGCCGAGAAAACGCAGCGCACCCATCCAGAGGTAGTACACCGGCCCCTGGAGTTGCACCCCGGATGCGGCGGGTCCGAGCTGCGGGAATCTCTGCCCCGCTGCGATGCTCTCGGCCCAGAGCACGTCCCGACCCTGGTCGATGATCCAGATCCCGAGGTCCCACTGGAAGGCAAGCTGCACGGCCAGCGCCGCGGTGGCGATCAGCAGTACCAAGTCGAGCGTCCGACCGTGGAACGGCGGACCATCGGTTGCCGACGGTCCCGACTGCGTATCACGATCGTCCTTTTGTGCTGCCTCCATCGATATTATTATGTCACGCGCGACTGGTGCGGCGGCGGCGCCGCCGCCAAGTACCCCGAGATGACCTTCGCCTCGTACGCCACAGAGGCCGAGACCGACCTCGCCGGGGCCTTCGGCATCCGCTCGATCCCTGGTCTTCCTACAGATCAGAAGTTGCGCGTGAATACGTAGATGAACGGGACGGCCCGGCAGGCGCGCATGTACGGCTTGAACTTCATCTGGCGTAACTCGGCGCTCGCCCTCTGCGCCAGATCTCCGCTTCCTGTCGTGTTCTCCTTCACCTCGACCAACGCCACGTCGCCGGCGCGTGTCACCGTCCCCTCGATCACGATGCGCCCATGCTGGCTGTCGGAGGCGAAGCCGACCGGCGGCGCGGACACGACCTCCGGCTCGACCGAGTCGGGCGGGCACGGAGCGTCCGCGGTGACGTAGCGGCCACTCACCCAGCCCGCGACGCCGCTCGCGAGCACGACCTCAACCCACTCGCCCGCCTCGCCACGCTTCTCCAGGCGGGTTCCGCGAGCGACCTTCGCCACGGTCCGCGCCGAGGTGTTCGGCGCCTCGCGAACGCTGAGCTTGCTTCCCGCTACCCGAACGTAGGCCGTCACCTCGGGCGCAACGGCGGGCGCCGGAGGCGGCTCAGGAGCTGCAGGCTGCGTCACCGGGGGCGGCGTCGCCGTCCCGGCGCAAGCCGCGAGGACGAGCGCCGCCGCGACCGCCCACCCAGCGCCGCCCAGCACCGCCCTTCGAGCCTTCGAACCGACGCTGTCCCGGGTACCATCGCTCATCCGTGTTCTCCGAACGCAACTCTACGGACCAAGGGCCTCCCTTTCAACAGCACGTGGAGCTTGTCCGCGAATGGGGGCGAACCGGTCCCCTATTTCCGGACAGGCTCACAGTTGCCGCGGTCCTCACAGCCACCGTGCCCCTCCTTTCCGCTCTCGGCTCTCCGGTGCACTTCAGCGGCCCGCGCCTGCTCGACGCAGATGGCTCGGGCGGACCTCAGGAGGCCGGCGTCACCAGTAGCGCTCGACGTGGACGTGGCCGGGTTGCTGCCGCGTATGCTCGCTGTACCCTTCGCTCGCCAGCAGCGCCACCATGTCCCCGATCATCGTCGGGTTGCCGCAGAGCAACAGATGGGTGTCGGCCGGCGAAGGCTCGACGCCCCAGGCGCCGCCCACGCGACGGCGCAGCCAGACGTCCTGCACCCGACCGACCTCGCCGCCCCACGGAACCGGCTCCTCGTCCGGACGGCTCACGGTGGCGAAGTAGGCCAGGTTGGGCCGTAGGCGCTGCATCGTGACCAGCTCGGCGCGGTAGGCAAGATCCCACGAATGCCGGGCGCCGTGAATGACGGCCAAGCGCCGCTGCTGCTGGTCGAGGAAGGTGCGCAGCATGCTCATGTAGGGCGCCAGCCCCGTTCCGGTGCCTACCATAACCACGTTTGCGCCCGGTGGCACCTGGTCGAAGGTGAACAACCCGGTGATCTTGGGGCCAAGCCACACGCGATCGCCGAGACCGAGCGAGAACAGCCGCGGCGTGAGCGATCCCGAGCGAACGAAGTTGAGGAAGAACTCAAGGTACTCGTTCTCCCGCGACGACGAGGCAATGGAGTACGAGCGGCGCACCATCGAGCCGGGCTTCGCCGGGGGATCCTCTAGATCGGACAGCGGGTGGCGGGACGCCTCGGCCGGCAAACCGAGCACCGCAAACTGGCCCGGCTTGAACGCGGGCAGCGACCACCCATCCGGGGCGACCCTGAGGATCAGCAGTCCCGGCGCCACCTCGCTTCGCTGCGTCACGACGGCGTTGAGTTGGTTCGTCAGCAACACGTGCCTCCGGCGTGCTCGCGCCTCGCCGCGTCCTTCGACGTTGCCGTGATAATGGCAGAGAGCGCGTCGCGATTCCATCGCTCCCCGACGGTGTAACTGTCATCACACTGCCGCACGAATGGAAGAGGAGGCTATTATTGTCATCAGGACAGCCATTTGAGCGAAGCCGCAGGATCCGCCGCCGTCGCGTTCGTGACGACCATCCATCTGGCGATGGCGCTGCTGCGCCACTACCGGTCGGTGCGAGGTTCCGGCCAAGTCGCGGTCCTCCTTCCCTCGGCGCTGCTCACGTTCTCGCCTTGGGTGTTGCCCACCCCGCTCTGGCTGGCGGCCGGCGTCGCCGTCCACCTGGCTTGGTTCGCCGTGTGCGAGCGGCTGCTGCCGCAGAAGGCTGCGGTTACCTCGGCGCGGACGCTGAAACCGGCCGGCGCCCCCGCCCCCAGCCGAGCGGCATTCGGCGAGCGGCCGGCGCCGGCAGCAGGCTCGGCGTTCACCCCGGTCCCCGTCCTCGCCGTGATCGACGAGAGCCCCGACATTCGCACCTTCCGAATGCTCCGTCCCGACGGGTTCACCTTCACCGCCGGCCAGTTCCTCACGGTTCGGGTGAGCGTCGACGGCAAGCCTCTGGTGCGCTGCTACTCGATCTCGTCGGCGCCCGCGAGCAGTGGCTACCTCGAGATCAGCGTCAAGCGGCAGGGCATGGTCTCCAACCTTCTCCACGCCACGCTCCGCCCGGGCTCGGTCATCGCGATCAAGGCCGCCGCCGGCCAGTTTCGCTACCCCGCGAGCGACGACCGCCCGCTCGTGCTGATCGCGGGCGGCGTCGGCATCACGCCACTCATCAGCATGCTCAGGCACGCCATCGCCAGCCAACCGACCCGACCGGTGACGCTGTTCCTGTCCGTGCGCTCGGAACATGACATCCCCTTCCACGACGAGCTGCTGGCTATCCGCGCCCGCCATCCGCAGGTTCAGTTGTGCGTGCGCGCGAGCCGCGCCGCGGGCGCCCCGGGGATTACCGCCGGCCGCATTGACGAAGCCTGCGTGCGCCGATACGTCGCCGACCCTGCCAACTCGATCTTCATGATCTGCGGGCCGCTTGCGATGATCGAGGCGATGCGGGCGCTGCTGCTGCGGCTCGGTGCCCCCGCGGAAAACGTTCGTTTCGAGGCGTTCGAGGCGGCGGTGGCGGCGGCGCGCGAGCACGAGGGGGAACGGCTCGCTCCGGTGGTCGCGATTGGGGTCCAGCGTGCCGCAGCGCCCCGGCTCACGCTCGCGCTCTCCAAGCAGACCGTTGCAGTCGGCCGCGGCCAGTCGCTGCTCGACGCCTGCGAGGCCGCCGGGGTCGAAATCCCCAGCTCGTGCCGCGCCGGCATGTGTCTGACCTGCCGAACGCGGCTGCTCCAGGGCGAGGTCGACTGCTCCTCCGAGTCGCTCGACGCCGAGGACCGCGCCTCCGGCTACGTCCTGCCGTGCGTCTCGTGGCCGAAGACCGACTGCGTCCTCGAGGCGTGACCTGTGACCGAGGTCACGGTTGAAAGCAATAAGAGTCGCGAAAATGGCAGTTGGCTGACAGGGGGAGTAGAATTTCAACAATTGCAGTCGTCTGACAGACCCGTTGATTTCTCCTGACCGGGTCGCCGAGGGAGGGTTATTGGCGGAGCGCGTGCGGATCGCTGCAACCGCGGAAGGAGCCAAGCCGAGCGCCTGGTTCCCGATGCGGGCGCTGTCGGGTTCGCTGCTGCTCGCGACCTTGGCGATTGTCGTCGCCGCGAGCGTCATTCTGGGCGCTCTCGACGGATGGGGGTACTACACGACGCCGCTGCGCGTCCGCGGCTACTCCAGGCCCCACGCGATGCTCCGCCCGTCCGGATCTCTGGGCCACGTCCTCGGCGTCGCCGGCGGCGTCCTCATGCTGGCGATGCAGCTCTATACGGTGCGCAAGAAGCGCCCGAAGGCACGCTGGCCGGGCTCTCTCCCCTTCTGGCTTGAGTTTCACATCTTCTGCGGGCTGCTCGGCCCGGCGCTGATCACCTTCCACACCTCGTTCAAGTTCAACGGCGTCGTCGCGGTGGCGTACTGGTCGATGGCCCTCGTAATGGCCTCCGGCTTCGTCGGGCGCTACCTCTTCGTCCGCATCCCAAAGACGATCCGCGGGACGGAGCTGACGCTCGAGGAGCTGGTCGAGCGGTCGCGGGACCTGCGGCAAGAGGTCGTGGCCTACGAGCTGCCCGTGCCGCTGCTGCGCCACATCGAGGCGTTCGAGGCGAGCGAGCTGCCGTCGTGGGCGCAAGCCCCGACCTGGCGGGGGTTGCTCTTCGGCGAGCTCGCGCTGCGCCTTCATTTCGCCAGCCTCCGGCGGGTGGTGCGACGCTCCGAGGTCGCCCCGGAGGTGCTCCACCCCGCGTTGTCGATAGTCCACGAAAGGGCGCTCCTGCTGCGCCGGATCGCCTACCTGAAGAAGACCCGCAAGCTGTTCGACCTCTGGCACGTGCTGCACAAGCCGCTGGCCTACCTGATGCTCATGATCGTCGCGGTCCACATCGCCACGACGATTTACTTCGGTTACGCCTATGGACGGTGACATGCCCAAAGCCTCCACCCCCACGCTGCGCCGTATCCGCTGCGGCCTCTCGCTGGTCGCGCTCGGCGCCATCTGGCTGATGGCGCCATCGGCACCCGCTCAGGAGCTCGGAACGTTGGTCTCGCCCGGCCCGCTCGCCGCCGCGCACTCCAAGATCGAGGGCCTGAAGAACTGCGAGAAGTGCCACGAGCCGGGAAAGAAGGTGGCCGCCTCGCGCTGCCTGGCCTGCCACCAGCCGATCGCCGAGCGGATCGCGGCGCACAAAGGGGTCCACCGCGCCGTTAAGGACGACTGCGTGACCTGTCACGTCGAGCATGCCGGGGTCGACGCCGAGCTGCGACCGCTCGACAAGCCGAAGTTCAACCACCTGGCCGAGACCGGCTATGCCCTCGACGGCAAGCACGCTGCAGTCGCCGGCGACTGCGCGAAGTGCCACACGACCCGCTCGTACCTCGCGGCCAGGCCGGAGTGCGCCTCCTGCCACAAGGACGTGCACAACGGCGCGCTCGGCCCGAACTGTGCGCGCTGTCACTCGACGGCGGTGGCGTTGGCCGCTACGGCGACGGCGTTCGACCACTCCGCCGCCGCCTTCACGCTGACCGGGGCCCACGCGACGGTCGCGTGCGCGAAGTGCCACGTCAACAAGGTCTACAAAGGCCTCAAGTTCGCCGCCTGCAGCGACTGCCACACCGATCCCCACCGCCAGAGGTTCGGCGGGGAGTGCGCCTCGTGCCACACCGGTGCGAGCTGGCGCACGGAGAAGGTCGACCACTCGCGCACCAGGTACCCGCTGGTCGGCAAGCACGCAACAGTCCAGTGCGTCTCATGCCACATCAAGCCTGCGCTGCAGGTCAGGCTGGACTTCGCGCGTTGCGCGAGCTGTCACGAGGACCCGCATCGCGGCACGTTCAAGGGCGACTGCGCCTCGTGCCACAACGAGCGCGGCTTCCGGGGAGCGCCGTTCGATCACGCGACGAAGACCCCGTTCGCCCTCACCGGCAAGCACTCTTCCCTCGCGTGCGCGGCGTGCCACAAGCCGCCGGCGGGTCGACAGGCGGCATCCGATTTCCGCGGTCTCAAGGCGGAGTGCGCGTCGTGCCACAAGGATGCCCACCGCGGAGAGCTCGGCGCCAACTGCGCGAGCTGCCACGGGACGGAGAGCTTCGCCGTCCCGACGTTCAGCCACCCGCGGTCGCCGGAGTTCTTTGCCGGGTCTCACACAGGCGTCGCCTGCGCGCGCTGCCACGGGGGCGGACCGCTGGTCGCGGGCGCGCCCGTTCCGGCGGTGCGCCGCTACCGCGGCGTGTCGTTCGCTTGCGCGTCGTGCCACAACGACGTTCACCTCGGGCAGCTCGGCGCCAACTGCGCAGGCTGCCATGCCGTCGACGCGGCGAAGTTCAAGGCGCCGGGGTTCTCGCACGCGGCGACGAAGCTCTCGCTGGCCGGCAAGCACGCCGCGGCCGCCTGTGCAAGCTGCCACAAGACGGAGTCGGCCGCCTACCCGGCCGGAACCGGCACCGCCGTCCGCTACGCCGGCCTCGCCAACGAGTGCGCCTCGTGCCACAAGGACGTCCACCTCGGGCAGCTCGGCAACCGCTGCGAGTCGTGCCACAACCCACAGTCGTTTGCCCTGCCCGCCTACCAGCACCCCGGCCAACCCGATTTCTTCGTCGCCCAGCACCGCGCCGCACAGTGCCAGTCGTGCCACAAGCGGGCCGAGGACACGTTCCCGGCAGGCCGTGGCGTCGCCGTCCGCTACGTGCAGCTCGCAACCGCCTGTGCCACCTGCCACGAGGACGCGCACCGGGGCGCGCTCGGCACGGCGTGCGAGTCGTGCCACGCCGTCGGCGAGTGGCGGACCGCATCGCGCGCCTTCCACAAGGGAACGAAGTTCCCGCTCGAGGGCGCGCACGTGCGGGTGCCGTGCGCCTCGTGCCACATCGACGGGCGGACCAAGGGCACGCCGGCGCGCTGCTACGACTGCCACTGGATCCGCAAGCACGACGACCGCTTCGAGACCAGGCTCGGCAGCGAGTGCGAACGATGCCACAACCCCGCGGCCTGGACGTCCGTTGCCTGGGACCACACGACCGCCACCGGTTTCGCGCTCAACGCGGCGCACGGCAAGCTGGACTGCACGTCGTGCCACATCGGCGGTCAGTTCGCGGCCGCGCCGCCCACGCAGTGCATCGAGTGTCACCGCACCGACTTCCAGTCGACGACGTCGCCGCCCCATGTGGGGTCGGGCTTCCCCACCGATTGCGCCCTGTGCCACAAGCCGACCGACCGCGGCTGGGTGAGCGCGACGTTCGACCACACGGCGCTCTTCCCGCTCGTCGGCGTCCACGCCACGCAGCTCTGCTCGGCGTGCCACGTCGGCGGAGTCTTCAAGGGAACGACGCACGACTGCGTCGGCTGCCACCAGGCGGTCTACCAGTCCTCGAAGAACCCGAACCACACCGCGGCCAAGTTCTCGACCGCCTGCGAAACCTGCCACCACGCCGACGACGCGACGTGGAGTCTCGGTCGTTACGCCCACACTGCGTGGCCGTTGCAGGGCGCCCATGTCTCGCCGACCTGCACCACCTGCCACTCG
>Ga0315273_10014511_pt1 | contig 10152 bp, 8 predicted proteins | sample YL17G02_0_MG_FD_205753 | JGI IMG/M metagenome (GOLD analysis project Ga0315273, IMG submission 205753) | Sediment microbial communities from Yellowstone Lake, YNP, Wyoming, USA - YL17G02_0 | ecosystem: Environmental > Aquatic > Freshwater > Lake > Sediment | place: USA: Wyoming | collected... | reverse complement strand
GCTTTTTGTCGTGCCGCTGCTTACGATGCGGATTTTCAGCGAAGAAAAAAAAAGCGGGACCATCGAAATGCTGGTTACGTCTCCCGTTAGGGACTACCAGATCGTTCTCGGAAAATATTTCGCGACCGTTACCGTCCTGTTCCTGATGCTCTTCCTTACGGCGACATCCCTTTTTTATCTGAACCTGTACACTGGAGAGATGGGTTCGATCGAATGGGGTTCTGTAATGGCGGGTTACCTCGGATTGCTTTTTCTCGGCGCAGCTTATCTCGCTATCGGGATATTCGTTTCGTCGCTCACCGAGAATCAGATCATCAGCTCCGTCGGCACATTCGGCGCGCTTCTTGTGCTTTGGATTGTGGGCTGGACTGATGTTTACAGCAGCACCGGACTTTCCGAGATACTTCGAAGGTTTTCGCTCAACAATCATTATGACAATTTTGCCAAAGGCGTCATAAGCCTTTCGGACACGGTTTTCTTCCTCGGGTTTATCGCTTTCTTCATAATTCTTACCGGCCAGTCTCTTGAAACGGCGAAATGGAGGGGATCGAAATGAAGCTCCCGAATCTGAAAAACAATTTGAATCTGATACTGGGCTTTATCGCTGCTGCCATGATTTCTTTTACTCTGCGTGATCTTATCGGCGGTTCGATTCAGCTGCGTACTTCCGTATTCTTCATCCTTGCCGTAGCGATAGGGATATACTTCCTGATCAAGAATCGGCGGTTGGTTTCGGATGTTATTCGCCGCCGCTGGATTAGATATGCCTTCAACTTTTTCCTGCTCACGGTCATCATGCTTGGGATATTCGTTTTCATCTATCTCCTCGCTCTTAATAATGATGCGCAGATAGATGTCACGGCGAATGCCCGCTACAGCTTGTCCGATCAGACGATAAAAGTCCTTAAAAACCTGAAAGAAGACGTCGTCGTTTACGGATTCTACGGCACTTACCAAAAGCGTTATACGCTCGGACGGCAGCAGATGGACGACCTTCTCGAGCAGTTCACGCTTCACGGGGGAAAGTTCAGCTATAAACTTTATAATATCAATAAAGAACCGGAGACCGCCGAAAAATATAAAGTAACTGTTCCGGGAACGCTGATTGTGACAAGCGGCAAGAAAGAGGAAATCGTAAGCGATCTTTCCGAGGAAAAGGTTACGAACGCCGTGATACGTGTATCCCGTGAAGGTGGAAAGAAGATATATTACCTTTCCGGCCATGGTGAGCGAGCTGCGGATGTTACCGATGGTTCCGGCATATACTTCCTGGACCAGCAGTTGAAGAATATGAATTACAAAACTGAAACCCTGAAACTGTCTTTCACAGGCGGAAGGGTGCCGGATGATTGCGATCTTCTGATCATCGCCGGGCTCAGAGCGGATCTTTTCCCGCTTGAATTGAAGGGCGTCTTCGATTATGTCAAGCGCGGGGGCAACTTATACGTTATGCTCGATCCTGGCATGGCTCCTCGAACCACTTCGGACCTTGACAATCTTGGAGTCAGGATCGGCAGGAATATTGTCGTTGTAAATTCCGTCAGCGAGCTGGATTTCATTACCGGCAATATCTACACACCCATAACGGATAACTACGGCAATTCGAAGATAACGCGCGAATTCAGTCTCGATACGATCTATGATAAGGTTCGCACCGTGGAAATGGCTGATAAATTGCCGGAAGGTGTCACAGGAAATGTTCTCGTTTCCACTATCGAGAATACCCGTTCGGAGATTTTAAGTGTGGATGCCCTTTCGGGAATGATGAAACGTTCAGGTAAAACCGAGAAGGATGGACCGGTTTCCCTGGGAGTCACCCTGGAGATTGACACCGGCAAATGGACGCAGCCTGAGATAAAGCTCGATGATCAGGAGAAGTCGCGGCTGAGGACGGAAAATATCGGCTTGGAGAATAAAGATGTGAAGAACTCTCCCGATATTAACGCGACAGCTTCTCCAGAAGATGCCAAGAACGTCAAAGCGAAAATCGTGATTATGGGCGACTCGGATTTCGCTATGGATTATATCTTTGGAAGCAGGCGCGGAAACTATGATTTCGTGCTGAACACAATCGCATGGCTTACTGAAGAGGAAGACCTGATATCGGTCCGCCCTCCGTATCTGGAAGGGACTCCGATCTTCCTGAGCGACGCGGAAGCGAAAAACATACTCTGGGTCAACGTTATCATCGCGCCACTCGCTATTCTCATCCTGGGATTCCTGATCCTTCGATCGAGAAAGCACAGGTATTTCAAAAGCAAATAAGCCCTAAATCTTTGACCGGGCGGTTACCGGGATTTTTTCCTTCGATTGAAAGGAGTGTCCATGAGTTTCAAGCGAACCTTTATCGCATTGATTGTATTAAGCGTATTGATCGGATTTTACCTGGTTGATTCAGCGCGGAAAGCAAAAAAAGAACAAGCTGAAAAAACGGCGGATAATCTATCTTCAATCAAGATTGATGAGATAACGGAGATAGCACTTTCCAGGCTGGGTAAAAATATTATATTCATTAAGGATACGAAGTCATCCATATGGAGAATCGAGAATCAGGACGAAGGGATGATCGGGACGGATAGCGGAAACGTTTCCTCTCTGATTGAAAAACTCGGCAGCATCCAAAAGAGCGAATCGCTTGGAAAAATCTCAAAACTCGGACAGTATGGGCTCTCCGAGCCTAGCATAATACTGAAAGTGAAAACCGGGACGGCGAAAAACATATTCAAACTTGGGAAGAAAACGCCAGCCGATAACGGCGTGTATCTGATGAAGGACGAAGATGAAAATTTATATGTCGCAGATTCGGGGATATTTACAGCGGCGGACAAAAACCTTTACGATTTCCGTGATAAAAAACTTGTGAATTTGGAGCCGGACAAGATTACAAGTTTCAGTTTCACTGCATCGGGAAAGACGTTCGGTTTTGATAAAACGGTTGACAGCTGGACATTTACAGCGGATAAAAAATACCGTGCCGATGACGTGATCGTCAAACGAACGCTGAATTCGCTTTCATCTGCGGAAGTTAAGGAGTTCTTGAAGCAGGAGAAGGGCAAAGAAGACACGAGAAGCCTGAGAAAACCTGAAATCCAGGTTGCCTTGAAAGACAGCGACGGAAGGGAGCTGCACTTGGCGTTCGGGAAGGTGAAGACATCGGGAATTCCGGCTGTAAAAAATAAAGCCAAGGTCGAACATGCAACGCCTGAGGAACCGGAAAAAATCTATGCCCGCAGCTCGGGATGCAAGTCCGATCTTCTCGTCGAAAAAACGCTAATCGCTGACCTTAAAGCCGACCTGCAAGTCTGGAGAAGCAAGAAGATCGTGGATGTTTCATTCGACTCGATAAACGACACGAGAATTGCAGGCCCCGAAAAGACGGTCGCCTTCAGAAGAACAGGGAAGGATTCGTCCGAGTTCGAGATTTACGAACCGGAAAAGCTGCGGGCAAGCCACTGGGAGTGCAACTCGCTGAACAGCCGGATCGCGAACATCAGCGCGACGGATTTTCTGAAACCGACGCCGGAGACACAGAAGAAAGCTGCGTTCGAAAATCCTTATTCCGTGATCACATTCAGGACCGGTAAGAACAAGATGAATCCCGATGCAAAAGAGGGAAAGGCATACTCCATCATAATCGGCGCGGCGTGCAAGAAAGATAAAATCAACGGCCGCTACGCGAAGGTTGCCGGCAACGATGAAGAGGTTTATCTTGTTTCCAACGATACGTTGAAAGAGGTTATCAAGACCCCGTTCGACCTGCGGGAGAAGGAATTGATACATGTAAAGGCGGATGAGGTTGAAAAAATTACCATCCTCACCCTCGTTGACAAGAAGCCCGCTGATATAATCATTGAAAAGGACGGGGAAAAATGGGAGGTCTCGGAGCCGAAGGAACTGCAAGACAAAAACGTTGACGATATCCTCTGGGACGTCCTGAGCCTCAAGATGGACGGGACTGCCGTTAAACCGGCAAACCTCTCCGCTTACGGCTTTGAACCGCCCTTTGCCATGATAACCCTGAAACTGACAGGTGATAAAAAGACTGTCATCAAAATCGGCGGCTTCATCCCAGGAGACAATCCCTCCCAGAACTATGTGATGCTCGCAGGTGACGATAAAATCTATATAACCTCAACTGCATTGCGAAATGTGGTCGCCGGGCTTGCCGCAAGATAGATAATGATACAAGGACCGACAAAGAGTGCAGGTCTGCTTGTATAATAGATCCGGTGGGTTATAGATATACAAACCTTCGGCTGCGGATGCTCAGAATGATACCGATGCCTATATAAAAAGAAAGCAGGGAAGAACCGCCGTATGAGAAGAGAGGCAAGGGTATCCCGGTCGTCGGCATCAAGCCCACGACCATCCCGACGTTTATCAGGAAATGAAATGCGAAAAGGGATGCGAAGCCGGTTGCGATGAGCAGACCCAGCTTATCCCGCGCTGTGGCGGCTGTGTTCAAAAAGCTTATTATGAGACCGAGGTAGAGCCCCAGTGTCGCCAGGACTCCGACGAACCCGGTTTCTTCGGCAAGGACGCTGAAGATAAAATCCGTATGCTGCTCCGGCACGAACTTGAGCTGGCTTTGTGTTCCCTTGAGATAGCCTTTTCCCCATACTCCCCCTGACCCTATTGCGATCTTGGATTGGTATATCTGATAACCCGCCTCCTTCTTGTTCTTCTCCGGTTCGAGGAACGTGGTTATCCTCTGTTTTTGATAGGGTTTCAGGACGTATGACCAGGAAAAGAAAACACCTATCAAGAAAAGGAGCAGCAGGGATATGATGACTCTGAGCCTCAGCCTTCCGACGAATATTATCCCGAAGAAAATAGGTATATATGTAATGGCGGAACCGAGGTCCGGCTGAAGGGCGATAAGGCCGAGGGGCAGGGCGAGATAGACAGACGGTTTAATTATATCTTTAAAAGACAGCTGCGCTTTCCCGAGTTCGGCGATATGTTTCGATAAAAACAGGATGAACACGATTTTGCCGAATTCGGAGGGCTGGAGCGAAATCCAGCGGAAGTAAAACCAGCTTTTCGCCCCGCCGATTAATTGGCCGACCATTAAAAGGAAGACAAGCATCACGATTATCGCCAGATAAAATATAGGCGAATATCGAGCGACCACACTATAATCAATTCGGTTCAAAAAATAGATCGCAGCAAGCCCAAAAAGCATCCAGAATATCTGGCGGATAAAAAGATCGGAATATGCCGAATCGTGAGTAGTGCTGTAAATAAATGCGATGCCGAGCAGGGTGATCGCGACTGTCATTATCAGCATCGGGTAATAGAATTCGCGCCGTTCAAGTTTAATTTTCATCTGCCACTTCCTTTTCCGCGCGCGCTTCCTGCATCTTGAAGTATTCGCGAAGGATTTTTCCGGCAAGCGGCGCGGCGACAACCGATCCGTCCCCTGCATGTTCAGCAAGGATCACAAGGACGATTTCGGGATTATCGAAAGGCGCAAAACATGAAAACCAGGAATGATTCCGGAATTCCCACGGCAGGTCCTTCTGGGATGCACTAACATCTTTTTTGATGACCTGGGCTGTGCCGGTCTTGCCCGCAACTTCTTTGCCGAATATCTTGGCTCCCCAACCGGTGCCGTAATCGTTTACCACGCCCCACATCCCTCTCTTTACTTTGTCGAGGTTTTCAGGGCTGATTCCCAGCAAGCCCCTGATCTTCGGCTTTGCCGAGTATAGTATTTTTCCGTCCGTGCTCTTTATTTCTTTCGTGATAAACGGCTGCAGCAATTTACCGCCGTTTGCAATGGCGCTTATGAACGCCGCCTGCTGTACAAGAGTGATCTGGACAGCCCCCTGGCCAATCGAGACGGAGATGGTCTCGCCGGCGTACCATGGTTCTTTAAGATGATATTTCTTCCATTCAGGATCAGGAATGAGGCCTTTTTTTTCTTCCACAAGATCTATGTCCGTTCGCGAATTGAAACCGAATCTTTTCGCATAAGCGCTTATTTTTTCTATGCCGACCTTGTTCCCGACATTATAAAAGAAAATATTACATGATAATCTCAAAGCGTCATATAAATCCATCTTGCCGTGACCGCTTGCCTTGTTGCATCGGAAGGGGTCCCTGAAAAAATATTGAATCCCGCTGCAATTGTATGTTGTATCCTCGTTTATCTTGTTTTCCTGCAGGGCGGAAAGCGCGATGACGAGTTTGAACATCGAACCGGGAGAGTAGGTATTCTGGATGGACCTGTTTTGCAGGGGATCGTTTTCGGCATTCATCAGTTCCCGCCATTTTTCTTCCGGGAAATGTCCCTGGATGAGATTCGGGTCATATGCCGGATTGGAAACCATCGCAAGAATCTCCCCGGTATCCGGTCTCATTGCGACAACGGCACCGACGTTTTCCCCGAAAAGTTCATATATTTTCGACTGCAGCTCGCTGTCAATGGTAAGCGCCAGGGTCTTTCCCGATTTAGGTTCCCTGGTCAGGAGGTTCTCAACCTTTCTGCCCAGGTTATCCACAACATCGGTTATCTCGCCCTTTTCGCCTTTTAAATATTTATCGAATTTTTTCTCGATTCCGGTTTTTCCGATCAGATCGCCGCTCGTTGTTTCCGAGAAATAGCCGGAACCGATCTCCATTTCGCTTATTTCGCTTGTATAGCCCAGAACATGGACGAGTTTATCGCCGAATGGATAGAAACGGATAGGTTCGACTGAAATGTCCAGGTTCGTGTGATCAATCAATCTGGGTTTCAAGAGGGCGACCTCTTCGAAAGGTATGTCGAATTTCAAGACGACAGGTTCGGATATAGGGACGTTGGAGTATTTGTTCACCCTTTCCTTTATCTGTTCTGGCGTGAGGTTAAGGAATTTCGCGATATCGGAGATGCTTTCCGTCAACTGGTACCTGTATAGCACAACGTTATAAGCAGGTCTGTTTTTTGTGATTATTGCTCCGTTCCGATCGAGCACAAGGCCTCTCGGAGCAGGCATAGTCGTGATTCTAATTCTGTTTTGTTCCGAGAGGATGAAGTATTCCGGTCCCCTCATCACCTGAAGCTGCCAATAGCGGATGACAAGCCCGATGAACATAAGGATGAGAAATATCTTGATGAATTTAAGCCGGGTTTGATAGATTTCGACCGGTGTTTTAAACCGCATATCTGTTTTTCTTTTTTACCGATTTATCGGGAATCAGTTTTTTAAGATTATATATCAAAATAAAAAGGAGACCGTTTGCGAGCCCCATATAGAGATGCTCAAGAAATGCTGGATGGATGATTTTAATTCCGAATATCAGCGCGATAAGGCCCACTATCAAGCTATTGATGATCGTCAGAAAAAATATTATCGCAAATTGAGAGTAGATTTTTTTTACGGGGAATTTACCGAAAATGAAGTTCGATGCAAGCGCGAGCAACGGAAAAGAAAATCCGTTGAGGCCCACAACTGGGGCTGAAAGCAGATCCTTGATAATGCCGGCGAGCGACGCGAGATACATAGAGATGACCATGTTCAAAATGATGGATAAATAGATTATCAGGATCATATAAAGATCGTAGTACTCCGCTTCATTCCCAAGAAGGTGTTTTAAAAGCACCTGAGCGGGCGGAATAATTATGAACAGAAAAATTATCTTATAGAATTTCATTGAGTATTTTCCGGAATAGCTGTTTCTTCGGTTACAGGTATAACCTTGTTTTTTATAATGAGAACGCTGTCAATGTGTTTGAAATTAACCGCAGGTTTTACTACTACTATAAGAAATATATCGCTGCCGTCCGCTGTTTTGCTGATAGTTCCCACAAGCAGACCGTAAGGAAATATCTCATCCAGACCGTTGGTTATAACCTTCTCGCCGATAATAATTTTTTCGTGCTTATCAATATAGTTGATGACCAGAAAGTCGTCACTCCAACCGGTTAGAATTCCCCGGACAGCGCTCTTTTCCGTAACCACTGATACGGCGGTATTGCCGTCGGTGAGGAGTTGTATTTGCGATGTAAAAGGCGTTGTGAGCACGATCATGCCCACGAGGCCCTGGTTGTTGATGACAGGCTGATATTTTTTCAACCCCGCCGATTCACCCTTGTTGATGAAAACCGTCTTATACTGTACGGATGACCCGAGGCCTGTTATGATCGCAGGTTCAGTCTCGTAGGCGGTTTCGGCTTTAAATCGAAGAAGCCTCTCAAGAGTTCGCAGCATCGTTTTCATCCTGCCTTGAAGAATGATCTCCTCTTCGAGTTTGCAGATCTTTTCCCGGAGGATTTTGTTTTCGTCTTCCTTGTTTCTCAGCCATACATATTTATTCCATTTATCCGCAATCCATTTCAGTGAAATATCCGCTGCGGACTGTGCCGGCGTCAGGATCATCGCTACCAAACCTGCAATCAAAGGCCTGTCGGAACTATCTTTCACCTGAAAAGATATCAATAAGATTTGAAAGAGGAGGATGAGCGAAATATTTGCGAGTATTTTATGGCGTAAGAAGAACCGTTTCATCTGTTCAGGGCTACTTTTCGCAGCAGTTCGAGATCTGTGAGAAGACGGCCTGTCCCTTCGACAACCGCAGTCGAAGGATTTTCTGCAAGCGTCACAGGCACACCTGTCTCTTCGCGTAAGCGTTTATCCAGGTTTTTCAGTTGGGAAGCGCCCCCGGCGAGCATGATCCCTTTATCCACGAGATCGGCGGCAAGTTCCGGCGGCGTTCTTTCGAGCGCCCCTTTAATCGTTTCCACAATTACATTAACCACCTCAGAAAGCGCCTCGCGGATTTCAGTGTCATTTACTTTCAACGTCGCAGGAATTCCGGCAACAAGATCACGGCCCTTGATATCCATAGTCATCTCTTCGTCCATCGGATACGCGGAGCCAATGGTCATTTTGACCTTTTCCGCCATTGCCTCACCTATAAGGACATTATATTTCTTCTTAATATATTGGATGATTGCGTTATCCATCTGATCTCCGGCTGTCTTTATCGTTTTGCTGTAAACCAGGCCCGATAAAGAAAGCACGGCCACATCCGTCGTGCCTCCGCCGATATCCACGATCATATTGCCTGACGGTTCTTCGATCGGCAGCCCTGCGCCGATTGCCGCGGCAACGGACTGGAGGACAAGATATACCTCCGAAGCCTTTGCCCTGAAAGCGGAATCCTGCACTGCGCGCATCTCCACCTGCGTGATCTCCGATGGCACCGAGATGATAACCCGAGGACGCACGAGGACTTTCTTGTTCACCGCTCTCTCGATGAAATATTGCAGCATTTTTTCGGTGATCTCAAAATCGGCGATTACCCCGTCGCGTAAGGGTCTGATGGCGACGATATCGCCCGGAGTTCTTCCCACCATTTCTTTGGCTGCAAGGCCGATGGCTTCGATGGTTTCGAATTTTTTATTAACGGCGACGACCGATGGTTCATTTATAACCACGCCTTCGTCAATTGTATAAAGAAGAGTATTGGCTGTTCCGAGGTCTATTGCGATGTCATTTTTAAACATCGCCTTAATTGAGTTAATGTATTTCTTCGGTTTAAACACTTGCAATCCCCGCAATAAATTCTAATCACTTACATTTTTTAATCCCATTCAGAGCAATTGAATGCCCAGCTTTCAATTATATTTAATGAAGATGAAAAAACAACGCCTCGATCAAGTTTAATGGCGCTGAAACAGATCATTTCAGCTATTTTCTTGATTTTGCTTGATGTTGATTGCATAAAAGATTCAAACTTGACCGAGAGCGGGTATATGTTAACATTCATAATGGAGGTACATTCCTGATGGCGTATTTTAAGAAAAAGGATAAGGACATAGAACCTTTCGAGAAGAAGACCGATTTTCCCGAAGGATTGTGGATAAAGTGCAACAATTGCAGCGCGATCATTTATCGGAAAGAAGTGGCGAGGAATTCCTTTGTCTGTCCAAAGTGCGGATATTGTTTCAGAATTGCTGCCCGTGAACGTCTTAAAATGCTGATTGACGAAAATGAATATGAAGAACTCTTCCGCGAATGCTTGTCCACCGATATATTAAATTTCAAGGATACGATGAAATACCGCGACAGGATCAAGATCTCCGACGATAAATTTCCTGACCAGGAGGCAGTGGTCGTCGTAAAAGGAAAGATAGGCGGCATAGAAGTCGTAGCTTGTTCTATG
>Ga0315273_10014510_pt1 | contig 10152 bp, 9 predicted proteins | sample YL17G02_0_MG_FD_205753 | JGI IMG/M metagenome (GOLD analysis project Ga0315273, IMG submission 205753) | Sediment microbial communities from Yellowstone Lake, YNP, Wyoming, USA - YL17G02_0 | ecosystem: Environmental > Aquatic > Freshwater > Lake > Sediment | place: USA: Wyoming | collected... | reverse complement strand
CGTATGCAGCCTTCCTGCATGAATTTAGGCCATATTACCCAAATATGGTGATGCCAACGATGTGCCATATATGGCGGTATACGGACAAAGTGACCTGCATATACCGAATGTGACATTGTCAAACTAGATTTTACGTTCATTGTTTCTCCTATGGTAATAGTTGAAGAGCGGGGACTTTCCCGCAAGCAATAGGTGGGGGAAAAAGAGATGTATTTGTGTCCGTTACCTCCTTGTGTGCTTGAACATGGGCTGTGAAATAAGGAAAGGAATTTTCATTGGGTTTGCCCATGCAGGAATAATGCGTCTGGTTGTCATCCTGGAAGAAGTGTTCCGGTGGCTGCTTTCAGCACATAAGCCGCCTTACGCAAATTACTGAGGTTCATATCGTTATCATTGAAATCCTTGAATTTTTCATAGTCGCCGCGCCAGAGCTTATTTGCGGTTTGTTCACTGCATCCCCGTTTGCGCATCTCGCCGACGAACTCATCGTATGACATATTGATTTTTGCTGCCAGTTCTTGAACTTTGCTTTTCATTTATGCCTATCCTAAAAAATGATTTGAATTTTTAGACAAAATAATTGCTCAAAGCAGTGACTGTAAATGCGCTTATTGGATTATTTTTTAGTTTAGAAACCGGGTTATATTTCAATTTATAAATTTATTTATATTTTTGCTTAAAAAAATATCCTTTCAAAATACATCTCAACGATAAACTCGTCACACACCGCATTGATTTTTGCTGCCAGTTCTTGAACTCCGTTTTTCATTTACGCTTTGCCTCAATCATGATCTAAAACTTTCGCTCAAATGCTCTCTCAAAGTAGCTGGCAAAAAACTCATTAATTAATTTATGTTTTCGATTTGGAAATCAAACTGAGATGTAGATTTCTAAATCCATTTTACTTGAATCTGCCCGAAAGTCAATGGAAAGAATATTGCATAATCTGACGTTTTAACTCTTGTTTGACTCGTCACAAGGTACGGTAGTGGTTACTTTGTAAGTGATGGCGGTTATGCAGTTTTAAAACCGATTCGTTTTGAACACAGCATAAATCCAACAAATTTCGCCATCATTTTGAGGAATTCACCCATTCGCAAATTTAGCTCTGAAAGCCATCACTTATTCAGACCACCGCCAACGAAAGTAACCCCAAAAAAATAAGGAAAAATAGCCCCATGCAATCCCTTTCAGACCGGCTAAAACCACTCGGTGTCAAAATCGGGACTTTCGATCTGTCTTGGTCTAACGAAAATTAAAAAGGCCCCATCTCGCGACAGAGCCTTAGGGTAATGGAATTGATGAATGTTTTTCGCTCATCCCGGTAAATATCGCCTTCAACTTCTTTCCATGGGCTTTAATCTATTGAGCGTGCGCCACGGAGTTTCTTTGACGGGTATCGACATCTCTTACGAGGATCCCGGTTCTCTTCGCCGAGGATTGACCCCTCATTCGATCAGCCCCTGCAAGCGATACCATGTCAGACATCATTTCAATATCGTAGGCATTGTTGAAATTGTCCCGGGCATAGAATTTGTAGCATCCTTTCCCCTCTGCTTTTGCCAGAGACAGGGATGTATTTGCATCCTGCAGGATTTCATCAATATTGTCATACCCGGCATGGCACAGGATAATGCCGATATCGACTCGACTCTGGATCATTTTCTCTTCCAAATGCCTGCTTAATCGTTTCAGAATACGATTTGCAAGCACAATTGGAATATCCCAGTGGCCAACATTCTCGATCAGGATTGCGAATTGGGCGTCTTCAAACCTGGCGATCGTATCGGTGGGGCGCAAGGTGCTCTTTAACAATCCGGCTGTTTCCTGCAGTAAATGACGGCTGTATTCCCCACCAAGTTGGCTTTCAATCGCCTTGAATTGACCCAGGTCTGTCAGGAGCATCGTGAAATGGTCCAGGTTGAGTTGCTTAGAACGCGCCAGCGAATAATCCAGTCGACTCCTAAAAAACGAGCGGTTATAGATACCGGTGGTTTCATCAACAGGGGATTCATTCGTTGTTTTCTCAACCGGACGCAGACGCTGTACCAGACTGCTTAGTTGATCAATATTGACCGGCTTTAGCAGAACCAGTTCAGGCTCTTCCCCCAGGGATAGAGCAACTTGGGAATGGGCCGTGATCACAATCACCTGGGTGCCCTTTAAATGCTCAGTTGAACGAATCAGGTGCAGGATCTCAGTGCCAGACACCCCGGGCAGGTTCAGGTCCAACAAGACGATATCCGGCTGACAGGTGGCAAGCCGCTCGACAGCTACTTTACCGTGTAAAACAATTTCCGTCCGGTAACCTGCCATATCGAGAACGTGTCGGAACAAAGCAACGATATCACGGTCATCGTCGATTATTAATGCAAATGGCTTTTCCATAGTCTCAGGCCTTATCTTTCCTGCGAGAACACTCGACTGTAATCTGTTTTCGATATTAATCATTATCACGATTTAATATTCGCTCCCCTATGTACGGTTTGATACAGCAAGAATAGGTATTTGACCCCATAATTGTGGTCAAACTTATATCGTGATAACGTCTATTATAGCACAACCTTTCAATTTTGCAAGGTCACCTTTCTACCGTGTCAGGGCTATCTTAAAGTCGCGAAGTCCTTAACGCGAATGCCGTCCGCTTCGCGAGGAGCGAAAGACGCGAATTTTTTGTGTTCTTTTCGCGCTTTTCGCCGTATTCGCGCAATTCGCGTTTGACACAGGCAGCAAGCATCGAGTCTCGTCAGGACTTTAAGAAGGCCCTGTCTACCGTGTCTGTGACATAAACGGTTGGTGAGTTTAATGTTTCCACTTGAGGCTTTTCTCATTGACTTGGGCGCTTGTTTCGTCCCACTTTGGGGCATAAAAGGGTCTCAAACAACACATTTCTCCCACCATTTTGAAAACCCACCACCTATGTTACGGACTCTTTCTGCCAGGGTGTTCACGTAAAGGTTGTGAGAACTTTTTTGAACTTGTACAAACCACCTAAAAAAGGGCGCAAAGGCCGTATTTTGGGGATCGCGCCATAAAAACGGGATTTTGGCAAGAATTTACCAGACAAGGTTTGCGTGCACACTTCCCATGCAATGTCCCCCAAAAGGCGAATATACACTGACGGTTCGTCTCGCTTTGCGGCTCACCGTGCCGAAGGATTACGCCGGAGGCGGGGTGGCATTGATGTTGTAGACGAAAACCTGCACATCCATCCCTTCTTTATTAAGCAAGTCAATCGCGGGTTGAAAGGTGGCGTCTTTTATCTTTTGCATGTCGTCCGCCGGTGCGTAGACCGAGATGCGGGCTTCCTCGTCAGACATTTTAACTATTTTTACAACAATTGCGCTCGAGGCGCCTGAGATTTTTGCCTGCATTAGTTTGATGGCGTCGTCAATGGACATTTTTATTTCCTCGCGGGCAAATTATAATCGTCTTTAATTTATCAACCCGATCATTTTGCTATCATTGCAACCGTTACACCCGCGCCGCCTTCCGCATCTTTCGGTTCTTCGAATGAAGAAACATACGAACTACTCTTCAATGCTTCGCGCACAGCCTCGCGCATCCTGCCTGTGCCTTTTCCATGAATGATGCGCACGAACAACAGCCCGGCAGAATAAGCCTTCTCCAAATATCGTTCCATTTCATCCAGTCCATCTTCCACGAGTTTGCCGCGCAAGTTGAGTTCGATGCCCGGAGAAACAGACGGTTGACTTTTGACCACAGACGATTGACGATTGACTATGGTTTGTGGTCTTTTGTCTATTGTCTGCGCTTCGCCTTTTTTTTGCAGGTCAGATAGCTTCGCCCGCACGCGCAGACTCCCGATCTGGACCTCCGCATCAGACTCACCCAAAGCTGTCACAACACCCTCAGCCTTAAGCGTGCCGACAGTGACGCGCTCGCCCAACTTCAGCGACTGATCACTGATCACTGATGACTGGCTTTCCTGTCGTCTTTCAATCGGCGCTTCCACTTTCTCTTCAAAGGCTCCAAGTTTTTCTTCCATTGCCTTGAAGGCTTGCAACGGTTGTCTGGCTTTCTTCAATTGTTGTTTGAGCGCCTCCATGTTTTGCTTAAGCACTGCCACTTCCAGTTCGCCTTCGGCGCGCGCTTTAGCTAAAACTTCGCGTCGCTCATCTTCGATTTTCTCCAGTCGTTTTTCCAGTTCGCGCGTCTGAGACTCAAGTTTGGCGCGGGACTTCTCCAGCTTCTCGCGTTCACGCGACGTGCGGTTGCGTTCCTTGCGGATGTCGTCGAGCAGTTTGTCGGCGCGCAGGTCGGCAGGGTTGATCTCGTTTTTCGCAACGGAAACAATTTCAGGGTCCAGACCGAGACGGGTGGCGATCAATAAAGCATTGGAGCGGCCGGGGAGTCCAATAGTTAATTTGAAAGTCGGGCGCAGAGTCTTAATGTCGAATTCCAAAGAGGCGTTGACCACGCCCTCGGTTGAGTGCGCAAACGTTTTGAGTTCAGGAAAATGTGTGGCGACGAGTGATGTCATGCCGCGTTCAAGCAGGCGCGCGAGAATGGCGCGCGCCAACGCCGCGCCTTCCTGCGGATCTGTGCCTGAACCAAGTTCATCAAAGATGACCAGTGAACGATGGTCGGCTTTCTTTAAGATTCGAATGATGTGGGTGATGTGACCCGAGAACGTGGAAAGCGATTGCTCGATGGACTGTTCGTCGCCGATATCGGCATAGATCGAATCGAAGCACGGCAGTTCCGAGCCGCTTTGCGCGGGGATGTGTAATCCGCTTTGCGCCATCAGTACGAGCAAGCCAATGGTCTTCAACGAGACAGTTTTACCACCTGTGTTTGGGCCGGTGATCACAACCGCGCGCGTGCCGGGACGCGGGTCAAAGTCAATGGCTACAACGGTCGCAGGATCCAGCAATGGATGGCGGGCGTGCAGGAGGTTAATTGTGGAAGATGGAAATTGGTCCTTTTCCGTTCCCGATGATTTAGGCTCCAGCTTGTGCAGAATCGGTGCGTTGGCTCTTATCTGTTGGGCATACTTTGCCTTTGCAAATGCAAGATCAAGAACGGCCAGGTTTTCAATGCCGTAGATGAGAGCGTCGCGATGTTCACCGACCTGCGCCGAGAGTTCGGCCAGAATGCGGCGCTCTTCATCGCGTTCAGCAAGTTCGAGTTCGCGCACCTTGTTGTTGAGTTCAACGACTGGCAGGGGTTCCACGAACAACGTCGCGCCGCTCGAAGATTGGTCGTGGACAATGGCCTTGATCTGTCCCTTGAATTCAGCGCGCAGCGGAATAACGTAACGCCCATCGCGTTGGGTGATGATCGGCTCCTGCAATTTGGAAGCTGACTCGGTGAGATATCTTTGCAGGCGCGTCATCAATCGTCCACGCGCTACTCTTATTTCGCGTCGCAATCCCGCGAGTTTGACCGATGCCGAGTCCAACACTTCGCCGCGTTCCGAGAGTGTGCGTGAGATCGAGTCGACGAGGCCGAAGGTTTCCGGCAGACCAACTGCCAGCTGCGCGAGACGCGGGTATTCATCGTTTTTCTTTTCAAGCGATTTCTTTATCTCGCGGCATGAGACCAGCGTGGAGCGAATATCCAGAAAGGCACCCGGGTCAAGTACACCGCCGCGCGCCGCCAGATCCGCTTGCGGGCGGATGTCATGCGCGCCGCCGATACTGATGTCCTGTACAGCCAGCAGGTTGGATGCTTCGGTGGTCTCGGCGAGGCAAGACAGCGCCAGTTCGTAGGAATTGGTCGGTTCGAGGGCGCGCGCCAGGCTCATGGATGCGGAGAAATCGCAGAAAGCCGCCAGCCGTTCGAGGATCTTGTGGTATTCGAGGACGTGCAGGGTTTTAGAGTCCATTGCATTGGGAATTATAAACGACAGTTGAACATGAATGCCTTTTTTATCAAAATCCGTGTTATACTCTTGCCGCTCTGAGAAGAGCGAGATTTTTTGGGAAATTGTTTTGGTTACTCTGAATGAATGCCCCAGTCTTATCGGGGTAGCCCGATGTAATTGGTCGGGCTTTTTTGTTGGGCAGTTTCATCTGAAAAGATGGGCTGTGATTGGCAAGAAGGAGTTACGTGGAGTCATCAGAACATTTCATATTCATGTCATTGCGAGGGCGTTCTTGTTCCTGCCCGAAGCAATCTTCATGTTGTTGAGGAGATTGATTCGGCGGAAGTACACCGCCTCGCAATGACGAAAAAAAGGAAACTGATGATTACCGATTTCAATTCATTTAACCTGCATCCGCAACTAGTGCAGGCTGTTCAAGACCGTGGCTATACCACGCCCTCAGCCATTCAAGTAGGCATGATCCCGGTCATGCTTACCGGCGTGGACGTGATCGGCCAGGCTCAAACCGGCACAGGCAAGACCGCCGCCTTCGCCCTCCCCATTCTGCACAATTTAGAAAAAGGCCATCGCCACATTCAAGCCCTTGTGCTCGCGCCTACGCGTGAACTGGCTTTGCAAGTGGCGAATGCCATGATGGCTTATGGCAAACACGTCAATGTGCGTGTGCTTGCCGTCTATGGCGGCCAGCCTTACGGCCCGCAGGTCAATGAACTCAAACGCGGCGTGGATATCGTTGTTGGTACGCCCGGTCGTATCATGGATCTAATGGAACGCAAGGTGCTGAACTTCAGCGGCGTAAAAACTGTCGTGTTGGATGAAGCCGACGAAATGCTCAACATGGGATTCATCGAAGACGTGGAGACCATCCTCGCCGCGACTCCTGCAGAGCGGCAGACTGCGCTCTTTAGTGCGACCATGCCCGTACGCATCCGCAAGCTGGCAGACCGCTTCATGCGCGAGCCTCAATCTGTTACCGTTAAACGCGAGACTCTCACCGTTTTAGCCACTGAACAACGCTACTACCTCGTCCACGAAACAGACAAGCTTACAGCGGTAATGAATCTGCTTGAAATGGAAAACGCCACCAGCACATTGATCTTCGCCCGCACGCGCGCTGAGACCGGCCGCCTCGCCAGCGATTTATCCCAACGCGGCTTTCCAGCCGAAGCATTGAATGGCGATCTCGAACAGAATGCGCGTGAACGTATCCTGGGCCGTTTCCGTTCACATCAGATCAAAGTCCTGGTAGCCACCGATGTGGCCGCACGAGGACTGGATATTGACGACATCTCGCATGTCATCAACTATCAATTGCCCGATGATCCCGAAGTCTATGTTCATCGTATTGGACGCACAGGCCGCGCCGGCAAGACGGGCATTGCCGTTTCGTTATTTACGCCGCGTGAGAAACGCCGCGTTCGTGAAATCGAGATATTTACCAAACAGGCTTTAACGAAAGCATCCCTCCCCACCGCGGAAGATATCATCAAGCGCCGCGAGTCCCAAATGCTGGGACAAATAAAGATCTGGCTTGGCCGCGGACGATACAAGCGCGAACTCGAAATGGTGGAACAACTGATCGCGGACGGGCATGATCCGCTGAATATCGCTGCGGCCGCCATCAAGATCGCACGCGCCGATGAGAAACAGCGGCCTGTTACAACTGTAGTCGAAGTGCCAGAGATAATACGCTCTGCGCGTGATGGAGACCGTGAATTCGCGCGCGGCAGCTCAAGGGTCACAGGCAGACGCGGCCAGGCATCTTCATTCGATGCATATACGCGCACAGCCGGTTCCCGTTCGCATGAAGCCGGCATGGCGCGCTTGAAGTTGAACAAAGGCAGAGAGCACGGAGTCCGCCCGAATGACATTGTCGGCACGATCGCACACCACGCGGATATTCCCGGCAGTTCGATCGGCAAGATCCGCATTGAAGAAAAAATTACGTTTGTAGATGTGCCTGAAAATTTGATCGAGAAAATACTGAAGCACAACGGCAACTACCGAATTGGGAAGGACAAGTTTAATTTGGTAAAGGCATAAGTATGATCGAGGAAACTCGCGTTTGGTCGCGCAATATCATTGACATACTACTCTTATCATGATACAGTTGCTACTTACGGATACCAGTAGTTCGCTTTTGAAATGTAATCATCGGCTCATGGGTTCAAATCCATGAGCCGTATTGTTTTATCAGTTCTGGCGAAAGAACCGGGTCCTCCAAATTTTTTTTCTTGCCATAGGAGGCAAAAAATGTCAGAACGTATTACCGGCACGGTCAAATGGTTCAATGGAAGCAAGGGCTTCGGCTTTCTCGCTCGCGAAGGCGGCGCGGATGTCTTCGTCCACTTCTCTGCGATCCAGGGTGATGGTTTCAAAAACCTTGATGAAGGCCAGAAGGTCGAATTCACGGTTGAGCAGGGCCCCAAAGGTCCGCAAGCCAGCAACGTGGTCGTAGTCAGCAACTAGTCCAACTGAGTGCTAAAAAAATCCTTGAGATGAAAGTCTCGGGGATTTTTTATTAGCATAATAGATGAGGCCATCGCAAAAAACCTTTAAACGCGAAGCCTGTACTGACTTTTCGCTGTCAATGAATTTCTTTTCCACCCTCGCGAAGCACCCCTTTGGGGTTGACACTGCCACTTATCGGTAGGCCGCAATTGCTGTTGACGAGACTCACAGTCGGGGAATCAATACAGGCGTTCTCTTTTTATAGGCTTCATAATCTTCCTGACCACCCCATTTTTTATCTGCCTTATTTTCAAGCAGAGGAACTCCACTGACACGGGTGATAAGCAGTGTGACAAAAACAGGAGAAATCAGGGCGACCCACTGCCAGCCTTGCAGGACGGATAAAGCGATAACAGCTACACCAACCCAGAGCATGATCTCACCGAAGTAATTGGGGTGGCGGGATCGTGACCATAAACCTGTTTGGATAAACTTTCCTTTGTTTTCTGGATTTGCGCTGAAGCGACTTTTTTGAGAGTCGGCTACGATCTCAAGAGTAAATCCAAAAACCCACACCAGGAAGCCGATAATGGCAAACAAATCCAATTCTTTTCGGTTGGTAGTAGTAATGGCAACCAGCGCAGCGGCCATCGTGAACGTTACCCACAAGCCCTGGATGGTCCAAACGTTTAGAAAACGGATAAAGGAAGGTTTTATCTCATCAAAACGATCATCCTTTCCTGCTTTTTTGATGCGGCGAAACAGGAAAGTACCCAGACGAATTGCCCAGATCACTACAAGAACCAATAGAAGGATTGATCTGCCATCGACACCTGTACTGAAAAAAACTGCAATTGTGATTACGGAAATATAAGTGATACTACCCGTTAGATCAAAGAATTTTTCAGTCTGCAGCAAATAAGCCGGGATAAAGGCCAGCCACTGGATTAAAAAGGCCAGCCCCACCGACAAGGCAAATACGGGGATTCCAAAAACCGAGCTTCCCCCCTGGCTGCCTGCAAAAGCGACCAGAAGGCCAATTAAGATCAAAATAGGAAAAGCTATTAGCGAATTGCGATCTGTTTTCTTCATGGAATTTTATCCTTTCTAAGTTAAGCGGACTAACAGTTTGCGTTCGCGAAGCATCCCCGTAAGGCACCCTGTGGGTAGTGGCAGGGCTTCGACACGGTGAGCCGCGAAACGAGACGAACCGTCAGCACAGGCTTGGACTCCCTCGTTGATCGCGGAGCATCCCCTCACGGGAAAGATATGGTTTCAGCTTTAGCTATTTCTTCTTCTGTTGTTCCTGTTGCCGCAATTTTCGTTTTTGTTCCTGTTGCTGCTCCAGTTGCTGCTGCTCCTGTTGGCGCAGTTTTCGTTTTTGTTCCTGTTGCTGCTCCAGTTCTTGCTGTTCCTCTTGTACCGGTTTTCGTTTCTGTTGCTGTTGCTGCTCAAGTTGCTGTTGTTCCTCTTGCCGCAATTTTCGTTTCTGTTCCTGTTGCTGCTCAAGTTCCTCTTGCTGTTTCTGTCTCATTTTGTTTTCCTTCTTGAACATATGAAATATCTAAATTTTATACAGGTGCTCAGACAGTGTTGCAAGCCCAGCACAGGCTTGGACTCCCTGTCAATCGCGGAGCATCCCCGAAGGGGGAATGGGATACTGCTTGGGCGAAGTATAAGCCCATTTTGGCGGACGAATCCCCACTGTTCTTTGCATGCTTTACTAGCAGCTTGTCGGAGAAGTGTTTTTCGATGTTCAGAATCCGATTTTTACTGCCAAGATCACTGAAAACGCGGAGAAAAAGCTTCAAAACTTGGCGTTTCTGGCGTCTTGGCCGTTTAAAAAATCA
>Ga0315273_10014509_pt1 | contig 10152 bp, 7 predicted proteins | sample YL17G02_0_MG_FD_205753 | JGI IMG/M metagenome (GOLD analysis project Ga0315273, IMG submission 205753) | Sediment microbial communities from Yellowstone Lake, YNP, Wyoming, USA - YL17G02_0 | ecosystem: Environmental > Aquatic > Freshwater > Lake > Sediment | place: USA: Wyoming | collected... | reverse complement strand
GGCCGATTTCGACCATGCAATCTCGCTCGAGCCCGGTCACGCCAGCGCCTACGGCAGCCGCGGCCTCGCGTTGTACGACCTCAAGCGCTACGACGACGCGCTCGCCAGTTTCGACAAGGCCATCGCACTCTTCCCGCGAGATGAGCAGGCCTGGAATAATCGGGCGAGCGTGCTGGAGAAGCTCAGGCGGCTCGACGAGGCTCTGGCGAGTTCCGATCGTGCGCTCGCCCTCAAGCCGGATCTGGCCGAGGCCCACTGCAACCGCGGCGGCATCCTGACGGAGCTGGGGCGGTTCGATGCCGCGTTGGCGAGCCTCGATCGGTCCATCGCCCTCAAGCCCGACCTGGCCGAGGCGCACGCCAATCGCGGCAACACCCTCTTTGAACTCACGCGGTACGACCTCGAGCTGGCGAGTCGGGAACGAGCCATCGCGCTCAAACCCGACCTGCCTTACGCACTCGGCGATTGGCTGCATGCAAAGATGACGTGCTGCAGCTGGAGCGACCTCGACGCCGCGTACCAGGCGGTCCTCGGCGGCATCGAACGCGGTGAAAGTGTCGCCAGGCCCTTTTTGACGTTGGCGATGCCCGCGACCCTGGAACAGCAGCAACGCTGCGCCAGGCTCTACACCGCCCGTGAATATCCCGCCGCCGCGGTACCGCTCCCGCGCGACGAACGGCAGGCGCGCGATCGGATCAGGATCGGTTACGTTTCCGTCGCCTTCCGCAATCATCCCGGCGCGCATCTGATGGCGCATCTTTGGGAGTGCCACGACCGCTCGAAATTCGAGATCGTTGCCCTTTCCGTCGGGCCGCCGGCGGACGATGCATGGCGGCGGCGGCTGGAAGGGGCGTTCGACAGTTTCCACGACGTGAACTCGCGCAGCGATCGGGACATTGCCGCGCTGGTTCGGGAGCTCGGGATCGACATCCTCATTCACCGCGACGGACACACCGGTTACGCGCGGACGGGCGTCTTCGCGCTGCGCCCGGCGCCCGTGCAGGTCAATTATCTGGGCTTTCCCGGCACGATGGGCGCACCATACATCGATTACATGATCGCCGACCGAACGCTGATTCCGCAGGAAAACCGGCGCTGCTACGACGAGAAGATCGTCTACCTCCCGCATTCCTACCAGGCCAACGACTCGACCAAACCCATTTCCGGCACGGCCGTGACGCGTGCCGCGCTCGGCCTGCCCGAGGACGCTTTCGTGTTCTGCTGCTTCAACAACAATCGCAAGCTCACGCCCGATCTGTTCGACGTCTGGATGCGGCTCCTGCGAGGCGTCGGGAACAGCGTGCTCTGGCTCCTGGAAGCCAATGCGACGGCGTCCGGAAACCTGCGCCGGGAAGCAGAAAGGCGTGGCGTTTCGCCGCAGCGGCTCGTGTTCGCGCAGAGTACAGGGCTCCCCGACCACCTGGCACGCCATCGGTACGCGGACCTGTTCCTGGACACGTTCTATTACAACGCCCACGCGACGGCGAGCGACGCGCTCTGGGCGGGCTTGCCGGTTCTGACGTGCCCCGGCGAAGCGTTTGCGGCACGCGTCGCGGCGAGCCTGCTCACTGCCATCGGCCTGCCGGAGTTGATCGCCCGCACCCGCGACGAATACGAGGCCATGGCACTCGATCTGGCGGCGCACCCCGATCGCCTTGCTGCGATTCGCCGAAAACTTGCGGACAATCGAACGACGCAACCGCTGTTCGATACGGCGCGCTATGCACGCTATCTCGAACAGGCGTATCTGCGGATGCACGACCGGTATCGGGCCGGGTTGCCGCCCGATCACATCGTGATCGATGCGTAGGGCCGCGTTCGCAATCGCACCGCGCGCAGAATATTGCCCGGCTCTCGGCACAAGGCCAGGCGGCCTCGACGGTCGGGATGACGGTCAGTGCCTTTCTCCTGGGAACGGCACACGAACGGGCCAAGGAAATCCTTGCCGAGAAGGAGATGGTGACGCTCACGTCTCGCGACTGGGTTGCCTTTGCCAGCGCGCCGATGCGAATATCAGTCGCACCTACGTCGCGGTGAGTGGCTCAACAGTTCACGGATTCTGCAGCTTGGCCATGTCGGGAATTCGCAGAGAGAATCTCCCCGAAAAATATCTGAACCGCTTTCCGAATTTTCCGCTTCCTGTCGCTCGCTTGGCCCGTTTGGCGGTGGACCTGAATCATCAACGTCAAGGGCAGGGCGAACTGCTGCTGGCTGACGCATCGCAGCGCTGCCAGCACATTTCGGAATCGATCGGCACGCTCGGCGTGATCGTCGATGCCAGGGACGAACGGGCGCGCGGGTGGGACGAACGCTACGAGTTCGAACGCCTACCCGATTCTCCCCTGGCACTTTGGCTACCGACGGCCGCGATTCCACGAATGTAACCGATCCACCCAGCCCCCTAACGATGCCTTGCGACCGATCCGCAATGGACGGCCGGCGAACCAGGGTTCGCTTGTCGGTCGAACGTCGCCTCCCGGCCAGGAGTGACCGTTCCGGTCTGTCGCTCGAGTAGGGAAGAGCGGCCGCTGGCATCGCAATCCGCGAACCTCGGTTCCGCCGTATGGACATTGCGGCCGGGGGAATCACCTTGCGCAGCCCGCCGTTCGTCGCATTCGTCTATTCCTGAGGCAGCGGGCCCCGGGGGATGCTGTGCGCTGACGCAAGCCAGTTCGCGCGTGTAGAGTAAGGCCATGGTTCCGCAGACACGCTACGCGCGCAGCGGCAAGGTGCACATCGCCTACCAGGTCACGGGCGAGGGGCCGCTCGACCTCGTCTTCGTTCCGGGCTGGGTATCGCACGTCGAGCTCAGTTGGGAGGAGCCTACGTATGCAAGCTTCCTCCGCCGGCTGGCGTCCTTTTCCCGCCTCATCACGTTTGACAAGCGCGGCACGGGTCTTTCCGACCGGGTCCCCGACGACCAGCTTCCGACACTCGAAGAACGCATGGATGACCTGCGGGCCGTGATGGACGCGGTGGATTCGCAGCGCGCCGCGGTGTTCGGCGTGTCCGAAGGCGGCAACCTGTCGATGCTGTTCGCCGCGACCTACCCTGCGCGCACCGTGGCATTGGTGACGGCAGGCTCCTTCGCGAAACGCGTCTGGAGCCCCGATTATCCGTGGGCCCCGACCCCCGAGGCGCGGGCACAGGAATACGACCTGGTCGAGCGCGAGTGGGGCAACCTGATGGACCTCTCGCATTACATTCCCAGCAAGATGCACGACTTGGAGTTCGCGCGCCGCCTCGCCACCTATTGTCGCCGCTCAGCGAGCCCCAGCGCTGCGGTCGCGCTGCTCAGGATGAACACGCAGATCGATGTCCGCGACCTGCTGCCGACCATTCGTGTGCCGGCACTGATCGTGCACAGGACTGGCGACCGCGACGTAAGCGTCGAAGAGGGCCGCTGGCTGGCCGCCCGGATTCCCGGGGCGCGTTTCGTGGAATTGCCCGGCGAAGACCACTTGCCATGGGTAGGCGATCAGGATGCGATGCTCGACGAGGTCGAGGAGTTCCTGACCGGCGTGCGGCCCGCACGCGATGTCGATCGCGTGCTTGCGACCGTCATGTTCACGGACATCGTCGGCTCGACCGACCACCTCGCGCGCCTTGGCGACAAGGCCTGGCACGACTTGCTCGCCCGCCATCATGCGATGGTGCGGCACGAGCTCGCCGCCTTCCGCGGCCGGGAAATCAACACCGCGGGCGACGGATTCTTCGCGACGTTCGACGGGCCGGCGCGGGGCGTCCGCTGTGCACTGCGCATACATGACGTTGCGCGCCAACTCGGCATAGCGATTCGCGCCGGGTTGCACACCGGAGAGGTCGAGCTCCACGGCGATGACGTCGCCGGCATGGCGGTCCACATCGCCGCACGTGTCGCTGCGCTGGCGGGTGCCAATGAAGCGCTGGTCTCCAGCACCGTCAAGGACCTGGTGTCCGGCTCTGGGCTCCGCTTCCAGGAGCGCGGCACGCATGTGCTGAAGGGTGTGCCCGGCGAGTGGCGGCTGTATGCGGCGAGCTGATCGCACGCCTCGGACGACGGTCGCGCGGATTGCGATTGACTTCTTCCAGGCATGATGGCTTTCCGCATCGGGTCGAACCGATTCTTTGCATCGGACGCAGTTTGGGCGACGAACAACGCACTTCGCAACGGTCGCCAGCGGCTCGTACTCCGTACTCGCTGCTGAATACGTCAGCCTGCCACGCGCTCCCTGCGGGCCGCCCGGGAACTTGAGCTGCAGGCGCAATTCCGCGGGGCGCTCGGGGCCGGCGACGGCGTCACGGGCGCCCCCTGCAGGGCATCTGTGTGGGCACGGCCGCCTGCGCGCCGGCGCAGCGCTTCGACCAGCACAGGTGTGGCGTATCTGAAACGGATCGCGGACCTTGCGGCCGGGAGTCGTCTGCCGTCCGTATTTCACCTCAGGGAATTCGCGGACGCCGGCGGTCTTGTGACATTTGGGACAGACCGTCCCGACATGTTTCGCCGCGTCTAGATCACCGCGCGGGCGCCGGGCGGGCTTCCGCTCAGCGCGAGACCCGAAGCGCGATGGCCGTCGCCGTGGCGCGCGACATTTGCTCCTCAGACCCAGATCGCCGAGACCACCGCGAGCAGCGGCAACATCACGATCGCCGCGTAAGCCAGATAGGCGAAAAAGCTGGGCATCGCGATGCCGCGATCCTCGGCGATCGCCTTGATCATGAAATTGGGTGCGTTGCCGATGTACGTCAACGCACCGAAGTAGACGGCACCCATCGAGAGCGCCGCGAGCGTCTGTGAGTACATGCCCATCATCGTCGGCGCGTCGCCGCCCGCGAGGTTGAAAAAGACGAGGTAGGTCGGCGCGTTGTCGAGGAATGCCGAAAGCGCGCCGGACATCCAGAACACGATCACATTGTTCGGGTGGCCGGCGCCATCGCCGACGAGGTCGATCATGGCGGCGAGCGCGCCCTCTCTGCCGGCCCCGAGGATCGCCAGCACGGGGAAGATCGTCAGGAATATCGCGGCGAAAAGCTTCGCCACCTCGACGATCGGCTCCCAGTGGAACTGATTGTGCTCGCGCACGGCGGCCGGCGTGATCGCGAGCGACGCCAGGCCGAGCAGGATCAGTGCAGCGTCGCGCGCGGCGTTCGGGAGCTCGATGTGCGCCCCCGCAACGTCGATTGCGATGCCGGATTTCCACAGGCCGGACATCAGCACGGCGCCGATCACGCCCGCGAGCAGGATGAAATTCGGCGTGCCCTCCAGCGCGAGCCGCGGCCCGTCTGTCGGCGGAGCGGCGCGCTGTGGTTCCTTCCGGTAGAGCATCCCATCGAGCAGGAAGAAGATGACGAGCAACGAAACAACGAGAAACAGCGTCGGCATCGCCAGCGCGCGCGTCGTCCAGAAGAAGTCGATGCCTTTGAGAAAGCCGATGAAGAGCGGCGGATCACCGAGCGGCGAAAGGGCGCCGCCCACGTTGCCGGCGAGCAGGATGAAGAACACCACTGAATGCGCCTTGTGCCGCCGCGTTTCGTTGGCGGTCAGGAGCGGCCGTATCAGCAGCATCGACGCTCCGGTCGTCCCCATGACGCTTGCGAGACACGCTCCAAGCGCGAGCAGGCCGGTATTGACCGCGGGTGTCCCGGCAAGCGCACCGCGAAGGCAGATCCCTCCCGCGATCGTGAACAGCGCGAACAGGATCGCGAGGAACGGCACGTACTCGAGCAGAATCGCGTGCGCGATGCTGTGCATTGCCTCGCCCGGGCCATACACGACGGCAAACGGCACGAGCAGCGCGAATGCCCACGCCGCCGCGAACTTGCCGTAGTTCCGGTGCCACAAGCCCGGCGAAAACAGCGGGACGATCGCGATCGACAGCAGGAGTCCCGCGAACGGCAGGCCCCACGGCAACGACAACGTCGCGCCGCTGAACTCGGCAACACCGCGCGCCGCTTCGGCGGCAAAGACGGGCCCGGCAGACGCCAAAAGACTTCCCGCCGCGACAAATCGGGCCGCGCGAATTATCATCGGGCGAAGGATAGCAAATAGAACTGGCCGGGGTGCAGCCTGGCCGCGGTATAATTTCGGCTTTTCCAGGCCTTGGACTCTCCGATGAAAGTGCTCGTTGCCGTCAAGCGCGTCGTCGATTACAACGTGAAGGTCCGGGTGAAGGCGGACGGCAGCGGGGTCGACACCACCAACGTCAAGATGTCGATGAATCCGTTCGACGAAATCGCCGTCGAGGAAGCCGTGCGGCTCAAGGAAAAGGGCATCGCGACCGAGATTGTCGCGGTGTCCTGCGGGCTGACCGCCTGCCAGGAGACACTGCGTACCGCTCTGGCGCTTGGGGCCGACCGCGCGATCCTGGTCGAAACGGATGTCGAGCTGCAGCCGCTCGCGGTGGCGAAGCTGCTGCGGGCAGTGGCCGCAAAGGAGCAACCGAAGCTCGTCATTCTGGGCAAGCAGGCGATCGACGACGATGCCAACCAGACCGGGCAGATGCTGGCGGCGCTGCTCGGCTGGCCGCAGGGAACGTTTGCGTCGAAGGTGGACCTTGCGGGCGACAGGGCAACGATCAAACGCGAGGTGGATGGCGGTCTCGAGACGATCGAGATCGGTCTGCCAGCGGTGGTGACCGCCGATCTTCGCCTCAACGAGCCGCGGTACGCGACGCTGCCGAACATCATGAAGGCCAAGAAGAAGCCGATGGAAACGACCAGCCCGGCGGCACTCGGGGTCGATGTCACGCCCCGGATCACCACGCTCAAGGTGGTGGAGCCGCCCAGGCGAAAGGGAGGCGGCAGGGTGGCGGACGTAGCCGAACTCGTCGCCAAGCTCCGCAACGAAGCCAAAGCCATCTAGCAACCGGCTGTCGCGAGACGAAGGAATCTTCATGACGACGCTCATCATCGCCGACCACAACCATGCGGCGCTGCAGGCAGCGACCTTCAACGCCGTCACCGCAGCGCAAAAGATCGGCGGCGATATTCACGTTCTCGTCGCGGGCAGCAACGCGCAAGAGGTGGCGAAGGCTGCCGCGGGTATCGCCGGCGTTGCCAAGGTGGTGCACGCGGATGCGCCGCATCTGGGGAGCCTCACCGCCGAAAATGTCGCGGCCACCATCGTGGCCATTGTCAGGGCCGGCGGCTATACGCACGTTCTCGCGCCGGCGACCGGCTTCGGGAAGAACGTCATGCCGCGCGTCGCGGCGCTGCTCGACGTGGCGCAGATCTCGGAGATCGTCGTGGTCGAGAGCGACGATACGTTCGTGCGGCCGATCTACGCGGGCAGCGTAATGGCGACGGTGCGATCGGGCGACCCGATCAAGGTCATCACGGTGCGCGCGACGGGGTTCGACGCCGCGGCAGCGACCGGAGGGAGCGCCGCCATCGAGCCCGTCGCGGCGGCGCCGGACACTGCGCTGTCGAAGGTGACCGGACAGGAATTGTCGAAGTCAGAACGCCCGGAGCTCACCAGCGCGCGCATCGTGATCTCGGGTGGCCGGGGCGTGGGCAGCGCGGAGAATTTCAAGCTGCTGGAGGCTTTGGCGGCCAAGTTGAACGCGGCACTGGGCGCGTCGCGCGCCGCGGTGGATGCCGGCTACGTGCCGAACGACTATCAGGTTGGACAGACCGGCAAGATCGTCGCGCCCGATCTCTACATCGCGGTGGGCATATCCGGAGCAATCCAGCACCTGGCCGGGATGAAGGACAGCAAGGTGATCGTCGCGATCAACAAGGATCCCGAGGCGCCGATTTTTCAGATCGCCGACTATGGCCTTGTCGGCGATCTCTTCCAGATCATTCCCGAGTTCACCGCCGCGCTGTCATGAATCAGGAAGCCTCCGAATGCACAGGATGCAGCGCATGCCGGGATTGATCCTGCGATGAGCACCTATCGCGCCCCCTTGCCGGAAATGCAATTCGTGCTGACCGAGCTCGCGGGCTTTGATCAGGTCGCGGCGCTTCCCGGATACGAGGAAGCCACGCCCGACGTGGTCACCGCGATTCTCGACGAAGCGGCAAAATTCGCGACCAACGTGCTCGATCCGCTCAATATCATCGGCGATCGCGAGGGCGCGCAGCGGCTTCCCGATGGCACGGTGAAGACGCCGGCCGGCTTCAAGGACGCCTACCGGCAGTTCTGCGAGAATGGCTGGAACGGGCTCATCAAGGCGACCGAGTACGGCGGCCAGGGCCTGCCTCATCTGCTCGGGACCGCGATCGAGGAGATGTGGCACTCGTCGAACCTCGCCTTCAATCTGTGCGCGATGCTGACGCAGGGCGCGATCGAAGCGATCGCGCTCCGCGGTTCGCCGGCGCTCAAGACCCGGTTTCTGCCGAACATGGTGGCTGGAACCTGGACCGGAACGATGAACCTCACCGAACCGCAGGCGGGCTCCGACCTCGCCGCGGTGCGCGCGCGTGCCGTGCCGCAGGATGACGGAACGTGCAGGCTCTTCGGCACGAAGATCTTCATCACCTACGGCGAGCACGATTACACCGACAACATCATTCATCTCGTGCTCGCGCGGACGCCGGACGCGCCGGAAGGCGTCAAGGGCATCTCCCTTTTCGTCGTGCCCAAGTTTCTGGTCAACGACGACGGCAGCCTCGGCGCGCGCAACGATGTCCACTGCGTGTCGCTCGAGCACAAGCTCGGCATTCACGCGAGTCCGACCGCGGTGATGGCGTATGGCGAGCACGGCGGCGCGATCGGGTATCTCGTCGGCGAGGAGAACCGCGGACTGGAGTACATGTTCATCATGATGAACCTCGCGCGCTTCTCCGTCGGGATGGAAGGCGTGGGGATCTCCGAGCGCGCCTACCAGCGCGCGGCGGCTTACGCGAAGGATCGCGTGCAGGGCAAGCCGGTCGGCGCGGAAAAGGACGCCACGGGAGCCAGGATCATCGAGCACCCGGACATCCGCCGGATGCTGATGACGATGCGCGCGCAGACCGAGGCGATGCGCGCCGTCGCCTATGTGACGTCGGCGGCGATGGACAATGCGCACCGGCACCCTGATGCGGAGGCGCGCAAGCGCCACCAGGCCTTCGTCGATTTCATGATTCCGATCGTCAAGGGTTGCAGCACCGAGACCGCGCAGGAGATCGCCTCGCTCGGCATACAGGTGCACGGCGGGATGGGCTTCATCGAAGAGACCGGCGCGGCGCAGCATTTCCGCGACGCGCGGATCACGACCATCTACGAAGGCACGACCGGCATCCAGGCCAACGATTTCATCGGCCGCAAGACCGCGCGCGATGGCGGTGCCGTGGCGCGTGTCGTCGCGGGCGAAATGGACAAGGTTGCGAACGAACTTGTGCATCACGCCGACGCCAACCTCAAGGCGATCGGTGCAAGGCTCGCCGAAAGCGTCCGCGCGGTCCGTGGGGCTGTCGAGTCGGTCGTGCAGGCCGGCAACGCCAACCCGCGCGCGGCGCATGCGGTTGCGGTTCCCTACCTCAGGCTATGGGGGCTCGTTGCCGGTGGCTGGCAGCTCGGGCGCGGCGCGCTTGCCGCTGCAAGGCACCTGTCCAACGGCACGGGTGACGCCCGGTTGCTTTCCGCCAAGATACACACCGCGCGGTTCTATGCCGACTGCCTGCTGCCGCTGGCGACGGGCCTCGCGCAAACCGTGAGTGAAGGCGGCGAATCGGTTCTGGCGCTCGCAGCCGAGCAGTTCTGACGGGCGCGGTTCAGAGAAGCCCCGCCCCCCTGCGTTGCGCGCCCGGATCACCGCGCAACTCATCGAGGGCGCGACGGGCGGACACGTCTGGGCCGAGCGTTACGACCGCGATCTCAACGACATTTTCGCGCTGCAGGACGAAATATCGCAGGCGATCGTCGCCGCCCTGAAACTCAAGCTCCTGCCCGAGGAGAAAAAAGCGATGGCGGGCGGCGCAGCGCTCGCTTGCCCGGGCGGAGAAGGTGGTGGCGCTGGAGCCGGACAACGGGACGGCGATGAGCATCATCGTTGCGGCGCTCGCCGCGCTGGGCGAGACCGAGCGCGCGAAGGAATGGGCCGAGCGCGCGAAGGAATGGGCCGAGCGCGCGAAGGAATGGGCCGAGCGCGCCATGCTGCTCGATCCGGAAAACATGAATCTGCGCTACAACGTCGCGTGCACGCTCGTCCTCGAATTGCGCGAGTTCGACGCTGCGCTCGACCTGCT
>Ga0315273_10014508_pt1 | contig 10153 bp, 12 predicted proteins | sample YL17G02_0_MG_FD_205753 | JGI IMG/M metagenome (GOLD analysis project Ga0315273, IMG submission 205753) | Sediment microbial communities from Yellowstone Lake, YNP, Wyoming, USA - YL17G02_0 | ecosystem: Environmental > Aquatic > Freshwater > Lake > Sediment | place: USA: Wyoming | collected... | reverse complement strand
GCGGATCAACTCAAATCGCAGAAAAATGAGGTAAGTGTTCAGCACGTCCGTTTCGCAGTAGTCGCGGATCTCCGCCAGGCGCCCCTCTCGCCACGCGTCCCAGACTTTGTCGCCCCCCATGCCGAGCTTGCCGGGCAGCCCCAGCAGCCCTGCGACATGCTCGAGGCTCGCACGCCCGCGCGGCTGGTAGCCGGACAGCACATCCATCAGGTCGGTGTGCCGCGCGTGATAGCGGCTCAGGTAATTGTTCCAGCGGAAGTCGCGGTCGAGCTCGCCGGTATCCCAGTAGGTTGGCGAGGCGATGCCGTGCTTCAGCATCCGGTAATGCAGGACCGGCAGGTCGAAACCGGATCCATTCCAGGAAACAAGCGTGGGCCGCAGTTTTTCGAGGCCACCGAAGAACCGGCGAATCAGGTCTTCTTCGCTGCTCTCAAGGCTGCCGATACTCCAGACCTGCAGCTCGTCATCGGTCCGCAGCGCCGCCGAAATCGCCACCACCCGGTGCTGCTCGAATGGCAGGAATGACGACCCGGTCTCCTCGGTCCGCCGCGCGAACATCGCTTCGGCAACCGCCGCGTCGTCGAGGTCGGCAAGTCCCGGCATGCGACGGCCGATTTCGACATCGGGAATCGTCTCGATGTCGAAGACCAGGCAATTGAGTGATGCGGTCATGATTTTTTCATCAGCACGGCGACTGCGATCACGAGACCCGCTTCATCGGTAAGGCTCACGTGGCCTTCTCCGGCACCCAGCTTGTCAGCGACCGCCCTGCCGCGCGCCGAGAACAGGACCTCCGGACGACCCCAGGCATTGGCGAGGAACCCGACATCCCTGATCCAGACGCCGTGGCCAAACCCCGTGCCGAGCGCCTTGACGATTGCTTCCTTGGCCGCGAAGCGCATTGCCAGAAAACGAACCGCCCTGCGACCGGCATCGAACACTGCGCGCTCCTCCGGCAACAACAGCCGCTCGACGAAATGCGCGCCGAAGCGTTCGTAAGCAGCGGCGATGCGCTCGATGCGCACCACGTCCGTGCCAATGCCGAAAATCATGCGCCGCGCGCTTCCCGCATCAGTCGCTTCATCTCCGCAACCGCCGGTCCGAGGCCGGTCATGACCGCCCGGGCAATGATGGCGTGACCAATATTGAGTTCCGCGAGTTCCGGGATCGCCGCCACCGGCTGCACATTCTGGTAGTCGAGACCATGGCCGGCATGCGCGACCAGACCGCCGCCGATGGCATGCCGTGCTGCGTCACGCAGACGGGCAAGTTCGCGTGCCCGCTCCGGTCCACGCGCCTCCGCATAGCTTCCAGTATGCAATTCGACGACCGCTGCGCCGCTCTGCGCCGCTGCGTCCACCTGGGCGGGATCCGGGTCGATGAACAATGCCGCGCGAATCCCGGCCGTACGCAGGCGCGTGCAGGCCGCTGTTATCGCGGCCACCTGGCCGACGACATCGAGGCCGCCCTCAGTCGTCAGTTCGCTGCGCCGCTCCGGCACCAGGCAGACATCGGTCGGCAGGACCCGTATTGCGATGTCGAGCATCTCCGCGGTCGCAGCAATCTCCAGGTTCATGTGCGTCTGCAGTGCGTTGCGCATGGCCTGTACGTCGCGGTCCTGGATGTGGCGTCGATCCTCCCGCAGGTGCAGCGTGATGCTGTCGGCCCCTGATTGTTCGGCCGTCAATGCCGCCTGCAGCGGATCGGGTGAGCGCCCGCCACGGGCCTGCCGCAGCGTTGCCACGTGATCAATATTGACGCCGAGATCAATGGTTCTCGCACTCACGCATCCTGCTCCAGCTGGCGCAATGCCAGCATCACTTCGCGGCTCTGAAGACCGCGCCCGTCGAGGCAGTGACCGATCGCGGCGCGCAGGATCCGCTTTGCGGCAGAGAGCGCCGCAGGCTCGTCGAATTCACCGCAGGACACTGCGAGCATGTCGCGACCCTGGATTGCATCCGGATCACCGGCCGTCTCGCGCACTGCCAGCACGCCACGGCCCGCCTGGAAATGATAGTACCGATCCGGTTCCAATGGCTCTCCACTCGCCGCATCGCGTGCCAGTTCAAGCCCGTAACCCAGTTCCTCGAGCAGGATCAGCTCGAAGACACGCAGCGGGCGGTGGTCAGTGGCTCCGGCCAACCGGCCGATCGCATCCGCGTAGGCGTCGAAGACCCGATCATGCCGATCCTCGCGCGGCAGCAGACGCAGCAGCAGCTCATTGAGATAGAAGCCGCTCATCAATTGCGCAGGCGGCAGTGGGCGGAGCGCACCGCCGATCTCCGCCCCGGTCAGCGTTCCGCCATCCGCCCGACCGGACCAGGAAACGAGCAGCGGTATGAATGGCTGCAGCACACCACGCAGCGCCGACCCCGGCCGGCGCGCGCCACGCGCGAACAGTGTCACGCGGCCATGGCTCCTGGTCATCAACTCGAGGATCCTGCTGGTGTCACTCCAGGGCCGGTGATGCAGCAGGTAGGCCGGCTCCAGCAGCACGCGCCGTGGCGCGCTCATGCCGGATCGTGGCCAAGCTGGCGAAGCATGCCCGCATCGTCGGTCCAGTCCTCACGAAGCTTGACCCAGGTCGAAAGGTGCACGCGCCTGCCGAGAATTTCGTTCAACTCCAGTCGCGCGGCGCGCCCGATCGCCTTGAGACCCTCGCCCTTGGACCCGATGACGATCTTTCTTTGTCCCTCGCGCTCGACCCAGATGATGGCATCGATCTCCACCCGCCCGTCGGGTGTTTCCTCGAAGCGTTCAATCTCGACCGCGATGCCGTAGGGCAGTTCGTCATGCAGCGCCAGCATCAATTTCTCGCGCACGACTTCCGCGGCCATGAACCGCTCATTGCGATCCGTCACCTGGTCCTCCGGATACATCGGCGACGCCACTGGCAGCAGTGTGACGACCGCGTCCACGAGACGTGCAAGATTCTCTCCACGCAAGGCCGAGACTGGCACGATGGCCGCGAATGGATGCCGACCCGAAAGTGCCTCGAGGTAAGGCAGCAGGCGCTCCTTAGGCCGCACCCGATCGATCTTGTTGACTGCAACGACGATCGGTGCGCCGGCGGACACGAGCTGCGCAAGCACGGCGTCGTCCTCGGCGGTCCATCGGGTTGCCGTCGTGATCAGGATCGCCGCATCTGCCGTCGCAATGGCGGCGACCGCCTCACGGTGCATCGCCTGATTCAGGCGCTTGCCGGCGGGCGCGCCAAATCCCGGCGTGTCCTGCAGGATCAGCTGGAATTCCGGCCGCGTCAGCACACCCGCGATGCGCTGGCGCGTGGTCTGGGCCTTGGGCGTGACGATGCTGAGTTTCTGGCCGATCAGCGTGTTCAACAGGGTCGACTTGCCGACATTGGGCCGGCCGGCCAAGACGACCGTGCCGCAACGGTGGCCGGTTACCGTGCTCACCGCCGCGCCCGCAGCGCCGGATTCTCGAGCACCAGCGATGCCGCCTCCTGCTCCGCGCGCCGGCGACTGCTGCCCTCTGCCTCGGCCGCGATCGACAGCTCGCTGACGTCGCAGAGCACGCGGAAGAGCTGCTCATGCGGCTCCCCGGAGATCTCCAGCACCTTGTAGTCCGGCAAGTCGAAACCGCGACCCTGCAACCACTCCTGCAGCCGCGTCTTGGCGTCCTTCAGCTCGCAAGCTCCCGGCAACTCGTCCAGCCGCTGTTGCAGCAGGCGCTCGGCAACGGCACGCGCCGCATCGAGTCCCCGGTCGAGATAGACGGCGCCGACCAGCGCCTCGAGTGCGTCCGCGAGGATCGAGGCGCGCTGCTGGCCGCCCGACTTGAGTTCCCCCTCGCCGAGGCGCAGATGTGCACCGAGGCCAAGCTCGAGCGCGATCGCCCCGAGTGCATCGCCGCTGACAAGACTGGCGCGATAGCGCGACAGCTCGCCTTCACTTGCTCCAGGGTGGGCTTTAAACAGCATTTCGGCGACGACGAAGGAGAGCACTGCGTCGCCGAGGAATTCCAGCCGCTCGTTATTGGCAGGCCCGACACTGCGGTGCGTCAAGGCCTGATTCAGGAGCCTGGCGTCCGCGAAACTGCAACCCAGGCGCTCTTGCAGCCAGCCTGCGGGATCCACGTCTCGCCCGCAGCGCGGCTCAGCGCGCGGCGACCTCGACGGTCTTGTCGAATGTCAGCAGGAACGAAACGTTTGCAACGAGCGGCACGGTGTCCTCATAGTTGGCGCGCATGTAGAAAGACCCGCCGTCCTTCTTGATCTCGATGTCATTCTTGTCGATGACCGTCACACTCTCGATGTCGAAGTGGCGCTCGATGGCATTTCGTAACATGTATTCGGACGATCCCGGGTTCGCCGCGAATTCGTCCCTGACCTTCTCGAGTGTCGATGCAACACGCACGAATTCGAGGTATTTGGGCACCAGCCTGATCCCGGCGTACACCCAGGCGCCGACCACAATGATGATCACGAGGATGCCGATGAATGTCATGCCCTGCTGTCTGTCTTGCATATTCTGCCTCCTTACCGAATCCCGGTTCCCATGCGCTCCCAAACCAGGATCGAACCCGGCCCAGGGTTGAATGACAGCCAGATTGCCTCCGCCTTGCCGATGACGTTCTCTACCGGCACGAAGCCGACGTCGGAAAAGCGGCTGTCTCGGCTGTTATTGCGATTGTCTCCCATCATGAAGAAATGGCCGGCCGGCACGCGCCACTCGCCCTCTGTGCCGGGGCGCACTGGGTCCAGCATGATGGCGTGCTTTACGCCGTCTAACTGTTCCTCGCCCACCCGCGAGAATGGATACTGCTCGTTCTTGGGGCCTGAATACAACTCGCCGGCCGCGACCTGGCACGGCTCACCGTTGACATAGATCTGTGAGCCAGTCACGCGAATGGTATCGCCGGGAAGTCCAACGAGCCTTTTGATGAAAACCAGCGACGGGTCTGAAGGCTTGCGGAACACGATCACGTCGCCACGTGCCGGCTCGCCGATCGCGAGCACTTTCCGGTTCGCGACCGGGAGACGCAGGCCATAACGCCACTTGTTGACGAAGATGAAATCACCCTGGATCAGCGTCGGCATCATCGAGTCCGACGGGATCCGGAATGGCTCGTACAGGAACGAGCGCAGCAAGAGCACAAGCACGATCACCGGAAAGAAGGAGCGCGAGTAATCGACCAGCAGCGGCTCTTTCGCGTTGCCGCGCGCGGCGCGACGCGGCGCGAATATCCAGCGATCCACGCCCCAGACCAGGCCGGTGAACAACGCCAGCGCCACCAGGACGAACGAAAAATCGAACACCATCGTCAGTCTCCGCGATTTACTTCTTGCTGACCTGCAGGACCGCCAGGAATGCTTCCTGCGGGATCTCGACCGTGCCGAACTGCTTCATGCGCTTCTTGCCCGCCTTTTGCTTCTCGAGAAGCTTGCGCTTGCGTGTCACGTCGCCGCCATAACACTTGGCCAGCACATTCTTGCGCATTGCCTTGACCGATGCGCGGGCGATGACCTGGCCGCCAATCGCCGCCTGGATCGCCACTTCGAACATCTGGCGCGGAATCAGTTCCTGCATCTTGTCCACAAGCTCGCGCCCGCGATGATAGGCGCTCTCGCGATGCACGATCATCGACAGCGCATCCACGCGATCCCCGTTGATCATCAGGTCCAGCCTGGCGAGCGGCGCGGCCTGGAAATGGCTGAACTCGTAGTCGAATGACGCATAGCCACGGCTAGATGATTTGAGCCGGTCGAAGAAATCGAGCACGACTTCGGCCAGCGGCAACTCGTACTGCAGTGACATCTGCGTTCCAAGTTGCAGCATCTTCTTCTGCGTGCCGCGTTTCTCCTGGCACAACTTGATCACCGGGCCGACGTGTTCCGGTGGCACCAGGATATTCGCCAGGATGATCGGCTCGCGCAACTCGACGATCGAGGCCGGCAGCTTCGACGGATTGTCCACCTGGCTCACCTTGCCGCCCGGCTCGAGGACTTCATAGATGACGGTCGGTGCGCTGGTGACCAGTTCGAGGCTGTACTCGCGTTCGAGGCGTTCCCGCACGATATCCATGTGCAACAGGCCGAGAAAGCCGCAGCGAAAACCAAAGCCGAGCGCCGTGGACACCTCCGGCTCGTAATGCAGGGAAGAGTCATTCAGCTTGAGTTTCTGCAGGGCGTCGCGGAATGCCTCGTACTGGTCGGACTGGATCGGGAACAGGCCGGCGAATACGCGCGGCTGCACCATTTTGAATCCGGGTAGTGCTATATGGCAGGGCCGCGATTCATGCGTAATCGTGTCCCCGACCGGCGCGCCGTCGATTTCCTTGATGCCAGCGACCATCCAGCCGACCTCACCGGTCTCGAGCACCTCCGCCTCCACGCGCTTCGGCGTAAAGCGGCCGACCTGGTCGACTTGCCAGCTCCGGCCCGTGGACATGATGCGGATCCGGTCGCCGCACCTGAGTGAGCCATTGACGACCCGGACGAGCGACACCACACCGACGTAGTTGTCGAACCACGAATCCACGATCAGCGCCTGCAAAGGCGCGCCGCCGTCGCCGCGCGGCGGCGGGATGCGGCGCACCAGTTCCTCGAGCAGCAGGCCGACATTTTCGCCGGTCTTTGCACTGACCCGCACCGCGTCGCGCGCTTCGATGCCGATGATCTCCTCGATCTCCGCGATTACGCGCTCCGGGTCCGCCGAGGGCAGATCGATCTTGTTGATGACCGGGAGCACCTCGAGGCCCTGCTCGAGAGCCGTGTTGCAATTGGCGAGGCTTTGCGCCTCGACACCCTGCGCAGCATCGACCACGAGCAGCGCGCCCTCGCAGGCAGCAAGCGAGCGCGACACCTCGTAGGAGAAATCAACGTGACCCGGCGTGTCGATGAAATTGAGCTGGTATTCAACCCCGTCCGCGGCACGGTAGCGAAGCATGACCGACTGCGCCTTGATCGTGATGCCGCGCTCGCGCTCGAGGTCCATCGAGTCGAGTACCTGCTCCTGCATCTCGCGCGCTTCCAGGCCTCCACAAACCTGGATCAGCCGGTCGGCCAGCGTGGACTTGCCATGATCGATGTGCGCGATGATGGAGAAATTACGGATCTGCTGCATCAAGGGGGACCGGCCGCTCTGTTGCCGGACAAGCGGTCCGGGGAACATTTGATTATAGCAGTGCCCGGTGGCAGCGCCGGTCAGCCCACCAGCAATCGCGCAACCGCCGCAACGTCGAGCTGTCCATGGCAAACCGGACTGCCATCCACGGTGAGCACTGGAATCTTCAGGCCATAACGCCGACGTGTCAGCGGATCCGCATCGACGTCGCGAATCTCAATGCGCTCCGCGAATGGCGCGAGCTGACGCATCAGCGCGGCGATGAAATCGTCGCATAGCAGGCAATTCTCGCGGCTGTAGACCACAAACCGCGGGCCAGGAATCGCGGCAGGCGGATTGCTCAGCGGCCGGGATCCGGTGCTGTGGGCGTCAGACCGGTGGCGATGTACTTCAGCGTGTCCGGCGGCACTTCTCCGACCACCGTGACCTGATGACCCTGGACAATCGTCGAGAATGCCGACGCAACGCCGGAACGCCCGGAACCGGTGACTGGCGCCGCGCCCGGGGCCGGCGTCTCGATGAACACCGATACCGACGCAAGACCGTCGGAAAAGACCAGATGACTGACTGGCGAACTGGTGCCAGCCATGGCCTGCAGCCCGCTGACCGACAGGCGAAATCCGGGCGGCATCTGTGCCGCGTGCCAGGCAGGCGCTATGCCCGTCGACTGCGAGGCCTGGCGAACCCAGCGCAGCTTCGAGCGGTCGAGCTCGGGTTCGAATGCTGCGTCCGCGATGGCATCGTCGAGTTCAAGGCGCGTGAAGCGCACTCGCTCGATGACGCGGCTGGCGGCATCCGACAACTCACTCCGCACCGGCATGTTGGTTGCTTCATCGATCCACAGGCGATAGCCGAATCGGTAGCCGTCCCGCGGCCGCACCACGACGACTGCCGCGGGGCCGAGCAGCGCGGCCTCGCGTCCGACATAACTGACTTCATACCAGGGGCGGAATTCACCGCCAAACTGCGGCAGAGCTCCCATCAGGTCACTGCCTGCCGGTCGCCGCTCGATGATCGCGAGCTTCTGGTCGGGGAGATAGACGACGACCTCGTCGCCGTCCCGGATCAATTCGCGACCGTTGCCGGACAGCGAAACAAGGCGCTCCGCGACAGCCCCGTCACGGACCCGGTGCACGATGCGCAGGCTCTCTGCGCGCCCCGCCGACTCGCAGACGAATTCGCCGGCATAACTGGTGCCGGCAAGCGCACCGGCCATTCGATCGAGCCATTCCTGGCCCTCATCGGCCGCAGCAGGCAATGCGACAAAGAGCGCGATCGACGTCAATGCCCGCGAGATATTCACTGCGTGGCCCGGGGACTCTCTGGCGACTGCATGTCGCTGGCTGCCATTTCCCCGGGGGGCAATTCCTGAGGCGCCGCGATCAGGCCGGTCACGACACTGCGCCCGACCAACGGCGAGGCATAGCTGCTATGCGCCACGAGATAGTTGGCGAACTGCGCCGCAGGCAGGCCGCCCGGACCATCGGCCGCGGCAGGTGTCGTGTATGGGCGGGATGGCGTTTCAGCCGAATCTGCGGCAACCATCACCGGCTCGACAGGCGCATCCGCGACCTGTGCCAGGACCGGCGCGGGCTGCCCGGGGTCCCCCGCATCGAAGCGCTGCATGAGCAAGAGCGCGAGCGCCGTAACACCCGCAGCCACCGCGAGACCGGCCAGCGGCCGCATGAGCGCCGCAGTCTGGAACCTGGCAACCGCCATGCGACCGGACGGTTCACGCGCGATGGCAGCACTGACGCGGGCGGCCACCTGGCGCGCAGCGGGCACGTCGCCATCGCTGCGCATCACTGCGCCGATCAGCGAGTAACGCGACAGCGCCCCGCGCAGGTCGTCGTCGCGCTCCAGCCGCTTCAGCAAAAGCGCCGATTCCGGCTCCGGCAGTTCGCCGTCCAGGAACGCAGAAAGTTGTTCCTTGATACGTTCAGTCATTCAGGAATCTCCGATCCGGCCCAGACCGCCATCGAAAACCTCACGCAGGCTGCGATCAATCGCTTCACGCGCCCTGAAGATTCTCGAACGTACGGTTCCGACCGGGCATTCCATCGTCTTCGCAATGTCCTCGTAGCTCAGACCTTCGAGTTCACGCAGCACGATCGCGAGGCGCAGATCGTCCGGCAGCGCCTCAATGGCTTCATTGACAGTCCGGCGGATCTCCTCGGTCAGCGCAAGCGCCTCCGGTGTCTCCGTATCCGCCAGCCGGGCATGAGCCTGGACCTGCGATCCGTCCTGCGGATCGAGGTCGTAGGAAATCGGCCGGCGCCGGTTCGCGACCAGGGCGTTCTTGGCGGTATTGATCGCGATCCGGTACAGCCAGGTGTAGAAGGCGCTGTCGCCACGAAACGCCGGCAATGCACGGTAGGCCTTGATGAAAGCTTCCTGCGCGATGTCCTCGGCGTCCGCCGGATTGCGCACGTAGCGTTGCACCAGCTTCAGTACCTTGTGCTGGTACTTCAACACGAGCGCATCGAAGGCCGACTTGTCGCCCTTCTGCACCCGACGGACAAGCGCAATGTCGCCTGCTTCAGCCCGCATTGGCTCGACGATCAGCGCTGTCCCTGCCGCCATCACGCCGGGTATGACCGGCAGGCCCCCCATTAGTTCGACGGGGCCGGGGCAGGAACGCGCACGCCGCCTCCTTGTGTGATCCAGCCTGAGGATTCTATCAAGCCAGCCGCAATCGGGCCTTCAGGCGACGGAATTGACCGGAATCCATCGCCCCGCGCGTCAGCAGCCACCCCAGGCGACTGCGCCCGACAACCAGGTCGAGCACGATCAGCCCGGCATAGACCCGCGTGCCCGGCCCGACTCGGGCAGGCATCGCGCAGGTGTCACCGGCATGCCTCACCCACCAATCGTCACCGCTGACTGCAAGACCCTGGAGGCGGCAATGGGGACCCGGGAGGCGCGCGAGCGTGGCGGCCAAGCTAGCGAGCGCGAGCACTGACAGTGGGACTGCAAGCCAGCCCGGACAGCGCGTGGCCCAGGGTAATGCGGCAGCCGAGACATGCAGCAACAAGGCGGCCGCAGCCAGCCGCGGCTCGGGCCGTGGC
>Ga0315273_10014505_pt1 | contig 10155 bp, 4 predicted proteins | sample YL17G02_0_MG_FD_205753 | JGI IMG/M metagenome (GOLD analysis project Ga0315273, IMG submission 205753) | Sediment microbial communities from Yellowstone Lake, YNP, Wyoming, USA - YL17G02_0 | ecosystem: Environmental > Aquatic > Freshwater > Lake > Sediment | place: USA: Wyoming | collected... | reverse complement strand
GTCTACGTCTGGACGGCCCTGGACGAAGGCGGCACGAATCCTCCGCTGAACATCTCCATCACTAGCACGGGTTCCCTGATATGACCCGGAGGGGAAGTACCATCCACCATTTGCCGTACTCGACTTGCGAGCAGGCTTGTCATTGTCGTAGGCGGGATAGGAGTAAGTGGGAGGAGACTCATTGATTGTCCCATCACCGCCTGGGCCACCGCCACCACCAGTATCACCATTCTCCGAAAGCCAAGTAGCGAACCCAACGGTTTTAGCAGAAGCCGACAACGTAAAGCCACGACCTACCTCCACGCGGAAAGTACTGGTGATCAGTCCCTTGACAAGAGTGGTAGACGTAGGGAGAGCGTTATACTGACCAGCCGTATCATCTCCACCGACAGTAATGGTCGCAGTACCGTCGCCGCTCCAGAAGAAAAGCGCGATGTCTGTGTGACACAGCTTGCCGCCAGGGAAGCCGCCAAAAGTCGTATCAGCCGTAGTGTCTGAGTTACCCTTGCCATCAGCAGAGTAGGTGTACGTGTCGCCACCATCAGTAACTTCCGTCCCCGTACCAGTGTAGGTCTGTTGCCCGTAGGCCAGAGTCACGCCAGAAGGAGCATTGGAGTTGAAGAAACAGAAGGCATATCCAACATCAGTAGAAACCGTTGTCAGGGTCAAGCTAGTGCCTGATGCGTAGGTGAAACCACCGAAGGCATAAGAGGTAACGGCACCATTATCCGACGAGTAGAGAAGCGTCCACCCCGAAGGCGTGGTAACAGTCTTAGTAGTAGGAACCACAACCCACAGAAGTCCAAGGTCTCCCGCCACAGGAGAGGCCGGATAGTTGAGGGTGTGGGAAGTGCCGGTAGCCGACGTTCCCCCGGACTTGCGGAGGACAACGGCCATCAGGAGCTAGTGTCCCAGGTGTTAGAGGTTTCCATGATGTAGGCACCGGCATTACCGCTCTTCTTTATCACTAGGAAGGTGCGGCCAGAAAGATCACCAGTACCAGAAAACGTATTGCCATTCTCAACAGCCGCCACTACGTGTCCGAAGGCCCAAAGTCCTCGCATGTACCCGCGCCTACTATTGATAGCGGAAGTGACGGCCTCTTGCAACATGACACGGGCAAGGTAAATACCGCCATCAGTAGGATTGGGGAATGCCATAGAGCCAGCACCCAAACAAGAACTCGTAGAAAGGATTTCGTGAGAACCGACCTTGAGTATCGTAATGCTCGTGCCAAGACCAGTGTACCCCCTGGCAATGTAGTGTCCAGTGGTAGACCCCGTGAAAGTACTGTTACCAGAGTTGACAATGACATCAAGCCTGTCGCCAGAGACGACACCTGAGTTCTCGGTTACCTTGCCAACAATCATGGTTCGGTATCCATCGCCAGTCAAGAGGGAGTAGAAGTCACCGAACATATAGGCAGTACAACTGCCTGCGGTATCACCGGCAAAGGCGAAGAAGTAGAAGGTCTTACTGTCGGCAATCAAGATCCACTCGCGGACTGTGGCATCGGCGGCGACGCTCTTGCGAACAAAGAGTCCATTTGCCTCCTGAGCAACAGTGGGGAAGGGGCCAGTACCCGTAGCAACGGCGGTCATCGTCTCATAGCCACGAATCCTAGCCTCCTTGTAGGTGCCAGCACCGGGGCCGTTGTCGTTCACGTCGATGTAGAACTGGTTGCCAGCACCAGCGCGGAACACAGCAGAGTGAGCGCCAGTAGTGTACGGCTTTGTCCAGCCAGCGTTAGTCTGAGAGCCATAGCCAGCGACAAGGCACTTGTCCAAGAGGTTGACTAGAGATCCAACCTGACCGTCAAGAACGGGGGCCGAAGAGTCTGAGCTACGGTAGACCGTGACTGCCATTACTGTTCCTTCCCTATCAGTTCAACAGTGTAGACGGCTGCGCCTGCACCGAGGGCTGTGAAGTTCACTCGGGCAACTTGCCCACTGGTGATTGTACCACCAGGGGTGTTGTCATCTTGATAGACACCCGTTCCCAATGTCAAAGTGTCAACGGTTGATGCGCTAAACGCACCACCGCCGTTGCTCTTCTCAATCACCACGGTAGTAGGCCCGGTAGTAGGAGCGGTCTCACAACGGAAGCGAGTCTGTGTGATGTTGAAGGTCACGTCTACCCCATCGACTTGCGGAACAATCCAGACACCACCAGCAGTACCAGTGGCGCCAGGAATGGTCGCACCCTGCCAGTTCATCGTGAGGCCCGCCTTCTTCGGGTAGGCACTCTCAACCTTCCATTCCCCAAAGTCGTTCCAGATAACGACACTCTCCTTGTCCTTACGGAGAACATAGGTCAGCGCACCGTCGAGAGTCTCCGAAGCATTGGGGTTGATCGTCACGGTGTTGACATCGGAAGTGATCTTCTTGATAAGGAACCTCTTGCCGTTCCACTCGTTAGTGGCAGTAGTGGGAAGAGTGACAGTGAAGGAACCACCGCTTGTGTCGCAAGTGATCACGTCATCGATATACATGGCCGTATAGTTGGCCGTCTGAGGGGAGGACGCGCCCTGGTACTGAGTTCGGAAGTGGCCGATGGTAAGACGGGGATCAAGGTCTTGCCCCGCGACCCACGAGATCCAAGGGTCATTCGGATCGGCAATCCATCGGTGGCGAAGGTGCCACGTCGTAGTGATGTAGTCACGCGAACTAGCGTCAGCACCCTTGTACTCAATGGTGATAGTTAGCGCGCCACCCTGCACACCGAAGTCAACATTAGAGAAGCCAGAGCTACCATTCATGGTGGTTCGATAGTCGGCCTCAAAGCCAGTCGTATCGCAAAGGTTCCAGGGAGAACCAGCAAGCGTCGGAACCATCTGCAAGATTTGACCCTCACCGAGATAGCCGTAGAAATCCATCTGCAACGTGTAGCCAGCAGCCTGCATCGCATCGTAATCAGCAATGACATACTGATCAAGGTTGGTAGGAGATGTGAAAGCGGTAAAGGTCGTGTTGGTCTGCCCAATCAAATCTACACCGCCGCCGTCAACAAGATACTTGCCCTCCCACACACCGTTGACCCCGCCGCCGCCGCCACTCGGAGTAGCCCAGGAATAGTCGTAATCGGTGCCCGTGTTCTTAGTGAGAACCTGACCAGCAGTACCACCAGTGATTCCAGTGGTGATGTTCGTCACGATCTCCGTCACGCTCCCTACCGACGTGTAGGTGACGTTGGCGATGCCGTCAGTCTTGGTGAGAGCCGACCAAATGCGCTCTATCTCCCTGACTATTTCGACATCATCTCCGGGGATCAGGCGTCCATAGGTCTGCCGCTTCACTCCGCGCTCAGAAGGAAGGGGCTTCCCCTTCCGCTTGTCGGTAGAGCGAGCCATGCCGACATTCTAGCCTAGAACGACTAAGGGGGCCGAAGCCCCCCTAGTCTCACTCACCCGCCGAGATCGTCACCCTACGGTGCCGTGTTCTCCGCGTAGACGAGCAGGCTGTTCTTCTCCAGACCGCGACGCGGCTGGAACGCAAACGAGTAGGCGATGCCGAACTCGTTTCCGTAGTCGAAGTCGTCCTCGAACCATGTCGGTGCCTCATCGACACCCTCGATGAACGCCTCCGCTCCGAAGAGCAGGTTGCGCGACACGGCCACAGAAGCGGCCCCGTCGTTTGCCGTCGTGACGTTGTTGTGCTGGAAGAGCAGCACACCGTCCACCATGGCGACGGAGCCACGGAAGAACGGGTTGGTCTCGCCCTTGACCGCTGCCTCACGAACCCAGTCACGGTACTCGTCAGACCGCTTGAGGTCGTAGAGCGTGTTCGGTGAGCAGACCATGGCGAAAAACTCTTCGCCCTCGTTGGTCAGCAGCGGGATGGCCCGGTTGTTGTAGGCCGTGAGCTTGGCGATCTGGATCGTCTGCACGTCGAGCTTGTCGCCAGCGGCGACATCAGCGGGGCCAGCGACACCGCCGCCAGACACGATGAAGTTCGGCGTGTAGATTTCACCGTTGAACACCGCCGTTGACACGTAGTTCGCAAACCGCGTGTCGTCCATCTTCTCCTGGCCCCACTCGGCCAGTCGGAGACGAGCCTCCTCACGGAGACCGATGATGCTCTTCTTGTTCGCCCTGCGGTACCACCGAACAGCGTGGCGGTAGAGCAGCGGGACAACCTTCTTGCTGGTGGAGGTCAGGTTCTCTTCCGAACCGACCAGCGCCGTGATGTCGCCAGCGACACCGGAGCCAGTGAGCGGGTTGGTGACCTGAATGTGGATCGCGTCACCCTCCTGCCCGAGGAGATCCGTGACCTGGATCACGGGAGAGCGCGAACCCTCGGGGCCAGCGAACTTGCCCCAAAAGCCTGAACGAAGATGGTCACGAAGAACCAGCTTGGCCCAAAGCTCGGGAATCGAACTGTCCACGTTTGTGGGAGTCGTAACAGCCATGTTTCACCCCTTTCAAGGAGTAGTTGTTGAGCGTGTATCAGGCTGCGAGGAGAATCCTGTCGGCTGCGCCAGGATGAGCCTTCTCAAATACTGCAAGCTCGTCCATGGACATCGCCGCAAGCTGCTCGACGCTTGGATCACCAGCGGCACCAGTCGTGCCCGTCCCGGTTGCTCCACCTGGGGGTTCCGCACCGTAGGCGGCGACCAACTCGGCTCGCTGCTTCTTGAGTGCCTCTTCGACATCGGAGGCAGTTGTCGAGACCACGCGATTGTGGTCTGCCTCTGCTGCGATGCGGAGAGCATCCACCGAACCGTACTGCGCCAGCTTCTCAGGAGAGAAGAGGCTCGGATCGGCCTTGGGGAACTCGGCCTGGATCGTTGTCGAGGACGCCACAAGCATCTGAGCCTTGTAGACGTTGCTCAACATATCCTGCGAGAACTTCGCCGGATCGAAACCCGGATCGTCCTTGCCAGAGTCGGGCTTCGCAGGAGTGGCCGTCGCCTTGGCTAGTTCAGCCTTGACGCGATCCAGTTCTCCCTGGAAAGTCCGTGCCCTTTGCCGTTCACGCTCCAACTCCGCTTCCGAAACGAATCCCGAAGGCGGATTTCCCGCATCAGTACCACCGGCGGCTGCCGGATCAGGTGCATCTGCGGGTGGGGTGGTCTGTTCCGTCATGTTCTTTTCCTGCCTTTCTGTTGGGTAGCGTACCACATACAGGGTATCTGTTGTCAAGCCCCGCGTGCTTTCGCCACACTTTTCTTGTCGAATACCCGGTCACCGTGTGCAACCGGAATATTGTCAATGATGCCAGCGGCCTGTGCCGCGAGCTTATCTCGCATGGCCTTCGCCGCCCTCTCCATATCTGCCGCATCCTTGTAGTAGCCCTTGAGCCTCGGGTCATTATCATTCAGGGCGTTGTACTGATTGGAAAGCAGCTTGTCGGCAAGTCTCTTGGCATCGAAGTAGGCCTTGATCTCAGGATGCGCTGCGCCGTACTTCTTCCGCTCAAGCCCCTGGGGAATGGAGAAGAACACGGTCAGCACACTGTGAATAGCCTTCTCCGCAGGAGTGCTGCGCTCATCGAACCAAGCCTGTAGATCGGGATGATCCTTGATGTACTGCGTCCTGGCATCCGAATGGGCATCGAGCTTGAAGTACGCTTCGATCATCTTGTCGGTAGCAGGGTTGCCAGTCTGCGAGCCGGTGAAGGGATGCTGAGCGTAGTAGGCATCGATCTCGGGATTCGCCAGCTTGAAGAGAACCTTCTCGTTGGCGGGAAGAGTCTCCATGAAGTCAAGCATTGGCTTGACGTAGAGGTAATCCGCCTGGGTCTGACTCAAGCCGAGACCAAGAGCGCGTCGGTCATACTCTGCCTCACGTTCCTTCGCCTGCTGTTCACCGAAGGCACCGTAGACGTAGACCCCCGACGCTTCGGCATTGTCATGGATGAAAGCGGGGCGCTTGTCGGGAGTGAGGCTGAAATACTGTCGCCAGAAGTCAAGACGAGCAGCCTGTTCGGGAGTGCCGTTCTCCATGCCAGGGTACTTCTTGAGGAAGCTGCGCTCCTGCTGGTGGGCCTTGCCGTACTTCTTGAAGTAGGCCAGCACCACAGCCGCATCGGGGGAGCCACTAGCAAGCCAAGCCTTCCTCTCGCTCTTGCTCATATCGAAGTAGAAGGCGAGTGCATCCTTCGCAGCAATGTAGTCACGCGCATGCTCACCGCCACCAGTGCCATACTTGGCAAAGAAGTCCTTGACGAGCTTCGCACCATCACTCCCTCCATTGAGCCATGCGTCCTGCTGATCATGGGGAAGGTTGAAGAAGATGGAGAGCCACTTCTGAGCGCGGAGGTAGTCGATCTGCTTCTGGCTGTGCTTACCCCATGCCTTGAAGTACGCCTTGATAGCCGTCGCCACGTCGCCATTGTTGTCCTGCAACCAGCCCCATGCAGCCTTCTCTCCGACTTGCTTCATGTAGACATCGAAGAACCACTTGAGTTGAGGCTTGATGGCACGATAGGCAGCGGCGTGGGCCGCACTCATATGAGAGCCACCCTTGAAGCCGCCGATCCATTCGCCGTTCCTGATCTTCTTGGCAGACTTCGTATGCTCAAACATGAAGGGGTGAGCCTTGAGGAAACCAGCCGCAGCATCCCATCCCTTCGCATCCTTGATCGAGAAGTAGATGTCGCGGAGAGCGCCATTGGCGTTGTGCCAGAGAGCAGAGAGGTCATCGACGTGATCGTTGTTGCGGTTCCAGTACCGAACAAGCTCGGGGTGATCCTTGATGAAGGAGTCCTTCGCGTCATAGTCGGTGGCCGGAAGATCCATGTAGGCGTCCATCGTTTTCTTGTAGGAAGCATGGGCCTCCATTGAAGTCATGTGATCCTGCAAGTCCTTGTCGGTCTTGAAGGAATCCCAATACTTCTGCAACTGCGGGGTGACGAACATTTCGAGAGCAGCCTGACGAACCTCGTAGGGAACGTCGGCACCATCGGAGAAGCCGAGGGCAAGATGGTAGCGAGCCTTATCGATCTGCTGGACACCGTTCTGAATCCACGTGCCGCTGAAAGGCTTACCGCGATAGGCAGCGTCAACCCACCGCGTGATCTCGGGGTACTTCGTCTTGAGATCATCCTTCTCCTGCCAAGTCGGAGACTTGTAGTAGGCCTCGATTATGGGGATCAAGCTCACGTAGCTATCGAAGGTCAGGTCATCCCATCCACGGATCTTCCAGAGATTGATAGCCCTCGCCATCTCGGGGGAGAGGTCAGCCTGATCAGTCCTACCCAGGAGAATGTCATTCCAGACAGTAGCCAGGGTCACGTCCTCGGGAGTGGCGCGGCGAAGGTACGTGCCAGTCACGTAGGCGTATGCGTTCTGAGTCCAGAACCAAGCCTTGATTACCTTCTCGGCGCGAGCCTTGTCAAGCGGCTCACCACGAGCAGCCTGTCCAGCCATCTCCTGCCGGGTGAAGTATTCAAGGTTGGCAGCGATCTCATCGGAAGGCTTGTCTCCCTGCATGAGAGTGAACACCCTCTCCCAATCGGCAACAGTGAGGGCAAGCTCTTCGTTGAAGAACTTGTTTGACAGCGCAACCAACGGCCCGGTCTGCGGGAACATGAACTGCCAAGAGCGAGCATTGGCGATGCCCCAATGCTCAAGGGGCTTGCGAGCAAAGGGAGACATTCCCAGGCCATAGTCGCTCATGCCATCGATGAGTCCTCTCACGAACTTGAGCATCATGTTCCCATTGGCGTTCTCTTCGTCAGGCTTGACGCTCTGCGACTCACCGTAGAAAGCGGTCTTGTAGGCCCGGAAGAAGGGAGCGAAGGAGAAGAAGTTGACTGGATCGTACTGCACTCCATCGGGGATCAAGGCGCTTGCGATGGGAGCAAAGCCGGGGACGCGACCAGCAAGGTCGGTGATCTCCTCCTTGGAGAAGTACCGCTGCATCCACAGCGGCTCATCCTTGTGAGCGTCCTGTCGTGCCCGGTCAAGCTGTAGCGCAGCGTTGTCGAGCCAGGGCTTCTGAACGAAATGCTCGACCCACAGGGCCGTGTTCTTGCGCCAGAACTGGATGAAGGGGAAGAACACCTTGAGGTTGTCCTCGCCAGTGGTGATCTTGGTGTAGTCGAACAGGGTCTTTTCGACCAGCGCCCAGGCCTCATCGTGAGCAGCAACCCTGATCGCATGCCTGTCGTAACCAGTGAGGGGAAGTGTCTCTTCCGAGGTGAAGGAGCCAAGGCCAACGTGCCAGCGCGTGTTGCGATCTGAGTACATGCGAGCATCCTTCTCGCGCAGGCGCATCTTGTAGGGCAGCTTCCTGTCGAGCCTTCTCATCCAGACCGGCTGTGTCTTCTGAATGTTCTGCACCTGATGACGAAGCTCGTGGAGAGAAGTCCTAACCACTTGCTCAACCAGGGCATCGCCCTCAGCCTGAGTCCTGACCCTCGCGTTGCGCGGGATACGAATGGTGATCCCGTCAGGCATGCCAGTGTGAGCATCGTAGGATGCCTCACCGCGACTGATGCCCTTGACGCCGTACTCGGAAGCATCGACATACTGCACGACGACTTCCATCTGATCGGCAACCTCCTTCCCAAGCTCTCTCTCCGCAAGCTGGCGGAAGGCCTGTCCATCGAACTTGATACCGATGTCGATGAGGGGAAGGTGCTTGAGATGAGCGCCTTCGGCAATCATGCGCCTCTCGGCAAGATCAAGCTGGAAGTGATAGAGGACTCGCTTGTAATACTTCTCAGGAGCCTCGCCCATCATCTCCCACACTCCATTGCGGAAGCTATCAAAGTGGGAAACCTCCCGCATCACGGGATCGCCAGTCTCGGGATCAAGGACAGTCCTACCAAGATCGTCCTTCTCCTTCTTCATACCATGCTTCTTGTTCCAGATCGTTTCATGCTTGAGGCCAACGGACTCGGCGTACTCAGCAGGGGCGTTGAGGTTGATCGATCCCTCAAAGCTCTCAAGAAACTGACGGGCCTGCTTGTACTTGTCGGTGTTCTCGGGGAGCTTGGCAAGGGCGATCCGCATATCCTCAATCTGATTGCGATGCTCTCCCACCTGATCGACCAGATCCTTGTAGTGCTTCCTGATCATCTTGTGTGAGTGAATGGGCCTGTTGGCGAAAGCGCGGCTTGACTCAATATCGAAGAGATCGAGACGCGAGCCATGGAGAACTTCGTCGGGCACCTTCTCAAGACCGTGGGCGTTGAACACGCTCTTGAGGACATCACCAGTCACGCTCCAGAACTGGCGCTCAATCTTCATCCAGTGAGTGATCATGTCGGAACCAAAGAGATCATCGCAGAACAGGATGAGATGACGAAGGTGCGTGAAGGTGACTTGATCGAAGATGGACTTCGTAGCAGCACCGGGATTCTCAGCACCCAGGAACCAGTAGCGAGGATCGTACATACCAGCAAGGAGAACCTTTGCCGTGTTGTCGATGATGTTCCTGACGGCCCAACCCATGCGGAGGGGGAGGGTGGCGAAGCGCCATGTATTGAGGGTGCCGACCACAGCGCGGTAAGCGCCCTTGAGATACCAAGACTGAGAGTTCTTCCAGGCCTGCATCGCAGCGCCCTGCTTCAGCAACTCACCGGGAATCTGCTCGTCGTAGCCCATGCTGAGACCAAGCTGATGATGAGCAAGGGTGTCCTGAAACTTACCCCATCTGTCGAAGGTCGCATCCATCTGAAGCTTGAAATCGTTATTGTGCCACTGAGCCTTACCAGTAGCAACGGGAGGACTGACATTCTTGTTCTTGGAAAGCCAGTGGTCTTGAGCATACCTCTTGAGCGACGAATCCAAAACCCCAAACGGCTCAGCATCGGTTCCAGCATGATCAGGCTCAGTGATGCCAAGCTCCTTGTTGAGAGCCAGCCATTCCTCAAAGTCAGAAATCTCCTGCTCGGTGTACCCCCTAGCACGACTCCACTCCTGCCAATGGTTGTAGTCGAGGGGCTTCTCCACCAAGTCTGCAATCCCATAAGTAGCCTCAACGCGCTTCTCACCAGCAGCGGCCTTCTGTTCTAGGTCTCGGTATTTGGAAATCATCTCAGCAACATACTTGTCCATCGCTGCGCCGCGGGTCTTAGCATCCTGCTTCGCAACAGGGGTGACTTCATGAGTGATGCGACCCTCATTCGGATTGTGGTAGCCGGGGTCACCGATCTTGAGACCGGCCTGATCCTTCTGAGGCTTCTCATAAACGAAGGGGGATCTCTT
>Ga0315273_10014504_pt1 | contig 10155 bp, 9 predicted proteins | sample YL17G02_0_MG_FD_205753 | JGI IMG/M metagenome (GOLD analysis project Ga0315273, IMG submission 205753) | Sediment microbial communities from Yellowstone Lake, YNP, Wyoming, USA - YL17G02_0 | ecosystem: Environmental > Aquatic > Freshwater > Lake > Sediment | place: USA: Wyoming | collected... | reverse complement strand
GGCGCGGTGGAAATCGCCGGCGCCAGCGCCAATTACGGCGGCATTGATCGCGCCGGCCGAGGTCCCGCACAGGATCGAAAAAGGCAATGGCTCGCCGGCCCGGCACCAGCCTGCGATCGCCTTCAGCACGCCCACCTGATAGGCGGAACGGGCGCCCCCACCCGGCAGTACCAGTGCGATCCGCGGCTGGCCCTCGCCACGGTCCGCCATCGCATTGCTCCTCATCGGGAACCCCTGGGTCACGTCATGGTCATCTGGCTACAGGCCGCGATACTATGCTACCGGCAGCCACACCAAAGCAGCGCGAACCAATCGCCCGAACCGGAGAAACCGCCATGATGCGTTTGTTGCAGAGCACCGCCATTGCTTGTGTGACCCTGATGCTCAGCACCATTGCTGTCGCTCAGGAGTCGCCCGCTGTCGGCGCCGCCGCCCCGAATTTCAAGCTCCAGGACCAGACCGGGAAGTGGCACTCTCTCAAGGATTACCAGGGCAAGTGGGTCGTGCTTTATTTCTATCCGAAGGACGGCACGCCGGGCTGCACGACCCAGGCCTGCGAATTCCGCGACAACATCTTTGCTTACCGTGAAATCGGCGCGGTGATCCTGGGTGTCAGCGTCGACAATGTCGAATCGCACAAGACATTCTCCGAAGAGCAGAATCTGCCCTTCACGATTCTCGCGGACGCCGACAAGAAGGTGACCACTGCCTACGGCACCTTGAAGCTATACATGGGTACGCTCGAAATGGCCCGGCGCGACACCTTCATCATCGATCCGCAGGGCAATGTCGCCAAGCACTACGTCAGCGTCGATCCGAAAGGTCATTCGGAGCTCGTGCTGACCGACCTCAAGCAGCTGGTCGCCAAGGCCACGACTGCCAAGGCCAGTTGAAAAAACCGGTCTCGCGATTCGCCGGGTCCGACAGCTACGTCGCGACCGGCGAGCTCACGCTCGCCGTCAACGCGGCAGTGACGCTTTCGCGGCCGCTGCTGATCAAGGGCGAGCCCGGCACCGGCAAGACCCAGCTGGCGCAGGAGGTCGCGAGCGCGCTCGACCGGCCGCTCTTCGAGTGGCACATCAAGTCGACCAGCAAGGCCCAGCAGGGCCTCTACGAATACGACGCGGTGTCACGGCTGCGCGACTCGCAGCTCGGCGATTCGAAAGTGCAGGACATCGCCAACTACATCGTGCCGGGCATGCTGTGGCGCGCGTTTGAGAGCGACCAGCAGGCCGTGCTGCTGATCGACGAGATCGACAAGGCCGACATCGAGTTCCCGAACGACCTGCTGCGCGAACTCGACCGCATGGAGTTCTACGTCTACGAGACGCGGCAACTGGTCAAGGCCAGGCACCGCCCGATCGTGTTCATTACCAGCAACAACGAGAAGGAGCTTCCCGACGCATTCCTGCGCCGCTGCTTCTTCCACTACATCCGCTTTCCGGATCGCGAGACGATGGAAGCCATCGTCGATGTGCATTTCCCCGGGCTCAAGAAAGAGCTGCTGGCCGAGGCTTTGACGTCGTTCTACCGGATCCGCGACGTCCCCGGCCTCAAGAAGAAGCCCTCAACATCCGAACTGCTCGACTGGATCAAGTTGTTGCTTGCAGAAGAGATCCCGCCGGAGGCCCTGCGTTCGGACGACCAGAAGGTCTCGATTCCCCCGCTCTACGGCGCGCTGCTGAAGAATGAACAGGACGTGCACCTGTTCGAGCAGCTCGTGTTCCTGAATCGGCGGGCCGGCCGGCCCGGCTGACGAATCGCGGGGACGGCCGATGCTGATCCGCTTCTTCCTGATGCTGCGCGCCGCCGGCGTGCCGGTGTCCATCACCGAGTTCCTCGCGCTCCTCGAAGCAATGCAGGCGCGCCTGATCGGCCAGTCGGTGGACGAGTTCTACCAGCTCGCGCGCGCGGTGCTGGTCAAGGACGAGCGCCATTTCGACCGCTACGACCAGGTGTTCGCCGCGCATTTCCGCGGTATCGAACAGGCATTCGAGGCGTTGATCGCCGAGATTCCGGCCGACTGGATGCGCAAGAGCCTCGAGCTCTCGCTCTCCGACGAGGACAAAGCGCGCATCGCGGCACTCGGGGGCTGGGAAGCGTTGATGGAGACACTGCGGCGCCGGCTCGCGGAACAGCAGGCCCGGCACGAGGGCGGCAGCAAGTGGATCGGCACCGGCGGCACCTCGCCCTTTGGCGCCCATGGCTACAACCCCGAGGGTGTGCGCATTGGCCAGAACAGCTCGCGCAATCGCCGTGCGGTCAAGGTCTGGGACCGCCGCGAGTTCGCGAATCTCGACGACTCGGTCGGGCTCGGCACACGCAATGTGAAGCTGGCGCTGCGCAGGCTGCGTCGCTTTGCGCGCCAGGGCGCGGCCGAGCAACTCGATCTCGACGGCACGATCGATTCGACCGCGCGCCGCGCGGGCCTGCTGGACATTCGCATGATTCCCGAGCGGCACAATGCCGTGAAGGTGCTGCTGTTCCTCGATGTCGGCGGCTCGATGGACGATCACGTGCGTATCTGCGAGGAACTATTCTCGGCGGCACGCAGCGAGTTCAAGCACCTCGAGTACTTTTATTTCCACAACTTCGTTTACGAGTCGGTGTGGAAGGACAACCGGCGCCGCCACACCGAGCGCACGCGCACCGTCGAGGTCATGCGCACCTATGACCACGACTACAAGCTCGTGATCGTCGGCGACGCGACGATGAGTCCCTACGAGATCGTGCAGCCGGGCGGCAGCATCGAGCACTGGAACGAGGAAGCAGGCGCCGCGTGGATGCGGCGGCTGCTCTCGAACTATCCGCATCACGTGTGGCTCAATCCGGAGCCGCGGGATCGCTGGGACTGGACCCCGTCGGTCAAGATCACCCGGGAGTTATTCGAGGACCGGATGTTCCCATTGACGCTGGACGGGCTCGATCGGGCGATGAAGTCGTTGCAGTAAGGACAATCGTCTGCGTCAGGTGGTGCACCGCCACGCGTCACCCATGTGCCTGCACTGATCTGTCACACGGCTCCCTGACCGCTCATCATCAGCCAGAAGAAAATCACGGCGCCCACGAGGCTGAAAACCGTGCGCACAGCATGTAGCTGCCCCCAGCGAACCAGCAGCTCGCGGGTCTCTGGACTTGAGAGGTCGCGACCCGGTGCCAGCAAATTGTGATTCGTCGGCATGATGACAATGAACGTGAAAGGTACGACTGCTCCAACCAGCAAGGCTGCGACCAACCAGCCGACGCCGCCACCGAGAAGCCAGACCGCAGCGCCGCAGAGCAGGCTGACAATCGCCAGCGGTGCTTGCAGCCACGTGGCGCGTTTGTAGCTCGGCGCCCACTGCAGCGCAGCCAAGCGCGTATCGAGTCCCATTCGTGCAGGGTGTTCAACGACGTTGATGTAGAGAGCCGCCCCGCCAAACAGGGTGGCGGAGAGCGTGGCGAGGAATTCCAGGGAGGAAATCAACATGGGTACCTCACTTGGGGCCTGAAGGCCAGCGCGCTATTCCGCTACGCTGACGCCCGACCCACCCATTTCCTTAGGGACATCTTTCATCTTCGGCAACCCGTCCCTGATTCGCAGCTTCGTTTCCTGATAGTGGACATGGACGCCGGCGCTGTACGGAAAGTCCGGAATGACAGCTGCATACACGTCAGTGAGCCCCATACCGGGATGCTCCGTGAAAAGATGGCCTCCACAGGTCTTGCACCATTTGCGATAGCTATGCGGCGTCTTGTTGTAGGTGCCGATGTTTTCGGCTCCGCGCGTGACCCGCACCGATTCGGGTTTCCACAAAGTGAAGGCGTTTACGGGCCCCGCCGACCAGCTTCGACACGACTCACAATGGCAGTAACCCATTCCTGCTGGCTCACCGCTGACCGTGAGTTGAACTGCGCCGCAAAAACAGCTGCCTTTGTATGATTTTTCGTTGCTCATGGTGTATTTCCTTGGTGGATTGAACGGCGACAAGGTCCAGAGTCCAGACTCACGGTCGACATGATCTGACTGCGCTCCGTCCCCGCCACATCGGTGCCATAACTACCTTTCTGCCGGCTTCAGCGTCAACACATGCTCTGCCGCCCCCGGCAAGAACGGAGTCGGCTCGCCGCGAGCCCAGGCTTCGTAGCCGACGCGATAGAACGGCGACAGTGGATGACCGCTCTGCCCGCCCGGCATGTGCAGATAGCCTTGCTGCTCGAGACCCGGTGAGACCGCAAAGCGCTCGGAAGCGCCGAAGGCCGGGCCCTGCACGCGTGGCATCGCCCAGTCACCGGGCAACGGCTCCGAGGTCATGTCGAGCCAGCTCGCGAGAAATGGCAGCGCCTTGCTGAGCGGATGCTGGATGCGCGTCGTATTGACGCGACCCCAGGTGCAGCGGGCGAGACTCGCGCATTCATCAGGCAGCTTCTTGACCGCCTGCATCGCAGCATCCGCGAGCCAGGCGTCCCAGTCGGCAAAGCGCGGATCCAGCAGGTTCGCCGGCTGCTCCCGGACCATACGCAGCGCGATCTCGGTGAATCGCTCCGGCGTATGCCAGTGAAAATCTGGCCAGCGCTTGCGCGGCAGGACCGTCAGCATTTCATAGGTGCGGTTGGTAACACTGTCCTCAAATTCGCGCAGCAGGCGATAGCCGGCATCGTCGACTGCCGCGTGGCCGGACCAGGCCGCGACCAGGCCCTCGGCCTCCGTTGCGCCGGCCTGCGTCAAGGCGTGAAGAAGTACCGGCTGCCAGTGCGCAAGGTACTCCGCGTGATCGTCGAGCTGGATTGCAAGAAAGTCTGCCGTAGTCGCCTGCTGCAGTTTCGCGAGCCGGTCGCGGATCTGGCGGGCGCGCGTTGCGGGTGCATAGCCGCCATCGCCGATCATGGCGAGCATTGCTCCGCCGACCTCGCGCGCATTCGCGCTCCAGGCGCGACCGTCGGGCGGATCCAGCAATCGTGGTGAGTCAGACTTCGCCACCAAGCCGTCCCAGCCTGTGTCTTTTTCATTCCAGGCCGCGGGACGCGCCGGATCGAAACCGTGGCGCCGTGGCAAGCGGCCCGACAGTACCCAGCCGATTCGCCCGTCGGCATCGGCGATCATCACATTCTGGCCCGGCATGCCGGCGCCACCGATGAACACCGCCGCTTCATCGATATTTCTTGCGCCCTCCAGGCCGAGCAGGGCCATGTCGGCCGCCTCGGGCTCGTGCGCGGTCCACGACATCGCGAGCTCGCGGCCGTCCGCGCCCTTGGCGACGACCGGCCCCCAGATCGTGCGGCGCACCGGCAACTGCTCGTCGGCGCCGCCGGCAACATGCAGCACTTCGATATCGGTCTCGATACGCCGCGGACCATCGGCCGTGAGGTAGCTGTCGTTGTCCCCTGCCGGGGTCAGCACGACGAGATCCTGGAAATCCCCGTAACTGTTCGTGAAACCCCAGGCCACGTGGCCATTGCTGCCGGCGACGACTCCCGGCACCCCCGGTAATGTGACTCCGCTGATGTCGATCTGGCCTGCCTCCACGACCAGCCGCGCGCGATACCAGGTGTTCGGCACGCGCAGGGTCAGGTGCATGTCATTGGCGACCATTGCGTGGCCACTCGCCGTGTGACTGCCCGCGAGGGCCCAGTTGTTGCTGCCGACCATGCCTTTCGGATCCGGTTCGGTGACCATCGCGGTCTTCACGCTGAAAAGCGCCGGGTCGAGCTTGCGCAAATCGAGTTCCGTTGCATCCGGGAACGGCGCCGGCGGCAGCACGCTGCCATCGAGCGGCGCATCCCACTGGGGATCGCCATCGATCAGCAGGCGGCTGAGCGACTCCGGCAGCGTCGCCGCGAGTAATCCATTCTGCTGCTCGCTTCGGTCCTCGAGTCCCTGCAGGTCAATCCACATGGCATAGACGACCAGAAATGTGTCCTCGGCATGCCAGGACGCGGGCTTCGAACGCAGCAGCAGGTACTCGAAGGGACGCATCCGGCTGTCAGCAATGGCCGCATTCACGCCCGCGGCATAGGCTTCGAGCACGCCACGCACGACGGGATCGAGCGCGGCGAGTGCGAGCGCCGCACGTTTGCGGAACTGGTGCAAGCGGATGTGCCGGTCGGTGTCGAGCAGCGCAGGCCCGAGCAATTCCGCCAGTTCGCCCGCGGACGTGCGACGCAGCAGGTCCATCTGGAACCAGCGGTCCTGGGCGTGGGCATAACCGGTGGCGCGCGCCACGTCCGCGCGCGTAACACCGCGGATCACGGGCACGCCCTGGGCGTCGCGCTCGATCGCGACCGGGGCGCTCAGGCCCGCGAGATTCATCTCCCCATCGATGCGCGGCAGGCTGGCCTGCAGTGCGAGCCATGCTCCCACCGCAGCAAGCAGCAGGAGCCCGACCACCGTGATCAGCCCGACGCGAAGTACCCGCCAGGAATTCTGCTTCATGGTTGTCCGCCCTGGACCTTGACGATCTTCATCGTGTTGGTGCCGCCGGAGACACCTGAGAACTCGCCCTTCGTGACGATAATCAGGTCACCCTCGGCCGCGAGTCCGTCGTCGATCAGCCTCTGGAATATCGAAGGATACATCTGCTCGGGCGCCGGGTGGGTGACGTCAAAGGCGACCGGATAGACCCCGCGATACAGCGTCACGCGGCGCTGGGTCGCGGCGTGACGCGTGAATGCGTAGATCGGGATGTCGGAACGGATGCGTGACATCCACAAAGCCGTCGAGCCCGACTCGGTCAGGGCCACGATTGCCCTGACATCCATGTGATTGGCGGTGTACATGACTGCCGCCGCGATCGCCTCGTCGGTAAAGTTGAAATGCCCGACGGCGCGCTGGATATCCGAGCGGTTCGAGGTCTGCCACTTCTCGGCGCCCACGATGACCTGCGCCATCGCGCGCACGACCTTGTCCGGGTGCTTGCCGACCGCGGTCTCGGCGGACAGCATCACGGCGTCGGTGTCGTCCATCACGGCATTCGCGACGTCGGATACCTCGGCGCGCGTCGGCACGGGCGCGTAGATCATCGATTCCATCATCTGCGTCGCCGTGATCACCAGCCTATTGCGCGCACGCGCGAGTCCGATGATCCGCTTCTGCAGACCGGTCAGCTCCGCGTAACCGACTTCGACGCCAAGATCGCCGCGCGCGACCATGACGGCCGAGCTTGCGTCGATGATCTCCTCGAGATGCTCGATCGCGTCGCGCCGCTCGATCTTCGCGACGATGCGTCCCTCGCCGCCAGCAGCGCGCAAGAGATCCCAGGCCTCGCGAACGTCATTGGCATTGCGCACGAAGGATACCGCCAGGTAGTCGACACCCAGGTCCGCCGCCATGCGGATGTCTTCGCGGTCCTTGTCGGTCAGGGCGCCCGCGGACAGGCCACCACCGAGCTTGTTGAGACCCTTCATGTCGCTGATCTCGCCGCCCACCGTCACGCGCGTATAGACCCGCGTGCCTTCGACGCGCGTGACTTCGAGCGCAATCAGGCCATCGTTGAGCAGCAGCGTGTCGCCCTTTTGCACGTCTCGCGGTAGCGACTCATAAGCCACGCCGACCACCTTGTCGGTTCCGGCATCCGGATCGAACGAGGGATCGAGCGCGAAGGACTCCCCATCGACCAGCAGCGCCTTGCCCGAAGCGAAGCGCTGGATGCGGACCTTGGGTCCGCGCAGGTCGCCCAGGATGCCGACCACGCGTCCGGCCTTTGTGGCCAGGGTACGGATGCGCGCGATGCGTCGCGCGTGGTCATCGAAGGCGCCGTGCGAAAAGTTCACGCGCACCAGGTCCACGCCGGCCGTGATCAGGTCGGTGAGCGCGCGATCGGTGTCGGTCGCGGGCCCGAGCGTCGCCACGATCTTGGTTCGCCTGGTCATGTTCGCCTCGCTTTCTGGCGCGCTCAGTTAAGCGCGCGCTGCTCCAGAATTGCCACGGCCGGCAGCACCCTGCCCTCGACAAACTCGAGGAAGGCGCCGCCGCCCGTCGAAATATACGAGATGTCCCCGCCGACATCGTATTTCTCAATCGCGGCGAGCGTGTCGCCGCCGCCCGCGATCGAAAATGCCTTGCTGCGCGCGATCGCCTGCGCCAGCACCCGCGTGCCCTCGCCGAACTGGTCGAACTCGAATACGCCGAGTGGACCATTCCAGATCACCGTGCCGGCTTTCATGATGATTCCGGCGATCTGCTCTGCCGTGTCCGGGCCGACATCCAGGATCATGTCACCGCTTCCCACCTCGGACACGGGTTTGACGTCGGCTTCGGCCGCGGCGGAAATCTCGCTGGCGACGACGACATCCACCGGGATCGGGATCGCCACACCGCGCTCACGCGCCTGCGCCAGCAACCGGCGTGCCACATCAATCATGTCGGACTCGTGCAGCGACTTGCCGACCGGCATGCCCACGGCCGCGAGAAAAGTATTGGCGATTCCGCCGCCGACCACGAGCTGGTCCACCTTTTCGATCAACTTCTCGAGCACGCTGAGCTTGGTCGAGACTTTCGAGCCACCGACCACGGCTACCAGCGGACGCGCGGGTTTTTCGAGCGCGGTCTCGAGCGCCTCGAGTTCATGGATCAGCAGCGGGCCGGCGCAGGCTACGGCCGCGAACCGCGCGACACCGTGCGTACTGGCCTCGGCCCGATGCGCCGTGCCAAACGCGTCCATCACGAACACGTCACAGAGCGCGGCCATACGGCGCGCGAGACCCTCGTCGTCGCCCTTCTCGCCCTTGTTGAAGCGCACGTTCTCGAGCAGCACGACTTCGCCCGGCGCTGCCTCGACACCGCCGAGCCATTCATCGGCCAGGCGCACGCTCTGTCCCAGCAGCTTCGACAAGCGCGTCGCGACCGGCGCGAGGCTCAATGCGGGATCACGCACGCCTTCCTTCGGCCGTCCGAGGTGGGACATCACGAACACACGTGCACCGCGCTCGACCGCGAGCCGCAATGTCGGCAATGCGGCGCGAATCCGCGCATCACTGGTCACCTGCCCGTCCGCCACCGGCACATTGAGGTCCTCACGGATCAGGACGCGCTTGCCGGCCAGGTCAAGGTCCGACATGCGCAGGACTCTCACGCGCGTGACCAGGCCAGCGTCGTGTCCAGCATCCGGTTGGAAAAGCCCCATTCGTTGTCGTACCAGGCACAGACCTTCACCAGCGTGCCGCCCACCACCTTGGTCAATTGGGCGTCCACGGTCCCGGAAGCCGGGTTGTGATTGAAATCCACCGACACCAGTGGCTCTTCGGTGTACTCGAGGATTCCCTTCAGCGCGCCAGTTGACGCAGCACGCAGGATGCCGTTGACCTCGTCGACAGTGGTCGCACGTTTCGCGGTGAATGTCAGGTCGACCAGCGACACATTGATGGTGGGCACGCGCACAGCGAAGCCGTCGAGCTTGCCTTTCAGTTCCGGCAATACGAGCCCGACCGCCGCCGCAGCGCCGGTCTTGGTCGGGATCATCGACATCGTCGCCGAGCGGGCGCGCCGCAGGTCGCTGTGATAGACGTCGGTCAGCACCTGGTCGTTGGTGTAGGCATGGATCGTGGTCATGATGCCGGCCACGAGGCCGATCGTTTCGTGCAGCGGCTTCACGAGCGGCGCCAGGCAGTTGGTCGTGCAGGACGCATTCGAGATCACGGTCATGTCGCCGCGCAACACGCCGTGATTGACGCCGTAGACGATGGTCGCGTCGACGCCTTCCGCGGGCGCAGAGATCACGACCTTTTTCGCGCCGCCCGCGAGGTGCTTCGACGCCTTCTCCTTGCTGGCGAAGAGACCCGTGCTTTCCAGCACGATTTCCGCGCCGAGCTGGCCCCAAGGCAGCTTCGAGGGATCGCGCTCGGCCAGCACGCGGATACGATCACCATTGACGATCATGTAATCGCCTTCCACGGCAATCTTGCCCGGGAATGGGCCATGCGCCGTGTCATGGCGCGTCAGGTGCGCATTGGTCTTCGCGTCACCGAGGTCGTTGATCGCGACGATCTGGATTTCGCCATTGCGCTTCGACTCGTACAGCGCGCGCAGCACATTGCGGCCGATGCGGCCATAGCCATTGATGCCAACCTTGATCGCCATGGTCAGTTATCTCCCGTATTCAACATCGAATCCACCGTATTGACGACAGCCTCGGCCGTGAAGCCGAAATGCCGGAACAGATCCTTGCCCTGGCCCGAGGC
>Ga0315273_10014503_pt1 | contig 10155 bp, 9 predicted proteins | sample YL17G02_0_MG_FD_205753 | JGI IMG/M metagenome (GOLD analysis project Ga0315273, IMG submission 205753) | Sediment microbial communities from Yellowstone Lake, YNP, Wyoming, USA - YL17G02_0 | ecosystem: Environmental > Aquatic > Freshwater > Lake > Sediment | place: USA: Wyoming | collected... | reverse complement strand
GGCAATCTCAGCATGCTATGGTGCCACTGATCAAGGATTGATTAATCCGGTCCCGCATCGGGCCGAACCCGAACGTTCGTGCAGGCCATGCACGGTTCGTGCCTTGCACGTCGCACAGATCGGCCCAAACGAAAATCGTCGGTAGGCCTAACAGTCCGAAGCGATCCAACGCTCGGCACGGATCCGCGCGGGCTCCTAGGATACCGGCGCCAACCGTTGCAGCTTTTCATCAAGCCCCTGGCGCTTGGTGAGAACCTCATCGACGATGCCGAAGGCGCAGGCATCATCCGCCGACAAAAAGTAGTCGCGGTCGAGGGTCTTCTCGATCATCTCATAGCTCTGCCCGGTATGGCGCACATAGATATCGTTCAGACGCCGCTTCATCTTGATGATGTCCTCGGCGTGGCGCTCGATGTCGCTCGCCTGACCCTGGAAACCGCCCGATGGCTGATGCAATAGGATGCGGGCGTTGGGCAAGGCATAACGCATGCCCTTCTCGCCGGCCGCGAGCAGCAGCGATCCCATGGACGCCGCCTGGCCGATGCAAAGGGTGGCCACCGCCGGCCGGATGAACTGCATTGTGTCGTAGATCGCCATGCCGGAGGTGACGACGCCGCCCGGCGAGTTGATGTACATGGAGATTTCTTTCTTCGGGTTATCGGCCTCCAGAAAGAGCAGCTGCGCCGTGATCAGCGAGGCCAAATGGTCCTCGATCGGGCCCGTGACGAAAATAATACGCTCCTTGAGCAGGCGCGAATAAATGTCATAGGCCCGCTCGCCCCGGTTGGTCTGCTCGACCACCATGGGCACCAGCGTGTTCAGATAGGTGTTGGCTAGGTCTTTCATTGCTGTCCCGAAGGGCTAAATGGGCCGGAAACTTCCACTTGGGGGTCGCTGTGCGAATCCTCAAGGCCCGCGCTACTACATATGGCGTCGATCATGCAAACAAAAGGGGCTCGATGGTCAGGCCCCCGCGGGCAAAAGCGTTGCGCCATTACTCATTGCGATGGTCATGGTCGTGATCGTGGTGGTGATCATGATCATGGTGATGGTGGCCGTGATCGTGGTCATGATGCTCATGATCGTGGTCATGGTCATGGTCATGACGGTGATGCTCAAGCCCGCCGGCGCCATCCGCGTCGGCGTAGAGCTCCTCGGCGGTAACTGGCTTCTCGCTGACCTGAGCGAGTTCAGTGATGAAGTCGATCACCTTGTCCTCGAAGATTGGCGCACGCACTTCGGCCAGCATTTGCGGGTTGTTGCGGTAGAAATCGTAGACTTTCCGCTCCTGCCCCGGGAATTGCCTGATGCGCTCGAGAAGGGCGCGGTTCACCTCCTCGTCGGTGACCTCGATCTTGTTGCGTGTGCCGACCTCCGAGAGGATGAGGCCGAGCCGGACGCGCCTTGCGGCGATGTCACGATACTCAGCCTTCGCCTTCTCCTCGGTCGTCCCCTCATCCTCGAAGCTCCGCTTGGCCCGCTCCAGATCGCCCGTCACCTGGCCCCAAATGGCTTGGAACTCGTTGTCGACCAGCGTTGGGGGCAGGTCGAAGGTGTAGCTGGAGTTGAGTTTGTCGAGCAGCGCCCGCTTCAGCTTCAGCCGTGAAGCCGCCGTGCGGTCCTGCTCCAGCCGCTGCTTCACCGTCTCCCGCAGCACATCGAGCGAGTCAAAACCGAGACCCGTGGCGAATGCATCGTCGAGGGACGGCGTCTCCGGGCTTGCAACCTCTTTGATTTTGATCTCGAAACGCGCCTGCTTGCTGGCGAGGGCAGCCTCCGGATAGCCCTCGGGGAAGGTAGCGTCGACGGCGCGTTCCTCGCCTGCCTTGGCGCCGGCGAGGCCCTCCTCGAAGCCCGGAATGAAATTGCGGCCACCGAGCATAACCTGCGCGTCCTCGGCGTTGCCGCCGCCGAAAGGCTCTCCGCCGATCGTGCCTTTGAAGTCGATGGTCAGCCGGTCGCCGTCCACGGCAGCGCCATCTTTCGGATTGTAACGGGGGTTGGCGGCTGCGAGCCTCTCGAGCGATTTATCGATGTCGGCCGGAGCGACCCCGGCGGTCGGCTTCTCGACCTCGATCTTGCTGAAGTCCATGACGTCGAACTTGGGCAGAACCTCGAAGGACATGGTGTAGGCAAGATCGGCGCTCCCTGAGAAGATCTTATCGATCTCTGCCTCGTCCTCGGGAAGCGCAATGGTGGGTTGAAAAGCCGGCCGCTCTTGCCGCTGGGAAATTACTTCCCGGCTGGTATCGGCGACCGCCTGTTGTACGACCTCGGCCATCACCGAGCGGCCATACACTTTGCGCAGATGCGCCTTAGGCACATGGCCGGGCCTAAAGCCCCTAAGCTTGACCCGGTCTTTCAGTTCGTCCAGGCGCGCCGAAAGACGCTGCTCGAGCTCATCCGCACCGACCACCACCTTCAACTGACGGCGCAGGCCCTCTGTAGTCGTTTCGGTAATGTCCATTTAAGCCCTAATCCATCGCCTCGCGTTTGCCTTAGCGCCCTCACGCCAGCGCGTGCACTTCCTGCGAAGCCGTTGTTGCCACTGCCGATTGGTGCGGGCGGAGGGACTTGAACCCCCACGGCCGAAGCCACCAGAACCTAAATCTGGCGTGTCTACCAGTTCCACCACGCCCGCTAAAGCCCGCGCACGCGTCTATATCGCAGCTGCCGCCGGAGCGAGCAAGCTACGCGACAAAGCCCAGCGGCCTCACCTAGCGCCTATCGCGCTTTGCGTCCATTCGTCTATGATTGCGGGCTCGCTCAGACCGCCACGCCTCCGCCGAGGGATGGTTTCTTTTCTAACGGAGAGCCGCCATGGATGCTCCGCCCTCTTTGCTACGGCTACTTCCATTCCTGTTCGCCATGCTCGCGCCGGTGGCCGCTTTTGCCGCTGATGGGCCCGCGCCGGTGGGCTTCGTCGACAAGGTCGAGAACGAGGCGAACGTTGTCTCCGGCGACGGCGCTGCGACCGCGATCATCGGGACGCCGGTGTATATGAAGGACGAGCTTCGCACCGGGGCCGAGGGGCGCCTGCAAGTCACCTTTCGCGACAATACCGTGCTCACGCTCGGGGAGAAGGCGAGCGTCCTCATCGATCGCTATGTCTACGACCCGGAGCGGGATGTTGGCGAGACAGTGCTGCAGGCGACTAAGGGCGCCTTCCGTTTTGCCTCAGGCCGCATTAAGGGGCTGAAGCAAAGCAACATCGCCGTCTCGACGCCCGCTGCCGATATCGGGGTCCGCGGCACCGAGTTCTGGGGCGGACCGATGGACCAGAAATATGGCGTGCTCCTGCTCGAAGGAGAGGTCACAGTCTCCAATCAGGCGGGACGCGCCACGCTCTCGACGCCCGGTCAGGGCACCGATATCCCCTCACCACTCGATGCGCCGGGGCCGGTCCAGGCCTGGAGCGCCGATAAAATTGCCCGCGCGGTGGCAACCGTGGCGTTGCACTGAGGATTTGCACCGGGCGACAGGGCTTTAGTAGGTTGCTCCCTCCAATCGAGAGAATGGAAGCGCCCGTGGATTACCGTAACGGCATCATCGAGGCGATCGGCAACACCCCGCTGATCAAGCTCCGCCGCGCCTCGGAGGAAACGGGCTGCACCATCCTCGGCAAGGCCGAGTTCATGAACCCGGGCCAGTCGGTAAAAGACCGCGCCGCCCTCTTCATCATTCGCGATGCACTCGAGTCCGGGAGATTGCAGTCCGGAGGCACCGTGGTTGAAGGCACCGCCGGCAATACCGGCATCGGGCTTGCCCTGGTCGGCAATGCGCTGGGCTTAAGGACCGTCATCGTCATCCCCGACACGCAGTCCGATGAGAAGAAGCAGATGCTGCGGCTCGCCGGCGCCGAGCTGATCGAGGTCCCGGCGGTTCCCTATAAGGACCCCAACAACTACGTGAAATATTCCGGCAGGCTCGCCGAGCAGCTGGCGGCGATGGCGCCCCTTGGTGCCGTGTGGGCCAACCAGTTCGACAATGTCGCCAATCGCCAGGGCCATATCGAGACGACGGCGCAAGAGATCTGGGAGCAGACGCAAGGCACGGTCGACGGCTTCGTCTGCGCGGTGGGCACCGGAGGGACGCTTGCCGGCGTCTCGATGGGCCTGAAGGCGAAGAACCCGAACGTGACCGTCGGCCTCGCCGATCCCATGGGCGCGGCCCTCTACAGCTACTATAAGCACGGCGTGTTGAAATCCGAAGGCAGCTCGATCACCGAAGGCATCGGCCAGGGCCGCATCACTGCCAATCTCGAGGGGGCCGAGATCGACGCGGCCTATCAGATTCCCGACGCCGAAGCGCTGCCCATCCTGTTCAAATTGCTGAGCGAGGAAGGCCTTTGCCTTGGCGGCTCGAGCGGCATCAATGTCGCAGGCGCCATCCGACTTGCTCGCGACATGGGGCCAGGCCACACGATTGTCACCGTGCTTTGCGATTACGGCACCCGCTACCAGAGCAAACTGTTCAACCCGGATTTCCTGCGCGAGAAGGGGCTGCCGGTTCCCGACTGGCTCGATAGACACGAACCCGCAGCCCCGCTCGTCTTCGTTTGAGGTTAGAATTGCCGATGACCGAACGTTCCAAGTCATGGTTGACCGAGACCGACGAGCTCGCCGCGGAGCTTGACGCGCCGGACATCGTCATCATCGACGCCTCGTGGCACATGCCGGGCGATGGCAAGGACGCGCGGGCGGAATATCTCGAAGAGCATATCCCGGGCGCGATCTTCTTCGACATCGACGAGATTGCCGACGCCAAGAGCCCGCTGCCGCACATGCTGCCGCCGCCTGAGAAATTTTCCTCGCGCATGCGGAGCATGGGGATCGGCGACGGCTCGCCCATCGTGGTCTACGATGCGCGAGGGATCTACAGCGCCGCGCGGGTGTGGTGGACCTTTCGCGTCATGGGCGTCGAGGATGTCACCGTGCTGAATGGCGGCCTGCCGAAATGGAAGCGCGAGGGCTTGCCGCTGGAGAGCGGTGAGCCGCGGGTCCGTAGCGCGCGGCACTTCACCTCACGCCGGAATGCCGATCTGGTTCGCGACGTTTCGGACATGAAGTCGCTCCTCAAGGACCATTCGGCCGAGATCATCGATGCGCGCTCGGCGGAGCGATTTGCCGGGCGCGCGCCGGAGCCCCGGCCGGGATTGCGATCCGGCCACATGCCCGGCGCCCACAATCTCCCCTATGGACGGCTGCTCAAACAGGACGGGACCCTTAAGTCCCCTGCCCAGCTCGAGGCGCTGTTCAAAGAAGCTGGCGTGGATTTGAGCAAGCCGGTGGTGACGAGCTGCGGCTCCGGTATCACCGCAAGTGTGCTTGCGCTCGCGCTTGCCGTGATCGGCCATCGCCGGACCGCCGTCTATGACGGATCCTGGTCCGAGTGGGGTGCGGATCAAAGCCTACCCGTCGAGACGGGCTAGATGGCGCCGATGCACGCGCTTTTTCCGGGATTCAGCCGATGAGTAAACGGCCATCAAAGACGGACACGCGGCTCGCCCACGCCGGCCGCGAGCCCAAGCGCTTTCATGGCTTCGTCAATCCCCCGATCTATCGGGGTTCGACGGTGCTGTTTCCGAGCGTCGAGTGCCTCGAAGCCAATGACCAGGAATTCACCTATGGACGGCTGGGCACGCCGACGGTCAGGGCGCTGGAAGAGGCCATCGCCGAGTTGGAAGGCGGCCACGCCACGCTGCTCACCCCCTCGGGACTCTCCGCCATTGCGGCCACGCTGTTCGCGCTCCTCTCGGCCGGAGACCATGCGCTCGTCAGCGACAGCGTTTATCGTCCGACCCGCCGCTTTTGCGACCATGTACTGAAGCGTCTCGGCGTCGAGACCACCTATTACGATCCGCTCGTGGGCGCGGGCATCAAAGACCTTATTAGGGGCAATACCAAAGTCGTCTTCGCCGAATCGCCGGGATCACAGAGTTTCGAGGTGCAGGATGTTCCGGCCATCGCGAGCGCCGCTCACGCTGCCGGCGCTCTCGTGGTGTTGGACAATACTTGGGCGACGCCGCTCTACTTCAAGTCCTTCGCCCATGGCGCGGACGTGTCGATCCAGGCCGCGACCAAATATATCGTGGGCCATGCCGACGCGATGCTCGGCGCCATCACCGCGGCGAAAGCCGCTTGGCCCGCGATCGCGCGTACGCATGAGGATTTTGGCCTCTGCGTTGGCCCTGAGGACGCCTATCTCGGCTTGCGGGGGCTTCGGAGCTTGGGCGTGAGGCTCGAGCGCCATCAGGCGTCGGGGCTCGAGCTCGCAAGCTGGCTTCAGCGCCGGCCGGAGGTTGCCCGCGTGCTGCATCCGGCGCTTCCCTCCGATCCAGGGCACGCTCTGTGGAAGCGAGATTTCACCGGCTCATCGGGCCTATTCGCCATCGTGCTGAAGCCCGTCTCACACCAAGCGGTGGCCGCCATGCTCGACGGCTTGGAGCTGTTCGGCATGGGCTATTCTTGGGGCGGCTTCGAAAGTCTGATTCTCCCCTTCGACCCGAGCGCCTACCGCACGGCGACGACTTGGCCGGAGCAAGGCCCGGCGCTTCGCCTGCATGTCGGGCTTGAGGATGTGGACGACCTCAAAGCCGATCTCGAAGCGGGCTTCGCGCGCCTCGCCGTAACGGCTTAACTTCGTTTGGGTATGACGCGACCGCGCATCGGCCACCCAACCTCAGATCAATCGTGATGGCCAGGCGCGATCACGCGCTTGGCGCGCAGCCCCAGGTCATCGGCGTCTCTTTCCCGCTCCGCTGAGCCACTGGGAGTCGGTGCAGCAAACGCGGACCCGTGCGACGAATTTTTGAGCGTGTAAGATGCGCTAATCGCGAGGTAGTTCGGATCGGGTAACGCGAGCTTTGTGTCGACGCCGACAGCAAAGCGCCGTTAGTTTCTGCTTGTCTCGGATCGCGTGGCGCACATCACCTCGACCTACCCGACAAGTTTGCATCAATACGGCGGGGCCGGTCTCGACTATCAAGCCAAGGTCGAGAAGATCGGCGGCCGTCTCCACATGCGCTGCTTTGGGCTGCTCGATGAGATCAGGGACGGGCGCAAGCAGCCATGCTTCTCGACGGCCGTGGCACCAATGCCGACGAAGATGCCGGCGGTTGCCGCCAATGAAGTCACTGGAGCCGCCCCCCTATCGCCCGCCGTACAACGTATCCATCCGGTGAAGGCCGCGGGGTTGTAGGGCTGTCAGTCTGACCACGGTCACGGCGCCGTGGGCTTTGCCGTTGGCCTGGCGGTTCGGGTCCACTTGGCGGCCAGCTTGCGCAGTGCTTGGCTGATCTGAGAGGCGTCGACGGTGAGGGGGTCGAAGTCCTCGCCGCACCAATCGTGCATTTCGGCGTGTCGCTCATGCTCCGGGTCGGCGATCGCTTCGAGGAACTCCTCGTAGCCGGGCGGCCCACCGACGTCTTCGGGAGGACACCTGCCGATGGCCTCGATAAGGATGGGGTATGTCGCGTTGGGATCGGCCGGGCTGATGCGCTCGATCTTGATCGTATGTTGCCAGCCGTCGCCGAAGTCGTAGAGGTACTTGAACGTCTTCGCGCCCGTGTCCTCGAGAACCGTGAGGAGAGTTGCCTTACGCGCGTCGAGGGGGCCTGAACGATAATCCCACTCGGGATCGGGGGTTCCCCATCCGATGTCGCGGATGCGGAACTCGTAGAGGTGGCTGTCGGTCCAGCCCATTGCCACCTGGATGGCCAGATGCAGCCGGTCGAGCCGGATGGCGAGCGGCACCTCGATACGGCGCGTGACCGCGGGTTTGACGTTGTCGAGTGTGATCTTGAGGCGGGCGATGCTGTCGGCAGTCATGCCGCCAGCTTACGACGCTCCCTCTCTGCGGCCCAGCGCCATGGTAACAGCGCGTCAAGCTCGGTGATCTTGTGCTCGTTGATGCGGGCGAGCACATCGGAGAGCCAGGCCTGGGGATCGATGTCATTGAGGCGCGCCGTCTGGATCAGCGTGTACATGAGAGCGGCGCGCTCGCCGCCGCGATCGGAGCCTGCGAACAGCCAAGCCTTGCGGCCGAGCGCGATCCCGCGCAGGGCCCGCTCCGCGGCGTTATTGGTGAGGCAGATTCGCCCATCATCAAGGAAGCGCGTAAAGGCAGCCCAGCGCTTCAGCATGTAATCCATGGCCTTGGCCACGTCGGCATGCCGCGATAGCCTGGCGCGCTCGCTCCGCATCCACTGGTGCAGGTCGTCGACGAGCGGAGCAATGCGTTGCCGGCGGATGGCGAGCCGACCGGCTGCCGGCAGGCCATTGATCTCGCGCTCGACGGTGAAGATCGCGTTGATGCGCTTGACCGCCTCGAGAGCCAGCGGCGCAATGACCAGCAGCTTGCCGCGCGCCTTGGCGGCGACGTCGGCCAGGACGAAGAACTTGCGCCGCGCATGCGACCAGCACGCCGCCTCGATCAAAGGTCCCGGCCGGCGGTCCGCTGCGTAGAGTCGATTGAACCCGGCATAGGCGTCCGCCTGCAGGATGCCGGCATAGCCCTCGAGGTGACCCTCGGGATGTCCGCCGGTCCGATCACGGGAGTAGTGGAACACCGCCGCCGGCGGATCGGGCCCGCCGAACGGCCGGTCGTCGCGCACATAGACCCAGGCCCGACCCGTCTTCGTCCGCCCCTTGGCGAGAACCGGTACGGTGGTGTCGTCGCCGTGCATGCGGCTGCCGGCCCGGACATGGGCGCGGATCAGATCGTAGAGAGGGCGCAGCAACGCGGCGCAGCCGCCGACCTGATCGGCGAGCGTCGACAGGCTGAGATCAATCCCTTCCCGGCCGTAGCGTTCCGATTGCCGGTTGAGCGGCTGGTGTTGCCCGTACTTCTCGAACAGCACCATGGCCAGAAGGCTCGGACCGGCGAAGCCGCGCGGCAGCACATGGAACGGCGCCGGGGCCTGGCTGATCTTCTCGCATGCCCGGCAAGTGAACTTCTCCCGGACGTATTGCAGCACCTTCCATTGCCGCGGCACCACCTCCAGCGTCTCGGTGACGTCCTCGCCGAGCTTGGCGAGCCGGGTCGATCCGCAGTAGGTGCAGGCGGTGGGGCCGGCAACGATGATCCGCTCGCGCGGCAAATGCTCCGGGAAGGGCTTGCGCGACGGCTTCTTGCGCGTGAACGAGCCAACCGTCGTGCCCGTGGCCGCAGCCCTTTCGGCGGCGAGCTCATCCTCCGAGGCGGCCGCTTCGAGCTCCTCCAGCTCGAGCTCCATCTGGTCAAGAAGGCGCGCGCTCCGTTCGCTGCGCTGGCCGTAAACCTCGCGCCGCATCTTCTCGATGGTCAGCCGCAAATGCGCGATCAGAGCCTCGGCGTTGGATTCACGAGATTGCGATTGAACGAGGTCAGCGCGCGTCGTGGCGAGATCGACATGGACTTCTGCAAGCTCCACTTCGCGTGCCAGGACCAGACGCTTCAGCGCCTCGATGTCGTTGGGCAGTGCCGCGGCGGAGATGACCATGGACGAAGAAGAACAGATTCGTCGCCATCCGCGGCCAACCTTCTTCGGCCTGAGTCACCCTGCCGCACCCGGTCGCCAGGTGCGTCGTGGATGGCGCCAATCGATGGCCTCCAACAGATAGCGGAGCTGCGCCGGCGTGATCGCCACAACGCCACCGCACGGCGACGGCCAGATGAACCGGCCCCGCTCGAGACGCTTGGCATAGAGCGACAGGCCAAGCCCGTCGTGCCAAAGCACCTTGATCAGGTCACCTCGCCGCCCCCGGAAGACGTAAAGATCGCCAGCATTGGGGTCGCGACCAAAGGCTTCCTGGACCTGAAGCGAAAGCCCGTTCATGCCGCGCCGCATGTCGGTCACCCCCGTCGCCAGCCACACCCGGACACCCGACGGAACCGGGATCATCGACGATCGAGGACCTCGATCACCCGCGCCAGGGCCGCGGCATCAACCTCGGCATCGACGATGATGCGGCGCCCCTTCGCGACGATGATCTCCATGCGGCCGGTCGGGGCAGTCCCGGCACCGGGCCGCGTCTCCGGAATAATCATCGCCGGCACGAACCCCGACGCCAAGCCCTCAGCGCCAATCCGCTCGGCCCGAAAAAACCGCCGCCACGTGTACAGCAGGCTTGGCGAAATCCCGTACCGCCGTGCCGTCGCCGATACCAGCCATGG
>Ga0315273_10014500_pt1 | contig 10157 bp, 5 predicted proteins | sample YL17G02_0_MG_FD_205753 | JGI IMG/M metagenome (GOLD analysis project Ga0315273, IMG submission 205753) | Sediment microbial communities from Yellowstone Lake, YNP, Wyoming, USA - YL17G02_0 | ecosystem: Environmental > Aquatic > Freshwater > Lake > Sediment | place: USA: Wyoming | collected... | reverse complement strand
TGCATTCGCCAGAATTTAGGCCGCGCGCTCTCGCTTCTGGGGCGGTTCTCCGACGCCCGCAGGGTGCTCGGAGACGCGATCGCCGCGTTCGAGAAGCATGGGGATCGGCGCATGAGCGGGGCCTCGCGCGCCTACCTGGCGAAGGCGTTGTGCGACGCTGGAGAGCCCGACGCCGCCGAGCGAGAAGCGCGTGCGGCCATCCTTTCACTCGAGCAGGCGCCTCCGTTGCGTGCCTATGCCCGCGGTGTGCTGGGGGCGGTTATGGTGGGTGCCGGGCGGGCGACGGAAGCCCTGGACCACACTCGAGACGCGATGGCCTTCCTCGAGTCCCAAGGTCACCTGGAAGAAGGCGAGATCTTGCTCCGCTTGGCTCATGCCGAGGCTCTGAACGCGGTCGGCGATGGAGAGGGCGCGCGCAGCGCGCTCGCGATCGCCCGCGAGCGTCTGCTCGAGCGGGCGAGTGCAATCACTCGACCCGACTGGCGGCAGAGCTTCTTGGCGAACATTCCCGAGAACGCTCGCACCCTCGAGCTCGCGAAAGCTTGGCTGCCGGACCGGGTCGCACCCTGAGCGGTTCGGTGCGCGTGCCGACGCGGATGGAGGCGACCGTTCGGCTCGGCCGTCGCCCTTGCAGGCGAGATCTCGGCGCACCCGCTCCGGCGACATCTCCAACCGCGTGACAAGAGCTTGGTTCTCGGGCATGGAGAGAGGCGCGGGACGCGAGGAGATCTGCCATGTCGTTTTTCACGAAGCTTTTGGGCGGCACGTTCGAGAGCAACCGCGACGAGGGCGACGAGCACCTCGCCGAGGGGAGGCTCGGCGAGGCCAAGATGGCGTACGAGCGGGCGGTGCGCAAGGCGGACAAGACCGAGGGCGGGGCCGTGCAGGCGGTACGGGACAAGATCGAGAGATGCCGGCTCGACCTCGCCCACAAGCGGATCGCGGAGGCGGACGCCCTCGCCGAGTCCGGAGAGATGGAGAACGCCCGCGACCGCCTGAAGGACGCGATCGAGATCTGCGACACGCCGGAGATCGCAGGCGCCGTCGAGGCGCGCCGCAAGCGGTACGAGGCCGACATCGCGCGCGACCTCGTCTCGGACGCGCACGAGATGACCGAGGATGAGCTCATCGCGGTGATCGCGGGCACGTGGACCGACGCGCAGGCCGACGAGTACGCGGCGCTGCCCGACTGCTTCCGCGACGCGGTGCTCGCAGGCCACGACGGCGACCACGCGAACGCGGTCCTGCTCATCGAGCGCGCGCTCGCCGAGAGCGACACCGCGTCCGAAGAGAAGCCGGAGCACTACTACGCCCACCTCGAGCTCGGCCTGGCCAAGGCGCGCGCCGGGCTCTACGAATCGGCGATCGAGACCCTCGGCAGGTTCGTCGACGAGAGCGACGGCGATGAGGAGGCGGCGGAGAAGCGCGTGACGGCGCTCGCCGCGCTGTCGCGGATCCACGCGAAGGGCGAGCGGTTCGACGAGGCGGAGCAGGCGCTCGTCGAGGCGACGCGCACCCTCCCGGCCAACCACACGGTCTGGGCCGGCCTCGGCATCTTCCGCAGGGAAAGGAAGAAGTTCGAGGAGGCGATCGCAGCGCTCGACAAGGCCGCGGTGCTGATGGGCTCGATGCGCCCCGACTTCTCCGTGGTGCGGGAGCTCGGGATCACGTACATCGAGATGGGCCGGCCGGCCGAGGCGGAGGAGCACCTCTTCGCCGTCATCGAGCATTCGGCGTCACTCGGCGAGCACGAGCAGATCGACCCGCTCGCCGCGATCCCGCTCGCGAAGATCTATGAGGAAAAAGGGCAGCTCGACAAGGCCGCGAGCCTGTACCGCCACCTCGCCGTGGGCCACGACGTGACGAACCACTTCGCGTACAACGTAGAGGCCGCGCGGCTGCTCGGCGCTTGCGGCGAGGCCAGGGAGCTCGTCCAGCGCTACGTCGCCAGGGCCGAGGAGCTCGCGAAATCCGACGCCGAGGCCGCGGTTCTCGAGAAGCTGCGCGCCGCCCTCGGGGCGTAGCCGCGTGTCTCGCTCCTGCCTGCTCGCCGTCGCCGTTGCGGCGGCCCTCGCGCCGTCGATAGGTTTCGCGGCGCCGATCCGCGGCGTCACCATCGCCCCGATCGAGGACGGGATGCTCGGCCCCGTGGGGTACGGCAGCGAGCGTTGCGGGATCGCGGTGGAGGAGATCGCCGCGCTCGGCGCCGCGTGGATCTCGATCACGCCGTTCGGCCGCATGGACGACCTCGAGTCGGTCGAGATCGAGCCCGACTTCGAGATCCCGATCGCGCGCAACGAGGAGCTGATCCGGAGGACCGCGGCCATGGCCGAGGCCGCCGGCTTGCGCGTGGCGATCGTCCCGCACGTCTACGTGATGTCCGGCGAGTGGCGCGGCGAGATCGACCCCGGGCCACCCGAGGCGTGGGCCGCCTGGTTCGCGTCGTACACCGACTTCGCGCTCCGATTCGCGGCGCTCGCCGAAGAGATCGGCGCGGATCTCTACTCGATCGGCGTGGAGTTCAAGAGCTCGACCAACTGCTACGAAGAGGAATGGCGCGAGCTCATCGGCGCGGTCCGGCGCGTCTACACCGGCGACCTCACGTACTCGGCGAATTGGGACGAGGTCGAGGAGGTGCCGTTCTGGGACGCGCTCGACGCGATCGGGGTGAACGCGTTCTGGCCGCTCGCCAGGAAGCCGGGTGACGGCTACGAGACGATGCGCGAGACCGCGCGGCGCGTGGCCGACGATCTCGAGGGGCTGTCGCTCTACTGCGATCGGCCGGTGCTGTTCACCGAGATGGGCGTGAAGAGCGCGAGGGACTCCGCGCTCGCGCCGTGGGAGTGGCCCGAGCACTGCGCGGATCTCGGCTACGACGAGGCGTACCAGGCCGACGCGTACGACGCCGTGCTCGGCGAGCTCGCCCCGCGACCGTGGTTCGCCGGGCTGTTCGTCTGGAAGTACTTCTCGGACCCCTACGACGAGACCCAGGAGATCCGCGCCGGGTTCAGCCCCCGCGGCAAGCTCGGCGAGGAGGCGCTCGCGCGGTGGTACGGGCGCTCGTGGGAGCCCTCGGCGCTGGATATTTTCTCGGAATGAGAGAAATACTTGTATGCGGCACCTGAGCGACGAGCGCAGGGCGGTGACGCAAAAGGGGGAGAGATGTCAAAGACGAGCTTGAGGCTGTTTGCCGTCGCAGCGGCGTGCGTCTGGGCGATCGGCTGCGCGAAGGACGGTCAGTCCGCGGCCTCGAACGGTGACGTGAAGGCGCTGACGTCGGAGCGCGATGCGGTGTGCCCGGACGGCGAGACCGTCGACGGCATCGACGTTTCGTATTACCAGGGGGACATCGACTGGGGCACGGTACTCGGCGAGGGGGGAAAGGTGTTCGCGTTCATCCGCGTCAGCGACGGCGTGGACTACCCCGACAGCATGTTCGCGACGAACTGGGCGGCCGCCAAGGACGCGGGCGTGCTCCGCGGCGCCTACCAGTTCTTCCGGACGAACGTGGACCCGACGGCGCAGGCGGAGCTCCTCGTCGACGCGCTGGACGCGAACGGGTTCGAGAACACGGACATCTCGCCGGTCATGGACATCGAGGTGTCGGGCGATGGCGCGGACACGATCCACGCCAACATGACGACCTGGCTCGACTACGTGGAGCTGTACACCGGGAGGAAGGCGATCATCTATTCGTCGATGGGCTTCTGGGACAGTCACCTCGGCGGCTACACCGGCTCGTTCGACGCCTATCCGAAGTGGGTCGCGAACTGGGGCGTCGCGTGCCCGAACATGCCGGCCGGCTGGGGCGAATGGGACTTCTGGCAGACCGAGGGCGACTCGGGCACGACCGCAGGGATCGCCGGAGCGTGCGACCAAGACGTTTTCAACGGCACGTACGACGCTCTCGTGAGCTACATCGCCGACTCGGCGGGCGCCGCCGACACGGACACGGACACGGACACGGACACGGACACGGACGCGGACACGGACACGGATGCGGACACCGACACCGACACGGCGACGGATTCGGATTCGGACGCCGACGCCGATTCGGACGCCGACGGCGACTCGGACAGCGACGGCGACTCGGACAGCGACACCTGCGGCGAAGGCGACTCGAGCGGCGACTGCGGTTGCGCGTCCGTCGGCCGCGGCGCGGCACGAGCGGGGCTCATCGGGCTGCTGTTCCACCTCGTCTGAGACCTGGATAGCCGAGCCGTCGTCCCTCTCACAGATCGAACGGATACTTGATCCGCAGGCGGTCCTGCTTGAACGCCGGGAACTTGGCGAGCTTCACGGCGCGCGCGGCGCACAGGCCGAGCGGCGTGCCGGCGTGGTCGCCCGTGGGCTCGGCGCTCATGACCCGGCCGGTGGCGCCGGCCACGGCCACAGAGACGACGATCCGGCCGCTGCCCGCGCCGCACTTCACGACCTGGGGAGCGATCGAGTCCATGGCGGCCTTCACCTGCTCCCGCGACGGGCTCTGCGGCAGATCCGTTCCGCCGAGCGGGAAATCGGTCGCACCCTGGACCGGCGCCGGAGCCTGGGTCGAGGCGGGCAGGGGCTTCGTGAACGCGCCGTCGAGCAGATCGGCCACCGGATCTTTCAGGTATCGGAAGGTGTCGTCGCCTTGGAAGGTGTTGTCGTCGATCGCGCCGGTCGTTCGTCTGTGCGATCCAGTTGCCGGTCCATCCGGGGTCGAGTCGGCTTCCTCCGATCCCTCGGAGTCGTTTCTCTGCCGACGCCGGCGCTCCCTGTCGCTGTCTTCCGTGTCGTCCTCCAACACGGCCTCCCCTTTGGTCGCCATCAGCTCGATTTGGAGCGCGTTCGCGCGCGCCTCGTTCTCGGCGCCGCCCTGCGCGAGCAGATCCTGGATCCGGCGCTCGAGGCGGACGACATCCTGCTTGTCGGAAGCCCGCAGCGCCAGGATCTCCTGCTCGCGGGCCGAGAAGCGCTCGTTCATCCAGTAGACGATCGCCGCAGCGGCGGCGACGACGACGATCAGCACCCCGATGATCCCGATCTTGAACCCGAGGCCGATGCCCGTGGCCGCCGGGGGGATGATCGACTGGAGCACGGGGATCTGCGGGGTGATGAGGAGCGGGTCGTCCTCCATATCGAGCATCGGGAACGCCTTCGCGGCGGTATCCGCGGGCTCGCCCGGCGCAGGCGCGTTCGCGCCGGGTGCTCCCTCCTCGCCGTTCAACCACTTCTTCTCGGCGCCGACCCACGGCGCCTCGGCCGACGCGAAGGTGGCGGGCTCGTCCGCCTCGTCATCGACCCGATCGCCGGGCTCGCCTGCGTCGTTCGACGGGAACAGCTCCGCCTCCGCGGAGTGCGCGGTCTCTCCGAGTTGCTGCAACGGGTCGGGCTCAGCGGGCTGCGCCGGCTGCGAGGGAGCGGCAAGCTCGTCTGCTGCGTCGCTTGCTTCTTCTGTTGTTTTTTCTTCGGCCATCGAGTTTTTCCATTTTAAGGGTATTATTCCAATATATCCACTCCGCCAGATGCGCAACTTCGGTTTTTGGTAATGCGCCCGCCAGGGCGGCTCGAGCTCGGCGGGTGCGGCCTCGCCTTTTCTTGCGGAGGCGGCAAAGGGCGGGCTACTCTGCGAGACGGCGGGAGCGGAGGGGCGATGAACCGATTGGTGTTCTGGACGGCGGCCGCGTTGACCCTCGCGGTGTCCACCATGGCGCGGGCCGAGGATTCCGAGCCGCAGGACGCAGCGGACGGCGGGGTCGAGATCGAGGCCGAGACCGAACCCGACGCCGACGCCGACGCGGCCCAGGGCGATGCGGACGGCGTCGAGCTCGTCAAGTCCCGGCACGGCGCGATCGCGCTCGGCGCGATTCTGCAGGTCGGGTACGAGTACCTGCCGGACGCGACCGACGGCGAGCGGAACGCGTTCGCGCTCCACCACGCGGCGCTCGCGCTCGAGGGGACGCTCGCGTCGGCGAACCTCTCGCTCGAGATCGCGGGTGACGCCGCGGCGGGTCTCATCCCCGGCGCGCGGCGCTTCGGCCCCGGCGGCGAGGCGCGCTCGGACGAAGGCGTGCCGTTCATCACCGACGCTGCGCTTACGTGGCGCATCCCGGCGATCGGCGCGGCGTTCAAGATCGGGCGCTTCGTCCCGAGCTGGGGGCTCATGATGCCCGAGCGCCCAACGCGGCTCGGTGCGGTGTCCTACCCGCTCTACGTCCACGGCAACGCCGATTCCCTGGGACGTTTTCGGAACCTCGGGCTCGAGGCGCGCGTCGAGGTGCTCGACTGGCTCGCCGTCGAAGGCGGCGTCTTCAACGGAGGCGTCAACTCGTTCGCGGACGCCGACGATTACAAGGATATCCTCGTCGGGCTGTGGCTCCACCCGGCCTCGGGCTTCGGGATCCGGGCGTCGTCGTTCTTCGCGTTCGACGCGAGCGACCTCGTCCTCGCGCAGCTCGCTCCGGGAGAGCGCGCGCCGAGCGGCGCCGAGCGCCACATCCAGCCCATCCTCGAGGCGCGCTATCGCGATCACGGGTTCGACCTGATCGTGGGCGGCGCGCTCGACATCGTCCGCAGGGCCGATCGCGATCCGCGCTCCGACTACATCGCGCTCGGCGCCATGGGACACATCGGTTACATGATCGTCGGGGATTGGCTCGAGCTGTTCGCCCGTGTCGATATCTTCGATCCGAGCGACTTCACGCTCAGCGACGAGCAGCTGCGCGTCACCGCCGGGCCGCAGTTCTACATCGAGGGGATCCACGGCCAGATCCGCGTGAACTACATGTTCGACAGGTTCGGCGATAGGCTCGCGATGTGCGCGACGTACCTCGAAAACGCCGCCTGCGCAGCGCTTCTGCCGGGGTTCGAGCTCGGCGACATTCCGAGCGAGGCGAAGCGTTACGCGAGCACCGTCGTTCTTCAGTTCGGCATCGACCTCTGACCTGCCCCTCGGTCCCCTCCCGAAACGGGAGGGGAGGCATCTAGCTTCTTCTCCCCAATCAACTCAGCTGCTCCCCTTCCCGTTTTTCGGGAAGGGGGCGGGGGTTAGGTTTCCAAAGGTCAGGGCGTCAACCCACACATAGCTTTAGGTGGTTTGTTATCCTACAAATAACTAATGCTTACTTGGAGTTACACCTACTTTTCGATATCGAAATCAGTTTCATTTTCAAATAATTTCAGTTGGTTATAGACAATGTCGTACAATGTAGACAATGGTGTGCACAATCGCGATAGCGGACAGGTTCGTCCATCCTCGGGAGGGTGGGAGTGCTTAAGCGCGTCGGCAAGATCCTGTTCCTGGCCCTGCTGTTCATAGGGCTCGTCGCAACGACGGCGCTCCTGTACGCGACGTCCGAGCCCGGCTCCCGCCGCATCTCCGCCGCGGTGCGCGACGCCATCAGGGAGCAGACCGATTTCGTGATCGCGTTCAACAAGATCGACATCGGCATCCTGCCGCCGCGCCTCACGCTGCGCGGCATCACGGCGAGGGACACCGCCAACCGCGTCGTGTGCGCCATCGAAGAGGCGGAGCTCGCGCCGGACGTCCTCGAGCTCATCGGCGGCTCGCTCGTCATCGAGGAGGTGTACCTCGGTGCGCCGCGGTGCCGCGTACAGCTCGACGCCGAGGCGCTCGACGCGCTGCGTTCGAAGACCGCGAAGGGCTCCGACGACGAGCCGGTGCACCTCGATCTTTCCGCGATCCCCAGGTTCGAGGTGTTCGCGCTGAGCGACGGCCACATCGAGGCGACCATCGACGACCCGTCGCGGTTGGGCGTCGTGCACGCGGTGGTGGACGGGCTCAACCTGGACGTCACCGGCGACGCGGACGCGATCGAGATCCGCGGCCTCGTCGGCGGCGCGAGCGTGCGCTGGGCCAAGGGCGACAAGACCGTGGACGAGCGGCTCGAGCGGCTGGAGCTCAGGGTCGCGCTCTCCGACAACGGGGTGGACGTCCGCTACGTCACCGCGAAGGTCGGGGGCGCCGAGCTCAAGGCGCGCGACGCGTACATCCCGGTGCCCCTCTGGCCGAACGGTCCGCGCGTCGCCGACGTCTCGGTGGAGGTGCAACTCGAGGAGCTCGGCCGCCTGCCGCTCGGGCTCCCGGCGCTGCAGGGGCGCGCGGGGTTCGCCGGCCAGGTGTCGGTCCGCATGGGCGCGAACGGCGAGCCCGAGGTGTACGTCCGCGGCCGCGCCGATCTGAAGTCGGGCAAGGTGCGCGATTTCGTCGTGGGTGACCTGACCGGCGTCGTGTCGTTCGCGCCCCAGGGCGTCTCTTTCTCCGAGGTCGTCATCGCCGCCGCCGAGGGCGTGGTCCGAGTCGAGGGCAACCTGGCGTTCGACGAGGCGCTCACGATCGACGCGACGGCCGACTTCGAGGACGTGGAGCTCGGGCACCTGCTCGCGAACATGACGCTGACCGGCGCGCAGGTCACGCAGCGGATGACCGGGACGTCACGCGTCCGCGGACAGCTGCGTCCATTGTCGCTCGATCTGCAGAACAAGATCGCGGTGAAGGATCACACGGTCTGGTCCGCGGGGTTCCGGAGCCCGCGCAAGAAGGCGCTCCTCCACCTTGCCGAGGCGACCGTGACAGGGCCGCTCCACGTCGGCGATCGGGCGATCACCGCCGACGGGCTCGAGGCGAGGTTCGGCGACTCGCTCGTGTTCGTGGACCTCGGGTTCAACTTGAACGTGAAGCGCGGGTGGAGCCTCGTCGCCCGCTCCGACAGGTTCGACCTCGGCGACGTCGGGCGCATCGCGGGCCTCGAGGTGGCGGGGAAGGGAAGCGTGTCGTGCCGCATCACGGCCGCGCCCTACGGCGATCCGCACATCGTCGGCTCGGCGGCGTTCGACGACGTCGTGTTCTCCGGCGTCTCCTTCAGCCGCGCCGAGGTCGGCGTGCGCTACTCGGGCCTGACGCTGGTGTTCGACGGCCTCACGGTGCGCGGCCCGCGCTCGGTGATGTCGTCCCGCGAGATCGTGCTGGATTTCGGCGGCAGGAGAGGCCTCGAGGTGCAGGCCAAGATCGAAGTGGAGAAGGCCGCGATCGAGGATCTCGGCCGCGCCTTCCACCTCCCGCTCGCGCGGTACGGTGCCGCACGCGGCTGGCTCTATGGCCGCGTGGCCGTCGAGTACGCGCAGCGGAACAGTAGGCTCCGCATCGCGGCGGATCTCGAGCACGACGAGCTCGAGCTCTTCGGCGAGCGGTTCGGCAGCGGCGGCGCACAGCTCGTCTACGACGACGGCAACCTCACGGTGGACAGGCTCGACGCCAAGAAGGGAGACGGCGCGATCTCCCTCACCGGCGCCGTGTCCGCGGACGGCGCGATCGACATCGTGGGGATGGCGCGCGGGGTGCCGATCGAGAGCATCGACTACGAGCCGGTCCACGCGCTCGGCATCGAGGGCGACACGCAGCTGTTCCTCATGCTCGGCGGCACGCTCGATCGGCCCAAGGGTACGGCCGACGTGCGAGTCGATGACGCGGTGCGACGCGGCGTCCGATACGGGACGGGCCACGTCGCCGTCGTCGTCGACGGGCCGCGGCTCACGGGCCACGGCTACCTCGGCGACGACCTCTTCACCCTCGAGCACGGCGTGCTCAACCTCGCCACGCTGCGGTTCGACGTCGAGGGTTTCTTGTACGACGCCGACATCGTACGGCTCCTCGAGCTCGATACGCGCGGCCAGCGGGTCGCCGTCAACGTCACCGGCGAGTTCGCGATCCGCGGGCGGATCGGCGGCACCCCGGGCATCACGGGCCGCGCGGCGCTGAACGAGGTGCGCGTCGCGATCAACGACTTCCGGTTCATGAACGAGAAGGACGTCGCGATCACCGCCGAGAACGACAAGTTCAGGTTGTGGCGTGCGCGCTTCCGCGGCGACGAGCTCGTGTTCGACCTCTCGGGCCGGGCGACGTACGACAGGATGCGGCTCGCGATCCGCGGCCTCGCGGATCTCGGCGCGCTCTCGTCGCTCGTCGAGCCGGTGACGAGCAGCGGCGGCATGCTCCGGTTCGAGGGGACCGCGAGCGGCCCGTGGACCGATCCCCGGCTGTACGGCAAGGCGCAGGTCGAGGGAGGATCGGCGACGATCCGAGGGCTCCCGACGCCCATCGAGGACGTGACCGGTACCATCGCGCTCAACGCGAAGTCGATCCGGTTTACCGGTTT
>Ga0315273_10014499_pt1 | contig 10157 bp, 8 predicted proteins | sample YL17G02_0_MG_FD_205753 | JGI IMG/M metagenome (GOLD analysis project Ga0315273, IMG submission 205753) | Sediment microbial communities from Yellowstone Lake, YNP, Wyoming, USA - YL17G02_0 | ecosystem: Environmental > Aquatic > Freshwater > Lake > Sediment | place: USA: Wyoming | collected... | reverse complement strand
ATTTATCACCAAAGCGGCGCCCATACGCTGCAAATCGGCGAAGGCTCGGTGGTCGCCGAGCGCACCGGCCTCCCGGTAGTGTGCGACTTTCGCCCGCGCGACATCGCCGCCGGAGGACGCGGGGCGCCGCTGGTCCCCTACGTCGACTATCTCCTGTTCCGCCACCGCCGCCGCGGCCGCACCGCGCTGAACATCGGCGGCATCGCGAACATAACCGTGATCCCTCCCGGCGCGCCGCCGGAAGACGTGATCGCCTTCGACACCGGCCCCGGCAACATGGTCATCGACGGGCTGGTGAGCCACCACACGGGCGGCAAACGGAAGTTCGATCGCGACGGGCGCATCGCCGCGCGCGGCCACCTGAACGCGAATCTCCTGACGGAGCTTCTGGCCGACCGCTACTATACCCAGCCGCCACCCAAATCGGCGGGGCGCGAGCAGTACGGACGCGAGTTCGTCGACCGTTTGCTGGCCACCGGGCTGCCGCTCGCCGACCTCATCGCCACCGCGACCGCGCTTACCGCGGCCACCATCGCCCGCGCTTGCCCGGCCCAGGCCGGCTGGGATCTGATCGCCTCCGGCGGCGGCGCGCACAACCGCCAGTTGATGGCCCAACTGGCCGCCTTCCTGCCCGGACACACCATCCGCACCTCGGCCGACTTCGGCATCGACGTGGACGGCAAGGAAGCCATCGCTTTCGCCGTGCTGGCCTACGAGACCTGGCACGGCCGGCCGTCGAACCTGCCCTCGGCGACCGGCGCGCGCCGCGCGGTGGTGCTCGGCAAGATCATCCGCGCCTGACCCGATTCCGGGAACAACCCCCCGCCCGCCTGCGTTCTTACCAAAGAGGACCCTATGTTCTGCACCCAATGCGGAGTGGAGATTCAGGAGAAGGATAACTTCTGCTCGAAATGCGGCCGGACCACCGGCAAAACCCAGCCGCCCCCGGACGGCTATTGGACGCCCCGCCGGCTGAGCCGGCCCATGCGCGACAAGTCCATCGCCGGCGTTTGCGCCGGCTTCGCCCGTTACCTGAACGTCGATGTGACGCTGGTGCGGATCGCCTGGCTGAGCACGTCGATCTTCTTCGGCTGGGGCTTCATCGCCTACATCATCGCCTGGATCATCATGCCCAGGGACTGGGAACCCGCCCCGGCGACGGTGCAGCAACCCACCGCCGCTTGACATATCGAGAGGTCGCCCGGGTCGGCTATGCTGTTGTATGCAAGGCCGTCCGGGAGATCGAGGCTTTTGAATGCCGCGAATCGAAGGTATTCCGGGACCGTGTCGATTCTTCTTTACCAGTTTCGACTGCAACGAGCCGCCGCACGTTCACGTGGAACGTGAGGATAGTACCTGCAAATTCTGGCTCGGACCGATCGGGCTCGCTCGTAACCATGGCTTCACCGCCCGGGAGTTGAACGTGATTCGCCGGCGCATTCTGACTCATCGCACTGCTATCCTGGAGAAGTGGTATGAACACTGTGGCTAGTGGCGATCCCCGTATTCAAAGAGTTCGCGTCACCAAAGACGAGATCGTTGTCGATCTCGTGGACGGGCGAGTGATCAGCGTGCCGTTGGCCTGGTCCTGGCGGTTATCCGAAGCCGCCCCTTCCCAGCGGCAGAACTTTCGTCTCATCGGAACCGGCCAAGGAGTCCACTGGCCTGAACTTGATGAGGACATCAGCGTCGAAGGTCTGCTTCACGGAATGCCCGCACGCCGTCCGAGATCCCTTGCCGCAGCCGGAAAGATGCCCCGCGGGGCGGCCTTGGGCAACCGCGTTCAACCGAGGCGACACGCGCCGGCGCGTGGCTAATGCGCATGCTGCCGGCTCAGCTACGGCTGAGCGTGTCGAGCGGCGAGCCGCCCTCCGATTCGTAGGCGGCGATGGCGGCTTCCTGCTGGAGCACGTAATCCAACTCGTCGATGCCTTCCAGCAGGCAGTGTTTGGCGAACGGATCGACCGGGAACTTGATCCCCTGTCCGGAAGGCAGCATCAGTCTCTGCGCCGCCAGATCGACCCGCAGTTTGAGGAACTGGTTTTCGAGGACCATCTGCGACAGCAAATCGTGCACGTCGGGTGAAACGACGATCGGCAGCAGCGAGTTCTTCAGCGCGTTCTGCGCGGAAACCGAATTGCGTCAGCGCCCAGGGGGCATGCTCGCGCGACGATCCGCAGCCGAAATTGCCGCCGGTAAGCAGAATCTGGACACCCTTCGCCAGCGGATGATTCAGGACGAAATCCGCCCTGGGCTGGCCCTGGGCGTCGTAACGCCAATCGTAGAAGAGTTGGTCGCCCAGGCCCTCCTTCGAGATGGTCTTCAGAAAGCGCGCGGGAATGATCTGGTCGGTATCGACGTTATCGATCTGCATCCAGATGACCCGGCTTGAGAAGGAAGTGAATTTCGTCATGCGAGGGTCCTCACGTCGGCGACCGCGCGCCAACCCACCGCCGCTTGACATATCGATCGTTTCCACCAGCTCAGGCGCTGCCTCGCGCGTGCAGCCCTCTACACGCCATGTTGAGAGATCCGCGACAGCAGGTTCAGACGGGCGAGCAGTTGTTCGTAGCGCGGCTCGGAGCGAAGCGGATCCATAGTCGGCGCGCAACGTAGCCAGAGCACGAGCGGAAGACGTGCCGCGTACGCTTTCTCGATCCAGTCTAGAGCGGTCTGGTTTTCGCCGAGACCGAGATGCACCCACGCGAAGCAATTGGGCGGCACCTTCTGCGATGCCGCTCTCCGCTCGAGCTGCGCCAGCACCTCACGCGCTTCCGCCCGCCGGCCCGCCAATCCGTAGGCCAATCCCAAGTAGCCCAGCGAGGCGTGGTCTCCAAACCGATGCGCCGCCTCCAGCAACGCGGCGATGGCCTCGTCGAAGGACGACTTGGCAAGCAAGGCCAGGCCCAAAGGGTGGTACGCCGGGATACAGTTGGGATCCATCTCGAGCGCCTTTCGACTTTGCGCAATGGCCCGGTCGTAGAGGCGCGCCCAGTAGAACACCCACCCGGCGCTCGAGTGAATGTGAATGGAAAGGGGATCAAGTTCCTGTGCGAGTTCCGTTTCCGCGATGGCCCTCTGGTGGTCCTCCCTCATCGAACCCAGAAACACCGCCAGGAACCAGTGATGGAGGGGGTCGTTCGGAGCCAGCTCAACGGCCCGTTCGAATTCGCGTTCGGCTTCCGCCAGGTTCCAATAGTAGAACCAGTGAACCCAAGCCAAAGCGCCGTGCGCGTCCGGGTGAGTGTCGTCGGCCTGCAAGGCTGAGAGCGCCGCCTTCTCGGCCTTGGGCATCGCCTCGGAAGCCCCCGCATAACCCAAGAAACCCATCAAGGCATGCGTGGCAGCAAGCCTGGCGTAGGCCGGTGCGTACCGAGGATCTTTCCCGACGGCGAATTCGAAATACTCGACCGCCTTGTTCAGGCCGGCTGGGTTGAAGTGACTAAAGTGGTAGAGGCCCTTGATGTAGGCGTCATAGGCTTGGGGATCCACCGCGGCGCGCCGCCGGAGCCACCGGTCGCCGGCCGGCGATACGGCGACCTCAATGTGCCGTGCAATGGCTCGCGCCACCTCCGTTTGTACCTTCAGGATGTCGCCCAGTCCGCTGTCGAAGCTATTGGCCCACAAATGGGTTTGATCGCCGACCTGAATCAACTGCGCGCTGACGCGGACGCGATCGTCCACGCGGCGCACGCTGCCTTCGACGACGTAGTCCACGCCCAATTCGCGGCCAATGCAGGCAATGCTCTTTCGCGTGCCCTTGTAACGCATCGCCGACGTGCGCGCGATGACGCCCAGGCGCTCCGGGGCCAGGGCCGCGAGATGGGTAATCATTTCCTCGGTCATGCCATCGCTGAAGTACTCCTGTGAGGGGTCGCCGCTCAGGTTCTCCAACGGCAGGACCGCCATCTTGATCCTGCGTGGCGCCGGCACGCGCGGCGAGTCTTCCGCAATCTGGGCGATGAAGCGATAGCCCCGGCGGGGCAGAGTCTCGATGAAACGGGGCTTCTCCGCCGAGTCGTTCAAGGCCTCGCGCAGGCGGGCGACCATGGTGTTCAGGTTATTCTCGAAATCGACGAAGATCTGGCCGGGCCAAAGCCGCGCGCGGAGGTCCTCGCGCGTTACGAGTTCACCAGGGTTTTCCAGCAGCCGGAGCAAGACCTCGAAACATTTTCCGGGAAGCCTGATCCGCGCTCCGCGCTTCAAAAGCTCGCCGGAGCGCAAGTCGGCTTCGTAGTCCCCAAACCGGATGATCCGGGACTTCGCACGAGAATCTTCCACTCGAGGCCCTTCTCGGAACATACTCCCCGCGGCGCTGGCAGTCAACTGCCCCGGCGCCAGCAGGTTACGCATTAAGAATCATTTAAGGTCAAATCAAGCATCCACCCCTTGTCCTGCCCGGCAAGTTGACAGATACTGAGGGCGCTCGGAAAGGAGAATTGAAATGATGCTCAAAGGGGTTTTGTGCGTCGCTGCTCTCACGACAGCCGCCCTTATGCTGTGCCTGGTGGCCGCACCGCCGGTGGTTCACGCGCAGGCGCCGGGCGGCGCAGTTCGCGTGGCTTTGCCTTTCGACCTGGTGGACACCCTGGACGGAGCCAGGTTCAAGATCCGCGTTCCGGCGAACTGGAATGGAACGTTGCTGGTATACCTTCAGGGATCAAAAGTGGTGGCGGCGTCGCGGCCCGATCCGATCCTGGTCCCGCCCGTGCTGCCCGGGTCCGAGCCGCTGGAAGCGACTCTGTTGTCGCGCGGTTATGCTCTGGCGGCATCGGACGTCTCGGACGCCGATTGGCAAGCCCAGGCGAGCTTCCAGGATCATTTCGCGCTGACCACGTACTTCCGGGGCAGAATCGGCGATCCGAAGCGAGTGATTCTGTGGGGCATTTCCGGCGGCGGGCTGGTTTCCCTCCGCTTGATCGAGAATTTCCCGCGGAGTTTCGATGCCGCCATCGCAACTTGCACACCCGCGGCCGGACTGCCCAGGAGACAGGATCGGTTCATCGACTTCACCCTGGCCTATGCGACGGTGTTCGGGTGGCTGGAGGACGAATGGGGACCCGTGGGGGACGTGAAATCCGGTCTCAACTTCCAGAGGCAAGTCTATCCCAAGGTGAATTGGCCGGCGGAGGATGGAAGCAACCGCGGCGGCTGGGAGTTCATTCGTCTGGTCAACCGCCTGGCATCGGACGCGTTCTGGAAGCCCGACCCGGCGCAGGGCGGCTATCCGGGCCTCTTGATGAACATGCTGCAAGGCACTCAGGGCCTCGAGAACGTGGAGATGTGGGCCGCCGGTCCGGTCGCCCAGAACCTGGATCACCGCTACACGCTGACGCCGGATGAAAAGACCTATCTCGCCGGGCTGGGCATCAGGGCCGATGAGCTACTGGCAAAAATGAACGCGCGCACCAACATCGCCGCCAACGCCCGCGCCCGCGATTACCTCCACCGCCTCGGCGATGTCCACGGCGTATTAACGCGGCCCGTGCTGACTCTGCATACCACGCTGGATGGCCTCTCCGAGGTCGCCAATGAAAGCGCCTACCGCCAGACGGTCACGGACTCGGGTTGCCTCGAGAATCTGCGGCAAGCCTACGTGAGCGGCGTCGGTCATTGCGCTTTCACATCGAGGCAGTTGCTTGCCGCGCTCGCGGCGGTCGAACGCTGGCTCGATACCGGCGCGCCGCCGGACGCATCGGCGTTCCCGGAGGCATTGGGATTCGACAACGCCTTCGTGCCGCCGCCGTGGCCCTACTGACCGGTTGGTATCAGCCTTGCTCGGCGCCCAGCGTGTCGAGCGGCGAGCCGCCCTCCGATTCGTAGGCGGCGATGGCGGCTTCCTGCTGGAGCACGTAATCCAACTCGTCGATGCCTTCCAGCAGGCAGTGTTTGGCGAACGGATCGACCGGGAACTTGATTCCCTGCCCCGAAGGCAGCATGAGTCTCTGCGCGGCCAGATCGACCCGCAGTTTGAGAAACGGGTTTTCGGCCACCATCTGCGACAGCAGATCGTGCACGTCGGGTGAAACGACGATCGGCAGCAGCGAGTTCTTCAGCGCGTTCTGCTTGAAGATGTCGGCAAACGAGGTCGAGATCACCGCGCGGAAGCCGAATTGCGTCAGCGCCCAGGGGGCATGCTCGCGCGAAGATCCGCAGCCGAAATTGTCGCCGGTAAGCAGAATCTGGACACCCTTCGCCAGCGGATGATTCAGGACGAAATCGGCCCTGGGCTGGCCCTGGGCATCGTAACGCCAATCGTAGAAGAGCTGGTCGCCCAGGCCCTCCTTCGAGATGGTCTTTAGAAAGCGCGCCGGAATGATCTGGTCGGTATCGACGTTGTCGATCTGCATCCAGATGACCCGGCTTGAGAAGGAAGTGAATTTCGTCATGCGAGGGTCCTCACGTCGGCGACCGCGCCGGCGACGGCGCTGGCGGCGGCGGTCAGGGGGCTGGCCAGGAAAGTGCGGCCGCCCTTGCCTTGCCGGCCTTCGAAATTCCGGTTGCTGGTGGATACGCTGTACTGGCCCGGCTGCAACTGGTCGCCGTTCATGGCGATGCACATCGAGCAGCCGGCTTCGCGCCACTCGGCGCCGGCGTCGCGGAAGATGCGGTCCAGGCCCTCGGCTTCGGCCTGCCGCTTCACCGGCTGCGAGCCGGGCACAACCAACATGCGCACGCCGGGGTTCACCTTGCGCCCTTTCAGCACGCCGGCTGCGGCGCGCAGGTCGGCGATGCGCCCATTGGTGCAGCTTCCGATGAAGACTACGTTGATGGGCTTGCCCGCCAGCGGCTTGCCTGGCTCCAGGTCCATGTACTTGAGCGCCTTGATCAGCGCGTCGCGCTCGGCGGCATCGGCGACGCCGGCCGGGTCGGGCACCACGCCGGAAATCGGCATGCCCATGCCCGGGTTGGTGCCGAAGGTGATCATCGGCTCGAGACCGGCGGCGTCGATGGAGATCTCGCGATTGTAGATCGCGCCCTCGTCGGTGGGCAATTGCCTCCAGCGCGCCAGCGCCTGGTCCCACGCCACGCCCTTGGGCGCATACGTCCGCCCCGCCAGATACTCATATGTGACGTCGTCGGGAGCGATCAACCCGGCGCGCGCGCCGGCTTCGATGGACATGTTGCAGACCGTCATGCGCTCGTCCATCGACAGCGCGCGGATGGCGGAGCCGCGGAATTCGAACACGCAGCCGGTGCCGCCGCCGATGCCGATGCGCGCGATCAGCGCCAGAATAACGTCCTTGGCCGAAACGCCCGCCCCCAGCGCGCCGTCCACTTGCACCCGGAAGCTCTGGGAGGGGCGTTGCAGCAAGCATTGCGAGGCCAGCACCATCTCGACCTCGCTGGTGCCGATGCCGAACGCCAGCGCGCCAAACGCCCCGTGCGTCGCCGTGTGGCTGTCGCCGCACACCACGGTCATGCCCGGCTGCGTCAGTCCATTCTCGGGGCCGATGACGTGTACCACGCCCTGGTTCTGGTGCTGGAAGTCGAAGAACGGAATGCCGAATTCCGTGCAGTTGGCCTCCAGCTTGGCCACCTGCGCCGCCGCAATCGGATCGGCAATCGGCAGCAAACGCGTCAGGGTGGGTGTCGAGTGATCCACGGTGCCGAAGGTCCGGTCCGGGCGGCGGACCTTGAGGCCGCGCGCGCGCAGCCCGTCGAAGGCCTGCGGCGAGGTGACCTCGTGGACCAGTTGCAGATCGATGTAGAGTAGCGCCGGAGCGCCCTCCGGTTGGGAGACCACGTGCGCGTCCCAGATCTTTTCGATAATCGTGCGGGGTGTGCCCATATCAGATCGCCTCACAAACCGCCCGGCCCACCTGTTCGGTGGTGGCCGGCGGTCCGGCCGGTTTCAGGTCCGCCGTCACCCGGCCGGAATTCAGCACCGCCTCGATCGCGGCATTCACCGCGGCGGCTTCTTCCTTCAGCCCGAAGCTGTATTCCAGCATCGCCGCCACCGAGCCGATCGCGCCGAACGGATTGGCCTTGTTCTGGCCCGCCAGGTCGGGCGCCGAACCGTGGACCGGCTCGTACAGACCGACCCAGGCGCCCGAAGGCTTCCGGTCGCCGATCGAGGCGGAGGGCAGCATGCCGATCGAGCCCGCCAGCACCGCGCCCTCGTCGCTCAGGATGTCGCCGAACATGTTCTCGGTCACCACCACGTCGAACCGGCGCGGGTTCAGCACAAGCTGCATGGCGCAGTTGTCCACCAGCAGATGGTCCAGTTCGACGTCCGGGAACCCGGCCGCCACCTCAACCACTACTTTGCGCCAGAGCTGCGAGGTCTCCAAAACGTTGGACTTATCAACGCTGGTTACCTTCTTGCGCCGGTTGCGAGCCAGGTGGAACGCCATCCGGGCAATCCGCGCAATCTCGGCGCGGGTGTAGGTCATGGTGTTCACGCCGCGCTCTTCCTCGCCCGAGCCCGAAATGCCGCGCGGCGTGCCGTAGTACAGGCCGCCGGTAAGCTCGCGGACAATGATCATGTCCGTGCCTTCGACCAGATGGTTCTTGAGCGGAGAAGCGTCGATCAGCGCGTGGTAGGTCTTCACCGGGCGCAGATTGGCGTAGACCCCCAGCACCTTGCGGATGCCCAGCAGCCCCTTTTCGGGGCGCTTCTCCGGAGCCACGTTGTCGAACTCCGGCAGTCCCACGGCGCCCATCAAGGTGGCGTCGGCCGCCAGCGCCAGCTTGACCGTTTCTTCCGGCAGCGGCGTGCCGGTGCGGTGAATCGCGACGCCGCCCAGCAGTCCTTCAGTCAGGTGCGCCGGGTGGCCGAATTTCTCCGAGACGCGCGAGAGAACGCGGACCGCTTCGCGGGTCACTTCGGTGCCTATCCCGTCGCCGGGTAGGATGAGTACGTTAAGTTCCATATTGGTTCCAGATGCGCTTGAGCGCCGGTTCAACCGCCGAGAACGTCGCGGACAATCGCCGCGATTTCGTCGTTGCGCACGCCCTTCTTCCGGTCCGCCAGCGTGGTGAACTGCATGTAAACGCCGCCGAGCTGCTCGCGGGTGAGCGAGAAGCCCAGATCCTGGCAACGCTGGTTCAAAGCGTGGCGGCCGCTGTGCTTGCCCAACACCAGCCGGCTTTCCGGCACGCCCACCGACCTTGGGTCCATGATCTCATAAGTCGTGGGCTCTTTCAGCATGCCGTCCTGGTGAATGCCGGCTTCGTGCGCGAAGGCGTTTTCGCCCACAATCGCTTTGTTCGGCTGGGGACCGAAGCTGATCATCTCGCTCAACAGGCGGCTGGCCGGATAGAGATGCTCGGTGTGGATGCCGGTGGTGAAGGGCAACCGGTCGCTGCGAATCTTCAGGGCCATCACGATCTCTTCCAGCGCGCAGTTGCCGGCGCGCTCGCCGATGCCGTTGATGGTGCATTCCACCTGGCGCGCCCCGGCCTGCACCGCGGCCAGCGAGTTGGCGGTCGCCAAGCCTAGATCGTCGTGGCAGTGCACGCTGACAATCGCGCTGTCGCCCAGCACGTAAGCCATGCGGCCGATCAGCGCGGCGTGCTCGTCGGGAGTCGAGTAGCCGACCGTGTCCGGCAGGTTCACGGTGCGGGCGCCGGCCGCCACGACGGCGAGCGAAACCTGCTCCAGGTAGTCGAGATCGGTGCGTGTCGCGTCTTCGGCGGAAAACTCCACCGCCGGACAGTAACGGCGGGCCAGTTCGACAGCCATAACTGCTTCTTCAAGAACCTGTTGACGAGATTTCTTCAACTTGTACTTTAGATGGATATCGCTGGTCGCGATAAACGTGTGTATCCGTGGCTTGCGGGCTTTTTCCAGAGCGCGGGCGGCTCGTTCCACGTCCAACGTGCAGGACCTGGCGAGTGCCGCCACCTCCACGTCGGCAACTTCGTGGCTGACGGCGATCACGGCTTCGAAATCGCCGTCCGATGCGATGGGGAAGCCGGCTTCGATGGTATCGACGCCCAGCTCCAGGAGTTTGTGCGCCATCCGCACCTTCTCTTCCACACTCATGCTGCATCCGGGCGACTGCTCGCCGTCCCGAAGTGTGGTGTCAAAAATATGTACTCGATTGCTCATTTTAGGTTCGGCGTGTCGCCGCCCGCGCTCTGGTATATACTCCGGCGCGGCCTGTTTCTCCGGCCGAAATACTTCCTCAGTATGCGCCAGGGCCGAAGAT
>Ga0315273_10014498_pt1 | contig 10158 bp, 17 predicted proteins | sample YL17G02_0_MG_FD_205753 | JGI IMG/M metagenome (GOLD analysis project Ga0315273, IMG submission 205753) | Sediment microbial communities from Yellowstone Lake, YNP, Wyoming, USA - YL17G02_0 | ecosystem: Environmental > Aquatic > Freshwater > Lake > Sediment | place: USA: Wyoming | collected... | reverse complement strand
TGGAAACCCAGGTGATGGGGTCCTTCGATTTGACACCGAAGCTGGAACAGATTCCGATCCGGTCCTTCGTGGTCCTCACGTTCACGGGAATGAAGGGCAAGATGAAACTCTTTGATGTCCAGTGGGGCGAAGGGGATATCGACGGCGAAAGGCTGATGGGCGCCCCCACGGCCGAAGACGAAGCATTCTAAACCCTTTCCTCCGGGGGGCGGCGCCGTGACTCGTAGCCGTGGCGCCGTCCCCTATTTTAAAGGTGCATCATGGCAAAACTCACAGGGGAGAAACTTGCGGCGGCAAAACGGCGTGCGGCGCATGCGCGCAAGGCGCGATGGGGCGCGACTCCTCGCCCCGAAGAGCCCGAACCCAAGGCGGCGCCGCGGCTCGCGTCCACGCGGGCGCTACGGCCCTTACCGGCGCCCGTACGGGCGAAGGGAAGCGCGATTAATGATACCATGGCCAATCTTCGGGAATGGCTGTTTTTGAAAGCGGGCGGTAACCGTTCGGAAGATGCCATTGTCACAGTAGCGTTTATCTTTCGCATCGAAGGCGAACAGCATACTATTACCGCGAAGCGTGCAAGAATAGGCGATATTTTAGGGCATTGTTGGCGCATTTCCGATAAGCATACCGGCACAGTACGGAAGCCTTCGGATGGCGGACCTTCCCATCATAAACAGGGGGAATAATGGACACCCCGAATAGTGACTTCGACGAAATAGATGTTCCGGAAGATATTCCGGAAGGGATTTCCGAGGATTGGTATGCTTCCGAGGAAGCGCCGGAGATCTCCCCGGAAGAGCCATGGGGCGGAGTACAGCAAGAATTAGATTTATTCCCCAGTGAACCCGTGAGCGAACCTATCGGCGAATCGTTTGACGCATTTCGTGATTTCCTGATTGATTCTCCGGGGGATACTTCCTTTGACGTTTCCTCCTTTGAGGAAATTTCCGCGAGCGGGGCGGCATTCGAGGGAATCGAATCGTGGGAACCTCCGGCGCCGGAATTGAGCCCGGAATTTTAAGGAGTGATTCTGTGGAAAAGAAACTTGAACAGATATTTTTGGCTTGCGGCGAGAAAGTAGTAATTGAATTTGATTCTAAAAAGTTCCATATTTGGACAGAAGGGCCTACAAAGGGCGGCGATATACGTCGGTTCAAGTCAAAGGAGATGAAAACCATTGTAAAATACTTCCCTATTAAAATAGAAATATGCTCAATTATGGGATAATCCCGTGACATTGCGTATATTTGAACCGAGAACTCGCCCCCCGCGAGAATTCCGTATCTTCGGTTGGGATATCGAAGATAATGGGCATGGGGACTTCGTCGGGGTTTCCATATTCGATCCGGAGAATGGTAAAGCATGCGATTTCCAGAATAGAAGGGCCTTCATGGCGGAATTAAAACGGAGGAAATACCGGGAAAGTCTTTTCATCGCTCATAATGCCGAATATGACATAGGCGGCATATTCGGTAAGAAACACCTTGACCGATTCTCCCGATATGTAACCGTCGGCGGACAATTCAAAACGGCCCGCCTTCCGGTATCGGGCGGAAAGTCTATCACGTTTATAGATTTGCATTCCCATATAAAATCTTCCCTTGAACGTATCGGAAAACAAATAGACTTGCCAAAGGGTACGGATCCGGGATTAGATGCCCCCTGGAGCGTCCGGCGCCCCTATTGCATCCGGGACGCTGAAATTGCGGCGCGTGCGGCGGTTCTACTACAGTCACAGTATCTTTCTATCGGAACGTCCCTACGTGCCACGGTAGGATCAAGCGCCATGGAATTATTCCAGCGGCGCTATCTAAAAATTTCATGGTCCGCGGCGCCCCGATCTTACATCGATTGGTGTTATGGCGGATACTATGGCGGGAAAACGGAAGCATATAGAATTGGTTATGCGGAAGGACCGTTCAATTACTATGATAAGAATTCCCTGTATCCGACAGCAATGGCAAGCGCGATTCTCCCCCATCCGGGGTTTTTACGTTTCAAGGCTAACCCGCGGCCTTCATGTCTTGACTATGAGGGGATTTCCGATGTTCTAATCAGTGTCCCACGTGATACTAAATTCCCGGTAATGGGGCTAAAGGTAGGGAAAAGGCTCACCTTTCCCGTGGGTTCATGGCGTGGTAAATACCCTAATAGCGCCATTCGGTACGGTATTAGCGTGGGGAAATGCAGGATATTAAAAATATACTCCACTTATTCAAGTTTGATTTCCGGCGCATATCTTGCCGATTATGCAAATGATCTATACGCAAAACGTCAAGAGGCTACAGGTTATAACCGGGAAGTAATTAAGAGCCTATTAAATAATCTTTACGGGAAATGGGCTCAACGTGGGCGCCCCACGGTTTGGAAAGACGGCGCATGGATTAAGGAGGATTCTCCGGCGCCGGTATGGACGTGTGTACCATGGTCCGCTTACGTTACGTCCGGGGGGCATGCATTAATGGATCCATGCTATACCGATGATACGGTATATACTGATACGGATTCAAATATCACGAAAGGGGAAATGGTTACCGGTGCCGGATTAGGTGATATGAAACTAGAAGGGCGCTATGATGCGATTCTTATCATTACTTCCAAAGTATACGGATTGCTTTCCGATAATTCTCCCGCAATATATCATGCGAAGGGATTTCCCATTGCTTCCGCACGTGCGGCGGTACTCGCTGGCGGCGCTACATTCCGGGCGCCTAATCGCTTGCGCGAAAGCATGCGCCGGAATCTAAAAGTTAACGAATGGCTACCCCATACCAAAGTACTAAAGACAAATTACGCCAAACGGATTATTTTTCCCGATGGTAGTACGGCTCCCCTTGTAATCAATAAACCGCATTAGAGTATTTTATGCAATCCAGTAAATTATCATTTGTAAACATGCCCAATTAAGAATTTCCGATAATTCCTTAAATTCTCAAAAAAGATAATTCCAGAATGCAAGAGAAAAATAAAATAATTTTACCCGTTTGAAAAAATTCTCAAAAAAGTATTTGACAACTCCGAGAATAGTTGAAATGATGATAAACGTAAGGTAAGGAAAACAGTTATGGGTTTCTGGGCTACATTACTTACGAACCCTACGGCCTTGCTGGTTGCGGGCGCCGCAACCGTGGCGGGAGGAATCTATCTTCTGTCCAGCAAGGCGCGGGGCGCCGTGTCCGATCTTGTGGACGCAGCCGGAACAGCGGCCGGGGTCCTCGGCGCAGGGGCGAAAGCGGGCGCCGGGTTAGTGAAGGACGCGCAGGACGCGATCGCCGAAAGCAAAGTTTCATGGGAACAGGGCGCCGGTTGGATTGCCTTCATGTATCCTCGAACTCACGATGATATCATAGGGCTATCCGATACCGTCACGTGCCATGAAGCAACCCCCGAAACCTGGCGGCGCCTTCACCAGTACCAGGGATGGGCGGCAAGCAATCGCAAGATTTCGCCCCCTCCTTTGGATGTTCTCACCGATTGGGAAGGGGATCCCATCATGGAATCCGGACTATCCGCGACGGATGAAATCCTCATAAATGATGCGTTGGCGCTTGAATCCGCTTACGCTTTCTTGCACTAAGAAACCTTTTTTTCGGAGGATATCATGGGATTCGTCAAGGAACAGTTCGGCCTTCTCCTCAAGATGGCAATTCCGTTCACGGTGCTATACCTGATCGCTACCGGCGTCGGATTCGTGGCGCGCAACCTGACCGCCGTGGCGGAATCGATCAAGGCGAAAACGTAAGCGAGGGGCGCTTACCATTCTCCGATACCGTGTGTCTCGGATTCCCGGATCCCCTGGCCCGAGTTGAAAGGCCCTTCCCGTGAAAGAAAAGATCATTTCGATTCACGATTTCGAGCCGGTCCTGGCGGCCGGTCTCGGCGGACGCGCCCGGAAAATCGAGATTCCGCGCAATTTCCTGTTCAGGGCGCTTATGATCGTCACGACGGCCCTCCTCGCCGACGACGGCGGCGGTGCGGCGCCCGTCTATGCGCAGGATGCGCACCTCCGGATGATGGATCGCGTCCAGTTGAAGACGGATGCCGACATGCCGATCAATGCCAATCACCGGGCGTTGGTCCGCTCGGTTCTCGAACCGATGCATGGCGTGGAAGACGATTTCATTCTTGATCCTGCAGCGGGAACGATCGGCGCCGATCATACGATCGTGCACACTACTCGGATCCCTTTCTGCGATGAAACTCCGGGAACCTCGAAGACCGCACAGGTTGCGACTATGCTTCGTTCGTGGGCGCGCAAAACGCTGGACTTCTCCATTTTCACTCCGGCAAACGTGGACGAAATGCTTGTCAACGGAATGGGCGGCGTCGTAACCCTTACCGAACTCGAATACCGCGTGTACGCTCACGTGTACGAGCTCACGAGCGCGGAACAGGCAATGTTTGACAAGTCAACGAAAGATCAGTTACGAATGATCGACGACTTCGAGCAGATTGCAGCCGCTCGCGCCTATGCCCCCTTCCTCAACAAGGATCTTGACAGGGGCGAGCAGGTCCTCAGCATAGGCCTCATGGCAACCGACGACGGCGTACGGGATCCCCTACAGCTCGAGACGGTGGGACTCCAGTTAGCGAACCTCCCGAACCTCCCGGAAGCGATTCCTACGGCCCTCCTGAAATCTATGAACGTCCTCGAACGGCGGTACGATGCGCCGGACGGGATTTACTGGATCGATTTGGACGGCGAGCGTTCTCACGCTTCGGCACCGAAAACTACCAATCTCGAACAATTCCGGCTTCCCTATTCCGCAGCCGGTCCGGCCGGCGCACCCGGAACCTTCGCGGGGCTCAATCTCGTCATGCTCGAACGCGGAAACGCTAAGTACGTCGGCGGGTAGACCCGTGCGGTATGGGGCTATCGGGGCGTGGTAAGGGCGCCCCGATGCCCGATCCCGTCATAGTCTTACGAGGGGCGGACAATGGCGCTTTACGGTAGCAGAGCGGCGAAAAGGAGCCAAGAAAACAGGCGCGCACAGCAAGCGGCCGGGAGGGAGGAACTCCGGCAAGGGGTCCTCCTCGCGGGCGGTAGCCCGGAACAGGCGGAAGCGGCTGCGAGGGCGGCGTGGGAAATCTCCCATAACTACAACTCCCCCGGCCCGATGCGTGTAGCAGAAGCGAACCTAAAAGAATACGGCCAGGCGGGGGCGGCCGTCCTGGCAACGGCCGGGACCGTAGCGCAGGGATATCCTGGCATCGGTACGGTTATCGGTGCGGCTTGCCTTGCCGGTGCGGCCGGTCTAAACTATGGCGCAACCGTAGCAAAGGCCGAAGCATCGGAGCTAGAAAAGAACCGAACGACGCTATTGGCCGTTGCCTCCGAAGTAGCAGCAGGATGCCCCATAGTAAGCGAGGACCTCCTGAGCGCAGCGGCGGCGGCGGGAGGGATGCAGTACACTCCGGACGTACGGGGCGCCGATGCCGTATACCTCGAAGGGATGCTAAAAGAGGAAGCGGCCTTGGAGTTGAAGCGCCGTTTTTCGGCGCTATCGGACTCGGAAAAGGCGTACTTCGAGGACCTCCAGGGGCGGATACAAGCGGTCCGGGCACGGCTCAATTCGCCCCAAGAATCGGCGCCTTCGGTTGAGCCGCTTGTAACCCCAACGGGGGCGCCGATGGAAGCGCCCCCCTCCGTGGTTCCTGGCGGGTTCATGGTTCGCGTCCTGGCGGCACTGGCGGCCGTTAAAGCGGCCCTTATTGAAAAGGTGCAAGCATGGCGGCGGCCGAAACTCAATTGACGTTCGGGTTACTGGCGGCGGCGGCTGGGCTAGCAGGGTATGCAGCCGGGAACCAAACGGCCGGACAGCAGGCCGGTACTTTCCTGCAAGCAGCCGGGCAGAACATTTCCGGATATCAGGCGGCTCAGCATGCGGCCGATACCGGGCAGGCGGCGCCCGTCGGAGTCAACGTCGGTGCAGCCGCAACCGAACCCAAGCAAAACACTGCTGGTACGGGCGGAATCATGGGGGTTGGTTGGGGGTGGATCGTAGGGGGCGCAGCCGTCCTGGCGGCCCTCGTGGTAGGGGTCCTCGGATGGAAGCCCTGGAAGCGGTAAAATCTCCGCGTGGGGCATGCCAAAGCCCTTGCCGGACCTTGTAGGGGGGATCATGGGAACGCGCGCGCGACCGATAGTATACGGGGCGGAAGTTACCGACGTGCGACCGCTTACGCCACAGATTCCGTACAATCCGGCCCGGCGATTCCTCCTTTTCCAGGTTCCCGCGGCGCCGGGCGTCGGGTGGCTTGGTGTCCGGGTGGTAGGCGATGCCGGACCGGTCAACGTGGGGCCTATCCTCCCCCCTGGAACCATCATCATCATGGGCGCGGCGGACCGGCCGGAAAGCGCATGGAGCTTCGTCAACGTCCCGAACGGAACGGGTTTTGTTGACGTAGACATACAAGTGCGGGAGCAATAACCATGGCCGGAATTTACGTACCAGTACCGGTCGGGCATGCACGCCAGCACGGGATTGATACCGCGTTGGATCACCTACCGGGGACAATCCCGAACGGATCCGCGGTTACCGTTCAAGCGCCGGGAGCCATTGCGGGAGTTGCCATTGCCGCCGCGGCTACTCCGGGCGCCCTTCCGATACGGGACGGTGCGGGGCGGATGAAAGCGGTAGCAGGCGCCGCGGCTGATGATTGCGCCGTGGTTTCGCAAGGGCATGCACGCCAGCACGGGATTGATACCGCGTTGGATCACCTACCGGGGACAATCCCGAACGGATCCGCGGTTACCGTTCAAGCGCCGGGCGTCATTGCCGGAGTTGCTATCGACGCCGCCGCTACTCCGGGCGCCCTCCCGATACGGGACGGCGCGGGGAGAATGAAAGCGGTAGCGGGCGCCGCGGCCGATGATTGCGCCGTGGTCTCACAACTCGGCGGGGGTTCACCGGCTGATGGTTTAGCATGGGGCGCCCCTTGCCTGATCGCCGATCAATTCCGGGCGGCGGCACTACCAAACGGCGCCGGAATTAGGCAAGCGCAATTCCTTACACTCCTTGCCAATCTTGTCAACGGGGATCAGTTTTCGCTGAAAATCGCCGGAGTAACCAGTACGTTTGTGTGCGGGGTACACTTCTCCGCCGGTGTCAGCATTACGGCAACCATGAATAACATTGCCGGGGCGATCCCCGTGTCAATTTATGCGCGTTCAATAAAACTATATCTTATCGACGCGACCAATAATGGTTGTGTAATCACAATTCCGGGCGACTTTTTGGGGACGGCGAAGATATGGGGCGATGCCGGATTCGCCGGTAAGTGTATGCTATTGAATCCGGCGCTTGCCGGGCGGGAATACGCTTCAATAGCGGCGGATAGGGTAGCCTGTCCGAATGCGGAACCCGTTGGATCAAATTTCGGATTCCAGCGGACCGCCGCGGTATTGAAACCCGGAGAAGCTCACTGGTCCCGATACGATGAAATCATAAAGGCATTACGGGATTATACCGCAAATGTTGCATGGACGTAAGCCATGAACTCTTTACAAGGTAAACCGTTTAACCATAAACCCGCGGCCGATATCCTCGGAGAAATCCTCCGGCTTCTCCTTGCCGAAGGGGTCCGGATCATCGAAGAGCGCGGACCGGAAATCATGGATGCGCTTGCGGGTTTCCTATCGGGAGGGGGCGCCAAAAAATGGCATAACAGCCATTGGTGTACGGATTGCGGAACGGAGAATCTTCCGAACCCGATAGATATCTTCTATGTATGGAAAGACGGGAAACGCGACGGGCCGATATCTCGCTCGCTCTGCCCGAAATGCGGATATCGGCGCAAGCATGATCCCCCCGGTACGATCATAGAGCACAACGGAAAGGAAGTCTTGTGAGTGAACTCGCCTACAAGGCAGTAGGGTTCATTTGGGCATGGCTTGCTTTTCCGGTACGTCTTGCACGTGTAGAATCCAAGGTGGATATTCTCCTGAAATTCTGCCCACACTGCAGAGGAGAAAAACCGACGCTATGGACGCCCTAAGCGTATTTGCAGGCGCCGCGTGTACGGTTATCCTCGAAGGCGTGGGCGTTTTCTTTTTCGTGATTGTGATTGATAAACTGGGCACCTATCGCCTTGGAGTGATAGCCCAAACGGCGATAGACGGATGGACGAAAGTGAGTCAAAAATGGTTTGGAAAATCTTCTCCGTCATCGGGCTCGCCGTCACAATCGGCGCCGGGTTCGCCGCATTCCTAACCGTGGACGTGGTAGCCACGGGAGGGGTCAAGGTCTACGAAGTTCGTGTTTGGGAACTCGTAAAGGGTTACCTATTTCCGGCGCCGGGCGGAATCGCCGGAACGGGTTTAGGGCTGGGGGATTTCGTCTCGGTCAAGGTACATTTCTAAGAGGGGCATCATGGCGTGTTTCATGGCGTCGGAACCCGCGGGAGAGTCGAAACCCCCCGCTCAGGGCATGCCAGGGGCGCCCGCTGAGATTGTGGCGGTACCGGCCCTGATATGTCCATCGTGCGGCGCCCGGTACAATCCGGATACCGGGCAGTGGAGTGTACCGGGTCCGAAGGCGCCGGAAGCGGCGCCCTGCGGGAAGCCGCGGAAGCGGTCGGTTTTCGATATCCTCGGAGTCAAGGATCCGTTAGGCGTGTAGGAGTCCAATAAATGAATACCTATCATATATTCGGCATCATGGGGGGCGAAAAGAAAAAAGTACGGGCTATTAATGCCGAGGAGGCTATCCGCATAGCATATGGAAATGATCCGTGGAATGTTCCATTCGGCATCACTGTAAAAACATCGGCACAAGTAAAAAAGGCCCGCTCGCGGCGCAAAAAAGGATTGAGTTTTTAAGGTTACATTTCGATGCCCGAAAACGATGCAATCGAAGAATTGAACCCTGACAATACCGAAGGGGATGAAGTGGGGCCGGTCCGTCGGCATAGGCGAACGAAAGCGCAAATAGAGGCGGATGGGGACGGGCCGAAGGGGCATACCGGTAAATGGAGGACGGAAGGCAAGGGCCAGGAAAAAGAATCGAAACCGAAGGCACACAAGGTTGACCCGGAACTAGAATCGAAGGAAGCCCTTATGGTCCTTCGCGTCCCGCGCGATTGGTTAGGGCGACCAATGACGCCGGAGGAAGAAAGTTTTCACGGGCGGACAGTCGAGGGATATTCGAGACGATACAACGTAGAACCGTCCCTTATTCTATTGCATTTGCGCGCCGCAATCTCCGGCATATGGTACGCTGGTATCGCAATAGGCGCGGTCCTGGATTGGTACAAGGGACGGAAAGAATCGAAAGGCAAACTAATCGATGCCAAGGCATCGCCTGTATACGGGTCTGTCGGGATGGGGAAAAACGGTCCGGGCGGGACAGGAAATAGCAATCCTCCCGGACCGGTACAGGGTCCTGATAGCAACACCTTATCCCGATAATTTCGAGAATGTTGCGGCCCTGGCGCCTACATGGCGTGCAGCCGTCGAACATCTGCTATCCGGCTCCCCGCGGAGAGTATGCGTGCGGGTCAACTCCGGCCGGGAAGCGTATCAGGCAAACGCGCTAGGGTATGTACTGTTAGAACGCGAAGCGGAAAACGTGGTAGTAGTTTGGGATGAAGTGCAGCGGATCCGGACAGGGAAGGATATCCCGTACTATTTCCGTCAATTGTTGGACGAAGGGAGGCATCGGGACACTTGGGTATGGGCTATAGCAAGGCGCCCGGTAAATACTCCGGTACTGATCCGGTCAATTGCCGAGGAAGTTTTTACCTTTCGTTTGCACTCGAAGAATGATATCTCATTAATGGAAGATTACTTTTCCGAAGCGGCGCCCGCGATTCGGCATTTACCGAAGTATCACTATTTCACGTATGCCGATGAAACGGGAATCATAGAATATCGGGACGATAAAGGGCAAGTCATTTGGGCGGGGGATGATCCCGCAACTGCAAAGGATATGCCCGCGGGAGGATTGGCAATTGAGTAATCTACGATCAGTCAAACGGGCAATCGGCGCCAGGATCATAACGCATACCTCAATATGGGCGTTCTTTCCCATCATAGCGAAGGCGATTCTATATCGTTTTATCTATGGTATTAGGCGATTTAGGCTATTGCCTTCCGTCAATGTTAAACGCCCTTCCGCACTATTAAACATGCCCCCGGCCGGAGCCAGCCGTTTGCCA
>Ga0315273_10014497_pt1 | contig 10158 bp, 9 predicted proteins | sample YL17G02_0_MG_FD_205753 | JGI IMG/M metagenome (GOLD analysis project Ga0315273, IMG submission 205753) | Sediment microbial communities from Yellowstone Lake, YNP, Wyoming, USA - YL17G02_0 | ecosystem: Environmental > Aquatic > Freshwater > Lake > Sediment | place: USA: Wyoming | collected... | reverse complement strand
GATCGTGCCTGACGTGTGGATGGATTCGCGCTACGTCGAAGGGAAGGTGTCGACACGTTCCGAGATTGCCGTGCCCATCGTCAGCAGCGGCGACGTCGTCGGCGCGCTCAACCTCGAGAGCGACACGCTCGACGCATTCTCGGAAGCCGACACCGAGTTCCTCGAGTTCTTTGCCGTGGCAGCCGCCATCTCCATCGAGAAGGCGATCGTCCACCGCGAGATGATCGAGAAACACCGGATCGAACAACAGTTGCGGATCGCGAAAGACGTGCAAAGCGCGCTCCTGCCCGTTGCCGATCCTGTCCTCGCCGGGTACGACATTGCCGGCATGAACGTGCCCACCTGGGAGATTGGTGGCGACTACTTCGACTACCTGCCGCAACCGGACGGCCGTCTGGGCGTCGCCATCGCCGACGTGTCGGGCAAGGGCGTGGCCGCGGCGCTCATCATGGCGACATTCAGGGCGGCGCTTCGGGCGCAGCGGCCGCGCGATCTCCCGCTGGATCAGGTGGGTGCCCGCCTCAACCGCATCCTGCTGGATTCCATGGACTCGTCCCGCTTTGTCACCACCGTCTACGGCCTCCTCGACCCGGGGACCGGCGCGTTCACGTATGCCAACTGCGGTCACAACCCGCCATTGCTGGTTCGGGCCGGCGGTGCGTGCGAGACGCTGGCGAGCGGTGGGCCGGCGCTCGGCATGTGGCCCGGCGCGCAGTTCAATCCGGATACCGTGACGCTCGGGCGCGGCGACACCCTCGCGCTCTATACCGACGGCGTGATCGAGGTGATGGACGCCGCCGGTGAGATGTTCGGGACTGAGCGCCTCGAGAGCGTCCTCCACCGGTGCGCGGGGAACACCGCGCGCGAGCTTGTCCAGGCTGTCGTCGACGACACGCAGGCGTTCGCCGGCCGGCGGGCCTACGATGACGACTTCACCCTCGTCATCGTCAAGCGGGAGCCGCGGATGCCGGGCGACGCCTCGTGACCGTCGGCCTGATCGTCGCGCTGGCGCTGGCGGTGCTCATCGGCGTGTCTCTCGGCACGCTCGGCAGCGGCGGGTCCATCATCACCATGCCGGTGCTCGTGTACGTCGCCCGTATTCCCACTCACACGGCCGTCGGGATGTCGCTGGTCATCGTGGGAACGACAGCCGCCGTCGGCAGCTATCTGCAGCGAGGTGGGCTAATCCTGGGTCCGGCATTCCCGCGGCCGAACGTGCGCGCGGCAGAGGACATGTTCGGTGCCGAACCTGACCCCGCCGGCATCGACATACGTGCCGCCGTGATCTTCGCGGCAACCGGCATGGCTGGCGCATTCGTGGGCGCGAGGCTCACGCACCTGGTGTCGGGCGACGTGCTGATGCGGCTCTTCGCCGTCCTCATGCTTCTTGCCGGCTGGCGGATGCTGGCCGCGAAAGGCCCGTCGGCGGGGCCTCGGACTTGCCACCTCCCTCAGTGCGCGGGCGTCGGCCTCCTCCTGGGGGTCATGACAGGATTTCTGGGTGTCGGTGGCGGGTTCCTGATCGTGCCGGCGCTCGTCCTGTTTGCCGGCCTCGACATGAAGCGCGCCGTGCCTACGTCGCTCGCGATCATCGCCTTCAACGCGCTCGGCGGCCTGGCCGGACAGCTCCGGTACGCGCAGTTCGACTGGCTGTTGACGGCCGCCTTCCTGAGCTCGGCCCTGATCGGGATGTTCGGCGGCACGATGATCGCGAAGAAGCTGTCGGCAGATCACCTGACGCGCGGGTTTGCCTGGGCCATCATCGTGCTCGGGGCCGCAATCCTCGGGGGACAGGTGCTTGCCCGTGCGCGACTCGTCTGAAGGTAAGATCAAACAACCCATACAAGGAGCACACGACATGCGTCGGAGCCTCGTAACAGCACTGATGATCGCCCTCGTCGCGGGAACCGTCGTCTACGCGGCAAAGTTCAAGTCCACCTGGAAATCGCCGGAGGCGGGCCGCCTGGGCTTCGCTGGCAAGAAAGTCGCCGCCCTCGTGATCACCGACGATCAAAATCTGCAGATCTCCGCCGAGGAGGCGCTCGCCGGAGAACTGACCGCGCGCGGCGTGCAGGGCGTGGCCGCATACCGGCTCATTCCCAGGGAAGAACTGCGCGACAAAGACAAGGCGAAGGGCTGGTTCGAGCGCGCCAGCGTCGCGGGCATCGTCATCATGCGGGTGGTCTCTGCGGACAAGGAGATCACGTACACGCCGGACGTGTGGCTGACGACGATGTACGCGAGCCCGTGGGATTACTACGGCTATGGCTGGAGCACCGCCATCGGCGGTGTCACGAGGCGCGAGGACACCATCGTCACGATCGAGACGCTCATCTACGACCTGACGAAGAGCAAGTTGATGTGGGCCGGAGTGAGCGAGAAGACCAATCCGAAGGGTGCGCAGCAGGTCGTCAAGGATCTCGTCGCGGAGGTGGTCAAGGAAATGCGGAAAGACGGTCTCGTGCCGGCAGGGTCGAAGTAACGGGGTCATCCGGCGATGGGATACCGGTTCCGCCTCGTCGTCGTGCCGCTGCTGATGACCATCGTGATGGTCGGCTGCGGCGCGGCCACGGCGTCTGCTCAGACCCAGTCACCGCCAGCAGGCGGAAGCGGCGCGCCGGCCCAGAGCCGTGACGCGGACCCTCCCGGCGCTGCGACCCAGACTCCTCCCGATCAGCAAACCGACGTGTTCGACGTGGCGCGGCGAATCCGCGGGAAGACGCCTCCAGACCCTGCAAGTGCGCCGGCCTGGGACCACCGGAAGCTGATGCTCGCGATCCTGCCGACCTTTGGCTACAAACCGTCCACCGGCTTTACCATCGGCGCGACCAGCAACCTCGCGAAGTTCTTCGGGGATCCAAAGACGACAACGATCTCGTCCGCGGTGATAGGGTTTTCGGTGTCGGCGAAGAAGCAGACGTCGCTGACGCTGAGGTTTGGTGCGTCGGGCAAGGACAACCGGTGGCGGCTCGATGGGGACAACCGCTTCCAGTGGACGTCGCAGGACAGCTATGGCCTGGGCACGGACACCGCGCCGGCGGACGGCGTCAACACGAAGTTCACGTATGTTCGCATCTATGACACCGCCTGGTACGAATTGCGGAAGAGCGTCTACGCGGGCGCCGGGTTCCACTACAGCGCACACCTGGACGTCCGGCCCGGCGTCGAGGGCGATCCCGCGTGGGAGGATTCGGACTACGTGGCGTACAGCAACGAGAACGGCTTTGACCTCGATGGCCAGTCGTCCACGGGCTTCAGCCTGAACCTGATGCTGGACACACGGGACAGTCCGATCAACGCGTACCGCGGGTGGCTGGCCAGCGTCAGCTACCGGCCGTTTGTCAGGAGTCACCTCGGCGGCGACTCGGCCTGGCAGGAGACGTCCTTCGACGTGCGGTCGTACTTCAGGGTGACGAAAGACGCGCGCCAGCGGCTGGCATTCTGGGCCTATGGGGACTTCGTGGCGTCCGGTGTTGCTCCCTATTTCGACTTGCCTGCCCTGGGGATGGACACCTACGGCCGATCGGGCCGCGGATACACCGAGGGACGATTCCGCGGTGAGCGGCTCATGTACGGTGAACTCGAGTACCGCGCCGCCCTCACCCGCAACGGCCTGCTCGGTGTGGTGGCGTTCGTGAACACCGTCACGCTCTCCAACACCCAGGCCGATGAGAAGCTGTTCGATTCCTTCGCGCCCGCAGGCGGGATCGGGCTGCGGGTGTTGTTCAACAAGCGGTCGCGCACCAACCTGTGCATCGATTACGGCTGGGGACGGCAGGGCTCGAAGGGCCTCTACCTGGCGCTCCAGGAAGCGTTCTAGCCGGCGGCCTCTCAGGCTCGGCCGGCATGTGCTCGGGGCAACTGCATCTGCAGCAGCACGGCGCCCCAGATCGCCGCGATCAACGACGCGATCAGAATGCCGACCTTCGCTCGAGCGAGCAGCGTCACGTCCGTAAACGCGAGCTCGGTCACAAACAGCGACATCGTGAAGCCTATCCCGGCGATGCACGCGCCGCCGTAGATGTGTGACCAGGTCACGCCATCGGGTAGATCGGCCTGGCCGCTCTTCACGGCGATCCAGCTGAACAGCGTGATGCCGGCCTGCTTGCCGAGCACCAGGCCTGACAGGATGCCCAGGCTGACCGGGTGGAGCAACCCATCCACGAACCCGCCGTCGATGGCGACGCCCGCGTTGAACAGCGCGAACAGCGGCAGGATGAAGAACACCACGAACGGGTGCAGCATCTCCTCGAGGGCCAGGCCCGGCGGGCGCATAGCGCCGGCGATCTTGTGCAGGTCGGAGATCGCGTCGAACTGGGAGCGGTTTGCGACCATGCTGTCGGGGGTCAATCCGGCGTCACGCAGAAGGGCCAGCCGCGTGCCGGACACCTCGAGAAACTCCCTGGGATCCCGCCGCGCGCCAATCGGCACGAGGAGCGCCACGAGCACGCCGGCCACCGTGGCGTGAACCCCCGACCCGAGCACGCCTGCCCAGACGCCCAGCGCGAGCACGACGTAGACGGCCGGGTGCTCGATTCGAAGACGGTTCGCGCCGGCGATGAGCGCGAGGAATGCCACCGCGACAATGAGTGACAGCCAGTGGATCTGCGCGGTATAGAAGACCGCGATCACGAGCACCGCACCCAGATCGTCAACGATCGCGAGCGCCGTCAGGAACACCTTGAGCCCGATCGGCACCCGCTTCCCGAAGAGGGCGAGCACGCCGAGGGCGAAGGCGATATCCGTGGCCATGGGTATGCCCCAGCCGCCCGCGCCCTCCCCGCCGGCGTTGAACGCCGTGTAGAGGAGCGCCGGCACCACCATGCCACCGAGCGCAGCCATCACCGGGAGCAGGGCCCTCCTGGCCGACGACAGCTGGCCCACGAGCAGCTCCCGCTTGATCTCGAGCCCGACGACGAAGAAGAACACGACCATCAGCAGGTCGTTGATCCAGTGCTGGACCGTGAGGGCGAACTTCGCATCGCCCCAGGACAGCCCGGCCTTCGTGTAGAGGAGCCCGAAGTAGGCCTCGGCAAAGGAGGAGTTGGCCAGACCCAGGGCCGCGGCGGTGCAGACCAGGAGGAGCGCACTGCCGGACACTTCCGAGTGCACGAACCGCTCGAAGATCCCGTTCACGTCGTCGTGGCTGCGTGTCGCGGTGGACATGGGCGGAGATTATCGCCGATTCCGTCTCTTGAGTGGTGGGCCAGAAGGCCGATTGGCGACCTCCACCGTGGGATGGCCGGTGGGCAGGGCCAGGAACACAGTGGTGGGGAAGCGCCGGACCCTACTGGAGCGACAGCGACATGAACGGCCCGGCGCCCACGAGATCGACGCCTCTCAGTTGGAGCGCCTTCAGCAGGCCGATCCCTTCCTCGTCGGCGAATCTCAGACCCGAGAGGTCGATCACGAATGCCCCGACGATCGTGGCGCAGGCAATCTGAAGCTCCAGGACCGCGAGTCCAGACAGCCACCCGTCCACTCTCATCGTGGTCAGTGGGCCGGTGTCCGTGCTGATTCTAAATCCTCCAGCCATACCAACTCTCCTATCAATGACCGTGCCAGGAAAGGGCCGCCGCAGGGCGAACTGGCAAATCGCTGATTCGGCGGCCTTTGGGAGCGAAATGGCCAGGATTCAGCTTGCCATTTCCGCGGCCGGAGGTCCGGAAGTCTGCCGACTGGTGGTCAACATGCCGACCCGGTTGCTATACTGACCGCTTGCCGAACCTCCAGAACTCCACACCGCTGGCTCAAGGCTCGTCCGCTGCACCCGCGTCAGACGCGGTCATCGTCGTGGGCCGTGACGGGTGCATTGTCGAGGCAAACGACGTCGCCGTGCGGCTGTTTGGCTATTCCCGCGACGAACTACTCCGTATGCGGGTCGAAGACCTGATCCCTGTAGCCAACAGGGCCGCCCACCCGGCGAACCGGGCCGCCTACGAGGCAACGCTGCATCTGCGGCGGATGGACCGGACATCCCCCTTCCCGGCTGTGCACCGGGACGGCCGCCAACTGTTCGTGGAGGTGGCACTGCGGGCGGGTGAGGGCACGCCCGGGTCCAGCGCGACCACGGCGGTGATCCGCGACGTGACGGACCGCGAGTGCGTCATCGCGGAGATAGGCGGCGACAGCATCAAGCTCCGGGCGCTCACGGCGGGCGCCTTCGATATCCTCTGGGAGGCCTCGTTTGACGGCGCGGATGGTGGCGGTACGATTCAGATGTTCCGCGATCTCGGGCCCGACCTTGGATACGATCTGGGAGATCTTCCGCGGACCATCTCGACCCAAGGATGGCTGGCGCTCATGCCGCCGGAGGATGCAGCGCGCCTCCGCCAGACCTTGCGTCATTCTGTCGAGACCGGCGAAATGTTTACGGCCGAGTATCGAATTCATACCAGGTCGGGCGGCTTCGCGTGGTTCGAAGTCCACGGACGTCCGATCGAGTACCGGGACGGGAGGCCCGTGAAGTACCTGGGCGCGGCCAGGAACATCACGGAACGCAAGCAGGCCGAGGAGGAACTGCGGCGGGCGAACGAAGAACTGCGTGAGCTGAAACGGAAACTCGAAGACGAGAACATCCAACTGGTCGAGGAAATCGGGCGCGTGCAGGGTTTCGACGAGATTATCGGCGCGAGCGCGAGCCTGAGGCTCGTGCTTCGACAGATTGAGCAGGTGGGTCCGAGCAACGCCTCGGTGGTCATCACCGGCGAAACCGGCACGGGCAAGGAACTGGTGGCTCATGCGATTCACAGGTCGAGTCCGAGGCGCCGCTCGGCCATGGTGGCGCTCAACTGTGCTGCGCTTCCTCCCTCGCTGATTGAAAGTGAGTTGTTCGGCCACGAGAAAGGCGCGTTTACCGGCGCCTCCGTCCGACGCCTCGGCCGATTTGAGCTGGCGCATCGGGGCACGATCTTCCTGGACGAGATTGGTGATCTGCCGCTGGACCTGCAGGGCAAGCTGCTGCGGGTGCTTGAATCCGGCGACTGCCAACGCGTCGGCTCGTCGGAGACCTTCAAGGTTGATGTGCGCGTGCTGGCGGCGACCAACCGTCAACTCGATCAGGAGATCGAGAAGGGGACCTTCCGCCTCGACCTCTTCTACCGCCTCAGTGTCTTCCCCATCCATATCCCGCCGCTGCGGGAGCGCCGTGAGGACATTCCCCTGCTGGTCTCCTACCTTGTCGAGAAGAAGGCCGCCCGGACCGGGAAGGTGATCAACCGCATCCCACGGGACGTGCTCGACCAGCTCTCACAATACGACTGGCCGGGCAACGTGCGTGAACTCGAGAACGTGATTGAGCGCGCGGTGATCCTGTCGCCGGGCCCGGTGCTGACACTGGCCGACGCCCTGGGTGCGGTACCGGGGCGGCGTCCCACGAACCAGGCCGGCACGCCTTCCACGGACGACGGCCACGACTGGACCCTCGAGCAGGCCGAGCGGGACCACATCATCCGGGTGTGCACGGTCTGCGGCTGGAAGATCAAGGGATCCGGCGGGGCCGCCGACAAGCTGGGGCTCAATGCGAGCACGCTCTACTTCCGGATGAAGAAACTCGGCATCGCCCGGCCGGGCGAGAGGCGCATCTGACCAACAACTGGGGGTCAGACTCGTAGTTGGGGGTCAGACTCGTAAGGAAGGAGTCTGACCCCGTTCTCCGGGGGACGTCCGCCTGCGCAGTGCGTGAGCTCGTCTGCCGCCGCGGGCCTCAATCCAAGCTCTGAACGAGTCCCCGCCAAGCGCCCACGCACGATTCGTCGACTCCCGAATTGCCTCGACATCGTCGGCCACCAGCGACTGCTGGAACAATCCCCGATACGCCGACGCCCGTGTGGCTTTGGTTCTGCCCAGTTCCAGATAGACCGCGTGCGGGGTCAAGAGCGCGTCGCTTCGGCCATCCCCGTTGAAGTGATAGCTCGACCACGGATACTCGCCTGGCCGAGACGCGAGGCCAGCCCGAACGGGATTCATCTCGATGTAGCGCATACAGGTGAGGAAATAACGCTCGGACTCAATGAGCGTTCCCCGGTAGCGCCCCTCCCACAGCGTTCCAGTCCTCTTCCGCGCACGGTTGAAATGCTGCACGTAGCGGCGGCCCACCGACTGCATCATCTTTGGCAGGCTCTGAGGGGTGCGGGGAGTCGCCAGGAGGTGGATGTGGTTGGTCATCAAGACGTACGCGTGGATCCAGACGGCCTGTTCGGCCGCCGCCTTTCTCAGGCAGCCGAGGCAGAAGAGGTAATCCCCGGGGGAGGCGAAGATTGGCACATGGTTGTTTCCCCGCTGGATGATGTGATGAGGTTGGCCCTCGACGAAGAACCTCGGCAGGCGTGCCATCGTACGTCCTCATTGGAAGGCCGTCGGGCAGACGGTCCCGGCGCCGCGGTATACAGAATGCACAAACGGAACCATCACGAGGTGCGCCAAGTCACGCCCAGAAACGCGGCACCAAGCGACGCACCTGGCAGTTCCTGCAAGGGTTGCAGCCAAGCCGTACGCAATATCTGCGATGCGGCCTTGATTGGAGTCTGACCCCCAATTAGGAGTCTGACCCCTACTTGGGGAGGGCGGCGAGGGCGCGGGTGCGGCGGGTATTCCAATCGCCGCTGATCTCGACAATCCGCGCGCCGAAGGTTTCCAGACGGTGCCTGAACAGATCATGCAACTGCGCCCGGCCCGACGGCCGATCCCGCTGCATGCCATCGGCGATCCAGGGGACATCCGGGCTCAGCAGCAGGTAGAGATCGCCGAGGCGTTCCCGCGCCGCCTGCTCGACCCATGCCGGGCAGCCGCCGTAGTAATGCCTGCTGTAGACAACTGTGCTGACGAGGTCCGTGTCCTTGACGACGAGGCCCGTGGACGCCGCGATCGCCGCGTCCTCGACGTCCACCTGCCCGCGTGCGATGGCCTCCACGTCCGACGCGTCGAGGGGCATGCCCTTGCGATCGAGGTAATCGCGGACGTACTCCGGCGAGCAGGGTGCCGAAAAGTGCGCCGCCAGTTCGTTCGCCAGCGTTGTCTTGCCCGTGCACTCGGACCCGGTGATAACGACGATGAGAGGGCGGGCGGTCGTCATGGCCGTGCCCCCGCGGCCATGGACCTGCGCCAGTCGCGGAGGCCGAGCAGCGCGAGGCAGATGTAGATGAGGTAGAGACCCGCGGTAAGTGTCAGCCCCTGCGACAGGCTCATGCCGACGTAGACGACATCGACCACCACCCAGACAACCCAGTTCTCCAGGTACTTGCGCGCCTGCATCCACTGCGCGACCAGGCTGAAGGATGTGGTGAACCCGTCAAGGTACGGCAGGGCTTCGTCCGTGCCCCGGCCAAGCCAGAATCCGATCGCCAGCGACGCACCCGCCCCAGCCATCGCCAGAAGCGCGACCAGCCGCCGCGGGAGGCGCGAGACGCGCAACGACAGGTGGCCTTCGCCGCCGTACAGCCACGAATACCAGCCGTACCCGACCAGCCCCACGTAGACGAACTGCAGGCCCATCGCCGCATAGAGCTTCGCGCGGAAGAAGACCACGATGAAGGCCACGACAGATACGAGGCCGACGGGCCAGCACCAGATCTTCTGGCGGGTGGTGAGCCAGACGCCGAGAATCCCCGTGGCGACGCCGACTAACTCGAAGGGGTTCGTCGGCACCATCATAGTTTCAGGTCGAGCATGACGGACACGCTCCGCGTGGCCTGCGGGTAGTAGTAACGCGTGCCGCCTGGCAGCAACGGACCGGCGGCGTCCTGAGTGAAATACTGATAGCTGTACCCGCCGGGGAACATCCGGCGGTTGTCGAGCAGGTTGGTCACCTGGACGCGCAGCCGCGGCCCCGCCCCGGCGGCGAAAGGCATCAGGCGCGAAAGGGCGACGGACGCGTCCGCGTCGAGGCCGAAGAACCCCGGCGCCTTGAACGCCGGGTTGCCCGTGTTGTCGAGGTGCGCGGCCCCGACGTATCGGCCGGCGGCGCCAACCGTCAGCCACGGCACGGGCGTGTAGTCGGCCGCCAGGCTCACGAGCACCGCCGGCGTCAGGAGGGGCCGCACGTTCGCGTGGGTCTGGCTCGTGCCGCCCGCCCAGGTGCCCGCCGCGTCGTAGACATCGTAGAACTGGGTCCACGAACGGATTCGATTGTCGCTGTACGTGGCGGAGTGACGCAGCCGG
>Ga0315273_10014495_pt1 | contig 10159 bp, 6 predicted proteins | sample YL17G02_0_MG_FD_205753 | JGI IMG/M metagenome (GOLD analysis project Ga0315273, IMG submission 205753) | Sediment microbial communities from Yellowstone Lake, YNP, Wyoming, USA - YL17G02_0 | ecosystem: Environmental > Aquatic > Freshwater > Lake > Sediment | place: USA: Wyoming | collected... | reverse complement strand
TTCGCGCGACGCCGCTTCGAGATCGCGCGTCAGCGCTTCGAGTGCATCGCGCCGGCGGTCCACGTCAGCAGCGACCGCAACCCGCTGCCCAATCGTGGACGTGCGGCGATCGTCGAGCGCCCCACACTCGCGCTCGGCGGCCTCGATCGCGAGTCCGAGCTCGGCGATCATGCCGGTCAGGTCGCGGATTTCCATCTCCCGATGCAGCAGGCCGGACAGCGACGCGGCCGAACCCGCCCGCACGCGCCCGCGCTCCCACACTTCACCGTCGAGGCTCACGAAGCGCAACCCGCCCTCGGCCAGCGCCGACAGGCGCTGCGCGGCCGCGCGATCCTCGACCATCACCACCGAGCCCAGCAGGCGCTCGACCAACGGGCGGAAGCGGTCTTCGCAGCGCACGAGTTCCGACGCGCGTCCCAGCACGCCTGGTTCCTCAGGGACGTGCGGCGGCGTACCGAGCGTGATCGCCGACAGATCGACGAGCGTGGCGCGCCCGCTCGGCAGCTCGCGCAGCCGCTCGAGGGCTCTGTCGCGGCCCGCGGCGTTCTCGACCAGCACGAACGCCGAGGCTTCGCCGAGCGAGGCTTCGAGAGCGTCGAGGTAGCGCCCCGGAATCTGGAGCACGTCAGCGACCACGCCGAGCACGCCTTCGACCGCGCCCGCCGACAGCAGACCCTTCACGCCTTCGGAAACACCTTCGAAGTTGCGCTTCAGCTCGCGCAGCGTCTCGAGCCGTGAATCCGCCGCGGCCGAATCCTGGCGCAGGCGCGCGGTGGTCGCGTCGGCGTCGCGGATCGCTTCGGCGATCCCGGCGAGCGTGACCTCCACCCCTGCCAGCATCCGCCGTGCTTCGTCGAGCTCGAGCTCGACGCCGTGCTTCTGCTGTTCGCCAAGCATCGCGGTGCGCGCGAGCTCGGCGATCCGGTGCTCCATCTCGCCGAGCTTGCCGCGCGCGGCATCGAGTCGTTCGGCGAGCGCGGTGCGGCGCTCGCTCGCGCGCTCGCGGGCACTGCGTTTGTCCGCTTCGGCCGAGAACAGGTCGAGCGAAAGCTGCTTGTGCTCGGCGGCCACACTGCGGTGCTGGCGCAGCTCGGCCTCGAGCGCGCCGAACGTGCGCTCCAGCTCTTCGGCCGCGATCTGCGCCTGCTCGAGCTGGAGCCGCAGCTCGGCCTTGCGCTCAATCGCGAGTTGCTCGTCACGCCGCACGTCCATGAGCCGCTCGCGCAGGCTCGCCGCCTCCGTCGCCGACTCGGCGCCATGCCGGCGCAGCCCGTCTCCGCGCTCACGCAGCAACACGGTTTGCTGCTCCGCCCGACTGCGCGCCTGTTCGCGATCCCGCAGCCCGGCCAGCGCGGTCGACAGCTCGCGCTCGAGCTCGAGCAACGCCAGCTTCTGGTCATTGAGATGAGCTTCGAGCTGGGTCAGCGTGGTCGAGGCTCCCTCGCGGCGCACCGCCTCCTCCTGCCACTGCTCGGCCGCCAGCTTCTCCTTCGCCCGCAGCGACTCGACCCGCTGTGCCGTCAACGCAAGATCGAGATCGCGGATTTGTTCACGCAGCCGCTGATAGCGGCGCGCCTTGCCGACCTGGCGCGCGAGCGAGCGCAGCTCGCGCTCGATCTCGAACACGATGTCGTTGAGGCGCGTGAGGTCGATCTCGGTGGCGTCGAGCTTGTTGAGCGCTTCCTTCTTGCGCGACTTGTACTTCGTGATGCCCGACGCTTCCTCGAACAGGAACCGGCGGTGGCCCGAGTTATCGGACAGCACGTGATCCACCATCGAGCGCTCGATCACCGAGTAGGCGTGGCTGCCCATGCCGGTGTCGTAGAACAGGTCGCGAATGTCCTTGAGGCGGCACGGCGTCTTGTTGATGAAGTACTCGGAAGCGCCGGAGCGAAATACGCGGCGCGAGATCGTGACCTCGGAATACTCGGTCGGCAGGATGCCGTTCTCGTTCTTGAAGGAGAGATGAACCTCGGCGAGCCCGACCGGTTTGCGGGTCGGACATCCGTTGAAGATCACGTCTTCCATCGAGTCCCCGCGCAACTGCTTGGCGCTCTGCTCGCCCAGCACCCAGCGGATCGCATCCGAAACATTCGTCTTGCCGCAGCCGTTCGGGCCGATGACCCCGGTGATCCCGTCGCCGAACTCGACGAGCGTCTTATCCACAAATGACTTGAAGCCCTGAACCTCGAGCTTATAGAGGAACATCCCTATTCCCTTTCGGTGCCGGCGAGCCCGTGGCGCGCGCGTGCAATCGTGTGTGCCGCTTCGTCAGCCTCGAGGTCCGTGAGTGTGCGGACGTCCAGTCGAAACCTGCGCTCGCGGATATATCCAATGATGGGCGGAACGGCGGTGCGGGCGAGCGCTTCGAGCTCGTCCGCCGTCCGTTCCGGATCCTCGAGAGTGACCACAAAGCCCGGGAGGCGAGTGACTGGCAATGCTCCTCCTCCCACTTCTCCATCGCCGCGCACCACGTCCACCCTGAGCTCCGGCGCGAGGCGCGCAAAAATTGCGGCAACCTGGCGTGCGCGTTGTTCAAGGACGTCGGGCGGGGTGTGCAGCATCGCCAGCGCCGGGATTTCCACTTTCGCGCGATCCGGGTCGAGATAGGCGGGCAGCGTCGCTTCGAGCGCTGCCAGCGTCAGTTTGTCGACGCGCAGCGCGCGGGCGAGCGGATCGCGACGGATGCGATCCACCAGACGCTTCCGACCCAGGACCAGACCGGCTTGTGAGGAACCCAGGAGCTTGTCTCCGGAAAAAGTAACCACGTCGCATCCCGCGGTCAAACTTTCTCTTACGGTTGGTTCGGATTCCAGCCCGAGCGCGGCGAGATCGATCAGCGCACCGCTACCAAGATCCTCGATCAGCGGCACCCGATGACGCCGCGCGAGTGCCGCGAGTTCGGGGACCTCGGGGCGCGCGGTGAAGCCGGCGATCCGGAAGTTGCTCGGGTGGACGCGCAGGATCGCCCCGACGTCATCGTTCGCATGAAGCGCCCGGGCGTAGTCGCTCAGGTGAGTGCGGTTGGTGGTCCCGACCTCGAGGAGTCGGGCCCCGCTCTTCTCCATCACGTCGGGCACTCGGAACGACCCGCCGATCTCGACCAACTCGCCGCGCGACACGAGAACCTGCTTGCCCGCCGCAAGTGCGGAGAGTGCCAGCAGGATCGCCGCGGCGCCGTTGTTGACGATCACGGCCGCCTCGGCACCGGTGAGGCGGGTGAGCCACTGCTCGGCCCCGCTGCCGCGCTGGCCGCGCGTGCCGGTCGCCACGTCGAACTCGAGGCTCGAATAGCCGCGGGCGATCTGCTCGATCGCCCGGCGTGCCGGCTCGGAGTAGGGCGAGCGGCCGAGGTTGGTGTGCAGGACGATCCCGGTTGCGTTGAGCACGCGGACCAACTGCGGGGTAAAGGCGAGCCGGGCGCGCGCGGCGGCCAGGCTGGCGAGGCGGTCCGGGGCCGGGGGCGCGGCGCGCGCAACACGTGCCGCATTGCGGCGGGCCCGGGCGAGCTCGGTACGGACCGCTTCGACCACCAGCGCTCGGGGCAGCGCGGCAAGCGCCGCGGCGAGCGCGGGATGGCGCAGTAGCGCATCGACCGAAGGCAGCGCGCGCAGGGTGGGGTTCCGGACGGTTCGGGCCATGGAGGCAGGGATGATAGCCGACCGTGGCGTCCGCGAGAATGCACCTCGAGCCATGCACTTCGACCCATCGACGGCGGGAGCGAGCGGCAACCGCGCAGCGCCGCCCGCTGCGCGCGACTTCCTGTCGCGCTCCGCTCCCCCGCCATCGGTCGGCAGCCATCCTGGCTGCCTCCCTCGCGGGAGCGGCGCTGCGCGGCTGCCGCTCGCTCCCGCCGTGCCTGGCGCCGGTTGGTTGCGTGGAAATCCCCCCGCCGGGTCCCGCATATCACACTCACGTGGCCGGGCAATCGTGCCGAAAACCCGATCGTCGACCGTGTTCATTACCCCGTGCTACCCCGTGCATCCATCCTGGGCACCTCCGGAGTGAAAGGTCTCGTTTGACTCGCTTGCTGTTGCTCGCATGCTTCGGGTTCTTCGTGGGTTGTGCCATGCGCCTGTTTTCGTGGCCCGCACCCGGCACCGTTGTGGCGGTGTCATGAGGACGCAGGCCTTCGCGCGCGCGTTCTCAGGGCTGCGCACCCGCGTCATCATTCTGCTGTTCGCGGGGCTCGTGGTGCAGGCGATCGGGTTCGAAGCGCTGCTTGCCACGCTCACACGTCGCTGGCTCTACGGCGAGCTCGAAAACCGTCACCGCGCGATCGCGACCGATCTGGCGGACCACGTCATCGCGCCCTACATGGCAGGCGATTCGGTTCAAATCGCGACCGAGATGCGGCGTGCCGCAGTCGAGACCGACGTGCTCGCGGTCGCGCTCTACGCACGCGACGGCACGAAGATCACCGGATGGGCGAACGAGCCCGGCGTGTGGGGCTCGCTTGGTGCTCCGCCCGCGGTCGGATCGGCGGTTGCCTCGCGAGCGTCCAGGCTCCCGGGACGCCACGCGCTCGAAGTCACGGCCCCGGTGCGCTGGCAGATCACCCCCGCCCGCGTGGTGCGTGAAGGCGCGGATCCAAGCGGCGTACTGGAACCACATCCAGTGGAAACTCCCGCCATGGCACTCGGCTCGGTGCGCATCGTCGTGTCCACCGAACGCGTCGAAACCGCGGTCGAGACCGCGACCCGTCTTGGTTTCCTGGTTCTGATTGCGGCCTTGATGGTCGGATTCGGCGCGGTCGCGCTGTTCGTGGGCGTCGTCGTGCGACCCCTGCGCGAAGCGAGCGAACTCGCCCGCCTCATCGCGCGTGGACAACTCGATCACCGCCTGCCGGTGCGCAGCGACGACGAACTCGGCGGGCTCGCGGCCTCCTTGAATACGATGGCCGACGGACTCGAGGAGGCACGACGCGATGCGGACGCTGAATCACGGCGGCTGCGCATCGCCACCGAGGCCGTGATCGCGATCGCGAGCGAGGCACGTATCACGCACGACCCGCGCGATGTGTTCAACGTGGTTGCAGCCCGACTGCGGGATGTCACGGGGTGCGATGGCGTCGCACTCGCGGTGCCGGGCGACGAGCCGGGCGCCCACCGCATCGTCGCACTCGATCCGCCCTCACCCTGGACCGCACTCACCGAGGGCGAGGTGCTCGACCGCGAGGTGCTGATGAATGTGGATGCAACGGAGGCGTCGACGCGCATCGCGCTCGATGAAGGCGATGACAACGGACTCGCTCGTGTGCTGCGCCCCGATGGCCATCAGACCGCACTGCTCGTGCCGCTGGCGCTCGAACTCGGCCCCCCCGCGCTACTCCTGCTCGCCGCGCGCAACCGGCGCGCGTTCCCGACGCAGGAAGCCGAAATCGTGGCCGGACTCGCGAGCCATCTGTCTTCCGCCCTGCGAGCGGCGCGTCTGCATGAGAGCCTCGAGCTGGCGATCATGGAACTCGACCGCACACGCGACTACCTCGTCCAGTCCGGCATGCTGCGCGTCGCCGGCGAGATGGCGGCCGGCGTGGCGCACGAGTTCAACAACATTCTGGGCGCCGTACTCGGACGCGCACAGCTGCTGCGCCGAGACGTCGAGACCGGCACCAGCACGAACGCCAACCTGGTGCGTGCGCTGCGGGTCATCGAGCAGGTATCGAAGGACGGGGCTGAAACCGTGCGCCGGCTGCGTCTGTTCGGCCGCAACGGCGAGCACGCGCCCGCCGAGCCGATCGACCTCGACCCGGTGCTGCGCGACGCCGCGGAGTTCACGAGCCCGCGCTGGTCGAACGAGGCCCTGATCTCGGGACGCTCGATCAACATCGAGATCGACTCGCAACCCGGACTGTGGGTCGAGGCACGGTCGCACGAGCTGCGCGAAGTGTTCACGAATGTCATCCTGAACGCGACGGACGCTCTGCCGGATGGCGGCACGATACGAATCACGTCGGTGCGGACTCCCAAGGGTGCGATCGTGACGGTCACCGACAACGGCATTGGTATGAGCGATGCAACGCTCGCACGGCTCTACGAGCCGTTCTTCACGACCAAGGGCGAGAGCGGAACCGGGCTTGGCATGTCGGTGGCCTACGGCATCATGCAGCGCCATCATGGCGAGATCCGCGTCACGAGCTCCCCGGGCCAGGGGACGCGGGTCGAAGTGGAACTGCCCGTCACCACCCGCCGGCCAACGGCGGCGCCGGTACGGGCGATGCGTTGCACGCCGACCATCGAGCCGCTCCAGATCCTGATCATCGACGACGAGGCTCCGGTGCGCGACCTGCTGTCGGACATCGTGACCGCACTCGGGCATCACCCGACGACCTACGGCACCGGACTCGAGGCAATTAGCGCGTACATCCCCGGAAGCTTCCATCTCGTGCTGACCGACGTCGGGATGCCAGGGCTCACCGGCTGGCAGATCGCGGACGTTGTGCGCGCGTTGGATCCCAATGTAATGCTGGTGTTCGTGACCGGTTGGGCCGACGACCTGTCGCAGGATGCCATGGCCGCAGCCGCGGTCGATTCGATGATCGCGAAGCCGTTCACGATCGAAGACGTGCAGCAGGTGATCGAAGCCGCCATTGTGCGGTCCCTGCCGCAGGCCGCATAGCGGGGTCGATCAGCCGCCGAGATAGGCCTTGCGCACTTCGTCGTTGCGCAGCAGGTTCTTCGCATCGTCCTCGAGCCGCACCCTGCCGGTCTCGAGCACATAGCCGCGCCTGGCGATCGACAGCGCCATGTTCGCGTTCTGCTCGACCAGCAGCACCGTCACACCGCGACGATTGATCTCTTCGATGGTGCGAAAGATCTCGCGCACCAGCAGCGGCGCGAGGCCGAGCGACGGCTCGTCGAGCAGCAATAGCCGTGGACGCGACATCAGCGCGCGCCCGATCGCGAGCATTTGCTGCTCGCCCCCCGACAGCGTGCCCGCACTCTGGCGGCGCCGCTCGAGCAGCCGCGGGAACAGGCGAAACACCTCGTCACGATCCTCGGAGATCGCCGCACGGTCGCGGCGCAGGTAGGCGCCGAGTTCGAGGTTGTCCTCGACCGAGAGATTCGCGAACACCATGCGCCCTTCGGGTGAGTGGGAGATGCCGAGTCCGACGATGTCGTGCGGCGCCATGCGCGTGAGATCACGGCCCTCGAACGTAATCGTGCCGGCCCGCGCACGGGTGAGACCCGAGATCGTGCGCAGCAGTGTGGACTTGCCGGCCCCGTTCGCACCGATCAGCGTGACGATCTCGCCCGCCTCGGCGTGCAGCCGCGTGCCCTTGAGGGCGTGGACCGCGCCGTAGTACACGTCGAGACCGCCGACTTCGAGCAGTGCGCTCATGGCGCTGAGTCTCCGGCGTGCACGTCCTCGCCAAGATAGGCTTCGACGACCTTGGGATCGTTGCGGATTTCGGCCGGATTGCCCTCGGCGATCTTCACGCCGTAGTCGAGGACCGCGATGCGCTCGCAGATCCCCATCACCACGCGCATGTCGTGCTCGATCAAGAGGATCGCGATTCCGAATCGCTGGCGCAGACTCTCGATCAAGTGCATCAACTCCTCGCTCTCCTGTGGATTGAGCCCGGCCGCCGGCTCGTCGAGCAGTAGCAGCCGTGGGCGGCCGGCGAGCGCGCGCGCGATCTCGAGCCGCCGCTGCTGGCCGTACGGCAGTTCCGCGGCGATCGTGTCGCCCCACTCGCCCAAGCCCATCACTTCGAGCAACTCCTGCGCGCGGTCCTGCATCGCGCGCTCGTCGGCCGCGAACTTGCGCGTGCGCAGCACGGCATCGAGGATTCCGGCGCGCGCGTGCTGGTGCTGCGCGATGCACACGTTGTCCCGGCAGCAGCGCGATCCGAACAGCCGGATGTTCTGGAAGGTGCGCGTGATTCCGCGGCGCGCAATGGCACTCGGTCGCAGGCCGTGAATCGGATGCTGCTCGAACGTGATCGAACCCCCGGTCGGCGTATAGACGCCGGTGATCAAGTTGAATACGGTCGTCTTGCCAGCGCCGTTGGGGCCGATCAGCCCAAACAGGCTGCCCGCCGTAACCTCGAGATCGAGGTCGGACACGGCTTTCAAACCGCCGAACTGCATCGTGACGCGATCGAGCCGCAGCAGCACGTCGCTCATTGCGCCACTTTTGGTGTGCGCCGCCGTCCGAATCGCGGCCACGACAGCTCGCGGCTTCCCATCAAGCCTTGCGGGCGAGTGATCATGAGCACGATCAGCATCAGCGCGTAGAGCACCATGCGATAGTCCTTGACCGGGCGCAGTACTTCGGGCAGCACCGTCAGCAGAATCGCGGCGATCACCGCCCCCGAGATGCTGCCGGTGCCGCCGAGCACGACCATCGCGATCACTTCGATGCTCTTCAAGAACTGAAAACTGCTCGGATTGAGATAACCAAGGAAATGCGCGAACAGTCCGCCGGCAATCCCGGCGAAGAACGAGCCGAGCACGAACGCGAGCACCTTGTAGCGGGTGGTGTCGACCCCGAGCGCTTCGGCCGCGACTTCGTCGTCGCGGATCGCGAACAGCGCCCGGCCATGGGTGCTGTGCGCGAGATGGCGCGACAGCAGCACCACGCCGGCGGCACCGGTCAGGACCCAGAACAGGCTCACCCATACCGGAATTCCGAACAGTCCGCGCGCCCCACCGACCGCTTCGATGTTGAGGATCAGCACGCGGATGATCTCGCCGAAACCGAGCGTGACGATCGCGAGATAGTCACCGCGCAATCTCAGGCTTGGCAGTCCGACCAGATACCCCGCGACCGCGGCGAGCAGGCCGCCGAGCACGAGTGCCACGCACAACACGATCCCGTGTGCGATGCCGGGCGGCACTCCGGCGGCACCGAGCACCGCAACCCACCCCTGGCCGACACTGAGTGAAAACATCGCGGCGCCATAGGCACCGACCGCCATGAACCCTGCGTGGCCGATCGAGAACTGTCCTGTGAAACCGTTGATCAGATTGAGCGACACAGCGAGGATCACATTGATGCCGCACAGCACGGCAATCTGCATGATGTAGGCATTTACCAGCCGCGGCGCCACGAAGTCGATGAGGCCAATGACGGCGAGCAGTGCCACGCCCCACACCGCGCGGCGCATCAGACCTTCTCCGCGACGTTCTTGCCGAGCAGCCCGGCGGGGCGCACCAGCAGAATCACGATCAGTAGCACGAACGCGATGGCATCGCGCAGCGTCGGCGACACGTAGCCCACGACCAGCACCTCGGCGATCCCCATCACCAGCCCGCCGAGCACAGCCCCGGGAACATTGCCGATACCGCCCAGCACCGCGGCGACGAACGCCTTGATGCCCGGCAGCACGCCCATGTAGGGCTCGATCTTCGGATCCTTGAGCGCCACCAGCACGCCACCCGCCGCGGCGAGCATCGAGCCGAGCACGAACGTGAAGCTGACGATCCGGTCGACCGAGATCCCCATCAGTGCTGCTGCGGTGTGGCTATGGGACACCGCACGCATCGCCTTGCCGGTGCGGGTGTGGAGCACGATGAAGCGCAGCAGCCCCATCAGCCCGAGCGAGACCGCGAGGATGATGAGTTGCTGATTCGAGATCGTGACGCCGCCGCCGAGCGGGATGTTCTTGAGCGGAATGATCTGCGGGAAGAACTTGGGATCGGCGCCGAACACGATCTGGCCGCCGTTCTCGAGCAGCAGCGACACCCCGATCGCCGTGATCAGCGCAGCGAGCCGCGACGACTTGCGCACCGGCCGGTAGGCAGCGCGTTCGATGATCCAGCCCGCGAGCCCACAGCCGGCCATTGCCGTCACGAGCACCAGCAGCGCCTTCATCGGATTGGGATCCTGGGCCGCTCCGTACCACCGCGCGGAGTAGTAGGCGAAGAACGCACCCAGCATGTAGACGTCGCCGTGCGCAAAGTTGATGAGACGCAGGATGCCGTACACCATCGTGTAGCCGAGCGCGATCAGCGCGTACACGCTGCCCTGCGTGACTCCGTTGATCAATTGCTGCAGGAACTCACTCATGCCCGTGCCCGGCCCCGCCTGCACCCACTCACGGAGCGATCATCGTGTTGTAGACCTTCTTGCCGCCCTTGATCTCGAGCACGACCGCCGGCTTCGAAGCGTTGCGGTTTTCGTCGAGCGTGATGGTGCCGGTCACTCCGACATA
>Ga0315273_10014494_pt1 | contig 10159 bp, 13 predicted proteins | sample YL17G02_0_MG_FD_205753 | JGI IMG/M metagenome (GOLD analysis project Ga0315273, IMG submission 205753) | Sediment microbial communities from Yellowstone Lake, YNP, Wyoming, USA - YL17G02_0 | ecosystem: Environmental > Aquatic > Freshwater > Lake > Sediment | place: USA: Wyoming | collected... | reverse complement strand
CGAGCGCCGCGTACTCGAGCGCGGCCGTGTTCACCAGCTCCTCGATGTCAGGCTTCATCTCGGATCTCGGAACAGCGAGAGCTGAATCCGATCCACCGCCCGCGGATCGGCTAGGTACACGCGTGCCGATCGATTCCCTCTCGTTTTCCTCCGGGTGCCGGAGTCGTAAATGAACCCCATAAGCACCAGCTCCCGCAGCCGCGCGCTCGCAGTCTGATGCAACATGCTCGCGCCCTCCTCCACCTCATCGCATGTGCAGCCGCGAGGCCCGGAGTAAACAACCTCGCGCAATGCACGCGCCCGCTTTGCGCCCGCTGACTCCTCCACGCTGTCCGCCGCCGCCTCACTCGTGTCGCAGCCTGCGACGAATGGGGGATGGCCACCGTAAGGCTTCTCAGGTTTCATGTCACAGCCCCTTCATCTTATTCTTCTCGGCCCAATTCGTAGAGAACCACTCCACGTCGGTCAGGATCGGCACCGTGAACTTGGCCTGGCACGTCTGCTCCATCAATCGCTTCAGCTCGCGGATCGTCTTCGCGCTGCCATCGATCGAGAGATCGAACTGGAGGTCGTCATGGACCATCAGCACCATGTCGGCCTCGGCGCAATCGGTCTGCGCCCGGAGGTACTCGTCGACCGCCACCATGGCGTGCTTCACCATGTCTGCGGCCGTGCCGCTCACGATCGTGCTCATCGCCGCGCGCTCCTCCGCGCGCCGGACCGCATTCGGTGCCTTCCGATCGAAGCCCGCACCCATCCGCCGCGGCCGCCCGAACAGGTTCCGGAACTCGTGCCCTGGCGCCGTCTCAATGTGCCGGAACAGTGCTTTGCGGAAGGTGTCGATCGAGGCATAGCGCGTGTAGAACTTGCGAAGGAAGTCCTTCGCCTGGTCCTCGCCGATCGCCGGAATGCCCTCAGGCAAATCCTTGTTCGCGAAAGCCATGAGCCCGAACTCGGTCATGCCGAAGCTCACCCCGAAGTTGACGATCTTCCCCACCCGCCGCATGTCGATCCCGCCGACCTTGTCCGCGGTGCCGAAGGCCTCGATCGCCGTCATACGATGCGCGTCGAGTCCCTCGCGGTAGATCTTCAGGATCAGCGGGTCCTGCGTCAGGTGACCGAGAACGCGGAACTCCACCTGGCTGTAGTCGATGCACACCCGGATCTTCCCGCGCCGCGCGAGAAAGGCCTCGCGGATCTTCCGCCCCAGCTCCGTCCGCACCGGGATGTTCTGGAGGTTGGGCTTCTTCATCGAGGTGCGACCGGTTCGCGCTCCTCCCTGATCCAGCTCGCCGTGAAGTAGCCCGTGCTGGTCGCACAGACCCACGATCCCCTCGGTGTACGTCGTGACGATCTTCTCGCTGCGGTTCCACTTCCGGATCCAGGTCGCGACTTCGCAGCCCGCGCGCTCGAGATGGTAGAGCGAGTCATCGTCGATCTGCGGAGCACCATGATCCGTGAAGGCCACCGGCTGATAGCCCAGCTCGTCAAAGAGTAGCTTCCGCACCTGGCGATCGTTCCCGAGATCGATCTCCTTCCCGATCATCCCGAAGATTCGCGCGGCATAGTCCACCATGTTCGCGCGCTCCGCCTGCCCGATCGCGAGCAGACGATCCGCGTCCACCGGCACGCCGACGCGCTCCATGCGGAGGATCACGAACAGGAGCCGCATCTCCATTTCCCAGATCGCGGCCCAACGCTGCTGCTGCGGGAGCGCCCACTCCCCGAGCTTGAGGGTGTAGATCGCATCCTGTGCCGCGTAGCGCCCGCACGACGGGATCGAGAGGTACTGATAGCCGTACTTGTTGAGCCAGGCCTTCGGCGCGTCGCCCATGGCCCGGGCCTTCTCCGCGATCTCTCCCTTGAGCGCATTCTTCCACTCCGGGTCGTGAGAGATCCTCGCGCGACTCACGCACGCCCGCAGACGGTAGTCTGGATGGTTCTCGTTGATCAGCTTGCACGCGATCACGGTGTCGACCGCGGGCGCCGTCGCCTCGAGCCCGTCGGCGAACGCCATGTGCATGTCGTACCGAATGTGGTGCCCGATCTTGGTGGCGCCGCCCTCGAGCGCCGGCCGCAGAGCCGCGTTCACCGCCTCCACCGGGAGCTGCTGTCCGGTATCGAACAGATCGAGAGCCGAGGTCTTCACATGCCGGATCGGGATGTAGCACGCGCGCATCTTCCCTTGTGGAGGACGCCACGCGAAGCTGTGACCGATGATCCGCGCCCCCTTCCAGATCGAGAGCCCGCTCGTCTCCGTGTCCCAGCCAAACACCTTGGCGTCGGCCAGCTCGCGTGCAACATGCTCGAGCCGCTCGCCCGTCTGGACGATCTCCCAGTCAACTGCCTTGTCCAGGTCGAACGTCACTCGTCCCCCTCCGGGATCATCGCTTCCTCGAGGTCCGCCACACACTGGCGGATACCCTCATCCCCGAGCCGCTGCACGATCCTCGTGAGCCAGGCCATGTCCCCCATCGCCACCTGAACGTGACCGGCAGGAAGCTCGCGCGCGAAGTGCGATTCAACGGCATGGATCCACCGCTCCGTCGCCTGTGACCAGAACACCAGCTCGACCACCGGCCCCACGCTCGTGTGAAAGAGCAGCCCAGACGGAAGCTCAGTCTCGTGATCGTGCCCTACCTCGGACACGTTGACAGACCAGCCTCGCATCAGCGCCGAGGCTCCCATTTGAGAACGGGAAGCGGATTCCAGCATGACGAGCACCGATTCATCCTCCGGAACGCCTTCACCTCATACCGATGCCGCGTTGTTCCGTCCGGCTGCTCCTCATGAAAGCTCTGCCCCTCCAGCTCATACTCCGGCGCCAACGCCCCCTCTTCCAGCACGTCGAACAACGGACTGATGCCGAGGTACTCGATCCGATCGCTGTAGGCGCAATGCTGGGCCTGCACCACGAGTATCTGCCCCATGAGCGCGACAAGCTGCTTGAAGATCTCCCCGTCCGGGTCGCCCCGCACCGCGGACAACATGTGCCCATCCAGGTGGAACCTGCCCCAGCGTGAAACGTAGCTCATGGGAACACCTTCGGAGGGTCGAGCAGGAACGCCACGTTCAGGGACGCGATCCCTCGGGGATCGGCGTTCATCTTCTCCCACGCCGAGATCGTGACCAGGGCTTGCAGGATCATGTTCTCGAACGTCCGGTCGGTCTTGCCCTCGGTGGCCAACTGGAAGGCCAGGAGATCGTCGAGGCGCTTCAGAAGTTCACCGGAGCGGGCCAGGTTCCCCGTCGGAAACCCTCGGCTCAAGTCGCGGCGGCCATGCCCCCGAGCCAGCTCCTCGCGGATCGCCGCCATCTCCCCCAGCGTGTCCTGGAGCACGTCCACGCCCAGGCGCATCACCTCGATCAGTGGGTTGGGCATCTCATCCTCCGATCACGCTTGCCGCCACGTTGCGGCTCACGATCCCGATCAGCTCCACCTTGAGCGCCTCGAACGTCGGAACGTCGATGTGCCCGAAGGCCTGCGCCGCCTCGAGCGAGCCCATCACCCGGCCGTAGAAGATACAGTATCGGTTGAGCCAGCTCTTGTAGAGCAGCGCCGTCACCTCGTCGGTCGGCGCCGGCGGCCAGTCCGCGATCATCTTCCGGAGGAGGTCGTAGCGCGCATGCAGGTAGTTCAACACCTGCGCCGGCGTGAGTTGTCCGATCGTCTGCGCCTCGAGGATCAGCTTGTCTTCGCTCATTCCGAATCTCCCAGCGAGCGCGAGATCAGGGCATCAGGCCCGAGGTCGGCGTAGGCCTTGATCAGGATCTCCCAGAGCCCCTCGTGCTGTCGCGTCATCTCGCGGAGCGCGTACCACCCTCCCTGCCACTTGGGGAACTTCCCCTCCACCTCCGGCCACGCAAGAGCGTTCCAGCCCCCCGCGGCCGTGATCATCCCCGCCTGCTTCAGCGTGTGATAGATCGTGAACGTGTTCTCGATCCCCTCGCCATACAGGATCGCGGCCTGCGCCGAGCGGGTCGGCGGATAGACCTTGTTCTTGATCGTTCGGATCCAGATCTCCTGTCCGATCGGATACCCGCCGTTATCACGACTCATCGCGCCCGGGCCATAGATCGACTTCCCCCGCACGATGGACATGCGGATCGCGGCGAAGTACGGAAAGCCACCTCCGCCATAGGCCTTCTTCACCGACTGATGCCCCTCGAAGCTCGAATATTCCTGGTTCACCGCGAGGAGGATCCACTTCGTCTTCTTGAGCACCTGGGTCAGACGGCGCAGCTCCGACTTGATGATCTTCGCCGGACCGAAAGCCTCGTTCTTCTCGTCGGGGTCGGCTTCCTTCTCCGTCGGCGTGCCCGCGACCGTATCCCAGACGATCACGCCCTCCACCTCTGGCGCATTCGCGAGATGCCAGGTCAGGATATCCTGCATGATCGCAAACCCGCTCTCCATGAAATCGGCCTCGATCCTCGAGGCCCGCTTCCGCACCACCCCCAGCTTGTCGAGATAGCGATAGTCACGCGCGTTCTCAGTGTCCCAGAGGTAGGCCTGCCCGCCACGCCGCTGGATCTCTGCCATCACATGATCCGAGAGCGTCGACTTCCCCGAGCCCTCGGGACCGAACACCTCGATCACCCGGCTCTGCGGGAGTCCTTCGTTGCCGATCAGCCGGTCGATCGCAACGCTCTGCGTCGAGACGTAGCCCGGAATCGTGGTGTCGATCTCCTCCATCCCGAGCACCGCGCCCTTGCCGTGCTTCTTCTGGAGGAACTCGCGCGCGCGCTCCATCACCTCGAGCTGCGACGTTGTGATCTTGCTCTTCTTGCGCGCGGCCATCAGCTTCCTCTCAACAAACGCTCGAGACTCTCCGGGTCCTGCTCGCCCAGATCGGTTGTCGGTGGCTCCGGATTCCCCTCGCTCGCGCGGCATGCCGCAGAGAGCGTGCAGCGGTAGCAGGTGCGATCAGCCTCGTTGTAGCCGCCCCCGAAGCACCGGGGGCGGCCATCCTTCCCCGCCGGAGGTACCGGAGCCCCTGCTGCATCCGGAACCAGCACAGGCGGCACAGGCGGCACAGGCGGGGGCTGTGGAGCCGGAGGCTGCGGAACCGTCGAAACCCATCGCTGCCCATCCCACCAATATGGGTAGAAGAGCCACTCCTTGCCGTCCCAATACAGCCACTCTCTTCCGCTCCACCGCAGCCACCGCTGACCATCCCAGTATGGATTCATGGCCCCACTCGTTGTCCTGCTTCTATCGACATCCCGATACGGCGGATGGGCACTTGGCCAGGCTACAAGTGCCGTTTTAGAACGGAATTGTATCGTCACCCGGCGGAGCCCCGGCCGGCGGAGCCCCCGTTCCCGGGGGCGGCCCGTAGTTCGCAGGCTGCGCGTACCCTCCCGGAGGAGCGTACCCGCCCGGGGGCGGCCCGGGGGGCGGCCCGGCCTGCGGAGGCGCCTGGTAGGCGCCCGGAGGCGCCTGGTAGGCGCCCGGAGGCGGCCCATAGGCCTGCGGAGGCGGGGCACCCGGAGGCGGCCCATAAGCCTGCTGCGGAGGCGAGGCGCCCGGGGGCGGCCCGGGGGGCGGCCCGGCCTGCGGAGGCGCCTGGTAGGCGCCCGGAGGCGGACCGTAGGCCTGCGGAGGCGGACCATAGTTCGCAGGCTGCGCGTACCCTCCCGGAGGCGGGCCGGCGGGAGAGGCCGGGTGCGGCGGATAGGTCTGCGTCACCGGCTGCGGCTGCGGCCCGGGGGTCACCCATTGCCGACCGTCCCAGACCGGAGCCGTGGGCGCCCCGGAAGGGACCTGATACTGCGTCGGTCCCTCGGGGTAGGCCTCGGCGATCATGCGAACCAGCTCGTCGGGATTCCGGATCGGCTCGAGCTGGGACAGGTCGTGGAGCTTGATCCCCTCGAGCCCCTGCGGGATCGGACCGCTCTCGGAGGCATCGATCGCGTCATAGCGCACGTCCCGCGCCTCGCGCCCGACCTTGGTCGACCAGATCTTGATCACGCGCCCCGTCTGGGGGTGAGAGATGTCGCCGCGCTGATAGTAGATGTTCGAGATCTTCCGGAAGATCGCCACGCCGAAGCTCGCGATCACGGCCTCGATCGTGTAGACGCCGGACGCTGGATCCTGCTTCCAGTGGCGCCGCAGGTCCCCGGCATCGATCGCGTTGCAGAAGTAGCGCGGCTTTGCCGCCAGGTTCTTCGCGAGCGCCTGGTCGCCCGCGGCCTCGGCCCGAGCGCGGCGCTCGCACACTGGGCAAACCATCGCCGGCTGGTTCGGGTACAGAAGCGGGCTCATCTCCCGAGCGCACGCGAGCCCGATCCGGGTCCGCTTCCCCTGCACCACGGCATCGATGAAATGCCCCACCGACCGCCACCAGAACCCCGCCGTCGTCTTCCCGGGCCAGGCCGGAAGCAGCCTGACCAGGGTTTCGGCCGTCTCCCCCGGCTGCGAGGGCTGCTTCCACTTCAGCCAGTCGACCTTGGGCCCGAACTGGCCGCCGCCGCCGCGCTTCAGGTTCTCCTGCTCCGCGTCGAGCGCGGCCTTCACCGCGGGATCACCGTTCGCCCACGGATCGGCGAGCCCCGGATACTGCGCCCCGGCCGGGGGCGGACCGGAGGACGGTCCCGTGGTCGGCTGAACCGGCGTCGGCGCCGACGCCGGCGGAGCCCCGACATGCCCCGCGGCGCAGGTGTTGCCCTGCGGGCTCGTGAACTGCGGCTGGCCGCAGACCGAGCAATTGGTGCCGACCCATTGGGCCTGGAACGGCGGCATTCCGCCCCCATGAACGGGCGCCGCGCCGGGCGGGGGATAGCTGTTGTAGTTGCTCATCGATCACTCCGTCTTGGGTTGTCGCGGAACGCCCGCGGTTCGATTCTCGACTACGAAGTAGGGACAACCCCCCGCCTCGTCGCGCAGGATCTCGCGCTGGTCGCGGATCAGTTGCGCCTTCACCCGGAAAGCCTCATGCACAGCCTCGGCGCAGTCGGCGGATTCCTGAGTCATGGCGATCCTCCTCTGCCATTCCCCATACTCCGGCTTCGTGCGATAGATCCGCTCGCACGTCGCATCACTCGGAGCCCGCGCCCCATCCTCCGCCGTCTTCGCCTCGAGCCAGGCCCGATCGCGCCAGGCCCGGTACGCCGCGTCCTGCGCCGCATGCTGGCGCCTGGCCCGGGCCGCTTCCACGCCCCAGTACAGCACCAGCGCGGCGCACGCGCTCGCCTCGGCGAGCAGGTCCGCGGTCCGGATCGTCAGCATCGGGATCAGAAGCTCCGCGCTGTAGATCCGCTCCCCGACCTGAAACGAGTCGAAGCGCAGGATCCGATCGACCACGTCGTCGAACGCGGGCACGCGCACTTCGCTTCTTCCGTTGTTGGTCATCGTTCCCCTCAGTCGAAAACTACGTCGACCACGATCATGCGGCCCTGCCACTCTCGCTCGAGCCGCATCCCGGCCGTCAGGTTGGACTTCACGCGAAAGAACCTCGGGCCGCTCCAGTCCTTCGAGCCCGTCTCGCCGATCACGACCGCGGTCAGGCTCCTGTATCGCATGCCACCGCAAACAAACCCGAGCGTCGCGGTGTGTTCTGGATCTGGAACGATCTCGAGCTTCGGCCGCTTCGCGATCTCCTTCTCGACCTTCTCCGCTGCGCGCGCCACCGCCTTCTCTACGATCTCCTCGGGGGCCTCGGCCTTGGGCACCTTGGGCGCCTTTCCCTTCTTCGGAACCGGATCCGACTTCTCCGCACGCGCTCCCTTTTTCTCCCGAGGACGGCGCTTCTTCTTCGCCGGCTCCGGAGAGGCCGGCTGCTCCTCCACCTCCACCGCCGTTTCCTTCGCCTTCGCGGCCTTCGAGTCCTCGATCACGATGGAATGAATCGCCCGCCGCGGCGCCCACCCGCACTGGAGCCCGAGCGTGTTCGGGCACCCGGGCCAGGTGCAGCCGTAGTCCCGCAGCTCTCGCGTGTCCCTGGTCAGCAACTCGACCGACAGCTCGCCACGGCCGCAGCTCTCGCAGACCACGGACTCGAGGTGTTGCGGATCCAGCACCTCAACCCGAGGCCGCGTGTCACGCTCCGAGCACGGCCCCCGGAGCGAGCACATGCGACAGCGCCGATCCGTCGGCTCATGCGCCAGCCCGAAGCACGGCACCGGGTGATCCGATCCACGCTCCGTTTTCACCATCGCGAGCTGAATCTCCAGCTCTGCGAGGTCGCGCCCGGTGTAGTGGATTCCGAGGAGGTGCGCCTCCTTCAGGCGCTCCGAAAACAGCTCCTCATCGAACGGAGTCTCATCGGCATCGGCGAGATCTTCGGGCTGCTCGATCATCTTGGCCTCGTCCTACGTTATAGATTCGAGCCCGAGAATCGTTACAGCCGATTTTCTGGCCCGACAGATCCGCACCCGCATCGCTCCCTGAGTCATCCCGTGGTAGTCCGCCAGCTCCGCCGCCGTCCAGCCCTCTCCGATCAGCCACAGAAGCCGATAGTCGCCGGGGTCCAGCCGGGCTTGGAGCACCCGGAGCGCGTCGCGGAGGATCGCCAGGTTCTCGGGGTCCTCCCCCGTGTCCTCGAACTCGTCGGGATCGGGATCGTCCTCGGCCAGCTCCAGAGCCGCGGCGCGAAGCTCGCGGGAAACGGCCTGCGACGCCAGCCGCCAGGTCCACGTCTCCCGGCTCGCGCCGCGGGCAGGATCCCAGGTTCGGAGCGCCTCCAGACTGGCGACCGTGGCCACGCTCCGCAGATCGTCGAGCCCGAGCCCGAGGTGCCTCGCGGCATAGGCGCGCGCCCGGATGATGCTCTCGATCAGGGCTTGCATTACAGAACCCGCACAGGGTCGAGCCAGGTGTTGCAATCCAGGCATCCCCGTTGGGGGAGGAAAGTCTCATCACCTGGACGCACGAGAATGCGCTTGTGGGGGCATCCGGGCGCCCTCGATACCTCGCCCAGAATCTCGAGCGCCCTGCTCAACCCCAGGTGCAGGAGCCAGGACCGCTGACCATCCGTCACCGTCATCTTTGTCAGATCAGGATCGCCCTTCCGCATCAGCTCCGCGTCGAGCCTGCGGATCTTCTCGATCGCCTCTGAGTAGTAGCTCATGTCAGCCTCTCCAGTCGATCGCCGCTGCCCATCCTCCGGGCGCGGGCTCGGTGCAGCTCGATCTCTTCCTTGGTCAGGTCCCCCGGGTCGCGCCCCTCCGGCAGATCCACGATCCGCACCTCGAACAGATCGCAGAGCACCGGCGCGATCCGAGCCATATCAGAAGCCGCGTCCGCATCCCAGCAAAGATCAACCGCCCGCACCCCAGCGCGCACCAGGATCTCGATCTGCCTCGGAGAGATCTTCTTGCCCCACGTCGCTACCGCATCCGGCCAGGCATGGGCGCAGTCGATCGGCCCCTCCACGATCAGCACCCGGTGCTCGAACTCCTCGATCCGATCCGCCACCCACCCCAGATTGAGCAGGCAGTCGGACGGGCCCGCGTAGCCGTCCTCCGAGCGCGGGGACAGCGTCTTGATGTGCCGCAGCTCCCTCGGGTGCGGCGGCCACGTTGCACGACCCTGGAAGAACACCAACCGCCCGCCGGCGTCGAAGCAGGGAAAGACCACGCGCGCGCGGAACGGGCCCTCGACGCAGACCCCAAGGCGCATGGCGTCGACGACATAGGACGGGATGCGCCGGGATGCGACATAGGCCGCGGCTCGCGCCGGCACCTCGAGTGAAGGATCCATGGCCACCGGATAGCCCTGGGCCTGGGCCGCGAAGATCGGCCCCAGAGGACGCCAGCCATCGGGCCACACTCGTTCCTTCCAGCTCGCCGGCGCCGGGCGCTCCGACGGGTCCAGCTCTGCCACCAGGCGATCGAGCGCCCCGATCGGTGCGCGAGCCCCGGAGCCCATCACGCGCGCAAGGCTGTGATGCCAGGGCACCGCTTCCACCTGCGCCACGAGCGAGGCCGCATCCTTGCCGCCCACCGCGCAGGTGAAGCACCGCCACGCCCGCTTCGACACGTTCACCGCGAGCTTGGCCTTTCCGCACGCCGGACACTGGAGGAGGTACTCGTCGCTCCGACCATGAACCGCGCGCACCCCGCCGTGCTCGCGAACGTAGGTCGCCCAGTCGAACCTCGCCTCGGCGAGCCAGAATTCGCTGCTCATCAGTAGGTTCTCCCGTCCGGCTTCACCGGA
>Ga0315273_10014493_pt1 | contig 10160 bp, 10 predicted proteins | sample YL17G02_0_MG_FD_205753 | JGI IMG/M metagenome (GOLD analysis project Ga0315273, IMG submission 205753) | Sediment microbial communities from Yellowstone Lake, YNP, Wyoming, USA - YL17G02_0 | ecosystem: Environmental > Aquatic > Freshwater > Lake > Sediment | place: USA: Wyoming | collected... | reverse complement strand
CTCGGGCTCATTCCTGTAGTACCGCAGCTTTTCATCGCCAAAAGCGCAGATATCTACATATTTGGATTTTGCTATACAGAATAAATCATTTCACTTCAGGCATTCTGTCAGATACCCGCAGCTCTTTGCTTCCTCTGCATTCAGCTTAAGCCGCCTGACAGGAATACTTTTTCCTGTTTGTGCAAGAATATTAATCTCGAACTCTGCAAGCGCCATATCTATCCCAAAATCACTAAGGCCTGGAATAAGAAAATAAATCACAGGAGAACCAGGATTATCAGGATAGTATCCCAGATAAGCGCCGTAAAACTTGCGCGTGTTTGCAGAAAATATCTTTGAAGCAATAACCACCATTTCCCTGACAGAATCATCAAGAGGCATGAACAAATAAATGCAGAACAGAGTTTAAAAGGATTGTGACACAAACTTATATTCGCAGTATTCCAGAACAACCTATCTCTTCAACGGGTCTCTCAGCATCAAGACATATTTCCCGTCTGCCCGGCTCTGAGGGAAATACTTTACAGCAGCGTCCATTATTTTTTCAGGAGTTACTGCCTCCATTCTTTCAAAAAGGCATTCCAGAGCCAGTCCTGTATCCATCATCAATTCAATAGAATACGCCCTGCCTGCATTTGTTTCAGAAACTTTCGCCATGCTGTACCTAGCATTTCTTTTTAATCTCTCCAAAATTTCCTGAGAAACCAACTCTGCCTGCAATTTTACCATTTCCTCAAAAATAGCATCGATCGCTTCATCAGCCCTTACTGAAGGTATGCTGCCGCTAATATGTATTGTTCCTGTGTTGTTGTCATTTCCATACTGCGCGCCCAATTTATACGCCAGACCCTTTTTTTGGCTGACATTTGTAAAAAGCGTCGAGACTGCATTTCCTCCCAAAATACTTACTAGCATATTTACAGCATAGCTGTCCTCATCTGTCTGCGCAGGAGCAACCAGAAGTATACTTAACCTGGCGCTGCTCTGCTCAGGGTCGTCATGATTAACCAATTCCGGAGCGAAGGTATGAAGAATCGCGGCGCCCTGAAGAGGCGGATTTCTTGGAAACTCCACTTTTGTCCTATTTCCCGGCTTAAAAGAACCAAAATTCTGTTCAACCAACTCATCTATATTCTTCGGCAGGGCGCCAACCAAAATAAGATCCATATTGTTCGGATGATATCCCTGCCCATGAAAATTTCTCAAAGATTCAACAGATGCAGAACCAACAACAGCCTCGCTGCCTAATCCGAAATATGCGTGAGGAGAGTTTTTTCCAAAAAATGCTTCCTTCAATTCCTGATTATCCTTAAATTCCGAACTGCTTTTTTCATCTGCTGTTTCTCTCAAAATCCTCTGCCTTTCCCCTTCAATTTTTGATGCATCAAATTCAGGGTTAAATACCATATCAGAAATATACGCGAGAAATAACTGTGCGTCTTCTGCCAGCATATCAACCGGAAAGAATGTTTTGTCTAATCCAGTAAGAGCATTAAACGAACCAAATGCCCCTCTAACCTGGTCTGCTATTTCCGGGCTAAATCTCTTGGAACCGCCGGCCATTAATGCATGCTCTAAGAAATGGGCAAGGCCCTCTTCCCCTGAATGCTCATTTAACGACCCGTGCCAGACCCTAAGCCTGCCTGAAACAGTCTGAGTAGAAGTTTCCTGCAAAGCCACGAGCAAGCCATTCTTGAGCGTAAATTCCCTATAACTGTTGTTAACTGAGGCCATGCAAACAAAAACCAGAGAACGCTATAAAAAGATAACGGATGCAACTGCACTCATCTTGAATAAATCACTTCGCCGAGAAAAGGATAGTTTTTTGCCTGGTCTGCTGTAATGGGCCAAAGAGCCATGCTGATGCACTGCTTATCCGGGCGCGCAACTTCAAGATCAATGCAGGCAAGCTTATCCATTAATTCTGCGTTATACTTTCCAGGGGCAAGAAAATAAAAAGTAGGCACGTTTTCTCCGCTCGTATCAACACCAAGACAGACTGAATGGACTCCGAAAGAGGGATCAAGCTCTTTAGCCCTGCGGATAACCAAATCCCTGATGCTTTTATCAACGACTGTCTTTTGAGGCATACCTAAAGAAATTAAGCAACTATTTAAAAACATTTTGAAAATAACGCTTCGGATAAACTTTTTGGCGGATTATCAGGCATTATTTATTGTATTTTCTCTATGATTTTATTCATTTCCTGAATGAATTTTTGTGCGCGGTTGAGCGATAGTTGCGCCACGTGCTGTTTTGCGCTTAAAGTAATGTCGTACTGGAATTCTCCCCTTTTCTTTCTCTGATAGTCAAAGCTTGCGATTAGTTCATTGGCTTTTATTTTGAACTCTTTAAGCAGTTCTTCTTCATTAAGACCCATAACCATGAGCACTTCGTTTTTTGCTTCTTTGTATTCTTCCAGCATTGTTTTTGCAATGCGGTTGTTCTTAATGAAGTATGCGAGCAGGCAGTCCTGAGTTATTTTGTGAGCTATTTTCTCACCCACTTTCAACCCGATTTTTGCCAGCGCGGCATTTGCAGTATAAAACATGCTGTAGTATGACGTGACCACGACCCACAGGAAGCACTCGAAATCAGCAGGAAAACCATTCTGCTTTTTAATCAAGGAATCAGTTGAGAGATTGTGCAAGTGCTGCGCAATAAGCAAGGACATTTTGGCAGTATTCAGATAAAACGGAACAAAGCTCGGCTGTTCTGGCTTCTTTACAAGCAGTTCATCAGCAAGATAATTCTGAACATTTCGTTCTGCTTGTTGAATGTCTTTTTCAGTAATCATGTTGCCTGCCGTAGCGCATTATAAAAAGCCTCGACTCCTGCGATAATAAGATGGTTCTTTAATGCCTCGGTTGCAATGCTTATTTTTTTCTCTTTGAGGCCTGCTATGAAATCAGTTTCTGCCAGGAGTATTATGTGGACTTTTGTTTTTAGAAGAATTGTTTCTGAAGTTATAACTCTTTCTATCTCCTCTCCTAGCTCTCTTGACTGCGCAATTATCAACAAGTCAAGATCTGAATTCTTTGTTTCTGTGCCTTTGGCAAAAGAGCCAAAAACAACCAGTGAATAAAATATTGTTTTAACCTTTTCCCGGACTGTGCTGAAGAACGAAGATATTTCTTTATGCGCTTGCAGGAAATTGTTTGCCCGCAACATCTCCCCATAATAGACTTGTGTTAGATCGCTGTTAATGTTTAGTGAGCACAAGTCAAGGTTTGCCTGGCGCTTCTTAAGCAACACACCCTTTTTTGAGAGCCTCTGAACAGCAGTATAAACCATCTTGTAATCTGTTTTCATTTTTCTGGACAGCTCGCGAATGCCAAAACTCCCGCCAGCATTAGCTAAGAAAAAGATAACTATCCGCACTTCCAACGCTGATGGCAATTCATACATCAACTGATGGTAAAATAGACATCATATATAAATGTTACGGAAAAAAACGCAAGAGGTATTAAAAGTTAAACGCCACCGCCCGGATTTGAACCGGGAAATCCTTGCGGAAACGAGCTCTCTTGCTTTGGGCTCAAGGCTCGCGCATTACCAGGTTGTGCCACGGTGGCATAACAACTTAAAATGTTTCGGGGTTTTTAAACATTGCGACGAACATCAGCTTTTTAAACACCAAACAGATATTCTGAGAGTATGGGGGATGAGTACATAACTAAATGGAATCCGAACAATGCAGGTGTGCGCCAAGAAATAGACCTGAGCAAATCCTGCCTGATTGATGGAGATTTGGTTAGATTCTATCTTGACAGAAAAACTGATATCGCCACATCACCAACTGCGTATTTGCGTATTCCTGGTTTAGTGAAGCCGATTAAAACAATTGCCGAGCTGATTACTTCATTGGACCGGATGGGCGATGACGAGTTTAAGTACTGCGTTAATATTGACTCTAACATAATCGCAGACTGGCTGCACTTCTCTTTTAATGAAAAAGCTGTTGCGGATAAACTCAGAGGGATATTTGATAAAAACGAGATACGAAATATTCTGCTTACCAATTATTTACAGCCGACAAGAAGCGAAGCAAAAGAGATATCACTAGAGAAATCCGGATTAGACTCTTTGCTGAGCAAACTAAATCCTACGTATAGATCGTCGTGGGACAAATTCATGAACGTTATGAACGGGATATATCAACAAAAACATCCCGGCGACACGGTTGTTGCTTCTGCTGCAGTGATGGCGCAAAAAGAAGCAGATATGAAGAAGCATGCTGCAGAAGCCAGCAAAACAGCAGGACTGGAACAGGCTACAGTGCAGGTCACAAAAGGAGAAAACGCTTTGCAAAAGGAATTCGAAAATCTGATTTCAAGTGTTTTTGGGCAGAATATCAGACATTGTCCTCTCACAGGTGGTAGCGAATTTTATCTCAAAAAACCAGGAAAGATAGCCACTGTTTTGGAGAAGATCCCATTTCTCCTGCCTACAGAACTAAAAATATCCCTTGATCGCGGCGGCCGCGAAAGCCCGTATGTATCCTTTCTAGATATCTTTGACGGCGGAAAATACCATCCCATAAAAGTCAGGATTTACCGCCCTGATTTAATGACTGCTGCGCAGGACTTCGCAAAAGAATACGAGCGCATGAGCGGACAAAAAGCAACAATAGTGCAGGAGTATCATACAACTGATAAACCACAAGGATTGGAGAGCAAGCTAGCTGATGCGAAACCGACTGCATTAGAGCAAAAAATACCCTTCCTGCATCCCGAAGCAGTAGCTGAACTGCCCCAAAACGAATTAAGTTTATACAAAGCAGGCGAAATGCAACTTTATACACACAAAAACAAAGAACACGGCTACTCAAAAGGAACACTGCGATGCGAACTCAACAGCCCGAAGGCCACAGAAACACTGCTTACCCTGCTGAAACGTCTTTCACCGCAATCTTCTTCCAAACTGCCTGCATCAATAGATGAACTTTCTACAATGCTGGCTGCAGCCACAAAAGAAAAGCAGGAAATTAAATTAAATACCTCTGCTTATACCGGAAACAACGTGGTTTTTGAATATACTGACGAATGTTATGTGCAATCAAGCTATACTAACCGCGAATTCGGGAATATTGGATTTTATTTTACGCCCGCAATAGCTGGATTTATACTTGGCATGCTCAGCCCGTTTGTATCAACGCCCCTGGGCGCCAATCCAGGCACCAGCCTCGTGATAGGAAGTTTACTCATGTTTGGAGGCGTTGCAGGCAGTACTGGCAGCTATATGCTAAATCGCAGCAAGTTCTGCAAAAACCTAGGCAATCCTGAAAAAGTATTTAAGCTGATCCAGGAAGAAAAAGCAGAGCTGTCTAAGATGGTAGACAAGAAAAACAAGCCGTTTCTGATAACCAACCTGCAAAAACACGGAGAGCAGATCAGGCAGCACAACAAAAAACTGGCAGAGCTGGAATCTGTTTTGCAAGTCGCTATCCAGAAGAACTGCGTAAGCATAACATACTCAGACAAATCGCAGCAAGAAGTCCTTGATTACTTCAATTCACTCTGCACTGGAAAAAACGAACCGAAAACAATAAACGCAGAGGTAATGTCCGCAGAACCAAAACCAACCACAGAAACACTCAAGCCAGTCCCAACAATCGATGAAATCATACTCGAACAAAGCTGGAAGAAAGACGAGAACTACGGCAGAAGAATAGACGGAAGATACGAATTAAGGGAATTCCTCGGAGAAGGAGGCATGAGCAAGGTCTACCGCGCAGTCACGATACTCAGCGGAAAAGAAAGCGCAATCAAATTCGAAAAGCCAGAAACAAGCGCACTGAAAAAGAAAGAAAAACTGATACGAATACTGTGCGGGCTGAAGCACGACAACCTCATTGCAACAACAGACGCAAACCTAGACAACAAACCCGCATACGCTGTCATGGACCTGATAGACGGAACAGACCTCGGAAAAATACTCGAGTTTGCAAGAGAAAACAAGGAAACAAAACAGAACCTGAGCCTTGAAAACACACTAAGCATTGCAAGAAACATCGGAGAGGCGCTCCAGTTCCTCCACTCAAACGGGTCAAGAAAAATAATCCACAATGACATCAAGCCCTCAAACATAATGATTGACGAAAAAGGAAAAGCATACCTAGGAGACTGTGACATTGCAGACATAGAAAGAGACATGAACAGCCTTCTCACAGGAGCAACCTCCCAAAAAGCATCAGGAGCAGGAACAATAGAATACATGGCGCCTGAAAGAAGAGGAATAGTAAAAGCGCCCATAAGCGAAAGATCAGATATTTATTCCTTCGGCGCAGTGCTGTACGAAATGATAGCCGGACAGCTCCCAATGACGCCTAACGGACTGGACAAAAGAACAGACATGCCAGAAGACCTGAAACAAATACTATGCAAGTGCGTTGCAATCCAGCCTGAAGATAGATACCAGACAATGAAAGAAGCACTTGAAGATCTCAACAAACTCCAGATTGAAAGCAAACCGATAAAACTGACAATCAAAAAATCTGAAGAAATGAAAGAAGCCCCTATAAAAGAACAGCCAAGAAAAGATATTCATGACGCAGACTTAATCGAAAAAATACAGGCCGGCCTTGATTCAGGAAGGCTTTCAGTAGAGGGAGCAATGGATGCAGCGCATCTAACAATGGAAGACGTTCTGAGTGCAAACCTAGAAAAACTTGATCAAGAATCACAAGACGCAATTCTCGCTATATCAGAACAAGCACTAATTGATGACAAGGAACCAGATAAAAACGAATTATTCCATTCAGCAGAACTCCCGTCAGCTGCAGAACTCAAAGAAGAAGAGGAATCAGAACCACTCATATCACCAGACGACCTTGACGACGACGAAAAACAACTCGAGTAAAGCCATGCAAAATAATTTCTTTATAAATATGTGTCACTCTATTTTTCAGTTACTCACTAAAAAACCTGAACAATGGTAACAAAAGACTTAAAAACCTTACGGAAACACCACAACATTTATATACTACCTCTTCACTAAGTTTATAAGATTAATGGTAATCAATACTATATTATGCAAAATAGCTTTCCGTGGGGGGAAGTAAAATGTATTTCATTAAAAAATGTCCTGAATGCGGCGGAATAAATGTATTCATCAACCGCGATAAAGGAGAAATCATCTGCAAAGACTGCGGCCTAGTTGTCGAAGACAAAATGGTCGAGTTCGGGCAGGACTGGAGAGAACACGAGTCAGAAGGAGGCGGCAGCGGAGGAACATCCGGCAGGCGAGCAGGAGCTCCGATGACCTACACCCAGTTTGACCAGGGCCTCGGAACAGAAGTCGGGCAGAGAGCTGATTTGTTCCAGCTGAGCAACAAGGACAGAAACAAATTCTTCAGGCTGAGAAAATGGCAGTACAGAATCTCAACTGCAATTGAACGAAATTTGAAACTAGCTTTAGCAGAATTAAAACGAGTAAGCTCATTTTTGAAGTTACCAAAATCAGTAGAAGAAGATGCTGCAATGGTCTACACCCAGGCAGTCCAGAGAGGATTAGTCAGAGGAAGATCAATGGAAAGCGTTGTCTCAGGAGCATTATATGCATCCTGCAGACGGCACGAAGTCCCAAGAACTTTAGACGAACTATCAGAAGCATCTGGAATAGAAAAGAAAGAAATCGGAAGAACATACAGGTTTGTCACAAGAGAACTAGGAATAAGCATAAGACCGAGCAACCCTGCAGATTATATCGCAAGATTCGCAAGCTCACTGAAACTGTCTCCAGAGTCGCAAAGCAAAGCAGTAGAGATACTGGAAAAAGCCCACCACGCAGAATTGACATCTGGAAGAGGGCCGACAGGAATCGCAGCAGCCTCGCTATACGTTTCTGCACTCCTGCACGGAGAGAAAAGAACGCAGCGAGAAGTTGCAGATGTTGCCGGCGTAACAGAAGTCACAATCAGAAACAGATACAAAGAACTTCTTGAGAAACTAAAACTAGACAAGGACATAAAGAAAACAAAGAAAGTGAAGAAGTAAATATCTGAATCTAAATACTATTTTCTCGAAACTATTATAGACATAATCAGCAAAAGCTTTAAATACTAAAACGTATTACACATAATAAACATAATACACTTTTGGAGGTATCAAGATGGTAAGCATAACACTGTCAGTTCCAGAGGATATGAAGCAGGGAATGGAAGGCTTTCCTGATATCAACTGGAGCGCTGTAGCACGAGAAGCAATAAAGAAAAAAATGGAAATGCTGGAGAAATTCAAGGAATTCGTGAAAGAAAGCGAGTTCACAGAAGAGGACGCAGCAAAACTGGGCGCAGAAATGAGCAAAAAGATTGCCAAACGCCTGAGGAAAAAATAAATGCAGTTGGTAATAGACGCCAATGTGCTGTTTTCCGCGCTGATAAAAGGCAGCCTCACAGCAGAACTTATATTTGAAGACCGGCTTAAACTATGCGCTCCTGCATTCTTTATCGAAGAATTCATGAAATACGAGGAATTAATCCTGAAGAAAACGCACAGGTCAAAAGAAAAATATATTGAGATACTGCACTGCCTGAAAGATGTCATATGCACAGTGCCTGAAGAAGAATTTTCTGCATTTCTGCCAGAAGCAGAACAGATTTCCCCTGATGAAAAAGACAGTCCATACATAGCGCTGGCGCTGAAACTGAAAATACCTATCTGGTCAAATGACAAACAATTAAAACAGCAAAATAAGGTCAAGATTTATTCAACGCAAGAAATCAAAACATTAGTGACGATGCTTTAATACTGTTAAACAAGCCCAATTTCCTTCATAATCTTGTTAAAATCCCGCAGAGACAATTTCAAGTGCTTGTTCTTGTAGCACTTCAGCAAATCAATCAGTTTCTCCTTGTCAATAAAAATCCCTTTCTTGTCAAGCAACGGCTTATTAAGCATGATGTAATTGCAGAACTGCGTCACGTTCTTCGGATCAATTGTTTTGTGAGCCCTCTCGAAATCAATCATCACAATATTTTTCCCAATAAGTACGTGCTTCACAGGATGATGCATCTCTTCCTTGTTAATGCTCAGGCTGTCCATCTTGTGGCACTGAAGCAAAACCTCTTTCAAAAGCTTCTTAGCAGACGGCTTTTTCGCCTTGGGAAGCCAGTCCTTGATAAACTCGCCCTCAATAAACTCATAAACAAGATAATTATCACCCTTGAAATAAAACTTCGGGCCAATCTTATAACGATTCAACAGCTTCAGCATGTTTGATTCGTTCTCAACAGAATTCATTGCAGTGCTGTCAGGATGCTTTGTCTTGATTGCAACCTTCATTCCCCTGTACTTCCCTGTATAGACCATGCCTCTCTTTCCATGCGCTAAATACTTAACCTCAGAAACTTTCTTCCTGTTCAAATCCTTAAGAACAGGAAGCTTCTCGATTTTGTAAACAAACAAATCCTCAAAAACAAAATGCGCAGTATTCAGTAAATCATACTTAAGCATATTATTCATCAACAATTCATTCACCTTATCCTTGTTGGTAAGCGAAGAAAAAACAATAAGAATGATTCCATCAGGAGACAGAAAATCATTAACCTGATTCAAAAACTTCTCAAGAATCTCATGACCCTTGACCCCGCCGTCAACAGCAGGATCATCAACCTTATCCTTAGGAAGATACGGAGGATTAAAAATAATCGTGTCAAACTTCTGCGCAGGAATCTTGCTGAACAAATTCGAGAGAAGAAGCTTAATCTTTCTCCCCTTTAAATGATCCCTGCAGAACTGAATTGCATGCGGATTAATATCAACAGCAAGAACTTTCCTTACATCCGGAGAAGAAGCAGCAGCCTTTGCCTGAATCCCAGACCCAGTGCCCATATCCAAAACACTGCCGGAAGCATGCTTCAAAACCTCGCGCTCAAGCAGAAATGAATCCTCTCTCGGCATATACACTTTGAGCTCAATCATAACACTCTATTTAAGAAATGGGTAAATAAATGTTTCGATTAAGAATGTTTTTTCTGGCTATCAATTGCAGAGACTGAGAACCTGTTTGGGTCAGGGTTGCGCTGTCCCAGCATGCTATCAGGATATTTTTCTTGGATTTTGGTTGCCATCTTTAGTGCCTTTGCATTATCGTCTTCATAAAGAGGCTCTATCCTTGCAAGTGCACAGACTGGAGAATTGCATTTTAACACATTTGTC
>Ga0315273_10014492_pt1 | contig 10160 bp, 9 predicted proteins | sample YL17G02_0_MG_FD_205753 | JGI IMG/M metagenome (GOLD analysis project Ga0315273, IMG submission 205753) | Sediment microbial communities from Yellowstone Lake, YNP, Wyoming, USA - YL17G02_0 | ecosystem: Environmental > Aquatic > Freshwater > Lake > Sediment | place: USA: Wyoming | collected... | reverse complement strand
CCTCGAGATGATCCTCCTCCAGGCGGAGCTCCTCGAGTTGAAGGCCGATCCGCACAAGGCCGCGCGCGGCGTCATCATCGAGGCGCGGGTGGAGCGGGGCCGCGGCATCGTGGCCACCGTGATGGTGCAGAAGGGGACGCTCCGCGTAGGAGACGCCTTCGTGGCCGGGTCGAAGAGCGGCAAGGTGCGCGCGCTCACGAACGAGCGCGGACAGCGGGCGGTCGAGGCCGGACCGTCGACGCCGGTGGAGGTGCTCGGCTGGGCCGAGCCGCCGCAGGCGGGCGATACGTTCGCGGTCGTCTCGGACGAGCGCGAGGCCCGCGAGCTGGCGGGCAAGCGCGCCATGCTCCTGCGCGAGCAGGAACTCCGCCAGCGGACCCACGTGACCCTCACCGACCTCTTCAGCCAGATGAAGGAAGGGAAGGTGAGCGAGCTCCTCGTCGTCCTGAAGGGCGACGTGGACGGCTCGGTGGAAGCGCTGCAGGACACGCTGACGAAGCTCTCGACGTCGGAGATCAAGCTCCGCGTCATCCACCGCGGCGTAGGCCAGATCACCGAGTCCGACGTTCTCCTCGCGGCCGCGTCGAACGCGGTCATCATCGGCTTCCACGTGAAGCCCGAGCCGAAGGCGGCCGAACTGGCGTCGAAGGAGAAGGTGGACGTCCGGATCTACGACATCATCTATCAGGCCGTGGAGAACGTGAAGGACGCCATGGCCGGCCTCCTGACGCCCGAGATCCGCGAGTCGATCCAGGGGCAGGCCGAAGTCCGGAAGATATTCCGCCCTTCGAAGTCCGGCGTCGTCGCGGGCTGCATGGTGCTCTCCGGCCTGATCCAGCGGAATTCGCGCACGCGGCTCCTGCGCGGCGGCGCGGCGGTATGGGACGGCAAGATCGAATCGCTCAAGCGCTTCAAGGACGACGTCCGCGAAGTCGCGGCCGGGTTCGAATGCGGCATCTCGCTCGAGGGCCGCGACGACATTCAGGAACAGGATGTGATCGAGGCCTACGTCCTGGAGGAAGTCGCCCGCAAGCTGGAGTGAGATGGTCGTCGGTACGCTGCGGCTCGAAATCCATTTCCCCGCCGCCGACTCCCTCAAGGCCAAGCGCTCGATCGTGAATCACGTGAAGGAGCGCGTCCGCCACCGATTCAACGCGTCGATCGCGGAAGTCGGGCACCAGGATCTCTGGCAGCGCGCCACGCTCGGCGTGGCCGTCGTCGGGGAGTCCGCGCCCGTCCTCGACCGGGCGCTCCACGAAATCCTAGCCGTGGTCGAGCGCGAGGACCGTCTCGCGGTACTCGACTACGTAATCGAGGTAGGCTGAGCCGGACCGCGGTTTCCGAGCCCGCCGCCACTGCACGCCATGGACAAAAATTCGATTGAGACACCCCGCACTCGCCGCGTCGCCGATCGCATCGCGCAGGTGCTGGCCGAAATCCTGGGTCGGCACACGGAAGATCCGAGGCTTCGACAGCTCACCGTGACCGGGGCTCGCATCTCGCGTGACCTCGGCTCGGCCCGCGTCTGGGTCACCGGCGGCTTCGCGCCGGCCGACGAGCCGAAGGTGCTCGCCGGGCTCGCGCACGCGACGCCGCGGTTTCGCTCGATGCTGGCGCCCGTGCTGGGACTCCGCATCGTGCCCACGCTTAGTTTCATCATCGATCATTCATCCGCATCGGGAGCGCGCATCGAGGAACTCCTGCGCGACATCGCGCTGGAACGCGAGGCGGCCGAATCGGCACCCGCGGAGCCGGCTCCCGATTCCGGCGACACCGCTCCCGACTCCGGCGACACCACCACCACAAGCGAGGAATGATGCCGTTCGAGCGCTTTCGCGCCTTTTTCGACGCTCACACCGATTTCGCCATCTTCTCGCACGTCGACCCCGACGGCGACGCCATCGGATCGTCGCTTGGGCTCGCCTGGGCGCTGCGCGAGATGGGGCGCGGCGCCGTGGTGATCAACGAGTCGCCGGTGCCGGTCACGCTTCGGTTCCTGCCGGGCGCGGAGACGGTCCGCTTACCCTCCGCGTTCACGGCGCCGTTCGACGCCGCCATCGTCCTCGACTGCTCCTCGCTGGAACGGCTGGGGCCGAACGCGGCGAAGCTCGTCGCGCCGAACGCCGCCATCGCATGCGTCGACCACCACGTGGGGAGCGCGGGCTTCGGCGATCCCCGTCTGGTGGTGCCGGAGGCGAGCGCGACCGCGGAGCTGATCCACGACCTCCTCGACGCGTGCAACGTTCCGCTCACGACCGAGGCGGCCCAGTGCCTCTACACCGGCCTGGCCTCCGACACGGGGGCGTTCCGGTTCCAGAACACGACTCCCAAGGCGCTGCGGCTCGCCGCGCGCCTCGTCGATCACGGCGCCACGCCCTCCGTCGTCTCCGACTGGCTCTACGCCAAGAAGACGGCGGGGAGCCTTCGTATCCTCGGCCTCGCCCTGGCGTCGCTCGAGTCGCGCGCGAACGGACAGGTGAGCGCGCTCACCATCTCGCGGGCCATGTTCGACCGGGCGGAGGCGTCGCCGGAAGACGCGGACGGAATCGTCCAGTACGCGAAGTCGCTCCTCGGCGCGCGGGTCGGCGTCCTCTTCCAGGAGGCCTCGCCGGGAGAGGTTCGGCTCAGCCTCCGGAGCGACGGGAGCGTCGATATGAGCGAATTCGCCTCCCGCTTCGGCGGTGGAGGGCATCGAGTGGCGGCGGGCGCGAAGGTGTCGGGGGAATTGACCGCGGTGCGAGGCGAGGTGCTCGACGCGCTCGAGCACGCGCTGACGAATGGCGGAACTCCTGCATCTCGTCGATAAGCCGGAAGGCTGGACCTCGCACGACGCGGTGGCCCGGCTTCGACACGTCCTGGGCGAGCGCCGCGTGGGTCACGCGGGGACGCTCGATCCGTTCGCCACGGGACTCCTCGTCGTGGCGGAAGGACGCGCGACGGGGCTCCTCGGCCCGCTGGCTCTCCTGCCGAAGCGCTATCTCGCCACGCTCCGTCTCGGCGTCGCCACCGACACGCAGGACCGCACCGGCACTCCGATCTTCGTCTCGCCCGGGCCGCTGCCGGCGCTCGCGGCCTTCGACGAGGCGCTGGCGAAATTCCGGGGACGGCTGGAGCAGCGCCCGCCGCTCTACTCCGCGGTGAAGGTGGCGGGCGAGCGGCTCTACCGCGCCGCCCGGCGCGGCGAAGAGGTGGAGCGCCCCACCCGGCCGATCCACGTCTACGCGATCGATCGTGTCGCGGGAGCCCAAGCCGGCCCGCTGCCGCCGCCGGCGGACGGCGCCCCGGCGAACACGGCCGACGTCACGATCGACCTCAGCGTGAGCCGCGGCACCTACGTGCGGACGCTCGCGCACGATCTAGGCGCGTCTCTCGGCTGCGGCGCCCATCTCGTGGCGCTTCGGCGCGTGAGCATCGGGCCCTTCCACGTATCGGCCGCGGGGCGCGTGGAGAAGGAGGGGGGATGGGATGCGGCGCGGCTTCGGGCGAGCGCGATCCCGTCCGCGGCGGCGCTCGGCTTCCTGCCGCGCGTGCGACTCGACGCCAGCGAAGCGGCGCGTCTCCGTCATGGCGCCGGGCCCGCCATCGGCGCCGAGCGAATCGTGGAAAGCGACGCCGGCTATCCGCTCCCGCCCGGCGCGAGCGGCTGGCCGCTGGCGCTCCTCGATCCGGAGGGGACGCTCCTCGCCGTGGCGGAACCGTGGGGCGAGCAAACGCCCGGCGCGCCGCTCAGGCTCCAGCGCGTGGTGGCCGCGAGCGCGTGAGCCCGACCAATCGTCCCATCGCGCTCACGATCGGCGTCTTCGACGGCCTCCACCGAGGCCATCAGACCATCGTGGAGGCCGTGGTGAAGGCTGCGCGCGCTCGCGGCGGCGCCGCGTGGGTGGCCACGTTCGATCCTCATCCCGACGCCGTCATTCGCGGGATCGAGGAACGGGCGTGGATCACGCCGCCCGAAGAGCGGGCGGCGCTCCTGCACGGACTCGGCGTCGATCGCGTCGAGGTGATCCGGTTCGACCGTCCGGTGAGCGCGCTCCTTCCCGAGGAGTTCCTCGACCGCATCCTCGGCCCGAACGCTCCGCTCGTCGCGCTCGTCGTCGGCCCCGACTTCAAGATGGGCCGGGGACGCGTGGGGGACCGCGCGTACCTCGAGGCGCTCGGAAGGAAGCGAGGCTTTCAGGTGGTGGAGGCGCCGCTCCTTCGAAGTGAGCCGCCGCCGCAGGCCGGCGACCCGCCGGCGGCGACCGCCCCCGGTAAGATCTCCAGCACCCAACTCCGCTGCGCCATCGAGGAAGGGCGGATGGAGGACGCGGAGGCGCTCATGGGGCGCCCCTACGCCCTCGAAGGGACGGTTGGTTCGGGCGCCGGGCGGGGGGCCGATCTCGGTTTCCCTACCGCGAACCTCGAAATCCATCCCAAGAAGCTCCTCCCACCAGCCGGTATCTATTTGTCGGAAAACGAGATAGCTGGCTCGCAAGTGCGGGGCTTGACCTACGTGGGGAGCGCGCCCACGTTTGGACCGGGTCCGACCCGCGTGGAGGTCTTTCTCGTCGACTACCAGGGGAATCTTCGGGGGTTGACGCTGAAAACGCTCCTTCGTTCGAAGCTTCGTGCCGATAAGGCTTTCGGGTCGTCCGAGGAACTCATCCGAGCGATGCGGGAAGACGTGGCCCGAGCCCGCGAAATCTGGGCCCGGGGCGACTCGGAGACGACGCAGGGAGCCAGGGGCCCCATCCATCGTCCGTGAAGAAACGCTTGCAACCCTCATTCCATCTGTTACATTCCCGGCTCCAGAAAAGAAAGAGGGAATGTCAAGGAGGTGGCACCGGTGCCGTTGACCCCAGATCAGAAGCGCGTCGTAATCCAGCAATTCCGAGTTCATGACTCCGATTCGGGCTCGGCCGAAGTTCAAATCGCGCTTCTAACCGAACGCATCAAGTACCTGACGGAGCATTTCAAGGTCCACAAGCGCGACCATCATAGTCGCCGTGGCCTGCTCCGAATGGTGGGTCAGCGCCGCAGACTGCTCGACTACCTGAAGGCCACGAAAGTCGAGCGCTACCGGGCCGTGGTGAAAGAGCTCGGCCTCCGTAAGTAGGCCCTTCTCCCCCGCATCCGCGGGGACCCCTGCCGTACCCTCCCCTCGACACTCCATCGGCTTCTCCCGACGCCCCAGTGGCGCCGGGGGAAGACCGTTCGTTGGGTCGCAACCAAATCGTGGCTGAAAAGGAGAATTGAATGCCCGAATCAGTAAGCCTCGAGCTAGGCGGCCGTCGTCTCACGATCGAGGTCGGCAAGGTCGCCAAGCAGGCGAGTGGCGCGACGTGGATCCAGTACGGCGAGACCGTCATCCTCACGGCGATGGTCGCCAGCAAGAATCCCATCGACAAGGACTTCTTCCCCCTGCAAGTCGAGTACCGCGAGAAGACCTACGCCGCCGGCCGCATTCCGGGCGGCTTCTTCAAGCGCGAAGGTCGGCCGACGGAGAAGGAGATCCTCTCGAGCCGAATGATCGACCGGCCCCTCCGCCCGATGTTCCCGGACGGCTATCGGCACGAGATCCAGATCATGGCGACCGTACTCTCGTCGGACCAGACGAACGACGCCGACATCCTCGGCATCACGGGCGCTTCCGCGGCCCTCATGGTCTCCGAAGTTCCGTTCCACGAGCCCGTCTCCGCGGTCCGCGTCGGTTACGTGAACGGCGAATTGGTCCTGAATCCGACCGTGAAAGAGCTCGACGACTCCGACCTCGACCTCGTCGTCGCGGGCTCCGATTCGAGCATCGTGATGGTGGAAGCCGGCGCTCGTGAAGTCTCCGAGGACCTCATCGTTCGGGCGCTCGAATTCGCGCACCAGGCGATTCGGCAGCTGAACGGCCTCCAGCACGATCTCGCGAAGCGCATCGGCAAACCGAAGATGGCGTGGGACGTCCCCGCGCGCGACGAGTCGCTCGTCACCGAGATCGAAAAGGTCTACGGCGAGCGCGTCCACAAGGCGAACTGGATGGCCGAGAAGCACGAGCGGCAGACCGCGCTCGACGCGATCCAGGCCGAGGCCGTCGCTCGCTACGCGGAGAGCCATCCCGGCACCGAGAAGCTCGTGAAGTCGGTGATCACCGAGCTCGAGGAGAAGGACGTCCGCCGCATGATCGTCAAGGAGCACCGCCGTCCCGACGGCCGCGGCTTCGACGACATCCGGCCCATCACGATCGAAGTCGGCACCCTTCCGCGCACGCACGGCTCGGCGCTCTTCACGCGCGGCCAGACGCAGGCCCTCGTGGTCGCCACGCTCGGCACGAAGGTGGACGAGCAGCGGGTCGAGGAGCTGGAAGGGCAGAGCTGGAAGAGCTTCATGCTTCACTACAACTTCCCGTCGTACAGCGTCGGCGAGGTCCGGCCGATGCGCGGTCCGGGTCGTCGCGAGATCGGCCACGGCGCGCTTGCCGAACGCGCGCTCGAGCCGCTCATCCCGAGCGACCTCGACTTCCCATACACGCTCCGCATCGTTTCCGAGATCCTCGAGTCGAACGGCTCCTCGTCGATGGCCACGGTCTGCGGCGGCAGCCTGGCGCTCATGGACGCCGGCGTGCCGATCAAGATGCACGTGGCGGGCGTGGCGATGGGTCTCGTCCAGGAAGGGAACGACGTCGCGATCCTGACCGACATCCAGGGCGTCGAGGATCATCTCGGCGACATGGACTTCAAGGTGGCCGGGACGCGCGAAGGAATCACCGCCCTTCAGATGGACATCAAGATCAAGGGCCTCTCGTACGCGGTCATGGCCGAGGCGCTCGCGAAGGCCAACAAGGCGCGCATGCACCTCCTCGACAAGATGGAGGCCGCCATCAGCGAGCCGCGTCCGGATCTTTCGCCGTACGCGCCGCGCATCTACGTCATGCAGATCGACCCGGACAAGATCCGGGAGGTGATCGGACCCGGCGGCAAGATGATCAAGAAGATCTGCGCCGAGACCGGAACCCAGATCGACATCGAGGACACCGGAGAAGTCCGGATCGCGGCCTTCAGCGGCGCGGACGGCGACCGGGCCCGCGACATCATCCGTTCCATCACCGAGGATCCGGAAATCGGCCGCGTCTACCAGGGCATCGTCCGCCGCGTCGTGCCGTTCGGCGCGTTCGTGGAGATCAGCCCCGGCAAGGACGGCCTGGTGCACATCTCCGAGCTGGAAATGAAGCGCGTCGAGAAGGTGGAGGACGTCATCAACGAGGGCGACACGGTCCTCGTGAAGGTCATCGCCATCGACTCGGAAGGAAAGGTCAAGCTGAGCCGCAAGCAGGCGCTCCCCGAGTACGCGGAGGCCCTCGCCGCCGGAACCATCAAGGAATCGGCGCCGGGCGGAGACCGCGGTCCTCGTGGCGGCGGCCGTGGCGGAGACCGGGGCCCGCGGGGCCGCCGTCCGGAGCCGTCGCGCCGTTGACCCACCGCTTGACGATCTTGTTCGCCGTAACGCAACGGAGGCTTCGGCCTCCGTTGTCGTTTCACGGCGCCGGAGATCCCGCGTGATTCGCCCGGAAGAGGACAACTTCCACCATCTCGTCCTCCCGTCGGGGATCACCCTCGTCGGCGAGGAGGTCGATTCCGTCCGGTCGCTCGCCGTCGGCGTCTGGGCGCGGGTCGGCGCCCGCCACGAGGCGGCGAACGAGAGCGGGCTCTCCCACTTCCTGGAGCACATGCTCTTCAAGGGGACGACGACGCGCGACGCCTTCCAGATCGCGTGGAGCCTGGAGGCCGTGGGCGGGCATCTCGACGCCTTCACGGGCCGCGAGGCGACCTGCTTCTACGCCCGCGCGCTCGACGAGGATCTCGACCTGGCGCTCGATGTCCTGGCCGATCTCACGCTCCGCCCCCGTTTCGATCCCGCCGACGTGACGAAGGAGAAGCAGGTCGTCCTGGAGGAAATCCACAACAGCGAGGACACCCCCGACGATCGCATTCACGAGCTCTTCGCCGACGTCGTGTGGAAGGGGCATCCGCTGGGTCACCGGATTCTCGGGAGCAAGGAGTCGGTCTCGGCCTTCGCGCCGGGGACGGTGGCCGGCTACCACGCTCGGAACTACGTCGCGCCGAATCTCCTCATCGCCATCGCGGGGCGGTTCGACTGGGATCACTTCGCGTCGGAGGTCGCCAACCGGTTCGCCGACGCGCCTCAGGGAGTGCCGGCGAGGGACTCCGCCTCCGACTCGAGCGGGCGGGCCGTGATCCACCACGTGGAGGACCTGCAGCAGCAATACCTCTGCATCGGAGGGCCGGGGCTTCCGCACGAGCATCCCGACCGCTTCACGCTCGCGCTCCTCTCGACGGTGCTGGGCGGCGGCATGTCCAGCCGCCTCTTCCAGCGGGTGCGCGAACAGGAAGGGCTCGCCTACGCGGTCTACACGTACGCCGACTCGTACGAGGACTCGGGCCTCATTTGCGCGGCGATGAACGTGCAGCCGGCGCACGGCCGGAAGGCCCTCCGGCTGACGCTGGAGGAATTCGACCGGATCGCCACGGAAGGGCTCCCGCCCGACGAGCTGGCCGCCGCCAAGGCGCAGCTGAAGGGGGGGCTCCTGCTGAGCCTCGAGAGCACCTCGAGCCGCATGCACCGGGTCGCGCGATCGCAGCTCTACGCCGGGCGGCTCGTTCCGGTGGAGGAACTGGTGGCGTCCATCGAGGGTATCACCTCGGAGGACGTCCGCCGTGTCGCGGGCACGCTCCTCGCGCGGGACCGCCTCTCGCTCGTGGCCCTCGGCGGAAGCGACGAGCGGCCCTTCGAAGAATCGGATCTCCTCGCCGCGTCCGCGGCATCCTAGGAGGAACGCGATGGATCGTCCCTCGGAACCAGTCGTCGTCCGCGTCTCGATGGATTCCCACGCCGTCGCGGCTCCCTCCTATCAGACGGAGCACGCCGCGGGGATGGATCTTCACGCCGCCGTTGAGAGCGACGTGACGATCGAGCCCGGCGAGGTCGTCGCCGTTCCCACGGGGCTCCGCCTCGAGATCCCTCCCGGATACGAGGGGCAGGTGCGCGGGCGAAGCGGACTCGCCGCGAAGCACGCGATCGGCGTTCCCAACGCGCCCGGCACGATCGACGCGGACTACCGCGGGGAAGTGAAGGTCCTCCTCGTGAACTGGGGCCGGGCGCCGTTCGTGGTGAAGCGCGGGGAGCGGGTCGCGCAGCTCGTGATCGCTCCCGTCGCGCGCGCCACGCTCGACGTCGTGACCGAACTCTCCGTCACCGCCCGCGGGGACGGAGGATTCGGCCACACGGGACGATGAGGGAGCGGCACCGGAGCGCCCATGAGATCGGGCCCTGGCCGCGTCGGCCACATGCGTAACGTCCTCGTCACTCTGGCGTTCGCCGCGGTTCTCCTCCTTCCCGCGCCGCCGTCCGCCCCCGCCGAGCCGGGCGCGTCCGACTCCGACTCCGCGGAGGTGACGGCCGTTCCCGATTCCTCGGCCGCTTACGCCGGCGGGAGTTACGTCGACGAGGAAGAGCGGAAGCGGTTCGCGAAGGTCCCCTGGAAGATCGGGGAGTACTTCCAGTTTTCCATCGACTGGAATGGCCTGAACGGGGGAAGCTCCCTCATGCAGGTTCAGAACATCCAGACGGTGGACGGGAAGCGCTGCTACCGCGTGGTCACGAAGGCCGAGTCGAACTCATTCGTCTCGCGCTTCTATAAGGTGAGAGACCGGGCGGAGAGCAGCATCGACGCCGAGTCGCTCTACTCCCGGCGGTTCGTGATGCGCCTCCGCGAGGGGGGCTACAAGAAGGACATCGACGTCCGCTTCGACCACGAGACGGGGAAGGCCCGGTACTCGAACGGCAAGGAGTACGACGTCGCGGCGGGCATCCACGACGTCCTCTCCGCGTTCTATTATGTGAGGACGAAGCCGCTCCCCGACGGGGCGACGCTGATCGTCCCGACGAACGACAACGAGAAGAGCTACGAGATGGAGGTCCAGGTGCTGCGGCGCGAGAAGGCCGAGGTGCCGGCGGGCAAGTTCTCGTGCGTCGTGGTGGAGCCGAAGCTGAAATCCGAAGGGATCTTCAAGTCGAAGGGCTCGATCCTCGTGTGGCTCACCGACGACGAACGGCGGATTCCCGTGATGGTGCAGAGCAAGGTCCCGGTCGGCAGCATCTCGGTCCGCCTCACCGAC
>Ga0315273_10014491_pt1 | contig 10160 bp, 7 predicted proteins | sample YL17G02_0_MG_FD_205753 | JGI IMG/M metagenome (GOLD analysis project Ga0315273, IMG submission 205753) | Sediment microbial communities from Yellowstone Lake, YNP, Wyoming, USA - YL17G02_0 | ecosystem: Environmental > Aquatic > Freshwater > Lake > Sediment | place: USA: Wyoming | collected... | reverse complement strand
TCATCCAGGTCAGCTAATTTTAAGGGAACAGTTTGGTTCTCCATCCATGTCCGCAAAATCTCAAACAGTAAGAAAGGATTTCCTCCTGAAATCTGCTGAAGCCTGGTTGCCAGCGCCTCGCTGTTGTCATCGGAACCCAAAAGGCGGTGGAGATACTCGAGCGCCTGGTTAATATCAAGCCCGTTGAGAAAAAGTTCCTCAACCACCCCAATCTTGTTCAAGGCAACGCGTAAACCATTCAGGCAATCCGCTTCATCGCTTCTGTAGGAGCCGATTACCAGCAGGTGGTTCGGGCCCTCGAAAGCCAGCCTGTTTCCCATGTAGATCAACCACTCCAAAGTGGTTTCATCCGCCCATTGCAGATCATCTATACACAGGATTAAAGGGCGGGATTGCCTTGCCATGCTCGAGGCGAGCTGGTACAGGGATTCAAAAAGTCGCCGGCGCGCTTCTTCTGGTCTGGCCGGTAATGGCTCCGGAAGATCAGGATAACGGGTATAGATTTCTGGAAGCAGTCGGGCAGCCTCAGCGAGCCAAAGTGGGCTGGCTTTGATGACTGGCGCATGAGTCTCTATGCCTGTTCGAAAGGCCTCGGCGATAGGATGATAGGGTAGATTCCCCATCCCCTGGGTGCAAGCACTGAATAAGATGGTGGCATGACAATGATACTGAGAGGCAATTTGTTGCAAAAGACGTGATTTACCGATGCCCGGTTCACCGCTTATCAGGACCACCTTGCTACGTCCCAGACAGGACAGGTTAAATATCTGTTCGATCTGTTTGAGTATCTCCTCTCGCCCGATGAAGGGTATATCTAATTTGGAACGAGACCGTTCTGCCAGGGCTTGAGAGGGGAGAAGAGTTTCAGGCAGCCTGGGGCCTAATACGGATTGGTAAATGGCCCAGGTCTTTGGCGAAGGACTGATACCAAGCTCCTTTTCGAGAGTAGCTGTACATTGTTCAAACTGGCGCTCGGCAGAGCTGCTATCCCCCTTAGCGGCGTAGAGCTCGATTAACTTGCAATGAATATCCTCGGCCAGGTTGTCGATTTCAAGATAACGGTTTGCATAGGTGATAGCAGTATCATAATCTTTATAATCCCGATAGACGCCCACCAGATCCAGCAAAGTTTCCAAATAACGACACTCGTAACCCCGCCTTTCCCGACCAGCCCAGGCTTCGAATTCTTGGCAACCAGGTAAGGAGAAGTCGCTTAGAAATGGGCCGCGATAGAACCCAACAGCTTTCTCTAACGTTTCTATTTCCAGCTTCAGGTCAGCATCCGTGTCATGCGTTCCCGGTATCGACTCCCTGCTCTCTGCCAGTAGCCGGTCGAATGCAGCCGTGTCCGACCATACCTGTAGCGGGTCCAACGCTACGTTATCCTTATTAATGTCCACTAAATCCGGTTTGGGTAAAGCCAACCGTAAATGTGTCAACAAATGGGTAAGATTGCGCCGGGCGCTCGAAGGTGGTTCATCGGACCAAAATAAAAAACAAAGTTCCTCGCGATTTACGGGCTCGGGTTTAGCCGCCAGGCGATAGAATAACGCGCGCACTTGACGGCGCGGGACAGGGAGAACCTGCCCGCCCCACAAAATGTTTGGCTGACCTAACAGGGTAAGCCGCAAACAATCCATATCCTTGCCACCTCTTCACCTGTCTTAAGGTTTTAGATAGGGATTTTTTGACCTAACGCTGAATCAGGCAACGAGACTGAATAATGTACCGCGAGACATGACATTTATACAATTTTATTATACAATCTTTCCGACCTGGAGTAAGTATGAATTAATAAAAGGTCTCACCAGTTGATGACCGGGAGATAGACTTGTTAATCCCAAATTCTCGTGTATTGCATAGACATCTCGAATATTATTCCAGGAAAAATCTGTCCTGTTGTAGTGCGAACACTTGGCCCTACCTCTTGAATTCCGCTCACACCAACGAGCAAGCAGATGCTATTGCCCCATCATTCTAGGTCCTTTCCGCGTTTCAGAATTTTGTGACAACGGGCGCCGATTTCGGTACGAGCGACCCTGCAGTACTTCGCCTAGTGGAATAAGGTTATTCCCACCGGACTGCATCGCCGGACATTCGAGTTTTTCTGTTTCAAGGGATATCTACGGACACTTAATGGCGGGAGCTCGACAGCCATTTTCTGAATGGCGGCGCATTCGGATTGGATGGAGATATTGCAGGCGTCGCCATCCATTTTAGTCTCGACCTGGGTCGAGAAGCCACATATACCGGAAAAATCTCTGCTTTTGCCAAGCTAAGCTCCTTAAAGAACAGGATGGACCCCTCACCACTGGTTTTTAGATATAATGGGTAGAATACTGCAAAATTATCCGGTTAGCTTAGCAAGGGCGAAAATTCCGACCCTGGCAAGATCATAAAGAAAATTGGAACCAAACGGTGGGTTATTCCGTCCTTATGAGAGTTACGTGAATCTTGTGGCCTGGTTCACAATGATAAACGTACAGGCGTACTATAATTCAACAGAACATGGTCAATCCAAACATTTCTGACACCCAACCTGTCCGACCGCAGGGCAGCGCCCGTCCCGCCCCAACCGGTCAGGTAAAGCCGCGAGCCTCGCGCAGGCGCTGGCTGGCATGGCTGCTATGGGCGTTAGCCGCAGTTGTCCTGGTGACGCTAACAGTTGGCAGCGGGGCCCTGGCAGGTTACCGGTCCGGGATACAGGCGCGCCGCGCTACTCAGGTGGACCAGGGGAGGCGTTCGCTCCAGGAGCAATATGACCTGGGCCGCCAGGACCTGGCAGAAGGCCGTTACGACCTGGCGCGCCAGCGCTTCGAGTATATCCTGGCCCATGACCCGGGTTTCCCCGCCGTAGCCGAGGGGTTGGCCCTGGCGATGGCCATCCTGTATGCCACCGCCACCCCTACCCCAGTCCTACCCACCTCCACCACCGCGCCCACGCCCACTCCCGACCTGCGCCCGGTGCAAGACCTGTTTGCTCAAGCCCAGACGCGGCTGGCAGACAGCGATTGGAGCGGCGCCATCGACACACTTACAAATTTGAGGAAGGCTGATCCTAGATACCAGACGGCGCGTGTCGATGGCATGCTCTACCTGGCTTTGCGCATCCGCGGCGTGGACAAGATCTTGAGCCAGAACGACCTGGAAGGCGGCACATACGATCTGGCGCTCGCCGAGCGCTTTGGCCCGCTGGATGGCGAGGCCGAGAAGGTGCGAAGCTGGGCGCGGCTGTACATTTATGGCTCCAGCTTTTGGGAGGCTTATCCTGAGCAAGCAGTTTATTACTTCAGCCAGGCGGCAGCCGTGGCGCCCTATCTGCGGGATGCATCTGGTTGGACGGCGCGCGACCGGTATTGGGCGTCGTTAATCCAGTTAGGCGATAAGCTCGCCAGAAGCAACGACTGGTGCAAAGCGCAAGTCCAGTATGAGCTGGCCCTCTCCATCCAGGCCACTGAGAGCTTGCAAGCCAAGGCAGCCGACGCCGCTCAGGGATGCGCCACGCCTACACCTATTCCACCGGCTACCGATACTCAGACGCCAACCCTCACCATCACTGTGTCCCCTATCCCCGAGATCAGCCCCAGCCCCACTTCGACATTCATACCGCCGACGGTGGAGCAGACCTCAACCCCAACCCCTACTCTCCCCGCGTCTACTCTTACGCCAACCCAGCCAGAGCCAACGGAGGTACCGACGGCCTCCCCCACCCTTGAGGTCCCAACCACTGCCGTTCCCCCCACCGACACCCCTATCCCACCCTCGGCTACACCCACACCGGTTAACAGCCCTGCCCCGCCTCTTGCGTTGTTAACCGCTGTGGCCCCACAGATGGCTGAGGCTATCAATAAAATGGTTTTCTGTATGGCCTCAGCCATCTTTGCGGTAAGAAACGTATTTTAATATGCTTAACCACAAACAGCCAATCCGCTACCGAACCCTGTTTTTCCGTCTGGCGCTAATTGCTGGCGTTTTGTTCGGCGCAATTTTGCTTGGGCTGGCGTCTTTCGGCGCCGTGCGAGCGATGTTCGTCTCGCAAGGTAGACCCACCAACCAGGCGGGGCTACCCTTCTCAGACAGTCCGCAGCCAACGGTAGTAAACGAGCTTGGTACGCCTCTTCCGGCTAATACACCCGCCCCTAACCCCAACGCCCCCCTCAGCATGCCTACCCTGACGCCCTGGGATGGCGCCAGCCGCGTGACAGTTCTGCTGCTCGGCCTGGACTACCGTGACTGGCAGTCGGGCGAGAAATACTCCCGCTCCGACACGATGATCTTGCTTACCCTGGACCCGCTGAGCAAAAGCGCTGGAATCCTTTCTATCCCCAGGGACATGTGGGTGGCGATCCCGGGCTTCCAGCACGGCAAGATCAACACCGCTTACTTTCTTGGCGATGCGTATAAGTTGCCAGGCGGTGGGCCTGGCCTGGCTGTGAAGACGGTTGAGAAGTTCGTAGGGGTGCCAATCAACTATTACGCCCAGGTCGACTTCGAGGCTTTTGTGCGTTTCATCGACGAGATCGGTGGCGTGAAGATCAACGTGCCTCAGAAAATCACCGTTGACCTGCTGGGCGGCGGCGCTAAGACCAAGAAGACCCTGCAGCCCGGCGTGCAAACGCTGCCCGGCGAATGGGCACTGGCTTATGCCCGCATGCGTTATACTGAGAACGGCGATTTCGACCGCGCCGACCGCCAGCAACAGGTGATCCTGGCGGTGCGCGATAAAGTGCTCAACCTGAACATACTGCCCATCCTGATCGCTAAAGCTCCCAATCTGTACAACCAGCTTTCCTCGGGCATCCATACCAATCTTAGCCTGGATAATGCCATCAAACTGGCCCTTTTGGCCCAGCAGGTGCCTCAGCAAAACATCCGGCGCGGCGTATTCGGCAAGGGCTTTACTATCTTCGGCTGGTCGCCTGACAACTTGAGCATCCTGGTCCCTATCCCCGATAAAATCCACCTGTTGCGCGACCAGATCTTTACCGACACGGGAGGCCTGTCGCCGGCTGTGATAGGCGACGGTCAGCAGCAGATGCAAGCTGAAGCAGCCCGGGTGGGGCTGTTTAACGCCAGCCAGAATCCCGGTTTAGAGGCGCGTGGCAGCGCTTATTTGCAGGGCCAGGGGATGAACATCGTTCAGACCGCGGATTCGGATAAGAAGTACGCTGCCACTTTACTGGTGGATCACACCGGCAACCCATATACTCTCAAGTACCTGGCAGATTTGATGAAAATCTCCCCAGACCACATTTACACAAAGTTGGATCTCAACAACCCTGTGGATGTAGAGATTTATCTGAGTAATGATTGGAGCCCGTAAAGACATCTCAGAAGCTTTATGCGCATTGCTGGCGTTCCAAATTAGTTGAAGCCGCCAAACAATCCTTAAAGAATTAACCACAAAGGACGCGATGAAGCACCAAGGCAACCCTATGTATCCGTTTGTGAATCTTCGTGGCCTTTGTGATATTCTTTTGCTCGCACTCGATATGCTCTAAGTCTAATCAAAAAAGCCGCTCAATACAGGAGAATGCTTATGGATTTCAGCCAGGTCATCGCCAAACGCTATAGCGTGCGGGCCTACAAACCCGACCCTGTCGAACCGGGCCAGCTCCAAAAGGTGTTGGAGGCTGTCCGCATGGCGCCTTCCGCGGCCAACTACCAACCCATCCAATTAATTGTCATTCATACCGCCGGGCGGCAGGACGAGCTGGGACGTATTTATTCCAAGCCCTGGTTTTGCGAAGCCCCGCTGGTGGTCTGCGTTGCCGGAATACCCGCATTGGGCTGGGTGCGGGCGGATGGCAAGCCCTACCTGGATGTGGACGCCGCCATTGTTATGACTTACATCATGCTGGCAGCCACCGAGCAGGGTTTGGGCACCTGTTGCATTGCGTCTTTCGACATCCAGGCAGCCCGGATGGTATTAGGCCTGCCCGCGGATGTCGAGCCGATCCTGTTCACCCCACTGGGTTACTCCGCCGACCAACCAGAGCCAAAAGAACGCAAACCGCTCTCTGAGCTGGTGCGCTATGACCATTGGTAATAATTGGTTGATATTAAAATTCTATTTTTCCGGCCGAGTCTTGCCTGACCTTGGTCTTGCTTTTCCTGCTGGACAGCTTTTTCGCCTCCTCAAATTTTAGCCTGGCGGTGTCGATCTTATCCAGCTGCCTGGCCTGGCGGACCGAGCTTCCAATGAAGAAGATGAACAGTAGCATGGCGATGACGCCACATAACAAGTCGCCCAAAGAAATGGCTCCTGCCGGGAAATGGATGGATGGATTTCCTCCAAAGTAGAGCAATGTGGTGATTATGATGGCAATCAGGCGCAGCTCGGTAGGGCCGAACCTGGCATATGAAATCTGGTACCTGCCGTTTACGGCTGTGCTAAGGTACACCATGATGGACATCAGTAAGTAGCCCACCAGTGCCATACTGGCAACCCCAAACGAAACGTAACCGGATAGCCCCAGTCCGGTGAATACCAGCACCATGCTCACTGAGTCGACGGTGTGGTCGAGGAAAAAACCGTATTGCGGCCGCTCAATATGCCGGTAACGAGCCAAGGTGCCGTCCAGGCTGTCGCCGAACCAGTTGATGACGAATCCCAGGCTGGCGAGCCACAAGAAATTCCTGTTCAACGAGGCCAGCCAGTAGCCGCTGAACGTCGCCAGCGAGCCAGAAATCCCAATCAAGGTCAGGAGGTCGGGGGTCATCCAGGGCGGCATATGCTCGGCCAGCCACTTCAAAACTGGCCGCTCCAACGGGCCTAGAAGGATGTCATTTACGCGCTTGTGGGATTGAATGTCCTTCATCGAGTCCCTCCGTTAAAACCCTAAAAAACCGGTAAGAAACCTTAGGGCATCTCCTCCAAAGCCTCGGGCCAGACCGGGTAAAACATGGCCCATTGTTGCGGAGCCTGGCGGATGAAGCCCTCAGCGACACTTAACACCCGTTCAGCGTTGAGCAATATTTCTGTGTGGCGGTCAGAGTGGGGCTGCATGGCGATGAATTCGGAGGCGAAAAACTGGTAGATACCGTCCGGTCGCATAATGGCTGCCGTCACCACCACCGGGGCATTGGTTTTCAAAGCCAGCAAGATGTGTAAAACTGGCATGGTGGCCGGTCGACCGAAGAAGCGCGGGCAATATTTTGAATCCACCTGAGGCCGGTCAATGCCAGTGATCACCATTTCGCCCGCCTGAAGCCGCCGGATAGCCTTCCGAAGCGCATCCATAGAGCCCGGGATGATCTCAATACCTGTCTCACGACGTAATTCGTTCTGCCATTGGTAGCCGCCGCCCGGTTGAGGATAAGAGAGCGCCAGGCCGCGCCAACCGCGCAGCGCCGCCGATTGAAAAACAAAATCGAAATTGCTCATATGAACCCCCACGACCACCAGACCTTTTTTCTCAGCCATGCTGCGCTGGATCGCCTCATCCAATTGGGGGTTCTGTTCCATCAGCTTCAATGCCGCGTCCGGGTTATGCAGGTTGTGGTAAAGGTCAAACAGGCAGTGAGCGGTGTTGCGGAATGTCTGGCGCACAGCCTGGTCGAGTTGCTTAGCAGAAAAAGACCCTCCGGAGAGCACCCACTGGTTGGCGCGCACCGCCCGCACAAGCGCCGAGTCGCGCCGGGCAGCGATGCGATCGGCAAAGAAGCTTGCCAGCAGGTAGCCAACGCCGGGAGGCAAGCTGCGCCCCACACCCAGCGCCAGCCCTACTCCCAGGCGTCCATTCATCAATGATTGCAGGTCCATGCCTCGATGCACCTCCGGGTACTGCCTGGGTGGTAGCAAACAGCAAGAGTCAGGTCCATCAGACTTGCGATCTTGACTGAATTTAATCACATTTTTACGATTATGGTAAGTAAATTCTCGCGCTTGACTTTCCTAGAGAAATTCCTACAATATATGTAACCCTTTCATTGAATTAAAGTATCTGGAATCAATGGAAGTCTCAAGTTTGACCATTTTCATTAAGATCGAAATTGAATTATACATCGACCTCTCACACCCATGGAAAAACTCCGCCTGCGACTGCGGCGCCTCATTGACGCTGACATTCCTCCAATGCTTGCATACCGCAATGACCCGGAGGTCGCCCGCTACCAAAGCTGGCATTCCATCACCGAGAGCCAGCTTTATGACTTTATCCAGGAACAGAGAACGCTACAACCCGGCGTCCCTGGCAAGTGGTTTCAGTTTGCTATTGAGCTGAAAGAAAACCGCCAGATGATTGGCGATCTGGGTTTGAAAGTCTCCGCAGAAAACCCGCGCCAAACAGAAATCGGCTTCACGCTCTCCCAACCTTATCAAAAGAAAGGGTTGGCATTCGAGGCGGTATCCCGGCTGTTCGATTATGTCTTCACCGATCTGGGCTTGCACCGCATCATCGGCATCACCGACACCCGCAATTCCCCTTCGATTGCTTTACTGGAGCGTCTGGGCATGCGCTGCGAAGCGCACTTCCGGCAGAGCTATTGGGATGGAGGCGAATGGACGGATGAATTTCTGTATGCCGTCCTGGAGCATGAATGGCTTCAACGGAACAAGGAAGGTTAACTATGGAAAAAGTGATCAAAGAAGATTCTGAATGAATTTGAATATTTCATGCTGTCTTTTCATAATTCTGCCGTTCCTGGCTGCCTGTTCAGTGAAGAATCCATCAGAATCTCAAACTTTTCTACCTACGCCGCCTGGCGAGACAGCCGCCTCCACAGCGATAATATTCCCGGAAGGCCCTGATCTTTCCGATTTTCCTTTCGAGCGCGGCAACACCTGGATCTATGATTCGTCGAATTACGAAGTTCAGGCCACCGGGCAGCTCACCGCCACCTATACCATTACCGAAACGGTCGTGGATGCGCATGCTCAAGGGCTGTATTGGATTGCCCAAATCCATCATGAAGAACAGCTAGAATCTTCTTCCCCTGGCTGGAGCCAGCCGCCAAGAACTTCCAGCGACTTCTGGTATCTCATCAAAGATAACCAGCTCTACCGGCAGGATCACCTGTTGAACCTTGATGATTCCAGGTCCCTGCGCCTGGATACCGTTTTTCCCCTGGGCAAAGGCGTGGCTTGGTGCCCGGTGAAGAACCTTCCCCTGGAGAAATGTGTCAAATCAGGCAAGCGGGAAGTTTTGGAAGCCTCTTCCCACACAGTCCCAGCCGGATCGATCAGTTCCTGTTACAAAATCAATGAAGATTTCAATACCGGTCGCTTCTCACAATGGTTTTGCCCGGGCATCGGTGTTGTGGAAAGACAGATGGACCATAACGGTTTTCAATCCGGCTCCCACCAATACCTGACGAGCTTTTCTCTTCAACCTGGAATCAGGCCAGCTCTATCCGTCAGCAGCACTCAATCGCCTGCTGCTACTCCAACCCCGCGCTGGGTCATATATGAAACAGCTCTGGCGAACGCTATACTGGGGCCCGACGTCTACCCACCCGGCAGCGATAAGGGCCTGTGTGAGTGGGAAATCTGGGGGCAAGCCGGCCGGCAGGTATACGTGTGGGCGATATGCCAGGTAGCCAGCACTGACCAGGGCACAGCCGGCAGCCTCCCCGCGGTAATCTATCTGAATGCACCCGGAAGCATCCAGCAGGTCATCATCCCTGCCTCCGGGTTTGATTATGGACGAGATATTCAGCAACTGTTCCCCCCGCACGTGCAGAACCGCATATTCAATGATGAGTTCAATGCAGTAGAAGCCATGCAGCACATCGCTTATCGCCGTAGCCATCCGGGTACCCCACCCGCCATCGTGGAATCTGGCATTCCCTTACCATGATTTCGGACTCCATTATCACAGGCTCAGGAGGGAAAATAATGTGGTATAAACGACCTGAAAATAGCCGTTTTTTACCAGGAGGACAATCATGAAAGCTTTCGTCACCGGCGGCACCGGGTTCATTGGAAAACGCCTCGTCCATAAGCTGGTCGAACGTGGATACGACGTGTATGCCCTGGCGCGCTCCGAGCAGGGCGTTGCCGAAATGGAAGCCGCCGGGGCGCAGCCTGTGCTGGGAGACATCACCGAGGTGGAGTCGATGCGGCCCGCCATGACCGGCTCTGACGTGGTATTCCATGTCGCGGCCTGGTACAAGCTCGGCGCGCCCGATTGGCCCCAGGCGGAGCAGATCAACGTCCA